>Ga0210403_10000998_pt1 | contig 27773 bp, 26 predicted proteins | sample IncBWC19MmetaG_FD_150863 | JGI IMG/M metagenome (GOLD analysis project Ga0210403, IMG submission 150863) | Forest soil microbial communities from Barre Woods Harvard Forest LTER site, Petersham, Massachusetts, United States - Inc-BW-C-19-M | ecosystem: Environmental > Terrestrial > Soil >...
CTGTTCTCCGGAGTAACTGTCACATGCCTTCCGGCATGCGCGTTGGTTTTCCGAAATACCATCTTCGCTAAAGGACTTGCAGTTTTGGTGCTCATAGTTCCTTTAAACACATAACATGTTTCCTCGACTGGCTTGAGACTGACAAGTTCCGATTCGCCTCCGGGTTGGACATTTCATGCCGCCGGGGAACCGGGGGCGCCTTTCCCAGCTGCCCATGATGCACGAAGATCACTTCCGGCAACAGAGTCCGCCATCAGAAGGTGAGACGAAGACCCAGCTGCAGCTGGCGCATGGCGCTCGCTGAGGTGATTACTCCGAATGTGGAGGTTCCGGCCGTGGCACCCGGAGGGTTCAGGCTCACCAAGTTGAAAACGTTATAGGCGTCGGCGCGCAACTGCACATCCAAGTGCTCCTTGAAAACAAAGTCGCGAGAGATGGCCAGATCCACGTCTTTAAACGTGGGACCACGGAGCATATTGCGCCCGGAGTTTCCATTAACGGCTATGCCATTCACGAGATTTGCCGGATTCTGCGAGAACGCAGCGATATTAAACCACTGGGCCGCAGTGCGATTGCTTAAGACCGGGTTCTGCCCAGGCACAAGCTCGGCTCGCTCAGCGGCACTGTTGCCGGAAAGGTTGGCGTCTTTGCCATTGAGAACGGTAAAAGGCAAGCCGCTATGGATGTTGATGATCGGGGAGATGGTCCACCCATTGGCGATTCCGCGCGCCCAAAAACGGTCTCCATGGTAGTAATGCAACTGCCACACTAGCGCGGTCACGAATTGATGGCGAAGATCGAAATCCGCCGGGCCGCGCTCCAGGCCCAGATTGGTCATGTCCTCCGCGCCGCCCTGTGTAGTGTTGTTGTCGAGTTGGACGCTGTCAAAAGTGTGGCTAAAGGTGTAGAAGCCATACAACATCAGACCATGTGTCACTCTTAGTTGGGCTGTCGCCTGTAGGCCGTTGTATGAGGCCGTTTGATTGGATTCGACAAGCAGGACCGTGCCAAACGGGCTTCCTGGGGACGTGCAAGTGGCGGCGCCCGTATTGTCGATCGGGCGGCGAGCCACGATATTACCGCCGGTGCTGGTGGCGCAGGCCGGCGCTAGAGAGCCGGTTCGAGGAGCATTGATGTCCTGTGCGAAGGGCAAATCGTGTCCAAGATTGCCCACGTATGCCGCAGACACGCTGAAATTCGAGGTGACTTGCCGCTGGACGGAAAAATTCAACTGATAGCTATATGGCCATTGGAAATTCTCCGCGAAGCCGAAGAACGGCCCTCCGGGAGTGAGGAACTGCGGCGGAACAAACGGAAACGGATCCGTGCCGCTTACGCCGCTGCCGCTCCCGGCGGCACAAGTTACCGTTGGACCGAGCGGTGTGCCCGAGGCATTTTTCGCCACCAGCTTATTGTAGGGGCAGGAAAGTGTGGCGCCCTGCGGCACAGCGGTCAAGCCGGAACCTGTCACTTGCTGTGTAACATTAGTGAAACTGAAACGCACGGCGGAAGGCTCGAAATTCGTGACGGTGTTCCATTCGTTGCCTGAAACGCTGCCGTAAAATACTCCAGCACCGCCGCGGATCGAAGTTTTACCATCGCCGAACGGGTCCCACGCAAATCCGACTCTGGGTGAAACATGGTGCCACCGCACCGGCACGATGCCGCGCGTAATGCCCGGATCACCATTGAAGAGGGCGCCCTCGGGAGCCGCGGCGACTACCGTCGATTGTTCTCCCACCTGGAAGCTGGTCCCGCGATTCAAGGGATCGGTGGGCGGCGTCTGAATGTCCCAGCGCACACCAAGGTTGAGAGTCAGGCGCGGGAAGATTCGGAAGTTGTCCTGGACGAAAAGCCCAGTGCTCCAATTGTTCGTGTAGCCGGTCACCGGGGCGTCCTGCGAGACAGAGGTCGCGAGACCCATCACGAAATTCGCGAGCGCCGGAACCGCAACAGTCTTGCCCGACACGGCGTCCTTTATGTTCGTGCCATTGAAGCCAAACACGCCGTAATTGTTCAACAAGGTTTGCTGAATGTCCTTATCGAGAGTTTCGTCACCTCCAAAAGAAATCGAATGTCGGCCGCGGGTATAGCTGACCACGTCCCGCACCGAATAAAAATTCGAGCTGGCGACGGGCCCGGCGATGGCGCTCGCCGCCGTAAAGAAGCCTGTCACGGAGAGCTGCGGCAGCGAACGTGGTCCTTGGACAGTGAATTCCGAGCCAAGATCACCCAAGGATGTGCCGGGCCGGTTTAATCGTCCAGCCACATTGCGCGTGTAGCCGAGCCATAACTGGTTCGTCAGATTGGACCTGGCCGTCCAAGTATCACTCACGTTCACGTTTTGCTGGCGCCAGGTGAATTGCTGCACGTCCCATGGGATGTTGCCGTTGGGCTGGCCGGTGGTGGAATTCAGCGGAGGGACTAGATTGTTTCCGCTTGTGTAGAAGTAGCTTGCGCCGAGACGTTGGTTGCTGGTCAAGTTGTGATCCACCTTGATCAGAAACTCATCCGTGTTGTACGGGCTAGGGGCGACCGCTTGGAAGGCCCCAGCGCCCGCCGTGGGAACGTTGGGAAAAACGCTTGAAGTGAACAGCTTCTTGGCAACGGGATCCAGCAACGAAGGGCAGATCACGGCTGGCGAACCGCAGGTGTACTGGCTCGGCAAGGAGCCGCCAGCCGGGAGAAGGGCAGCCATATTTCCTCCCGCCTCCGCCGCTGTGGGCAACGTCGCGCCAGTGAACAGGAAGCTGCTGAGCTGGCGCAGACCCTGATAGGAGCCAAAGAAGAAGGTTTTGTTCCTTCTGATGGGGCCGCCGAGAGTCCCGCCGAACTGCTGCCGCCGCAGGGGAGGAGTACCCAGCGTCGAGTTCCAGGGAGCGGCGTTCAGGGCATTGCTCCGCCAGTAGTCGAACAGTCCGCCGTGATAGGCGTTCGTGCCAGATTTTGTAATCACCGTTATGACGCCGCTGGACATTTTTCCGTACTCCGCGTTGTAGTTGTTCGTTTCGACGCGGTATTCCTGAATGGCGTCCGGATTGGGAAGAATGTTGCCGGTGTTCCGCAAACCCGTCATGTTGATTCCGCCGTCCAGGTAATAGCTCACCGATCCTGCCCCGCCATCCACGCCGCCATTAATGAAGGTTCGCTGCTCCGGGTAACCCAGGGTGATGACCGGATTCGGCTGGCCCGGATTGAAGCTGCTGTTCTGAACGCCTGGTGTGAGTTCCAGCAATTCGTACGCGTTACGATTTACGAGCGGCAGGTTAACGACTTCTTGGTTCTCGATGGTGCGCCCGATTTCCGGGCTGGTGGTGTCCACCAGGGGCACACTCTCAGAGACGGTGACCGTCTGGTTGATGTCTCCCAACTGCAACATCGCGTCCACACGCGCGGGAACATTCACTTCCAGCACGACACCGGGTCGCACGAATCTCTTGAATGCTTGGACCGCAATTTCCACCCTATAGCTGCCGACCGGAAGCAATTCGATACGGTACTCGCCCTCGGCGTTCGTTTGCGCCGTCCGCGAGAGGTTGGTATCCGTGTTCGTTACGGCCACTTGAGCACCAGCGATCGTGCCGCCGTTCGCATCGGTCACTCGGCCATAGATGGTGGTCGTGGTGAGTTGCGCCCTCAAGACACTGGGAAACAGCACGGCTACCAAGCAGAAAACCACCGCCACTCCGAATCGTCCACGCATGGGCTTCTCCTATCGCGGTGCAGGGCACCTCGGCACGTATCTATTACTGCTTCTCCGGAGGTCCGCCGCGCCGGACAGTCCGTACCACATTATGAGACTGCATCCCACTCTCCAAAAAGGCCGCAAAAAATCCCGGCTTTGGCCGGGTCCTCACACCCTGTTAACTAGCTGCGCTCTCGAGCAACTCTTCTGGGGCCGCCTGGTAACCCAATTCCGCGGAAAGTTTGCTCGCCGCTTCCATCAACGCTCGGCCGATCTCCGGCACCCTCTCCTTGGTCATCCGAAACGCTGGCCCGGAAATGCTCATGGCCGCCGCCAGCTTTCCACTATGCGAACGCACCGCAGCTCCAATGCAGCGCAGTCCTTCCTCTTTCTCTTCGTCATCGATGGCGTAGCCCCGCGCATGTACCGCCTTCAACTCGGCTTTCAGCTCGCCAGCCGTAGTGATGGTATTCGGCGTAACGGCCTTCAGCCCCCACCGCCGCACGATCTTGCTCACCTCCACATCCGGAAGCTCTGCAAGCATGGCCTTTCCCACCGCTGTGCAATACGCGGGCGCCCGGCTTCCTACCGTGCAAGCCGTGCGCACGCTGCGCTGCGACTCGACCTTCTCCACGTAAAAAACCTGCCCCTCGTCGAGAATGCAAAAGAAGACGGTCTCTCCAAATTCGTCTTGCAGCCGGTCGAGATAAGGCCGAGCACGTCCACGAAGATCGAGCCCATCGATCGCTCGGGATCCCAACTCGAAGAGTCGCAGCCCCAAACGATAGCGCCCGGTATCCGGGTTCTTGACCACCAGCCGGTGCTGTTCCAGCACCATCATCAGCCGATGCACCGTGCTTTTGTGGAGCTTCAGTGCCGGGCACAGTTCCGCCAGGCTGCAATCGCTCGAGCTCTTTGCCAGTATCGCCAAAGCCGCCAAAGCCCGGTCGAGGACTTGGACCTTGTACGGAGAATCGCTTGTCTTAGATTGTGGCACGCGTCTCATATTATGGAATTGGTTCTGTTTGTCAAGAAGAAAAATCGATAGTTGGCATCGAAACACCGCGTCGGCTGCCTCCGCCCCCGTGGAAAGCATCATCGGCCTGCCGAGGTGCGGGTAATCGACCAGTTTTCTGCTCGCCATCGCGACCCGACTCGTCGAGCCTGAGACGCGACTCTTGGGCGAACTCGAGGAGCCCTACGGAGCTTATATGGACGCCGAAAGGCTCAAACCTGAGCGGGGCAGCAGAGGAGAAAGACAGAAGTAAATCTTCGTAACTGGCAACGGAGAAAACCAATGCTCCGGTAGTCCGCTACGGCGGTTTCGTGCCCTTACTCTCTTAAATCAGGCCGGATCAACACCGAATCTAGTACGCATATGCCTTGAGGAACACGAAAACCACGACGCCCGTGATCGAAACGTAGAGCCAAATGGGGAACGTCCAGCGTGCGATTCGGCGGTGCATCGCGAACCGGCCCGTCAGCGAGAAAAAGAACGTCGTGAGCACCATCGGCAGCGCGACGATCGAAAGGATTACGTGGCTGGCTAAAATGGATAGGTACAGCGTGCGCACCAGGCCGTGGCCGGGGAAAATCGTGTCGCCGTGCAGCGCGTGGTTCACGATGTAGCTGATCAGAAAAACGAATGAGAACGCGAAGGCCAAGAGCATGCTCGCGCGATGCGCTTCCTTGTTGCGATGTTTGATGAAATACAATCCCACCGAGAGGGCTATCGCGCACAATCCATTCAGAAGCGCGTTGAGCGCCGGCAAAAACATCCAGCGCCCGGCGAAATCAGCCGAAGCATGATGCACGTACAGCAGCCACAGCAGGAATGACACAGCGAGGCCGCTGACCACGACGATCGCCCCAACTACCGGGCGCGAACTAAGTTCAGCCTGTTCCATCCTGACAATTAAATCATAAAAATCCATCTGGAAGTCACATACCCCCGTCCGAAGAGGGGGTGCGCCGTGGCCCAACCACATCGAGCTGCTGCCTCAGCTCTCCGCGTCCAGAAACTCGCTTCTAGATAGCCAGTGACCTAGGTATCAGAGGATTTCCGAGGAGGCGTCCCATTGGGAATGAATCTCTGTCGATACAGCGTTATCGTCAAACTGGCGCACGATCGAGAATCCAGCTCGCTAGAATTCGTGTCTAGCGCGGCACTGGTTGGGGCGGCAAAACAAATGGCACGTCCCGGTCCGCGTTTAACTGCACAGTCTTTGCAAAATCAATGCGCTCCAAGGGCAGTGAGTCTTCGCCACCATAGTTGGTCCGGTAATGCAACTCGCCGTCTTTAACCCAATAGTCTGTGAGGCCGTACATGGATCCGTCCCGCAACTGCAACAAAGTGATCGGTCTCCCGGCTTTCACGCCATTTCGTGATGATGTGGTGCTGTCGCCGGAGTTCGCTGTCTCGTTTGTCGCGCCTGAAATTGTGCGCTGATACGCCATGTTGGGCTCGGCTGGAGACCAGACTGCTGAGTCAGGTCCCGTCCCACCTCTGAACCAAATGCCGCCAAACGCCGAGCCTTGAGAAGGCGAACCGGAAAACCAGCCAAAGAAAAACGGATCGAAAAAGAAGTCATCGCTAGAACAGTTCCAACGGTCGCCGAACCGGAGATTATGCTCGAAATATCCGTCGAGGCATTCGCCAAAGCCGAAAGCTCTGCGCCGGAGGAAGAAACCGATGGGGGGCCTCGAAACGAACCGATCCTTTGGCTGGCGGTCCGACACCCGCAGGACGGATTCCGGCTGCGCAGAAACTCTCCCGTGCTCCGGATGTATTGCTGTTAGGGCCGCCGCGCCAGCTCCTTGGCCGCGATGTCCAAAGAGATGAGCAAAAGAATGCCCAATCGAGTGTCCCATCGATTGACCTGAGGAGTGCCTTGATGAAGAACCCCCCGACGAGTGTCCATGGTGTCCAGTTGAGCCATGGCCGCCGGATCCACCGTGTCCCCCGCCCTGTCCAGCGGCGCACACACAAGTCGATGTCATCGCCAATAATCCTCGGAGGATGAGTGTCGATGCGCGAGCTGCGTGCTTCATGACGAATCGCTCCCAGCACGAGACAGCGTACTCCAGAGTTTTTCTGATTTCCACTGCCCAAGCCACGACGGCCCGAAGTTTGGCTAAACAGCGGCGCGGCGTCGCAAATCGGAGTCCCCATGCTGACTTGGCGGATGGTTTGCGAAAAATCAGCCGCTAGACTCATTGAAGCTTAGAAAACAGTGGAACAAAGGGCGGCGACATCCGTTTGGTGCGCGACTCAAACGCGCTGACTTTATCCGGCAGTACCAGAATGTGGATGAATTTGGGCTGCCTTTGTGCGACGAGACGCGAGTGGATGTGAAGTTGTATGGTAGGAGAGTCTTCACCATCGATCATCGTCAGTATGTGATTCAGAAACAGTGGGAGGACAAAACCAAAGTCGAGTAGTGGACAACCAGCGACTCCCGTTGCTGCAGCCAAAAAAATGCGTTCACAAAAGGAGAAGGTCTATGCCATTCATAACTGTCGGCAAGGAAAATTCAGGGAAGATCGATCTCTTCTATGAAGATCACGGCACGGGCAAACCGGTCATCCTGATCCACGGTTGGCCTCTGAGCGGACGATCGTGGGAGAAGCAAGTCCCTGCTCTGATCGAGGCCGGTTGCCGCGTCGTTGCCTACGACCGCAGAGGTTTCGGCGATTCCAGCAAGCCAACGTCGGGCTATGACTACGACACTCTCTCCAAAGACCTTCACGCGCTGATCACCAAGCTCAATCTGCGCGACATCACGTTGGTCGGTTTTTCGATGGGTGGCGGCGAGGTGGCCCGCTATCTGGGAACCCACGGATCAACGCGAGTGAAGCGGGCAGTCTTCATCGCGGCGATCCCCCCTTTCTTGCTGAAGACACCAGAGAATCCGGAGGGTGTGGACGGCGTAGTATTCGAAGGAATCAAGACGGCCATCGGCGCAGATCGCCCGGCGTTCCTGTCCCAGTTCCTCGAGAATTTCTACAACGCGGACATTTTCCGCGGCAAACAGATCAGCGATCAGGTGATACAGCTCAGTTGGAACATTGCGGCTGGCGCGTCCCCCAAAGGCACCCTGGCCTGTGTTTCGGCGTGGTTGGAAGACTTCCGCAAGGACCTTAAGCGCATTGATGTTCCTACGCTGGTCATTCACGGCGACGCCGACCGGATTCTTCCGCTTTCCGCCACCGGAAAGCGCACGCCCGAGTTCGTCAAGAATAGCCAACTCGTGGTTGTCCCGGGCGGCCCGCACGGCCTCACCTGGACTCACGCGGACGCAGTGAACCGAGCTCTTCTGGAATTTCTTGCCCGGGAAAAACCGGCGCGCAAGGCCGCACGAGCAGGTAAGTAGCCCGCTCCCGCGCAAGGTATGCGCGATACCGTCAACAGGGAATTGCAGTGTACGCAATCTCGGTGTTGGCTCACCCTCCGCTTCCCACAGCATTTCGAACGGAGTACGCCGATTTTTTTCCTCCCCTTCACTCCGGTGAAGGGGAGGGCTGCGCAGGGAGACATCTCTCTGGTCCTCAGGCGTGATGACCTTCATCGTTAACGAGAATGGAGTCGTCTATCAAAGGATCTGGGCAAGAAGACCGATGTTCTGGTCCAAGCGATGTGGCGGCTATGGCCAGCTTCCTCGCTGCAGAGGATTCCGATTACGTCACGGGGACCACGGTCTTTCTCGACGGCGGCTTGTTGTGGAACTACCAGGAACAATAGACAATCAGGTCGCAGGAAAAAAAAGAAACGAGGTTCGAGATGACACCGACAAATGGACAGATGGCAAAGCCGGTCAAGATGGTGATCGCGGATGTGGACGGAACGCTCGTCACGCAGGAGAAGGTGCTGACGAAGCGGGCGGTCGAAGCGGTCTTGCGGCTGCATGACGCCGCGATCCAATTCAGCGTCACCAGCGGGCGGCCTCCGCGAGGCATGTCCATGCTGATCGATCCGCTGAAGCTGGTCCAGCCTCTGGCGGCGTTCAATGGCGGAGTCTTGATTCAGCCCGATCTTGCGACCGTTGTTGATCAGAATTTTCTGCCCGCGGGAGTGCCCGAACAGGTCATCGAGGTCATCGAGAAACACGGTCTGGATGTGTGGATTTACACGGCCACCGATTGGTTTGTGCGCGACATGAGCGCGGCGCACGTAGCCCGCGAACAGTGGACCGTTAAGTTTCCGCCCAAAGTGGTCAAGACGTTCGACGGGCTGCTCGGCCGCGTCGCAAAAATTGTCGGCGTAAGTGACGACCTCGAAGGCGTAGCCAACTGCGAAAAGGACGTTCAGCAGGCGGGCGGCGAGCACATTTCTGCGGCTAGGTCGCAGCCGTACTATCTCGACGTGACGCATCCGCGGGCTAACAAGGGCGAAGTAGTGCTCGCGATCTCGAAGCTGCTTAACATTCCGGCCGAAGAGATCGCAACTATCGGCGATATGCCGAATGACGTTCTGATGTTCAAGAAGAGCGGGGTGAGCATTGCGATGGGAAATGCAAGCCCCGAAGTTCAAGCATCGGCTACCTATGTCACTTCCACCAATGAAGAAGAAGGATTCGCCAAAGCAATGGAGGAGTTCGTCCTGAACGCGGGTTCCGCGAAGGCCTGAAGCCATCGGGCCATGGAGAATCATGAAGAATGCGGTAAGCCGCTTCCGGCGAGCGAGTCAAAGAAAAATGCGCCACCTACCCGTCTGAAACGTTCGCTCTGGATCGCCGCGCTGTTCGCCGTTGTGGGTCCCCGCCCTTGGTAAGCGTAAACAAAGACAAATCAGCCAAACGTTACCACACCAATCTGGCCGCGGAGCCGCGAAGCTTCATAAGGCATTTCGGACAGCTACATCGTCAACCAATGTGCAGCGTCACTGACTCGAGCAACGCCTTGATCCCATTCCAAGCGATTTGCACACCAATACAAACCAGAAAAAAAGAAGACAATTGCGTGATCACCGTCATCCCCGTTGCTCCCAGGATTCGCGCCAACCGGTCAGCGAACGCATAGCACAGGAGAATGCTGATGGCGATCAACATCAACCCAATGAGAGCCGTCAAGATTGTCAAAGGATGGAGTGTGTGACGGTGAGCCGCATTCGCGCCCAGCGTGATCGCCACAGAAATGGATCCGGGGCCTACGGTCAGTGGCATTGTCAAGGGATAGAACGCCTGGTGGAATGGGTCCTGTGGCTGCATCGTTCTGTGTACTTCGTGTTTTTCATCGTCGCGCTGTTTCAGGAGCGCCCATCCCGTAGCGATGACGATTAGCCCTCCGCCCAGCTGTACCACTGGAAGTGAAATCCCAAAAAAGGCGAGAATGTAGGTTCCAACAAAATACGACCCGATCAGCAGAAAAAAACTGTTCACGGCAATACGCCACGACAATGCTTTTCGTGCTTCCGGCGCGTATTCCCTGGTCAGCGCCAGAAAAAAGGGGCTACCTCCCAACGGGTCCACGATGGGGAAGAGCGCAACGAGAACCAGGAGCAGGTTTTTCGCCGCTTCTTGCATGGATTCGCGAGCTGCCCTCCGTATATTCCAGTTTTAGCGCATCTTAGAAGACCCGCACGAATCGGGCGCGACGCCTGCGTGTGCTAAAATTACGTCGGAAGAGAAAATATGCATGCATCTCGGATGACTTCGTGTTGTTTCTGGGGCGCGGGCGCCCTGCTGTTGTTGATTGCGCCGAGCGGCGCGCGCGCTCAATCGCGCGCGGCGTCCTCTCAGCAATCGCCTTCTAAGAGAGCAGGGATCATCTCCTGCAGCTTTATAACACGCACACCGGCGAGCGCATTGAGATTGTTTATCGTCATGATGACCAGTACATTCCGTTCGCGCTCGCCAAGCTCGATTATTTCCTCCGCGATCATCGGACCGGCGACGTTCGCCATTTCGACCCCCGGCTATACGATATCCTCTTCGATCTCACTTCGTCGATTGGCCATCCCGACGGTGAGATTGACATTGTCTGCGGCTACCGCACTCCGTCGACGAACGAATCTCTGCGCGCTCACACCACCGGAGTCGCCAAGAACAGCCTGCACATTCAAGCGGAAGCCATCGACCTGCGCATGCCAGGTGTCGACACGCTCAAGCTGCGCAAGGCCGCTCTCGCTCTGCATCGCGGCGGCGTAGGCTACTACCCTCACTCCGACTTCATTCACGTCGACGTCGGCCGCGTCCGCCAGTGGTGCTTCGACTGCCCGGCTGCCCTCGCCGTCGGCGATTAAGATGTTGTTTCGCCGCCCTGCCAGCCTCCCGACCGGCGATTAGCTCGGATAGGGGTAACCTTTCTCAATAACTTTCTCGAGTGCGGCGTCGTGCCCGTAGATGTCATCGTAAAAGTGAACGATGCCGTCCTCAGTCACGATCACGGTGGCATAAAGAATCAGTACCGGAATCGGATGCACAAGATTCACCTGCTGCGTTGTGGCTCCGTTCATGGCCGCGTGGACACGATCCGGGTCCCAGCCCGGGTTGTTGCGCAACACCCACACAGCCAAATCGGCGGGCTTTTCCAGCCGAATGCAACCGTGGCTGAAATCCCGCCGGGACTTCCTAAAGAGTGTCTGCTCGGGCGTATCGTGAAAGTATATGTTGTAGTTATTTGGAAAGATAAACTTCGCGAGTCCCAGTGAGTTCTTGGGACCGGGCGTTTGCCGGATGAACAGCTTGCCTCGGCGGAGCTGCTCGAGCACGTCGCTCGTCACTGTGCCCGACGTGACGACCTCCTGGCGGCTGTTCACCACCTCGAATCCTTTCTTCGCCAGGTAGTCGGGATCGCGAGCAATGTGCGGCAGGAATTCAGCTTTTGCGATGGAATAAGGAACGCTCCAGTAGGGGCGGAATACGACATATTCCATGGTGTCGCTAAATACCGGCGTAGTGTGGCCGTAAGCTTTGCCTACCACTACGTTCATCTGCAAAGCGATTTTGAAGTTTTCGTCATAAGCGCGCAGGTGAAACTCCGGGATGTTCGCGACGACGGGCGACTTTTCATAAACAGGGGGTAGCCATCGCCAGCGTTCGAGGGTCAGTTGCATCTGACGCATGCGGCTGGTGAGAGGCACGTTCAGATCCGCCAAGGTTGCGGCAGTGATTCGTCCATCCGGGTCCCGGCCAAGCCGGCCCTGAAATTTCTTGACCGCGCTCACAAGTGGGTCCTGATAGACCGTTCCATCGGCCGGGACATTCGCATCGGCAGGAAGGTCGCCCATCAGTCGGAGTAGTCGAATCAACTGAGGGATGCCTGCATAGGAGTCGCCCGGCGCAATCGTTTTTTGTATTGCCGGAAGTGGCCTGCCCTCATATTCCTTCTGAAGCTCCAAGTAAGTGTGCAGGGCTTGGATCATACGCCGGTAACCTGGGTAGGGAGGTTCTACTTGCGCCAGAACGCCGGCGACATCCGAGGCCTCCACAACATGTCCTTTCACGAATTCGGGCAAATCGTATTTCTTGGCCTCGACATCCAAACCAAAGTCAAAATGCTTCGGATTCACCTTGCCGATATGAAGGTCCGAAATATACCTCATCGCGCAAACGGTGAGCGCGGCATCGAATCGTACCGCATCTACTTCGGATGGCTGGGGCGCCGTGGGTTTAAGTTTCGCCAGCCGGTCGCGCCAGCGCGGCCCGTCGTAATCCTCAGCGGACAGTCCCTTCTGTTCCGCCTCCAGGAGAAGCGCGATCACTTGCTGCGCCTGCCCGGTTGGTTGCATTCCCCTGACCCACACCAGGGAATACCCGTACGAGTCGTAAAATTTCTGCACAAGCTTGTCGTAATCGCTAAAATCGGGCCAGCGCAGGTCGGAGAGATTTCCCGCCTGAAGGATGGCTCGCAATGAGGCTTGGCCCTCAGGACTAAGCGGTTGAGGCGCCGAGGCGCGTTTTGCGGATGTTTCAGATTGCGTGAGTACACGCCTCGTCGAGCCGATGCCCGCACCGCACAATAGTGCAATCGTGAGGGTGGGCAGCAGGAACAACAGGCTCCTGGAAGTCCATGATTGCTTCACGGGATTCCTCCATTTTTCTTTCCCCGAGATAAATCTTGTTGCGCAAAATGCCAAACAGTGACTCCGTCGCGCCTTCTATCCCCGATAACCTCTTTTTTGTTGTTCGAGTGGGAGTCATTCCCGGCTTCATCCTTCAGATTGATCTAATCCGGAAATAGATACGCACTTTTTTTGTTGGAAGCCTGGAAATAACCGGAAAGAGCAGAAGCAAGCCAGGGAGCGCGCCTGCCGATGAATGGTCCGAAATCACTGTCGGTTTCTAGCCACGCACTCGGAAGTCCAAAAGCCCAGCAAATCTGCAGAGTTCCCCTCGCACGCGCCCTCCGCATGAGGAGACCAAGGGCCCGACGCGGGCAACCGGTTTTCGAGACCCCGTGATTTTGACCACACTGTCAATCCGCCGCCGGCAGCCCCCTTTTCCGCCTTCCGCTGGATTTAACACGTTCCGGCCGGAAGCCTCTCCACACACAGGAGATAAGCGAATGGCGCGAGGGCCGCTGTCATTGGCGTGGGTTCCCAGCGCAATAGGGTTCTTTGTCTTTTCGGCGCGCACACGATTCTGGCTTCCCAAATTCGCGCACGTTCTTCCGGCGATCGCACTGGTGGTTGGAGTATAGTGCGTTTATACCGCATCAGATGCATGCACCCATCAATAAGCATGGTCCTCGAGAGTCCGGCGCCTGGGTTTCTCGTTGCACTCGCATTGCCAGCGATGGCCTACTTCTTCTTCGTGTTCTATGGCGGCCAGACGATTTTGTCGAGTGCAGGCACCCAGATAGTATGCTGGACTCGTACCGCAACAGGCGTGGGCTACTAGACCCGCTTGTTAACTCTACCGCCCACGAGACGCCAAAGCCTTGTCAGAACTCAAGAGCGTGGTTGACGACTTGCGGAGGCTTTCAACTTCCCGATTAGGTTCCTGGATTTCTGGACATTTGGTAGAGGCGGCGAAAGCAAAAGGAGGAAAGGATGATCCGGAGCCGAATTGCCTTTGTATTCTTGCTCTTTTTGGGTCTCGTAGCGCTCGGGTCAATGTCAGGTCAACAAACGGACGTGTCCCGCTCCGGTTGGATCAGTGATGAGAGTTGCGGAACTGAACACACGAAGCCGGGCCGCGCGGATTGTGTCGAGAAATGCTGGCGTGGAGGTGCTTCGGTAGGGCACCCCGAATGGAAACCCCAGCGGGCTGTTTTTGTGGCAGACGATGATCAGGGAATCTGGATTGTCGACAACCCTCAGGCGGTTAGGAACTTCCCTGCTCGGCACGTGGTGCTGGCGGGCAAATTCGATCCGGCAAAGAAGACCGTGCATGTAGAGAAGGTCGCATCCGCTGCGCAGTAGGTGTTGCAAAATACGGAACAGATCTTGATAAGTCGCGCTTTAGGACCCGTTCACCACTTGACCTGAATCACGCCTGGCAAGCTCACGTGGCTGAGTATGCTGATTCGAGGTTCCGGACCATGGGCTTTGAATTGTGCTTGCCCAACCCCGGGCTATTGAGCTTCGAAAAAGCAAAACCAGGACGCCGACTCTCTCTGGTTGGGGCAAGGCAATACGGCTGCTTCGCGATAAAACGCGAGCGAGCAGTCGGTCCTGCGTAGTCGGAGAACCCGCGAACCAGCGCCCGCGATTACAGCGCTGACGGCAAGGTTTGAGAGATCACGCGAATTTTTGTGCCGAGTTTCGCGGGACAATTTGTTATCCTGCGTCGCGTGAAACTTCCATTTCTGATTGATACCGATACAGCTTCCGATGATGCAGTTGCGTTGATCATGGCGTTGCGCTCTCCCCAAATTGAGGTTCTGGCCATCACCACCGTTGCGGGAAATGTGGATGTCCATCAAGCCAGCCGTAATGCGATCTATACGGCGGAGCTTTGCGATTCGAAAGTGCCGGTGTTTCGAGGCGCGGAACGACCACTGAAGCGCGCGCATGTAAGCGCGGCCTGGTTTCACGGGCGCGATGGACTGGGCGATCACGGCTACCCGCCGCCCCGCCGCGCTCCGGAAAGCCCGAGCGCTCCCGACGCCATCATCGACACAATTGAATCTCACCCGGGCCTGGTAATCGTCACGCTAGGCCCGCTTACGAATGTCGCGCTGGCTTTGCAAAAGAAACCGGGAATCGCCGCGAAAGTCAGCCGCTGTGTGGTCATGGGCGGCGCGCCCTGCTGCGAGGGCAACGTCACTCCCGCGGCCGAATACAACATCTGGTGCGATCCGGAAGCGGCACGCATCGTGGTGAGAAGCGGCCTTCCCATCGAACTTGTTGGCTGGCACCTGTGCCGAGGCGAAGCAGTACTGAATCCAGCCGACATCCAGCACGTTCTAAGTTTCGGCACACGCGTCGCCAAGTTTGCCGTGGAATGCAATAGCCGCGCGCAAGAGGCCTTTCTCGAACAGGCTGGCGAACACGGGATATCTCTGCCAGACCCTGTCGCCATGGCCGTCGCTTTGGACGCGTCTATCGTCACTTCGCAATCGGAGCATTTCGTGGACGTCGAAACGGAGAGCGAACTCACCCGCGGCATGACCGTGGTTGACCGCCTAAACGTCGCGGATGACGAACGCAACCGCGATGTCTGGGCCTCCTGTCTCGCCGGAGGACACAAAGCGAAGGTCTTCTGGACCATCGACAACGCCCGCTGGAAACAAGCTCTCTACGCCACGCTGAGGTAGTGCTGCAACTGATGGTGTCCTGGGAAGTTCTTTGCGCCTCTTGAGTCCTATACTCGCCAAAACATGGACCAAAGGCCGCGAATGTGATGCAACGCAAAGCAAGGTAAGCGAACCTAACTCCCGAGTTGCGTAATCGCGTAAGTGGAAATGAGTCGGCAAACACAACGGCGTTGCTGGCGGCCTATAGCTGCACCCGTTCGTTATTATGAGGACCCTGCGCCGGCCAACTCAGTCCTCGACAAAACGATAGCTGGCGTGGCTCTCGTAATCGATGCCGTGCTTCTTCCTCAGCTCTTGGATGATGGTTTCGTCCGACACTCCTTCGATACCTGGTTCAGTTCGCGGAATCGGGGATCATCTCGGCGTGCACAATCAACCGCTGTGGGGCGGTGCCAATGAAATCAAACGGGTAACAGGTAACCAACGTTAGCGTCGGCAGTTGCGTATCATTTAGAACCTCGATGGCATTGGGAAGAACAACGCGGAAGGAAATAACTCGATATTTGAACGTGCCGGCCGCGGTGGTCAACCGAATCTCGTCTCCTACCTTGATCCTTCGCAAGGAACGAAAGTAAGTATCCCGATGGCCCGCGAGGCCGACGTTGCCGGAGGGACCGGGAAGAGCGGTGCCCGGGATGTGTCCAACGGACAGCCGGAGTATACGCGCATCGGAACCTTCGAGCACCCTTGTCGCGAGACCAATAGCGGGAATCTCGATCATTCCGACTGCAATTGTCTCGCTTGGCCGTTCTACGCTCGCGGGGCGCGGCTGATCAGTGGTGCGTGCCGAACTGCTTCCCGCGAATAACAACACGGCAATCGTCGCCGCACTCAGGATGTTTTTCTTGCTCCGATGAGTAAAGTTCATATCCCCTTCATTTCGGCTCCAGATCGGACCGAGAAAACGGCGCTCCGCTCCCGTAGGCACCGATTCGGAAACCGCGGAGAGGGAGGCACAACAATCGCGGCTGAAGACACATTACTTCGTCCCGGAAGAACCGCGCTACTGGTCACTGGGACAGAATGGGGATAGCAGTACAGCGGGGCGGTGTGACTGTACTTCGAAGGGTTCGCCCCGACCCATTAGGCGAGAGCCAGATTCAGATTCTCGATTGCCTCGTCGATCTCCGCAGGGTTCTTGTAGCCGACTGTAACGCAGTCGACACCGGCGTTCTTGAACGCGAATCTCATTGCCGCCTTGCGGTCCTCACGGTTGAATGTACCCTCTCCCACAAGTTTCATGCTCACTACGCCCATTCCTTCTTTGCGTACCTGCTGGACATGGTTGACAACTTCGGTGACGTTGCCCAGTCCGTCGGTGTTGTAATCCTCGCCGTCCATTCTGACGCCCCTGTGATTCACCCGGATCATGGCGATATCGAGCCACTTGTTTCCTGGGACTTGGCGCAACGCCGGAAGGCCGTGAACCGAAGCGCCGTGACTTACAATAGCCTTCTTCGACTGAGCTTCCAGAATTCCATCCTGCCACCTGCTCGTGTCTGCCGGCCAGGTCGCGGTATGTTGCCAGTGCAACAGCATGATGTCGAAGTATTCGGTATTCGCGAGTTTGCGCAGTTCGTCAAATTTCTCTTGCGGATCCACACCTTGTCGGGTGGTCACCTTCGACATAAGGCGATAGCTGTCGCGTGGTATGCCCTTTAGGGCCACACCGAGCATCCTGTGCATCTCGCCGTAAGACTCAGCAGTCTCGAAGAAGCGAATTCCGCGGTCGTAGGCGAAGCGTATCAGCCTCGTAAACCCGTCTTGTCCCAAGTCGCGCTGTACCTGGCCGCTGAAGCTGCCTGTGCCAAAAGCGAGCCGCGTCACCTTCACTCCAGATCTTCCTAGGGTTACCCAATCTGTCGCGGTTTGCCGCGACGCGCTCAGCGGGCTACCGCTGACGGCAAGGGCGCCGGCGGCGAGTCCGGTTTTCAGGAATTCACGTCTGGTGTAGTGAGACACGGATGCACCTCGAATCGGGCGAATGATAACGCGAGCATAATGCAGCGGAGACGCCGCTTCGGTGGGGGGAGACTGGGAGTCCAAATGCCATGACGAGACAATCGTATTACAAAAGTCGAATAGCAGGTATACCGAACTGTTCCGAAGGTCAGCAGACAGAGCGTTCGAGGAGGAATCTCGTCTCGATGCAAATCATGAACCGCGACATAGTTAGGTTATGCCAGTGTGCATGATTAGCAGTCTCGGTCAAGGGTGATCAGGGCGTGATTCCGCTCTGTAAAAACGGCATCGTGGGACGTGAAAGACGTCATTCTGGGCCAACAACCCAACAACCAGACATCGGGAATCGCTGATCGGCATTTGTACAATAAGCGCGATCCATCGTGCATTGAGCTTACACAATGCGGCAGGCTCTATTTTCGGGAGGCGCAGCAGCGCTCCGCGGGTGGAAACGAATTAAATGCCGGCAGAGTGTTTCATTCTTCGCGCAAAGCGGTGAGCGGATCCACGCGTGTGGCCCGCTGTGCCGGAATGTAGCAAGCCAAAAGTGCAACGCCGGCAAGAATCCCCGCAACAGAGAGGAAGGTAATTGGATCAGCCGGTCCGACCTCGAAGAGCATGGACCGGAACACTCGTGTCATTGTCGCAGCTCCGACGAGACCTGAAGCCAATCCGATTGCAACGATCCGCATGCCTTCTCCCAACGCCATGCCCAAAATATCCCGGCGCTGCGCACCGAGAGCCATTCGGATTCCGACTTCATTCGTGCGCTGGCTGAAGGCATACGACATCACGCCGTAGATGCCTATGGCGGCAAGCAACAGCGCCACTGCTGCAAAAACACCCAGAAGCTCGAGAGCAAAGCGCCGGTCCGCCACGGATCTGGCGATGATTTGATCCATGGAGCTGATGCTGTGCACCGGAACGTTGGGATCGACGTTTTCGACCTCGTGCCGAACGGCTTCGCCGAGATGTTCCACGTCGCCCTTGCTGCGGAGAAAAACCACCGCGTTGACTGGCGCGAACTGCCCCAAGGCAACATAAATATGCGGCACACTGGGAGCCTCAAAACCGTCCGACTTGATGTCGCCAACGACGCCCACAATCGTGACGCCTTCCAGACCTCTTCCAAATCCAAACTTAACCTGCTGCCCGAGCGGATTCTCATCCGGCCAATAACGCCGTGCGAGAATCTGGTCAATCACTGCAACCGCTCGGGTCTTATTCGTATCGGACTCTGTGAAATTTCGTCCGGTAATCAAAGGAACTTCCATGGTGTGAAAATATTTCGTATCGACCACAGCAATGTCCGCAATCGGACCGCGCTCCGATTCGCGTGCACGCCCTTGAATCGAAAAGGGAGAGTAGTTTCTCCCGGAGTTCATGGGAAGAGTGTCGTTGCCCGAAATCGCCACCTGTTCCAGGCCGGGCAGCGCTGACACGCGGCGAAAGACCTCAAGAAGAAAAGCGGCGCGCTTCTCTTCGAGGCTATAAGGATCGGTGGCCGGATTGTTGGATATGGGAATCCAGATTTGTACCGTGGTCAGATGGTCGGGATTGAATCCAGGACGCACTTCGAGCACCCGCCAGAAACTTCTAAGTAGAAGCCCCGCGCCGGCCAGCAAAATAATCGATAGCGCTACTTCCGCAATCACAAGGATGCGCGAAAGTTGCGTATGGCGTCTGCCGGTTCCCGAACCGCGGCCACCTTCCCTCAGATTCTCGAGCTGGTTGGGATTCGCAGCTTGAAGTGCCGGCGCCAGACCGAAGAGGATCCCTGTGAGTATGGAGATCAGAAAAGTGAAAAAAAGGACGCTGGCACTGACGTCCACCTCGTTGAGCCGCGGAATGTCCGCGGGAGCTAGGCCTATGATCGCTTTCTTCAGGAAGAGAACCGTAACCAGGGCGACTACACCGGAAACGACCGACAAGAGCGCGCTCTCGGTCAACAGTTGACCTACCAGGCGTGCGCGACTTGCACCTATAGTCAAGCGAATCGCAATCTCGCGGCGCCGTCCGGAAGAACGCGCCAGAAGAAGATTGGCAATATTCGCGCACGCGATCAGCAGGACAAATCCCACCGCACCAAGAAGGATGAACAACTCCGTCCGCTGCGGGCCCACTAGGTCTTCCTTCACCGGAACGAGCCGTACTGCCCATGCGGCGGCAGCGGCATACTCGGTGGGATACTGCTGGCTGAGTTGCGATATGTAGGAATCGATCTGCCCTTGCGCCTGGGCAACGGTTAGGCCGGGCTTCAAGCGCCCGATCGCGCCCGGAAGCATTCTCTGTGACCTTACAGCTGGAACCGGAAACGGAAGAGCGTTAAAGCCAGCAGCGAGCCAGACTTCCACGTCGGTATCTAGCGTCCGGCCCGGATGACGAAAGCCTGGAGGCATCACTCCTACAATTGTGTACAGGTCACTATCTAGGCGTATTTTCCGCCCGATGATGTTCGGGTCCGAACCGAAATTGCGGCGCCAAAAGCCGTCGCTGATAACGACAGACTCCAGGAATCCCGGAACGGCATCCCGGCGTGTGTAGACGCGGCCAAGTTCCGGCTTCGCTCCTAGTAAAGCGAAGTAATCGGGACTAGTGACAAGACTCTCGGCACGGACCGTCCGATCTCCACCGCCCACTGCCGAACTACTCGGGGCCACTGCCGAGAGATCCTCGAACACGCCCGAGCGCTCTTGTAAATCCCAAAGTTCCGGTGCTGACATGCCTACATCCTGTTCGTTCGGGCCGCGAAGGTCGTCGAAGACACGCACGAGTTGCTCAGGGCGCGGGAAGGGTAACGGGCGGAGTAGAACGGCATACACCACGCTGAAGGTGGCGACGTTGGCACCAATCCCCAGCACCAGAGTCAGCAGCGCGACAATCGTAAACCCGGGGCTTTTAAGCAACATGCGGAGCGAGTAGCGCAGGTCTTGAACGAACGAAGCCACGGGTCCCCCCTAGGCGCGCGCCCCCGTCATGCGGCAGACGGGATGGTGCCTTTCGCCATTTGGACGAGGCCAGCCGCGACATCGTTAGCAGGGGATTGCAGTGGCAGGGTAACTCCGATAAGTACTGTTTCGTCCCAAAACTCATCGGGAGCCCGGAGGAGGTATTCGAGGTGGGCTGTAGCGGAAGAACTTTGAGCTTTTGGGGCGAGGAAAAACCAAATCTACATGCCAAACATGGAGTTGACTCCGGCCCGCGGAGCTTCGGCAGAAGGCTCTCGACGTTCAAGCGCGGGAACGGAAGCCTGCTGGGCGGTTGGCGACGGAGTCACAGGTTGTTGCACGGCGGGTTGATCCGTGGCGGGCGTCGGAGCCGCAGCACTGGGAGCTGCAACGCTCGGGGTAGCAGCGGTTGGTTGGGCAGCAAGCTGTCGGAGATAGGCGAGATCGCGAGGCTCTTCGGTGCCCGGTGGAACGGCGGGAAATGACAAATTCATTTGATGCTCCATTGCGGTGGCGATGCGGTGCAGCTGCCAGATGAGCTTTTCGAGCTCTTTCGAACGCCCAAGGTTCAAGTTGCGGTCCCACAGAAAGCGGATGGACAACACCACGAGAATAGGCAGGCCGATGGCCAATGTGCCGAGTACGATGGTGAAAAGCAGCGAGTCGAGGGGTGTGAGGGATTGAGTCAATGGCAGCCTCCCAATGCAGGATTCTGAAGGCAGGATACAGCAGCGCGGCAGCGGTGACAAACGAATCGGTCTCGGGGCTCTCGGGGCAAGCGGTGATCTCTTTCCTTCGCGCACCTGAGTGGTGGCGTGACCACTTTAACCGGCATCGTCGTATCATTAACTGGCGACTGTGCCGCTCGGTGGCAAGATTGCCAGTAATAAAAGACTCGGTGAGAACACAGAAGACTTGACGCATGCCTATCTCTGGTTTCGTGCTTACTCGATACCAGCGCCAAGTGCATTACCGGACGTCATCTGGTTCTCAGCGTCCGATCGGCAATCCAATCACTGGCTGCTGGTGATCCATCGGGTGACCGCCTTCAAACCAGCCTGCACTAGGTCGCCCGAGCGAGCGTCCTCCCACCACTCGGTATCGTCCGCTTTAAACAGAGCTGATGTTCTCTCCGTTGCCAGGGCGAGTTGCAGGGGCAGGGTCGGATCAACCGGCCGAGGCTCGGCAGCTTCCTTGAGTTGCGCCAGCATCTGTTGCTGCTGCTTCATGTCCAACATCGAAATGGGGGAATGGCAGTAGGGACAAGCCAAGTTGGTTTGCAGGTCAATGGCTGCCCCACAGTTGGAGCAGTTAACGCTCTGCACGTTCTGTTTCAACTGCTGGATCTCTTGAGGTGAGAGCGCATGGATGAAATTCTTCTCTTTCAGGAAGTCGAAAAACCCGATGAACCGCCCGTGTCCACTTTCACATCCCCAATAGTTGAAGCGCATGTTGCGGACCAGATCGTGCGCCAGCGACAGCCGGCCTCCGCATCGCGGACACCGCAGCACGTCCGCCAAGGTTGGCTTGACCGTTGACGAGTGTTCACCGATGAACTTCATCAGCTTGAGCGTGGAGCCGGGAGAGAGCTGCAGGCTTTTGTGCTGATCGAACCAGAACGCTTGGCAACCTGTGCACACATCGATGGTGACCTGGGTGCCGAAGCGTCCGTCCAGCGTCCAGTCGGTCATCTCCCTTCCGCAATTGGAGCACGTCATAGACGCCGATTTTAGATGATTGCTTAGTGAATGCCAACGGCGAGGAAAATCCGAAAGCGCCGTTTCAGAAGCCAGATTCGGACCGAGTCATTTAGAACTTCATATTGTGGCGCCGCCCTCCAGTACGGAGTGGGTAGCAAATCTCTAAGCTTGGCCCATTTCGCCGTCGACGTGGGAGGTAGGCGGTCTAGGACCTGATAACTCGAACATGGCGTTTTGCTGGAACTTCAACTCCAAGAGGTTGAGAACCCGAAGTTTGAGTACCGTCTTTTTTGTTGAATCAGGCACCTTTTGGGAGTATATACCTCTCTCAAGGGTGGTTGTTGTGCCGAAGTTGGAATTTCGAATTTCCGGCCTGGCCAAGGAACAGTTAGACAACTCGCGCGACCAGGCCAACTCCGATCAGACGCGCTTAGCCCGCTCTATTTTCAAGCGCGGCCCGCTGACACGCATCCCCTGGTATTTTCGCGGTGCCACAATTTGGATCGGAATTATGGTAGCCGCCGTTTACGTCAGTCAAGTGGGTGGCTCAGCGCCCATCGGAACGCCGGTTTCTGGACCAGTAGCAGCGCATCCCAACATCTTTCAACCCAATCTCACTGGACGCCGCACGGGCGGCGGGCCGAACTGCGATTGCGGGTCTGTGGAGTTCGGTCTTCTGACGGCAGAGTTTCGCGCAGAATGCTTACGTTCCGAAGCTCAGCTTAAACAACTGGCCGCCCAAGGAAAACTCGGCTTGAAAGTCGAAAACGGAAAACTGGTCGCGGGCCAGTTTTGTACCAACGGAGGTGATAGGGCTTGGCCAGTGCAGAACGGCCCGGCGACCCCGCCTCTCGGCGTTCCGGAAGGCCAGCCGTGCAAGCCGAGCGGAATGGGTAGGAGCTGTTAGGGGACCTCGTTGAATTTACCCATGGGTTCGAAACCAAAAACGTAAACTTCACAGACAGGGGGAAATATGCCGCAAGTAAGACTCGAAGGGATTACCGCCATTGCCGCGCTGCTCATCGCCTCCTTTGCCATCGATCGCATCGTAGCGGGAATCTTGTTCCTGCTCTCCTTTAGCGACGGCTGGAACAAGCGCTTCCCGGACCCCGTCCTGGTGAAGGAAGAAGATTTGCGATATAAGGCCGAGAAGAAACTTAAGTTATTGCGAACCATTCTGGCGGCAATCATTGCGCTCCCCGTACTGGCCTTCTATGGAGAGGTGAGGATTCTAGCGGCCGTGGGTTTTGAGACGGTGAATCCCATTCTGGATCAGGTGCTTACCGGCTTCATTCTAATTGGGGGTGCGGACCGCATCGGGGAAGTATTAAAGTGGAGCGGCGTGCAGGCGAGGCCGCAGGCGGAGAAGACTTCCTCTCAACCCATCGAAATTACCGGCAAACTCACGTTGGAATCCTCGGGCAAGGACGCGACGCCTTCAGCGCACGCGGCGCACGGCTGAAAGAGAGCGGCCAACGGCGCAGAGCCCGCTCGTTACTAACAATAACGAAACGACTACTGTTTTTTGCACGTGTTGATTCTAAGTAATTTACACTCTCTCTGAACTGGGGCCAAAGCGCCAGAATGGAACATCTGCCCCGATACTTAGGAGGGTAACCGGACTGAGCGGGTAGTGTGCTCCGCCAAAAAATCCGTACGACGGGATGGATTGCCGTAGTCTCATGGAATGGCAGGGTTGCTCATAAAAGCCCACACGTGGCATCCTCTGGTCCCATGAGAACTGCTCGTGCCGTGCTTCACTCCGCGTCCATACTGGTAGCTCTTGCCCAGGATGCTCAGTCGGTCCGCAAGCGGCCATGAACAGTTCGCTGGCGGTTGCACGAAAAAAAAGGCCGGAATCCTGGTTTCCGACCTTGTGGATCATGGAATGGTTGCGGGGGCAGATCGAGCTGACGACCTTCGGGTTATGCGCTCTGCCGCAGCTTTCGCAGAGAGTCGGAACTGTACCTACATACCGCGCAACGGGATGCCCGCCATCCAGTCTCCACGGTTTCCTCGTTCTTCCGAGGTCTGGTTCGGTATTGCCGTACCCGCACTCTAGGCCTTAGGCTCCATCGACCTTGACGAGTGATCTTCCTGCAGATTGCTGTGCGAGCACTGGTGGCTTGTCAGCTTGTCCGAAGGCAAAAAGAAGCGCTCTTCTTGACAAATATTCCGATATAAGAATATAAATACGGCATGGCTAGAGCAGCAACCACTACGGATGTCTGCAACGCAATCGCGGAGTGCTCGGATGCACTTGGTTGTGAGGGGTTAATCGGGGGAGAAATCTTCGTATGAAGAATCTTTTTGAAGCAACGAGGGCGGAAGAAATCAAGAAGCGGATGGCGCAGCTAAAGCCGGATAGCGAGCGGCAGTGGGGCAAGATGAATGCGGCGCAAGCGGTGGCGCACTGCTCCGGGGGGTTGGAGTTGGCGTTAGGGGACAGAATGCCGCCGCGAATGTTGCTGGGGCGGATTATTGGGCGAATGGTTAAGCCGAAAGTGCTGGAGAACGACGAACCGCTGCGCCGGAATTCGCCGACGGTGAAGGGGCTTGTGATCCAGGATGATCGGGACCTGGGAATGGAGCGGGAGCGTTTGCGCGGTTTGATCGACCGATTTGCGGCGGTCGGGCCGAAGGGATGTACCGCGCATCCGCATAGCTTCTTTGGGCGGCTAACGCCGGAGGAGTGGGCCATATTGATGTACAAGCATCTGGACCATCATCTGCGGCAGTTTGGGGTCTAGCGCCGGCGAAGGTTTGGTGCGCGGCGAGATTGTTCCCCTTCCCGGAAGGATGGTTTAACTCTAGGCAGACTCAGAAGCCTTCGTCGGCTGGACATCGAAACATCCCATCGATAAACATCTACACTTCAGGACTTCTTGGCCTTCGCGGGCGGGACCAACGCCACGGCGGCTTCGGGGGTGAGCAGTAAGAACGTAAATGTCTCCTGTAGATACAGCTGCACCGCGGCATCGGTGTGGTTGGAATAGCCGATAGAGACATCTTGGCCAATGTGTAGCGAAAAATCGCCGCCTCGCGTGGTTAGCACAAAGGCGCCCTCTATGGCGGGTGCCCAGATAATTTGATCTTTCACCAGCCTCTTGGCATGCTCCAGCACCGGGTATCCGTGATCGCTGGTTTCGGCGAGTGCAGTGTAGGCATCGGCCCCCAGCAGCACTGAGTACGGGCCATTGACACCGACAAGCCGCAACCGACTCAAGGCTTGGGCAATGGCTTCCGGGTACTCGCGGACGTCGGCAGGGAGCGTCAAAGTCGGATTGCTGGTCCCCTTCCGAATGCCCACGATACCAGCCGCAGGGTAGCCTTCGAAGACAGCTCCGTCCTCCGCAAATGCGATTTTGCGCGCGGCATCCTTTGCCGGTTGCCAGTCGGAGTCGTTCGCGCCACGATCGACGTCGTCGATCGCTTGGCGCTCCAGTTCGAACGGCACACGCAACTCAACCAGTGCCTTCACCTCTCTCTGCCTGGCGAAGATGCCGTCCCTGGGTGCCGCAATCTTTTGCAGGTGGCCGGTGCCGACGGCGGAGAGGCTGGCACCCCCCTGAGCCTGCAAGTCGACGACGCGCCGTCCGGCGAGATATCGCTTGAGCGTGCGTGTTGTTTCCTGATCGATCTGGGCCCATGCCGCATCGGAAATGGGGGCAAGCTCACGATGCAGATTATTCATAGGAGATTTCTCCTTTTAGGGAACCGATACCCAGCGAACCATGGTTCTCTCTCCGCAGGAATGGAGCGGGTTCGATCACAGTCGGGGCGGTGGAAGTCTCCGCAACCGCAGGCTTGTCCTCGGCGACGGCTTCTAGAAATGTCGCAGATGGCACGAAGAACAGGCTTCCGGTGACGGCACGGCTGAAGTCCAGCAGGCGGTCGTAATTACCTGGCGGCCGGCCAATGAACATGTTGTCGAGCATTTGCTCGATGGTGCGGGGCGAACGACTGTAACCAATAAAATAAGTCCCAAACTCTCCCTGCGAAGCCCGGCCAAAAGGCATATTGTCGCGCAGGATCTTGATCTCCTTCCCGTCTTCGACAATCGTCGTTAGGGCGCTGTGTGCCGAGGTTGGCTTCGCCGTATCCTCTAATTCAATGTCGGACAGTTTCTTGCGACCAATGATGCGCTCCTGGTCCTCCGAGGACAGAGCATTCCATCCGTCCATATCATGAAGATATTTTTGTACGATGACGTAGCTACCACCGGCAAAGGTTCGATCCTCCTCGCCTACGAGAACCGCGTCGACCGCCTTCTGCCCCCTGGGGTTTTCCGTTCCATCGACAAAACCAATGAGATCCCGGTCATCGAAATATCGGAACCCGTGCACTTCGTCCTCCGGCGAAACAGCCTGACCGATACGCGCCATGATTTGTGTCGCAAGCTCAAAGCATAAATCCATGCGCTTTGCACGAATGTGAAACAGTAAATCGCCTGGCGTGGACACAGCGTGGCGTGTGCCGGCGTGAATCTCACGGAAAACGTGAAGCTCCACCGGCCGCGGCGCGCCAAACAGCTGGTTCCACGCGTCGGACCCAAACCCCACAACACAAGAGAGGCCCGCCTCAATATCGCGAAATTCCACCGCACGCGAGACTGCGGCTACGTCGCCGCAGAACGACCGAATGGTCCTGCGGTGTTCGGAACCCGGTTTTAGCGCCACGACCAGGAAGATCGCGGCTCGCGTAAGTGGTGCAGCTACCGGCTGCGCGGAACCAACAATCCCGCTCGATGGTTCGGGCGCATCCGTCATATCGGACTCCATCGCATTTCGTCGTTTCGCGCGGAATTACGTTTTTTCGAAATACGGTGATCGCCAAACGCGCGAACAATCGGACCGCAAGCGTAACATCGCCTGCCGACGAACGTCCATACCGGTTCTCGCATGCCGTTCGTCCGGAATGGATGCCGTCGGCGGCTTTCATGGATTCTGTGGCGAAACACGGGGTCCCACCGCTGCAATGCAGCTTTCTAGATCCGCAACAGGAACGCTGGTTCTCTGGGAGGCTGTTCTCAAGCGAATACGCCGCTCAGAATACTGATGGCTACAGAGACAACTTCACGGCCAAAAAACAGAACATTGTGGCCGCGGTAAATTATAATTTGTAGATTGCGAAGGAAACCGGCCACAAAAAACCATCTCTAAGGTACAAAGCACTGGTTTTCGCCTGGCAGATCGAACCGCTTCGACAAATAAGTTCCACGGGTAAGTTCGGTCAGTGAGTTCAGCCGAGAGCTCTGCGGGAACAACTTCACTGCGCCGAATCCATGCCACCAACCAACACCGGGGAACAAAAGTCCAAGGCCAGCGAAAATAGCAGCGCTTCGGAATGCCAACCATCCACTGGACCTCCCGCCATCGAAGCTCACACCCCGGAAACTCAGGAAACAAAACGATTGAGTTCCGAACCGTTAACAAACTCTGGCACGCCAGAGAATGACAAAAACACGACTGCATTCAAGCGGCTTGCGGGCGACTCCCATGTTTTTGTCCGAAACAAGAGAATCGACTGCCTTCGTGGTGTCGCGGTTCTATCGGTGGTTTTTCTTCACTCGGCCATTCGAATACCAGTCTTTTCCAAAGCTGGATGGATGGGAGTGGACCTTTTCTTCGTTCTTAGCGGTTTTCTGATTTCCGGTTTGCTGTTCCGGGAATATCAAAAACGCCAGACAATCGACGTAAGACGCTTTTTCATCCGACGGGGTTTGAAGATTTACCCAAGTTTCTGGCTTTTTTTGGCGGTCACCTGGGGGATATCACA
>Ga0210403_10001000_pt1 | contig 27747 bp, 25 predicted proteins | sample IncBWC19MmetaG_FD_150863 | JGI IMG/M metagenome (GOLD analysis project Ga0210403, IMG submission 150863) | Forest soil microbial communities from Barre Woods Harvard Forest LTER site, Petersham, Massachusetts, United States - Inc-BW-C-19-M | ecosystem: Environmental > Terrestrial > Soil >...
CGCGACATTCCGCACGGAAGGCAAAGGGTCGCCTTCCTTCAGAACTCCATCCAGAATCATCACGACCACACGGTCGCGAAGCTGGCGGTAGATCGGCTGACTGTCATTCCACTCGCGGTCCATCTGGGTTTCCCGTTCGCCTTTCCGGTGTCGCCGTCTGTCACTCTGTCCGCTTCAAGTCGAAGTGCGCGTGGATAGGTTTGTCCCCTGGCATCATATACGTCCAGTCCTCGATGTGGTGATTCGCATCGATGAACGTGAACACGGCATGATGCATGTGTCCGTAATCCGTGCTGCCGGAGATGTCGGAAAAATCGAACTCCACCGACTTTCCGTCCGCCGAGGGCCGGGCCAGCATGCGCGGCCGGTTTCCCGCGTCGCAATAATGAACGAGTGTCAGACGGCCGCTGTCCACGTAGAACATCGTCACCGGATGGTCGTACTTAGCCGCGTCGAGCGGGGTCCCCGCTTCCTGCATTTCATGTACGAGCGCGTTTCCCCTCGATGTCACTCGCATCGAGATGTGCAACGGTTTTCCGTCTGACATCTGCGGCTGCGGCGGGTCGATGGTCACCGGGCCTTCCCAGTTTCCTGCCAGGGTCTTCATTGTGTCGAAGGACTTTTGCCCTTCTGGCGGCGCGACTTGCTCTGCAGCCTTTTGCGCGTCATGCTGCGCGAAAGCCACGGTGCTGACCGACATCAAACCAGCAAACAACATAAGGCTAATCGTTTTCATTTTCTTTCTCCTCACTTTACGCCCCGAGGCTTCCCTAATTTCGTCATGTAGCCGACCACCCCGAATGCGCTTTACTGTTATAGTTAACTATAACACTGAAGTTGCTGTCAACCCTTTTCTTGATCTTTTTTGGCGGGGCCCTGCATTCCTACCTTTCACCCCCAAATATCACCGCCAATGTCCCTGTTGCCCTTCACCCGCAAATGTCCCTTGACAGATGGTTACTTTCGGTGTATAGTAGTTCCTGTATATATTTGTGGTTCCACCTAGTCAGCGCCAGCGACCCGCTGGCGTTTTTGCTTTCTAGGTAGCACAGGCACTCCTGCCTGTGCGTTTTCCTCTGCCAGCCCTAAATCTTTTGAATGCAACACTTACGAACTTGCACAATTTTGGTGCAATTTAGGCTCAGCAAGTCCTTTAGAATGAACACTTACGTAGGTGTTCAAAACAAAGGACTTTATCTGTCTTTAGAATGAACACTTACGAGACCCCCCCCGGGGGGGGCCCCGCATTTGGTGTGATTTGCGCTTGGGATACTGCCAGGCCAATTCTCATAACTTCCGCTTACAACTACCGACCTTTGTTAAGATGGCACAAGCCATGACCGTCCAGCGCGAACAACTCGAAGCCGACGTCCTGATCGTCGGCGCAGGCCCCGCCGGCCTCTCTTGCGCCCTGCATCTCGCCAATCTCATCAAAAAGCACAACGACTCCGGCGCCAAGCCTCCCCTCTCGGCCGAAAATATTTACGTCCTCGAAAAAGGCCGCGAAATCGGCGCGCACCAACTTTCCGGCGCCATCATGAATCCCAAAGCACTGGCTGAACTCGTCCCGGGCTTCGAAAAATCCGCGCCGCTCGACACGCCCGTCACCGATTCCGCCGCTCTTCTCTTCACCAAAGGCTCCTCGTTCCGTTTTCCTATCACTCCGCCGCCTTTCCAGAACAAAGGCAACTACGTCATCTCTCTTAGCAAGCTCACAAAATGGCTCGGCGGTCTCGTCGAAGCCACTGGCGTCAACGTCTTCAAAGAATTTGGCGGCGCGCAGCTCATCTACGAAGGCGAAGGCATCGCTGGCGTGATCACCGAAGACAAAGGCCTCGACAAAAACGGCAAGCCCAAAGACAACTTCACGCCCGGCTACGAACTCCGCGCCAAAGTCACCGTCCTCGCCGAAGGCCCACGCGGCTCGCTCACAAAAGATCTCGTCGCTACAAAAAAACTCGACAATATCAACCCGCAATCCTACGGCATCGGCATCAAAGAACTCTGGGACATCCAGCCCGGCCGCATCCAGCCCGGCTACGTCGCTCACACGCTAGGCTGGCCCGTTCCCACCAGCATGTACGGCGGCGGCTGGATCTACGGCCTCTCCAACAATCGCCTCTCCATCGGCCTCGTCCTCGCGCTCGAATACGCCAATCCCCAATTCGATCCTCACGCCGCTTTCCAAACCTGGAAGACGCACCCGTTCCTCAAAAAAATTCTCGAAGGCGGCAAACTCGTTCGCTACGGCGCAAAATCCCTCCCCTACGGCGGCTGGTACGCCATGCCCCGCACCTACGTTGACGGCGCTCTCATCATCGGAGACTCCGGCAGCTTCCTCGACTCGCAGCGACTCAAAGGCATTCACATGGCCATGAAAAGCGGCATGCTCGCCGCCGAAACCATTTTCGACGCACTCAAAACCGGCGACGCCACCGCTAAAACTCTCAGCGCCTTTCCGCAAAAAATCGAGCAAAGCTACATCAAAAAAGAATTGTGGCAAGTCCGCAATTTCCACCAATCCTTTCAACACGGCATGCTCGGCGGCTTCGTCCACACCGCGTTCCAGCAAATCACCAGCGGCCGCGGCCTCATCGATCCCATGCACGCCGAAGCCGGCTACAAGCACTACCAAAAAATCAACGGCCGCCCCGCCCCCGAACGCTTCAAAGGCGACGGCAAACTCACTTTCGACCGCCTGACCGATGTCTACCATTCCGGCGCGCGCCATGAAGAAAACCAGCCCTGCCATCTCCACGTCGCCGACACCAATATCTGCTCCACAAAATGCGCGGAGGAATACGGCAACCCTTGTCAGTATTTTTGTCCCGCGGCTGTCTATGAAATGGCGAAAGACCCGAGCGGTGTACTAAAACTGAAGATCAACGCCGCCAACTGCGTTCACTGCAAAACCTGCGACATCGCCGACCCCTACCAAATCATCAACTGGGTAGTCCCCGAAGGCGGCGGCGGCCCCAACTACGAAGGCATGTAACCCTTTTTCTGGATTCCTTTTTCTCTGCGGTCTTTTTTCTCTGTAGGGGCGGGGCTTGCCCCGCCCGAGTTTGCCAGGACGTACGAGTCAAAGTGCCCTCGTCTGCAATTCACCCGCTGCGCGACCACAGCTTGTGAAAAAAGGACCGCACGCGATCCACAACTGAACCTTGTGCCGGCGTTGGCGGCGTACTTGGCGGAGCCGCAGATGGAGTTGCCGTCGGACGTGCCTGCGGAGGAGCCGCGGCTGGCGTCGCCGCCGCGACCGTTTCTCCTTCCACTCGCCCTTGAAATATCAAGGTGGGGCGCACGCGCACTCGCCTCACGATCACCATCAAGCGCGGGTCCGGCTCCGGCTGCACCTTTGCGCTCGCATCAAATCGCAACGGGGGCATGTCCACCGTGTAGATCGGCACGTCTTTTTGCGCGGGCTTTTCCACGGCGGCCGGTGCCTCGCCCGGAGTCGCCACCACTTCGCTGCTAGCCGTGTCCTTGTTTGGGGCAGGTGCGACATTCAGTGCCGGTGCCGCGGTTGGCGCAGCGGGCGCTCTCGCGATCTGCAATTCGCATTTACAGTGTCCGGCGCCGTTGCCCATGCCTTCCAGTTGTCCGTTGGTCAGCGTCACGTCGACGCCCTGCGGCACGATCACGCTCTGGCCGCTCAACTGTTGCTCCAGACGCATCGCCCCGCGGTACGTTCGGACGCACATGAGTCCGGTGCTCTCGAATCCCACGAGAAAATCTCTTGGCTCATCGCCAATCGCCACCGGCTGCCCCTGAATCTGCGCGGTGTACACGCTCAGCGCCGGCTCCCGGTCCAGCCGCGCGTGAATCGCTCCACTATCGAGCGCAACAGTGACCGTTCCGCCCGCTTTCAAGACCGAAAGATGCGCCGGCCCGCAAATCGAAATTTGCCCGCCTTCCACCAGGCTGATGCGCGCCTGCCCGGACTTCACGCGGACATCGCTGCCGCTGCGCAAAATCGTCTTTGCCACTCCGGCAAAAACTTCGACGCTCATTGGTCCCGTCACGGCGATGTCTTCGCCTTCGATCAATCCCACGGCATCGCCTACCTTTTGGTCCGGTGCCGCCGCTGCAAGGAACATTGCTGCGCAAACCATCGCGCATACGCCTCCAAAAATGCGCGCGCTTCGCATCGATTTCCGCAAATGGTCTGACATCGGCACTCTTAGCGATTCTCCAGCAAGCCGCCCGGGAAACTCTCGCCTATACTATACGTCACGCCGCCTTCTTGGCGGACGCATCCAGAAACCATGCCTCCCACCGACGCCACCAGGTCTGCGACGCCCGATCCCGCGGGAGCTTCGTCACAAAACGCGGCACCCGAATCCATCAGCCAGCACTACGACACGCGCCTTCCCGATCTGCCCTGGTCGCGACGTGTGCAAATTCCGATCATCGCGGCGGCGGTTTACAGTGTGATTCGACTTATTGGTCCCACGTTGCGTTACGAAGTGCTCGGCTGGCAAAACGCCGAGCGCGTGCACGCGTCAGGCAAACGCTGCATATGGGCCTTCTGGCACCGCATCATTATTCCGATTGTTTGGTGGCACCGCAATCACGGCGTCGTCGTGATGAACACCACGGCGTTTGACGGACAGTGGACTCGAAAAGTGATCGAATGGCTTGGTTTCGGTACAGCGCAGGGAAGTTCTTCCCGCGGCGGCCTTCGTGGACTTGCGGTGATGGCGCGCCGTTTGGAAGAAGGCGTCGATTGCGCTTTCACGATTGATGGCCCGCGCGGCCCGCGTTATGTCGCGAAGCCGGGGCCCGTTATGCTCGCTCGCAAAACCGGCTGCCCCGTCCTGGTCTTCCATATCGGAGTGAGTCGCGGCAAGACCTTCGAAAAAACCTGGGACCATTTCCTGATGCCCGCGCCATTCGCGCGTGCTGTGATCCTTTTCGCGCCGCCGATCTATGTGCCGCCAGATGCCAACGCTGAAGTGCTCGAATCGAAACACGCCGAAATGCAAAGCGCCCTCGAACGCGTTCGCGACATTGCCGAGAGTTGGTACTCTCTCAAGGAATCCGATCGCGAAACCTTTCGTGCTGAATTTTCAAAGTGAATATAGGGGAGCGGCTTGCCCCTCCCTGCTTGTCTTTACGTCCTTGCATCAATACGTCTTTATTCTTCTCTCTCAATTTCCGGCACGCTCTCCCAACTTCACCGGAACTTCAATCTTCTTCCCGCCTCGATACACGCTGACTGTCACCGTATCTCCTGGCCGCTTGCGGTTCAAAGCCACATTCAAATCGAACTGATTGGCAATTTTCTGGCTGTCGACGGCCACAATCACATCACCGCCCGTCATAATCCGCCGCATTCCCGCCATCGCGGCGCGGTCTCCGCCATGCAAACCCGCCGCCGCGGCAGGCCCACCGCGCGTCACTTCTTCAATTAAGAGTCCGTCTTTTACCGGCAGATCGAGCGCCTCGGCGAGCCATCCGCCTACTTCCAGCGTTTGCGCGCCAAGGAACGCCTGCCGTACGCGGCCTTCGGTCATCAGATCGTGCGCAATGCGCTTCGCAGTGTTTACAGGAATTGCAAACCCAATCCCAGCGGTCGTCCCGCTCGGCGTATAAATCGCCGAGTTGATCCCAATTACTTCGCCATGCGAATTGATCAGTGGCCCGCCGGAGTTGCCCCGGTTAATCGCGGCATCCGTCTGAATCGCTTCATCGATGTACGTCGTCTGGCTGGTCTGCACGGTTCTGCCAAGCGCGCTAACCACTCCCGTTGTTAACGTGCTCTGAAATCCAAATGGATTGCCGATCGCCAGAACTTTTTGCCCGACCTGCAGCTTCGACGAATCTCCCAGTTGCAGCGCCACCAGCGGCTTTCCCTTCGGCTCGATTTTGATCAACGCCACATCGTTCCGCTGATCCGCCCCGATAAATTTCGCCGGATACCGCGACTGATCGCCCAGCACCACTTCAATCGACTGCGCTTCCTGGACCACGTGAAAATTCGTCAAAATATATCCGCGCGGATCGATCAAAAACCCCGACCCCGCTCCTTCCACCGGCACAGGGTCCATAAAAAAATCGTACTCGGTCGCTTTCGTCAAAATGTTTGCGACCGCGCCGGACGCCTCGTGATAGACTCGCACGTTGATCGACTCGTCGTCGGTCAGCCCACCAACCGGCGCGGAGACCTCCTTCGCTTCCGGCGTAACCAATGGCAAAGCTTCCACCTTTCTCGGCTGACGCTGCCCCCATCGTCCTCCCGCCCAATACGCTCCGCCAATAATGACGACCGCCACCACAAGTAACCGCGCCGCGTTCGATAGTTTGCCCGCACTCATGTTCGCATTCCTTCCTCGACTCAATTCGTTACATCTTTACTTCAGAACTTCTTTCCCTCAATCCCTTGGCCAACTCCTCGACCTGCCTTCGCGTTTCCTCAAGCGTTCCCGAACAATCGATCTTCACTGTGGCGAACTTCAATTTCTCCTCCGCAGGCATCTGCGACGCAATCCGCCGCCGTGCTTCCACTTCGCTCAACCCCCGCGCGATCAACCGCTCCACCTGCTGCTCTGGTTTACACCACGCTACCACCAAGCCATCCAAATTTTTCTGATAGCCTGCTTCCACCAGTAGCGCCGCCTCGACAAACGCCGCATCCTTCGCGCCGCTTTTTTCCCACTCCGCAAATTGCCGGACCATCTCCTCATCGACGCGCGGATGCACAATTTTATTCAACCGCCCCAATTTCGCTGCATCTGCAAACACAATCGCTCCCAGTTTTCCGCGATCGATACGTCGATCTGGCCCCACAACTCCCGCGCCAAACTCGCGGACAATTTCGTCATAAGCCGGCGTCCCCGGCTTGATGACTTCGTGCCCCACGCGGTCCGCGTCAATCACGCGAAATCCCAACTCGCGCAGCATCCCTGCTACGGCGCTCTTTCCGCTGGCGATCCCGCCGGTAATTCCAATCCGCTTCATCCTCCGCGTTTACCGCACACCAGAACCGGACGACGGGCCGCCAGCTGAAATCGTGCGCGGAATTGTCTTCGCGCGCCGCATCCGGGCTGCCTTCACCGTGTTGCTCATCAACATCGTAATCGTCATCGGTCCCACGCCGCCGGGGACGGGCGTCAACGCACCCGCCACACTCGCCGCGTCAGGATGAACATCTCCCACCAGCGCATTGCCCTTCGCGCGGAATTTTTCCAAACGCGCAGGGAAGTTCCTGAACAAACTTTCCGCCTGCGCTGCGTCTGTCACGCGATTCGTGCCTACATCGATTACCGCCGCTCCCGACTTGATCCAATCCGCTTGTACAAACCCCGCTTTGCCCATCGCCGCTACAACAATATCCGCGCCGCGTACCACGTCCGCCAGATTCTTCGTCTTCGAATGGCAAATCGTCACCGTCGCATTGGCGTGCATCAAGAGCAACGCCATCGGCTTGCCAACAATATCGCTCCGCCCCAGCACCACCGCGTTCGCTCCTTCGATCGCAATTTCATTCCGCCGGAGAATCTCCATGCACCCGGCCGGCGTGCAAGCCACCAACCCTGGCCTCCCACTCACCAGCTTCCCCAAATTCATCGGATGAAATCCGTCCACATCCTTGGCGGGATCGACGGCTTCCAGCACGCGCTTCGTATCCACCTGCGCCGGCAATGGCAGCTGAATCAAAATCCCGTCCGTATCATTGTCCCGGTTCAAATCTTCAACAATCGCGAGCATCGCCGCGGTCGTCGCGCTGCTCGCCGGCGTAATCAACCCGCTCGCCATGCTCAACTGTTCGCAAGCCGCAATCTTGCTTTTCACATAAAGCTGCGAGGCCGGATCGTTCCCCACCAGCACGGCGGCCAAACCTGGCCGTATCCCCGCCGACGAAAGGATCGCCACTTCATCCTTCAACTCCCCAAACATCGCGTCGCGTATCTTTGCCCCATCCAATATTCGTGCCGTCATTCCACCCTCATTTGTAGTCGCCGACCTGGGCACGGCGCCTTCGAATCGAGCTATTGTGCAGACTTCGCCCGCACGCTTGCCTAAACATGAGACGTAACAAATTGTCCCCCACTTCGCACCTCCGTGTCACCCCAGCCCAGCCCTTGCAGCGTGGCCACTTTCAATTAGGGTGCTCGTCAGCCTCCAGATAACAGCGCCAGAACGGGTGTATCTTCGAGCAAGGAGGTCGCGATGCGGGGAACATATTTTCTCATCGTTGTAGTCTTCGGAATGGCAACGGCTACTTTTGCTCAAACGACTTCGTCGGACACACAGACATTGCCGGCGATACTCATCGAGGTCCGACAGCTTCGGCAAGACTTGCGGGTTTCCCTCACGAGAATGGAAAGCGCCCAAATTCTGCTGTCGCGGTTGCAAATTCAGGAAGTGGCCGTTTCGCGTGCGTCACAACATTTAGACGACGCTCGCACCAAGCTTGCAGAAGTTCAAGTCGTCATAAGGAGTGAAGCAGCCGAGATCAAACATTACGAGGACGCTCCAAGCAATGGAGAGAACACAGCGCTGGCCGAAGCTGCCCTCAACCGCGCCAAGTCGGACCTCGAAGCGTCAACAAATCTTGCGCAGCAGCGCCAGTCGATAGAAACGGAGGCCGAACTGCAACTGCGAACGGAGCAAGATAAACTCAACAAGCTTGAATCGCTATTGGACGAAATCGTTGAGAAAATCGGGAGCTCGCACGAGGAGCCAAGTCGAGTTCCGCGTTGATTTGGCCGGTTCGGCTAAATGGAGACGGTTTCGTTCCGGCGTCCGGCCCGCTGCCCTCTCTCTCACGGGTGCCAGGCCTGCGAGGTGTCCTTCTTGACGAATATATATATGGTGTGATATAGATATTGACATGACTGAGACCGAGCTGCATTCCTTCCTTCCTCTTAAACCACAATGGTTCCATATCATGCTCTCGCTCGCGGGCGGAGAGCAGCACGGTTACGGGATCATGCAGGAAGTCCTGAATCGCACCACGGGCAAGGTGCGCTTGTGGCCAGCTACCCTCTACGGCTCGATCAAACGCCTCATCGAAGCCGACCTTATCGAGGAGTCCGACGAACGCCCCGCCCCTGAGCTGGATGACGCTCGGCGCCGCTACTACCGCCTGACCTCACTCGGCAGACGTGTACTCGACGCGGAATGTGAGCGGCTGCAGGAGTTGGTTCGCACCATCCGCGCGAAGCAATCGCAAGCCATGGTGACGGAATGAATTTCGCCTGGCGAATCTACCGGCGGCTGGCGCAGGCGTTTCCTCATGAATTCAAATTGGCTTATGGCGCAGATGTGACGCAACTCGGAGAAGACGTCGTGAAAGAGATTGCCAAGAGACAAGGAACTGCCGGGCTAATCCGGTTAATTGCAGACATCGCAATGCGCGTGCCTATGGAATATTTCAGTGAAGTGCGCGCCGATATGCGTTATGCAGTGCGGGCGCTTCTGAAGTCTCCCGGTTTTGCGTTCGTCGGCATCATTTCGATGGGACTCAGCATCGGGCTGACGACCAACTTGTACAGCTCGAAATGGGCTCTGCTGTTCCACGATTTACCGGCGGCGGCGAACGCCAAGAATCTGGTGATGCCCGAGAAGCCCGTCTCGTACTACTACATCGAGCAGTTTCGCGAACAAAAAGATCTCTTCGCCGGAGTCGCTGCATTTCAGATCGGCGTCCCGTTCAATGTTACTTTTCAGGGAAACACGAATGCGAAACCGGAGCGCGTCTTCGGGCAGCTGGTATCCGCCGATTATTTTTCGGTGCTTGGCGTTGTGCCTCAGCAGGGACGGCTGCTCAGCTCCGAACTCGACAAGTCCGGCGACGCGCCTGTGGTCGTAATCAGCGACCGTTTTTGGCGCAACCGGCTCAACTCGTCGCCCAACGCTGTTGGGCAAATTCTTCGCATCAATGGTCAGATAGCCACCATCGCGGGAATTGCGCCAAAAGATTTCAATGGCGCTTTTTCCATAAATCCCGCCGAACTGTTTGTGCCGATCACCGCGCCCGCCGCGCTCGCTCCAGAACTCGCGAACGACGTTCTTCATCAACGTAATGCAAAAGAATTCCTCGCCATGATGTGCCTCGCGCCAGGGGGCACGATAGACTCCGCGGAGGCGGCTCTCGACGCCATTACTCGACGTCTCGACGCGCAGGATCCTTCGCTGCCCGAGCGCAACGACAAAGGCAGACGCGTCACGTTGCTTCCGGCGGGCACTCGGGTCCCGCTGCCTCGAGAACTGCGGCCCGTCTTGCTTGGTTTTTTTCTTCTGCTCACGGGCCTGGTGATGACGCTTGCCTGCACGAATCTTGCGAACATGTTGATCGCGCGCGGCGCAAATCGCCGAAAGGAGCTGGCGATTCGGCTCGCCATCGGCGCCGGCCGGTTTCGGCTCATTCGGCAGATGATGGCCGAAGGCATTTTGCTCTCGTTGCTGGGTGGCATCGCAGGATTTGCGATCGCTTACGAGCTCACTGTGTTGAACTCCCGATTCAGCCCGACCATGGGCGTGCCTGTAGAAAGAGATTTCAGCTTGGACTGGCGCGCCGCGCTTTTCGCCTTCGGCCTCGCGCTCGTCTGCGGCATCGGATTCAGCCTTGCTCCCGCACTTCAGGCCACTAGGGCCGATCTCACTCCCGCGCTTAAAGAGGGCTCGGCACTCCAGTTGCCGGGTTACCGGCGCTTTGGTCTGCGCAATTTGCTCATGGTGGCGCAGGTTGCCGCATCGCTCATGTTGCTGCTGATCACCGGCTTCCTCGTGATGGGAATTCGCAAGGATAGCAGCATCCAAACAAAGTTCGATCCGAACGCGATGCTTCTCCTTTCGATTGATCCGGTGCGTGACGGCTACCCGCCCGAGAATGCGCAAGCTCTGTTCGAAAAGCTTCCCGAGCGGCTCAAAGCCGCTGCTCCCGCGCGGCGGATTGCTTTCGCCGCACAGCCGCCCTTTTCGATCATAGATGGAGATGAAGCTTTGCAACTGACTGCGGAAGATTCCGGCGCGCCATCTCGTGTGCAGCAATCTGTGATCGAGGAAACTATCGGAGCAGGCTATTTTGCCATGCTCGACGAGCCTATCCTCGCTGGCCGGGAATTCGAGGAACGCGATCAACGCAGGCAAACGGACGTTTCAAGAAATTCCTCTTCCCTTGCAGAGCCAAACAACGTCCTGCCCGCCGTGCTGAACGAGACGGCGGCCGGCGGCTTCTTTGGAAACGGCAATGCTCTCGGCAAGCACGTGCGGGACGACAAACACTTGTATGAAATCGTCGGCGTGGTCGGCAATTTGAAAAACGGCATCGGCATAAGCCAATCCGTAATTTTTTTGCCGCTCACTCCTCGAGATTTTGCCCGCGCGCCTGCCGATGGCATCACCATCATGGTCCGGTCGGACGGGGGAGGCTTTGCGGAAACAGACGCGCTGGGCGCCATTCGAAATGAGATCGCTCTCATCGATCCCCATCTCAACCTCTTCCATGTGCAAACGCTCAGCGAGTATCTCGATCGTAGCCGTGCCTCGACGCGGCTCGCCGTCCAAACCTACGGCGGCATCGGCGTGTTCGGCTTGGTTCTTGCCGCCATCGGGCTCGCGGGAATTACCGCTTATTCCGTCGCGCAAAGGCGCAGAGAGATCGCCATCCGCACGGCACTGGGCGCAAGCAGGGCGCAAGTACTGCGGCTGGTCCTCCGGGAAGGGACTGCTCTGGTAGGCATTGGAACGGTTCTGGGATTTTTGGGCGCGGTAGGCATGGCGAAAATACTTTCCGCGCTCACAAACATTTTTGTCGAAGCGTTTCGCGTCGGTACGGGCGATCTGCGCTTGCTCGTCGGCGCGCCATTGCTGCTTGCAGCCGTGACGATGCTCGCGTGTTACTTCCCCGCGCGCCGGTCGGTCAAAATCGATCCGCTAAAGGCCCTCCGCCAGGAGTAGAGCTTCTCCTAGCTGGCCGAACAGCCGCCAAACATTGTCATCCCGAGCGAAGCGAGGGATCTGCTTTTCTCTTTCTTCCTCTGCGCGGCTCCGCGTACTCTGCGCCTCTCCGTTATCTTTTTCTTATGTTCTTCCGCCGCCTCGCCTCGTCTTATAATCTCGTTCATGTCTTCCGTTCCCTCATCCCCGCAACACCTCCGCATCCACTCGATCAATATTTACGTCCGCGATCAGGACCGCAGCCTTCGCTTCTACGTCGACCAACTCGGCTTCCATCTCGCCTACGACGCCAAACTGCAATCCGGCGAACGCCTCGTCGCCGTAGCCCCTCCCGATGGCCAAGCCGTCCTCTCTCTCATTGCCCCCAAAGCCGATTCTCTCGACTTCAAACTCATCGGCCGCTCCACGCGCCTGACCCTCATCACCGAAGACGTGCTCGCCAAATATCAGGAATGGTCCAAACGCGGCGTCCACTTCCAGCACACTCCGCGCCTTCGCCGCATCAAGTTCGACCCCGAAACGCGCCAGGTCCGCAACGCAACGGCCGCGGAGTCACCTCTCCTCGGCGAAGAAACTCCCATCTGGGGCGGTGTCTCGACGCGCTTCCGCGATCCCGATGGCAACACGTTCTCTCTCGTGAGCTTCGACGAAATCACCCACGCTCTCGAAGCCCAGCGCCGCGCCAACGCGGTAAAACTCGAACTCGACCGCCGCTCCGCCCAGGAACTCGAAATCGCCAGCGAAGTCCAGTGCCGCTTTTTCCCGCAAATTCGCCCCCCGATCCCCTCTCTCGACTATTGCGGCCACTGCTATCCCGCGCGCGCCGTCGGCGGCGACTACTACGATTTTCTCGACCTCGGCCCAGGCCGCTTCGGCTTCGTCATCGGAGACGTTTCCGGCAAAGGCATCGCCGCCGCTCTCCTCATGGCTAATCTACAGGCCAATCTCCGCAGCCAGTGCTCCATCGCGCAGGATTGCCTGGAAAATATTCTTCGTGTCGTTAACCAGTTCTTCTCCCAAAACACTCCCGACGGTTCCTTCGCCACTCTCTTCCTCGCCGATTACCACGTCCCCACCGGCCGCCTGCGCTACGTCAATTGCGGCCATCCGCCTGCGCTCATCCTCCGCCGCGACGATTCCATCGACCGCCTCGACCCCACCGCCACCGTTCTCGGCATTTTCAAAAAGTGGGATTGCGAACTGGGGGAACGAACCATCCACCCCGGCGACACCCTCGTCCTCTACACCGACGGCATCACCGAATCCTTCAGCGAAGATCGCGAAGAATACGGCGAAGCCCGACTCATCGAATCCCTCCTCCGCCACCGCGCCCAACCCAGCCAATCCCTCCTGCAAAATATTGTTGCCGACGTCCGCCAATTCTCTCCCCACGAACAACACGACGACATCACCCTGATCGTCGCCAAGTCCTCCCCCTCACCTCTGTAGCAACTCGGTTTCGGGTTACCGCAGCGCTTATCTGGACTTGATTGCGATACACGTCACCGCTACGCTCGCCAACTTTACAGCATGTCCAACAAGAAAGTAGTATTCTGCATCCTGCGGCGAGTCGTTTACGTGAAACTAAAATATGGTGATCAGAAATGAAACGGCTAACAGTCGGATTGTTTGTAACTTGCTTGCTCCTGCTGCGTGTGTACCTCCCAGTTGGTTATGCACAACAGTCCACGGCACCTCCTCAAACTACACGGCCTGCCGCCGATCCCATCGTTGGCGCCTGGAAACTCGATAGCGACAAAAGTACCAACTCCACAGCCGAAGCCGAAATCTTGACAATCGTGCCGCAAGGGGACGAATTCAAACTAACTTTTATGGCCATGCAATCCAACGGTTACAACCCGCATTATGAAGTTGTCACGGACATGAAGGGAACGATTTCCAAACCAACCGACTCTGGCAAACCGATGAATGACGCTTGGCGTTTTTCTCGCAAAGCACCAAGCGTTTTTGTGCAAGAAGGTGTGGGGCCGTTTGGCGGATGGAAAAAGGAATATGTCGTAAGTACCGATGGCAAGACTCTAACGATTCATGATTTTCCCGGCTATTCCAAGATCATCGTGGGCAGGACAGACTCCAAAGGTGTGATCCATCCAGTGCAGCGCGTCTTAGTGTTTGAAAGAATCTCTGAGTCTGAAGGGCAAAGCCTAACTCAAAAAATGGCCGATTCAGATGCGGCTCAGAAAGCCCTCGCAGCGGAAAAAGCCGCAGCACAAGCAGCCATGGACGCTGTCGCTTGTGGCAGAGCACCCGGCCAAACCGCCGAGCCCGAGTCAATCGCCAATCAAAGTGCCTGGCACGAGTACATTTGCCCGAAAGACGGGTTTGCAATTAGTTTGCCCAACGCACCCAAAATTCGCTCCAATTTCTACAAGCTTTTGCTGGCAGAAGACGAAAGCGTCGTGGCACAATTGTGGGTCTCAGCTGAACCTGTAGATTGCACAGCCTGGCTTCGCGAAATGCAGGCTATGGTGAACCGGCCCCTTCCTCCTGGGGCAACTGGTGGGACCACGGAGACCACTTTTCAAGGCAGAACCGGTTTTGAATCCGTGGATGCGCACACGAACGGCCCCACCTATCTGCTATACGACCTCAAACAATGCCTGGGAAACAAGACTTACCGTTTCCACGCTCGTTGGCTGACCGACCGCCCTAAGCCAGAAGAGGTTACCAGGATCTTCGATTCCTTCCGGCTCCTAACCATAGAGAACAACCAATAGAACAGGCGCGAAATCGGCGCCTCGAACAATTTGCCCTTTCCAAATTCCTGGTAGTCGTGCGCATTCTGCGCCTCCGCGTTATCTTTTCTCTGAGCGTTAATCGACAACTGAGATGTCCTCTGGCGCGAAAGACGGCTTCAATAAATCTTTACTACTCCCAACGAAACACCTTCGCCGAGAGCGCCGTGCAAACCACAAAGATGAAGGCCAGTGCCGCGACGTCGCCCACATGCGCTGACCATGCGTCGCCTCGCCAGATCCCTTCGAGCAGCGATACCGTATACGTTAGCGGCACAACTCTTGCCACCGCGTGGAGTGCTGGCGGGAGCGATGCAACCGGCACGAAGAGTCCCGAGACAGCGAGCATCGGGTACAGAATGACGGCGCCGATCGGCTGCGCAAAGCGCGCCGTGGGAACAATGCTGGCGATAAGAAAACCGATCGACAAGATGCTCCACGTGCTGATTAGCAACGCAATCGTGAACGAGAAAAATGGAACCTGCACACCCACCGGGTAATAGCGTTTGCCGGCCAGGACCATCAAGGCCAGCGAGGCCGCAGTGAGGATCAGCTTCACGATTACGTGGGCGCTAAGAATCGTCTGCGGGCGCAGCGGCGTGGCGCGCAGTCGCTTGAGGATGCCGCCCTCGCGGTAGATCGAAATAATCGTGACCAGCGAAAGCACGGCGCTGAGCGAGATCAGAATCGATGCGAGGACTGGCAGGCCGACGCGAACAAACCCCGTGGCAGCGAGTGATGACGGCGTCTGCCCGCGGCCAAGGACGCGGCCCAATACAATAAAAATGAGAACAGGGAACCCGATGGTCCCAAACGCGCCAAGCGGCTCGCGCAGGAATATCTTGATCTCGATCCAGGTTAGTTTCCAGAGTCCACGCAGCATCATAGTCGAACCTAATCGCGAATCGAATGGCCAGTCAGTTTCAGAAAGACGTCTTCCAGGTTGGGCAAAATCGTGCGGAAATCCCTGACCCGGATGCGATTCTCGGACAGGCAATGAATCACTTCGGTCACGAAATCGTCGCCTCGTCCGCGAATGGTGAATCGCCCGTCGTTGCAGGTCACAGCCTCAACTCCCGGCATCGCCCGGAAGCGCGCTTCCGCGGCGGCGTCGTCCGTGGCGAGAGCAACAGTCCGCTCGGGGCAGTGCCGCTCGACGAGCCTTTGCGGCGTGTCCATGTCGATGATCCGTCCGTGCTCGATGATGGCTACCCGGTCGCACAACCGTTCCGCCTCTTCCATCAGGTGAGTGGTCAAAAACACGGTCTTGCCGCGCTCGCGAATCCCTCGCACCAGATCCCAGATGGTCCGCCGCGACTGCGGGTCGAGCCCTGTAGTCAGCTCATCGAGAAACACCACTTCCGGATCGTTAATCAGCGCAAGGGCAATAAACAGCCGCTGCTTCTGGCCTCCGGAGAGATTCATAAACCATGCGTTCCGCTTATCGGCGAGGCCAAGTTGTGTGAGTAAGTTTTCGCCGTCGATCGCTTTCTTCTTATAAAGCGAAGCCCACAGATCGACCGCCTCCCAAACTTTGATTCGCTTCTGCAGTTGCGCCGCCTGGAGCTGAACTCCGATGCGCTCCTGGAGCTTGTAGACGTCACGAAAGGGATCCAGGCCCAGAACCGAGATAGTGCCCCGATCGGGCGTGCGCAGACCTTCTATGCACTCCATCGTGGTCGTTTTTCCAGCGCCGTTAGGGCCGATCAAGCCAAAGACCTCACCGTCGTTTACATCGAAAGACACTTCGTCGACAGCCACCGTTGGGCCGTAGGTCTTGCGCACTCCCGAAACTTGAATGACGGAACGCATGGTGGTTTGCAAACTGCAGATTCTCTGAACCGAGTGGAGAGTCTATATCAGCGAGCTAGTCTAAGTCCCGAGCAGTCGAATTGCCGGAAATCCACGCAGCTCGATTAATCACGGGTGTGCAATATGTGACAGACGGATATTCCTAAGTTTTCTAGGATTTCCTTCCTGTGTAGTGAAAGCGGGAGTTTTTGTTGCAAAAAATCCAGCCGCTTCATTCCGGAAGCCTCCATGAGGCATCGAGGGAGCCCTAAGGAACGCCATTCAACGGCTGCAGCAGAGTACGGATGTTTCTGCTGATCGCTGCGTGAAAAGCATGAATGGCGGCGTTCCTGATGGCAAGCTTTGTTGCTGGATACGCAAAAACTGATTAACCCACCTACATCGAAAAGCATTGCAATCAGCAGGCGGGAACCGGAGACGGTTTTCGTAAGTTCATAAACGATTTTCACCCAGCCGTGCGTTTCTAAAGTGAAAATGGAAAGGCGGAAAAAACCATGAAGAAGTATATCAAGCCCAGAGTTAGGTTCTTAGGCCTCCTGAGACTCGTAACCAAGCTCAGTTTTTGAGCGGGCAGCTAAAAAACGACATACAAGAGCCGGGAGCGCCGGCTCGGTAGTTCCGAGCTGGCTCCTTGCTTTCGAAAAGCGCAGCCGCAAACCTGGCATGCGGCAAAGTGTTGCGCGCGAAGGTTTATTCGTTTGAACATCTGCTGATTTGTGGATCGCCAAAGAGTGAAGACCTTGTCTGAAAAGGCCGAACGATCAAGCAGTAGGGAAAATAATGAGAGAGACCATAAGCTGTGATAGCCGCCCCAAACGCCAGGAGCAAATCATCGTCCAGAAGGGTTCGAACGATGTGCTTCTCTTCAGCATGGAAGACGGGAGCTACTACGCACTGAACGAGGTAGGCAACCGGATTTGGGAACTTTGCGACGGAACGCATGGAGTGGCCCAATTGATTTCGATACTGGCGAAGGAATATGACGCCCCGCGCAAAATTATCGAGATGGACGTAATGGAAGTGCTTGAGGAATTACAAAGCAAAAATCTTATCGTCGAGTGCGGCGTAGATCGTACGGGTTTCGAAGACAGTGGCGTCTCCCAGAGAACTTCATAAACGATGGAGCGCTATTTGGGCAAACGATCCATTTCCGATGTATTTCTCTTCCTTGAGATATTGTTCTTTGCCGCCGCTGCTCCGTTCCTCCTTCGGCTGAAATTAGCGCGAGTGGAAACCTTACTTCAACTGAAATTCCCTCGGTCGACGGGGCAGGATCGAATCGAACAGATTACGGAGTACGTGGAAATAGCGATCCGCGAGGGCCGCCCGCTGGTGCGCCCGGGATGCCTCACTCGAGGCCTGACGCGATACTACTTTTTCCGCCGGGAAGGTCTGGACGTGTCCTTGTGTTTCGGCATGGGCCAGGTCGAAGAAGAGTTTGTCGGCCACTGCTGGTTGCTCAAAGATGGAGTGCCGTTCCTGGAAACGCGAGATCCGCGCCCTCTGTATGCGGAGATGTATCGCTTTTCAGGCGCTGCGCACGGTGGCGTGGTTTTCACCGGAAAATCTGAACTGGAGCAATCAAGATCGTGAGCAAAATCCGGCGCACGCAAACTTACGGTTTCCACGGTTTGAATTTCAGGGTGTTATGCTCGGCCGCGATAGCCACTTGCCTCAATTCCAGATTTCAGATTCTTCCTTCGAAGGAAGAGTCCGCCGAAACCATTTTTTTCGACTTTGAGTCTGTTTCGAATACGAAAGGGCACCGCTTCGGAAAACCGCCCGGGCATGCCAAGCCTTTTTACGAACTGGAGAGCGGCGAGGCGAGCTACTTTGAAGCCGAAGATCAAATCTACCTTTGTTGCGAGGATCGCGTTCGAGTATTGTGCGACCCCGGATCGGGGTCCGCATGGTTCTCCGTGGTCGAACCAGAGATTGACAACCTGTGGCTGGCTTCTCATCTTCTACTCACGATCTGCCTCATTGAGATATTAAAGCGCCGCGGCCTCTATAGCCTGCACGCCGGCGGCTTCAGCGCAAATGGCAAGTGTCTTCTGATTCCAGGCACAAGCGGCGCAGGCAAGTCCACACTAACTGTTGCCTCGCTGAGAGCCAAGTTTGACTACATGAGCGATGACATGGTCTTTCTAGTTGACCGCCCGGATGGCTTCCGCGTCCTGGCTTTTCCTGAGGCGGTGGATGTAAGTGACCAAACAGCCGCCTTCTTCCCGGAGTTGAGTTTTCTGTTGCACTCTCCCAAACGTAGCGGATGGCGGAAACGGCAAATCCACCCGGCACAGGTCTATGGCGCAAAAGTGGCCCCAGAGGCTCGGCCTGCGGCGGTTGTCATTCCGCGCATCTCGGAGGCTCAAACCAGCGTCGTCACCCCAATGGATCCTGATGAAGCCCTGTTGGAGCTGGTTCCCAACGTGTTGCTCACAGAAGCGAAGTCCTGCCGGGCTCATTTGGATGCACTGGGAAAACTTGTGAAGTTTACGCCGTGCTACCGTCTCGAAACGGGACGTGACTTCGATCAGCTCCCCGTTCGATTTCGAGAGCTCCTGGACGCATGATCCGAAACGAAATCATCCCGGAACGCACTACGCGGTTCCGAACTGCGGCGCCTTGCGCTGAGATGGAGCTGCTTCTCTGTTGTGCCCGTACGCGCAGCAGCCCGGAAATGTCGCAGCGGATCAGAGAGGCCGCTCGAAAAGAAATAGACTGGTTCCAATTCATTCGACTTGCGCTCCGTCACGACACACTATCGCTCACCTATCGAAACCTTCAGCGAATCTGTGCGGATATTGTGCCGAGCGGCGTCCTCCAACCGCTTCGCGCGCGCCACGAGGCGGAGGCTGCGGAAGGCCGGCGACTCGCCAAGGAATTAGTGGACATCCTCGGCTTCCTCGGCTCATGCGGCATTCCAGCTGTGCCCTTTAAAGGCCCTGCGCTCGCCGTCAGACTTTATGGTGATTTGTCTCTCCGCGGCTTTGGCGACCTGGACATTTTGATTGGCGAGCAGGACGTTGTGCGAGCCAGGCGTCTCCTCATTGATTGGGGCTACGCGCCTGAGTGGGTGGAAACTGGCGAACTGAATCAATTCTTGCGCGAGAAGCACGAACTGCTGCTCTATCGCTTGGATGGAAAAGTGCGACTGGACCTGCACTGGCGATTCACCAGTAGATCAGCATGTCTTGCGGGAGATCCTGATCGGTTCCTGCAGCATCAGCATTTAGAGACAATCTCCATTGCAGGAAAAGAAGTGCGAAGTCTTCGACTGGAAACCTACCTGCTGCTTCTCTCCATGCACGCCGCCAAACACCAGTGGGTCCAGCTAAAGTTCATCTGCGACATCGCCGAGATACTGGCAGTTCCTGATCTAGACTGGGACCACGTGCTGCAGGAGGCAGGCGATCTGGGCCTTAAGCGTGCCTTGGGGACTGGCCTTCTCCTGGCGCAGGGTTTGCTTGGCGCCGCGCCGCCCACGAAACTCGCGCAGAATCTAAAGATAGATCGCACTGCGAAAGTCCTGGCTGCGCAGGCCTGCACCCAGCTTTTCGCCGAGCCCGGCGAGCGCTGGGGTTTGCAGGGCGGCATCACTTGCCAGCTTGAGATTCGTGAACGCTTCCAGGACCGGACAAAAATCTTACTCCGCTATTTCTTGCACACACTTAAGCCGGGTGAAAGTGACCGCTGGTTCCTGCCCATGCCGAAATTTCTCTCCCTCGCCTATTACTTCATTCGGCCTGTTCGGCTAGTCCTGCAGAAAATGGGAAGAACAGAACAACTTCGCTAGTCGATGGTTGATGCAAGATCCCACACGCGCCCCGGGGCCCTAGCCAGGTCGAAAATGTAGCGCAGATTCATACAAGAAAAACACCGGGTTCGCTCCCATCCAGGCGGGCCTGGATAATGTGAAATGCGAACCCAGCAGTGTGTTTACTTCCCGTCGGAGATGCTCAAGTCAACGGAACTATTCGGACGGCCAACAGCAACAATCGTGACCGTGTTAGATCCATGGATTAGCGCGGAGGAGATATTGATCCTCTTGGTTTCTCCATTTGTGAGGCGGGTTCTAAACTCAGATCCGTTCACCCTGATCACCAGCGATTCCACGCCGGGAGTATCGTTCTGGAGCAATACCACTCCCTCCGTATGGCCGATACCGTTGAAGCTGGCTGCTTCGCGGTGATTGAAATTGAATTTTCGGGTAACGGGAGAGTTAAGCTCTGGAATTGTGATCGTTGCAAAGACGGGATCAAATACGGTTGTATGCCCGCATAGATCGGTAACAGTTAGTTCGATCACAGATGAGTTCGACTGATTGATCTTCGTGGCGGTGACACCCACAGCCTGAGTCGTTCCAGGGTCGAACGGTGAGATAACAACCGTAGCATTTGTGGTGGGAGGAGTATTCACGACTACCGTAGACAATCCGCCCGTCGATTGAACCGAGAGCACGACCTGCTTCGGCGGACCTGATATCACACTCAATAGGCTGACAACGGGAGAGGGCGCGGTCGAACAGAATGATCCTGTGCCCGAACCCGAACACGTCGCAAAAGTAGTGTTAGATTTAACTGTCCCGCCGTTTACGCTGGCGACCACACTATCTCCCGCTGAAGAGGTTAACGATGGCGCGTTGATCGTAAATGTCGCGGTGCCCGTGGCATCCGTGACGGCGGTCCCGCTCTTGCCAGAGTCCGGTCCGGTGACTGTAAACGTTACTGTTGCGCCCACGACCGGGACCCCATTCAACAATACGACTGCTGTTTTGGTGATGGATGAACCGGCTGCACCGCAAATGATCGAGGAGTTTACGGGGGAGACCACCACGGTCGGCGGGTTGGTCGTCCCTGCGGAACATCCGCTGATGATGGTCTCCTTGCCGCTGATCGTGACCGTTCCGTTTCGGGCCAGCGCCCGGCCTGCCAGGTTGCCGCCATTCAGCGTTATGCTCGCTAACGCCATAATATTTCCCGCAAAGTTGGTGCCTGTCTGGATGGTCGCGGAGGAGCCCACCTGCCAATACACATTGCACGGCGATGCACCTCCGGCAAAAGCAACAGTGGCACCCGTGGCCGTCGTCAGCGTGCTGCCGATCTGGAATATCCACACGTCGCTGGCGCTACCGCTCAGCGTCAGAGTGCCATTCAGCAATGCCGCCGTCGAATAGCAGTAAAGTCCCGGGCCCAGATTGGCGTTCGTCCCCGTGCCCAGCGCGCCGGTCAGCGCCGTACACGAGGGCCTGCCGGCCGCGTCAACGTAGGCAGCTGTTAGGTCATTTTGGGCTGTTGTCAGCACGGCGTTTGCGGCCGTGTACAACGTCCCCGTCACCTGGGTTGCCAATAGTCCAGTGACGGTGGGTGTGGGTGAACTTCCTACATTACCTACAATCGTGGTTCCCGCGTCAGCGCTGACGATGCCGGCACCCGCCAGCACTGCAAACTTGCCCGCTGTTTGTAAGTTAGGTGCTTGCGCGGAAGTGCTCAATGCCGATGCCAGGAAAAGCGACAATAAAATGACTGGGTTTTTCATTTTGTCCCTCCAGAAGTTCTCGCAGGGTGTTTCTAAGTGCGGGAGTTCTTGAAGGTCTTAGTTTGCTATTTCAAAGCGGCACTGTCTGTCCCCTCTTGCACAACTTGGCGACGATTAATGCAGTTTGAGAGTGAAGTCACAGACGGGCCGGAAGCCCTCCTGCCAAGCGTTGCCTTCCTCCTTATCGGTCTGCTCCTGGTCGCCAGCCGATGCGTGCTTATCACGCTTACTGCATTGTGCCTGATTCGTCGTTTGCCAGGCGTTGACGCTCGCATGATGCTGATAATCATCCATTGTCGACGCAACTGTATTAGCATGCACTCGGACTTACCCCTCTCAGCGGTTCTTTGTGGCAAGGGGACCAAGAGTGAGGAGAAAGATTATGAAGTGCAAAATGACGGGAGCGGCTGGTTTGGCTGCGGCGTTTGTTGCGGGCATGGTGGTGGCGACCGCGTTGAATGGGGGAATGCCTGCGGCGCGGGCGAAGACGCTGGCCGCAGCGTCGCAGGAACAACAAGTTACCGTGCAGAGAATCATCACCCCGGCGGTGACGGACGAGGACATCGCTTTGCTGCGCAAGGATCTGCGCGCAATGAAAATGCAAGTGATCGGCCAGAATATGCCGCTTTCGGATAGCGAGGCGCAGAAGTTCTGGCCGATCTACAACCATTACGTCAAGGACTTGCAGGAAGTGAACAACCAGAAGTATTCGCTCTTGAAGCAGTACGCGGAAATGTGGGCAACCATGTCAGATGAAGATGCATTGATTTATGTGCGGCACTGGCTGGAGGCGGACGGCCAGGCCCAGGCGCTGCGCTTGAAGTATGTGCCGGTCGTGAGCCAGGTGTTGCCGGGAAGGAAAGCGGCGACGTTTTTTCAGTTGGACCGGCGGCTGAACATGATCATCGATCTGCAATTGTTCTCGCAGATCCCGTTGGCGCATGTGAAAGAGTAGGCGGTAAGAGATATCGGCGGCTATCTCCGTCCATCAGGTCTCGGGCAACTGGGCAACGCGCCGCTTTACCGCTTCCCACGGCGTGACGTCATCTCTCGAAAACGCCGGATTCGCGACAATCCCGACGAACGCCGCCTCTGTGAACGGGCAAGTTGCCCAGCCGCTCCCTGCGTGCTCTGCACGGCCTTCCACTGACGATCAACGATGTGACTGGAAACCGACCGGCTGCCCTAGAGGGGAAAAAAGATCCTCTCGATGGGGAGGCGGCTGAGTGGTCAGGAAGATTTGGATTTTTCGAGGGCTTCGGTTAGGGCGGGCATGATTTCGAAGATGTCGGCGACGACGCCGTAGTCGGCGATTTCGAAGATGGGAGCGTTGGCGTCTTTGTTGATGGCGACGATGGTGCGTGCGCCTTTCATGCCGACGACGTGCTGGATGGCGCCGCTGATGCCGAGAGCCAGGTAAAGTTTCGGAGCGACGGTTTGGCCGGAGCTGCCGATTTGGCGCTCCATGGGGAGCCAGCCTTCGTCGCAGATGGGGCGGGAGGCGGCGATTTCTCCACCGAGGGCTTTGGCGAGCGCTTCGGCTTGGGGAATGTTTTCGGGGGCTTTGATGCCGCGGCCGATGGAGACGATGATGGGAGCTTGGGTGAGGTCGACGGCGGATTTGGCTTCTTTGAAAAGGTCGAGAGGCTTGGTGCGGATTTGATCGGGGGTTAGCGTGACGGCGAATGCGTTGATGGGAGCTTTGCCGGAGGGATGCGCGGCTAGGAGATCGGCGCGGAAGGCTCCGGATTGGAAGGAAGCGAACCAGGGAGCGGCGCCCTGGAAGGTGACGTCGGCGGCGGTTTTGCCCTGGAACATTTGGCGGACGAAAATGAGTTTGCCGGATTCGTGGCGGTAGGCGATGCAGTCGCCAATCATGCCTTTGCCGAGAGAGGCGGCGAGTTTGGGGGCGAAGTCGCGGACCTGGTAGGTGTGGGGGAAGAGGACGAGGTCGGGCTTGGCGCTGGCGATTACTTGGGCGAGGGCGACGCAGTAGCCGTCGGGAGTGTAGGCTTCGAGGAGGGCGTGCTCGACTCGGAGGACTTCGGCGACGTTTTTTGTGGCGAGTTCATCGGCGAAAGAGGAAACACCTTTGCCGATGACTGCGGCGCTGATCGTGCCGGAGGTGGCCGCGGCGATTTGCTGGGCGGCGGCCAGGGTTTCGAAGCTGGCGTTGTTCCACTTGCCTTGGCGGAGTTCGGTGATGACGAGAATTTTCATCGGGCTTTCCTTTTTCGCGCTTCCTTGACACGAGACGAAGAGAGATTTCTCGCTTCGCTCGAAATGACGGTTTCTAAGGGTTACCTAAATTACGCGGGCTTCGAATTTCAGTTTTTCGACTAGTTTGGTGGCGACTTCTTTTGCTGAGCCGGTCAGGAATTCGGTTTTTTTGGTTTTGGTGGGGACGTAGATTTTTTCGATTTTTTGCGTGGGCTCGTGTTGAATGCCGAGGGATTCGCGAGTGAAGGCGGCGATTTCCTTTTTCTTGGCGGCCATGATGCCTTTTAGGGTGGCGTAGCGGACTTTGTTGATGCCGGACTGGATGGAGAGGACGGCGGGGAGGGGGCATTCGAGGTGCTGAAACCAGCCGGCTTCGAGTTCGCGCTTGAGCTTCATTTTGTCGCCGGCGACTTCGATGGCCATGATGATGGTGGCGTGAGGACGATCGAGAAGCGCGGCGAGGAGGACACCGGTTTGGCCGAAGCCGTGGTCGTCGCTTTGAAGGCCGGTTAAGACTAGGTCTGGATTTTCTTTTTTGATTGCCGCGGCTAGCGCTTTTGCGGAGCCGAGCGGATCGAGTTGCGCGAAATTATCGTCGGAGATGTGGATGCCGCGGTCGGCGCCTTTGGCGAGGGCTTCCTTGATGGTTTGCTTGACGCGCTCGGGGCCCATGGAGAGAGCGATGACTTCGCCGCCGTGCTTTTCCTTGAGGCGGAGAGCTTCTTCGAGGGCGTAGCTGTCGGGCTCGTTCATTTCGAAGCCGATGTCGGATTCCTTGATCCAGTTGCCGGCGATGGCAAGCGGCGCGTCTTTGGCGGGGACCTGTTTAATGCAGACGATGATGTTCACGAGAGTTTTCCTTGCGCGCGTTGCGTTGAGCTGTGTGAAAACATTATATCAACTTACGATTGTTAGTTACTAACGGTATTGAATTGGCTGGCCTTGTTATACACCGAATGGCCGGTCAAGACCGGCCACTACATTTATTGGCCGGACCAGCGCTTGAAAATTAGGGCGGCGTTTGTGCCGCCGAAGCCGAAGGAATTCGAGAGCGCGTATTCGACGGAGGCTTTGCGGGCTACGTTGGGAACGTAGTCGAGGTCGCACTCTGGATCGGGCGTTTCGAGATTGATAGTGGGCGGCAGAATTTGATCGCGAAGAGCAAGGACGCTGATGCCGGCTTCGAGGCCGCCGGCGCCGCCGAGAAGATGGCCGGTCATGGATTTCGTTGAGCTGACTGGGACATTTTTCGCAAAGTCGCCGAAGACCCTTTTGAGCGCGCGCGTTTCGATTACGTCGCCGAGCGGAGTGGAAGTGCCGTGCGCGTTGACGTAGCCGATGTCTTCGGGCTTGAGCTTGGCGTCCTTGATGGCGGCGCGCATGACGCGATAGGCGCCGTCGCCGTCCGAGGCGGGCTGGGTGATGTGATAGGCGTCGCCGGACATGCCGTAGCCGACAATTTCGGCGAGGATGGGCGCGTTGCGTTTTTGCGCATGCTCGAGGGATTCGAGGATCAGGATTCCCGCGCCTTCGCCGACGACGAAACCGTCGCGGCCTGCGTCAAAGGGACGGCTGGCGTGGGCGGGATCTTCATTACGAGTGGAAAGCGCTTTCATAGAGGCGAAGCCGCCAATGCCCATGGGAGTGACTGTGGCTTCGGTGCCTCCGCAGATCATTACTTCGGCGGCGCCGCGCTCGATGATTTTGAAGGAATCTCCGATGGCATGGGCCGAGGCGGAGCAGGCCGTAGCGGTGGCGGAATTGGGGCCTTTTGCACCGTAACGAATGGAGATGTGCCCGGAAGCAAGATTGACGATAGCGGAGGGAATGAAAAAGGGAGAGATTCTGCCCGGGCCGCCCTCGATCAGTTTCCTGTGCTCGCGCTCGATGATGTCGAAACCGCCGATGCCTGAGGAGACGTAGACGCCGACTTCGTCGAGGTCAGAATCCTCGGGCTTCCAGTTGGAGGATTTTACGGCGAAGTCCGCGCCGGCGAGAGCCACCTGGATGAAGCGGCCCATTTTCTTGAGTTCTTTTTTCTCGATCCACCGGAAGGGATCGAAGTTTTTAATTTCACCGGCGATGGTGCAATCGAAGCCAGTGGTATCGAATTGCGTGATCGTGCCGACACCACTGACGCCGGCGAGGAGGTTTTTCCATGATTCCTCCGTGCCGATGCCCAGCGCGCAGACAAGTCCAACACCCGTAACGACTACCCGGCGAGTCAACTCAGTAATGCTCCCTGTTTAGGCGGTAATTTCGTGGCGCTTACTTTCCCTTGGCGTGCTTATCGATGTACTCGACGGCGTCTTTCACCGTGGTCATCTTTTCGGCGTCTTCGTCGGGAACTTCGATACCGAAGGCTTCCTCAAACGCCATGACTAATTCGACCTGGTCGAGAGAATCCGCTCCGAGGTCGTCCACGAAGGACGCTGTCGGCGTCACTTCGGCTTCATCGACGCCGAGCTGCTCGACGATAATTTGTTTTACGCGTTCTTCCACACTGGCCATTCCGGTGTCCTCCGCGATTTGCTATCGCTTATTGTGCAACGACGTACAGTAACAGTCTATCGGCCCCGATGCCGTGCTACGGACTCGAAAATCGTCTATCAGGCAACCTGCCCATTCTAGTCAGCCCTTGCAGCAAGGTCAACTTCGCCAAGCACTCAGGAACCATATAGCTCGGCCCTTAAGCGAGTCTTTTCCTTCTCAATTAGTCCTATATAATCACTCGAAAATATTTCCGGAAACATTCGCTCAATTGCGCCCTCGAGGCGCCAGAGAGCAACCCGTTCACCAGCATCCGGCTTGCACAAGGCAAATGTTTCGTCGCTAAGTTCGTCTCCGTGCGCGCCGCCGCTTTTTCGCCAGCTGGCATAACTGCGCGCCAGAAATTCAAAAATCACAAGAAGTGTTTCCTTCTTCATCGCGAGACTAACGTCGTTTGGATTCTCCATATCGGTTCTCGTGAAGCTTGACTAAGCCAAATAGAGGCCGCCGTTGACGTCGAGGACGTGGCCTGTGATGTAGGCGGCTTCGTCGCTGGCCAGGAAAACGATGGCGCTGGCTACGTCGCGGGCTGTGCCCATGCGGCCGAGCGGGATGCGAGTTTTCAGCGCGGTTTTTACATCCTCGGAGAGGACGTCGGTCATCGGCGTGGCGATGAAGCCGGGGGCTACGGCGTTGACGGTGATATTGCGCGAGGCGATTTCGATGGCAATGGCTTTGGTGAGGCCGACGAGGCCGGCTTTGGCGGCGACGTAGTTGGCTTGACCGGCGTTGCCCATTTCGGCGACGACGCTGGAGATGTTAATGATGCGGCCTGCGCGGGCTCGCATCATCGTCGAAAGAGCTTGTTGGATGCAGAGGTGGGCGCCGGTGAGGTTGGTGCGGATGACGTCGTCCCAATCTTCTTTTTTCATACGAAGGGCGAGGCCGTCGCGGGTGATGGCGGCGTTGTTGACGAGGATGTCAAGTCGGGCGAATTTTTCGAGAGTTTGTTTGAAGCCGA
>Ga0210403_10001002_pt1 | contig 27739 bp, 22 predicted proteins | sample IncBWC19MmetaG_FD_150863 | JGI IMG/M metagenome (GOLD analysis project Ga0210403, IMG submission 150863) | Forest soil microbial communities from Barre Woods Harvard Forest LTER site, Petersham, Massachusetts, United States - Inc-BW-C-19-M | ecosystem: Environmental > Terrestrial > Soil >...
GCCCGCCGAGCCGGGCCTGTGTATGATCCAGAAACACCACAAACCCGCCCATGCTCTGGATGCCGACCTCAAACGTGACGCGCGTGCGCAATGACGGTTTCTCGAAAATCAGCGCGATATGTTTGCCGCGAAGTGTGGAAGCGTAGCGCGCAGGGCGCGCTTTGATCTCCGCCGTGCGCTGCAGCAGGTCGCGAGCGTCCGCGGAACTCCACTCCGCCCCGGTCAGGAGGTCCTTGGTTACGGCAACAGGAAGCGTGATCGTCGTAGTCATCGATTTCTCCAAATTTCTCCTGTGGCTAAACTGCCGCGCCGGCAGAATGCCCAGCGGAAGAAAACTCCCGGAACACTCGCGTTCCAGGAAGCTCGAGAGATGAAGTGATTTTAGTGGGAGCTGCAACAAACCGGCTGGGAGCCAACGCGGCGGAGGCGGAATTTCCACCAACAATGTGCACTTCGCGAACCCCGGACTGCAGCGCCCGCTTCGCCGCCTCCAGCTTCAGGATCATGCCGCCCGAAACCACGCGCGAATGAATCAGCTGGTCGATCTCTTCGCAGGAAATGGCCGAAAGTACTTTTTCGCCGTCCAGCACCCCGGCAACGTCCGTGAGATAAATCAGATGATCGGCTTCAGCAAACTCAGCGCAAGCCGCGGCCATGTGGTCGGCATTGATGTTGTAAAGCTCGTTGTCCGCCCCCAGTCCCAGGCAAGCGGCCACAGGCAACAACTTTGCTCGCCAGAGCGACTCAAGAAAACGAACATTCACGCTCGTCAGATATCCGACATAGCCGAGGCCCCCTTCGACATCGTTGTGCACCAGCGGTGCAGCCGAAAAACACGCTGCATCCGCTGCGCAGATGCCGAGGGCCGGCTGCCCCTCTGCGGTGATAGCCGCGGAGAGTTGCTTGTTCAGCACGCCGGCGAACACCATCACCGCCGCATCGCGCGTTTCCTTATCCGTGACGCGCAAGCCGCCCACAAACTTGCTCTCAATGCCCAGGCGTTTCAGGGTGGCAGTAAAAATCTTTCCCCCGCCGTGGACTACCAGAATTTCGTGCTTGTGGCAGGCCAGCGAGGCAATCTGCTGGGCCAGCAAACGCACCGTCGTGGCATCTTCCAGCAACGCACCCGCGAATTTCACGACGATCCTCATACGAGTCCCGTCCTTTGCTCGAGCCCCAGCGTGAGATTCAGGTTCTGCACGGCCTGGCCCGCCGCGCCTTTGCCGAGATTGTCGAGGCAGGAAACGACCACAAGCCTCTTCCCGTCGGCATGGAGCGCAAAACCGATATCGCAAAAATTAGTTTTAATGATGTGCTGCACCTCTGGCAGCGTCCCTGCTGGATGAATCCGGATCAAGGAATGGCCCGCATAGAATTTTCTGTAAAGCGCCTCAATGTCCTGCGGCGTCTGGTGCTTCGCCAGTGTTACGTAAATCGAAGACAGGATGCCGCGAGGAATCGGCAGCAGGTGCGTTGAGAAAACGACCTGCGATTCCGGCAATCCGGTATGCTCCAGGATTTCCGGCGTGTGCCGGTGCGTAAACAGGTTATAGGCACGGAAGTTTCCATCCACTTCTACAAATTGCAGGTCGCGACGAGGCTCTTTACCCGCACCGCTAGCGCCCGATTTGCAATCGCAAACAACCGTGTGTCCGGCGGCCAACAATCCAGCCTCCTGCAGCGGCCGCAGCGCAAGAATGACGCTCGTGGCGTAACAACCGGGGTTGGCAATCAGCTTTGCCGTCTTGATACGCTCCGCGTAAAGCTCCGGCAGGCCATAAACTGCTTCGGCAAGCCGCGAGGCATGTGGCGCCGGCAGCTTGTACCAGGCGGAATAGGTTTCGGCGGACGCAAAACGAAACGCCCCACTCAAATCAATTACCCCTAGCCCGGCATCCAAGAGCTTCTGCGCTAGTTCCGCGGAAACCTCATGCGGCGTAGCCAGAAAAGCCGTTCCTGCGGCGCTGCCAGCAATTGCTTCCACCGACAAAGGTTTCAACGAAGCCTCGCCCCACCCCCGCAACGGGGGAAACATCTCCGAAAGGCAGCGCGCACCGTTCGTCTCCCGCACATAAAAGGTCGGCTTCCCAATGCCCGGATGGCGCAAAAGCAGCGTCGCCAGCTCAAACCCCGTATAGCCGGTGACACCAATGACCGCAATGTTCCGGGGATCTCTCATTTCACGTGCGCTTCAATCTTCTTCTGCAAAGAGTCCCGCGTCTTCCGCCTAGGAGTAATGATCAGGACCGTGTCGTCCCCCGCTATGGTTCCGGCAATTTCTGGGAATTTCGCCGCATCCACGGCCGCGGCCAGAGGCTGGGCTCCGCTAGGAGGCGTCTTTAGCACCAAAAGGTTTTCCGCCGGGCGAATATCCAGCAGGAATTCACGCACTGCCCGCGTCAAGGGAGCGCCGCTCGCCGATTCGTCCGGGAGCGCTGTTCCCGTCTTGTAGCCGTCCGTGGTCTTGATGAGTTTCAGCTCCTGCAGGTCGCGCGACAGGGTGGCTTGGGTGACGCGCAGCCGTTGTTGCGCCAGCCGGCGTCGCAAATCCTCCTGATTGCTGATCCGCTCGCTTGAAACGAGCCGCAGGATTTGTCCGTGCCGGTATGTTTTCGTCGCGCTCATGCGAATTATACAGCCCTCTGTATATTTATACAGTCGCACACGCGACCATGTCAAATATTTTTGACAAATTTTGGCGCTGGAAATCGAAACTGGATTTCGGTTGGCCGCAATCGTGGGGCTCCGGAAGACAAACCACTGTTCGAACGGGCAGGTTGCCCCAAAAAGGGGCAGCTACTTCATACGCCTCAAGGCCAAGATGACCGCTGGATTTTCCGTGCTAAGAATGTTACCTATCAAAAACCACCCTTTTGGGTACGATGAGCGCCATTTGCCACATTTCGGGTTGCAAACACGACGTCCCCGCCGCCCTGGCGGAGCAGAAGGTGTGTATCCTGCACTTCACCCTGTCGCTGGAAGCCAGCTGTGCCGAGATGCGCCGCGAAACCGCGCTGGGAAACGCCCCGCAGGACAGACAACGAGACATCATGAAATTCATCACTACCAACGGTGAATCGCTGGCCCGCGTAGCCACCAGCGGCCTTCATCTCACTGATGACCTGAAAGCCCGCGTCCTGAGCACCTTTTTGACGTTGATGAATCTCCGCGAAAACCTCGACCGGGCCTCCATGCGCACCCCAGCCGGCCGCAGCGGAATCTTCCGCTAAACCAGTTCAAGCACCGATATATTTGGCGTACAGCGAGCGAGCGATCGCGGGGTCTTTCGTGCCCTTCAGGATCGCCCGCCCGTCGCTGAAGATGGTCATCTCGTACGGAGCCACCTGGAATCGCAGCAGGAAGCCGTTCTGCCGCACGCCCGGAATGCTGGTCGCAAGCCGCCGCTGCAGGGCCGGCAGATCCAGGCTGCGTCCCCGCTCGTGAATTTGTACGGAGTCACGCCCGCACATGGTGATATGCGGCTGGGCCTGGCCTTCCAGATACGGAAATTCACGCAGGGCACATGCTCGGCAGCAAGGATTTCGCTCCGGTTGCAGGGACTGGAACCGCCCCGTCCAGACGTCGCATGAAAGCAACCGGCCATGCAATTGGCTTTCGTTGCCGGAGAGCATCTTCAGCGCTTCGGCCGCTTCCAGCGAAGCAATCAGATTCACGATAGGCCCCAGAACGCCTACGGTATCGCAGGTTTCTTCCAGGCCCGACGCCCCGCCAGTTTCGAGCAGGCAAGCCAGACACGCCGTCTGATTTGGCCGAATCGTAAACGTAATGCCGTAACTGGCAACCGCCGCGGCATAAATCCAGGGAATGCCCGCTTGAACCGCAAAATCATTCACCAGAAAACGCGCTTCAAAATTATCCGTGCCATCCAGGATCAGCGGAAACCCAGCCAGCAATTCCTCCGCGTTCCGGGAATTCAGATCCGCCACGACTCCCTCAATCTGGATCTCCGAATTCAGCGCGCGAAGCTTGCGTTCCGCCGCAACCGCTTTCGGCAACGATTCCCGTGCATCGCCTTCATCGAAAAGTATCTGCCGCTGCAGGTTAGACGGCTCCACAAAATCCCGATCCAATATCCGAATCCGGCCCACGCCTGCCCGCACCAGCAGATTCGCAACCGCCGCGCCGATGGCGCCGCAGCCCACAATCACCGCGCTCGAACCCACCAGGCGTGCCTGCCCATCCGGCCCAATTCCAGCGAACAACATCTGTCGGGAGTACTTCTCGTTAAGTGAAGGAGTCACGTAAAATAGATTCCCAGCACCGCAGGTTCATTTCCTCTTCATCATAGCGCCAAAGTGACCAGGGGAGGCAACGCGCCTGTGCTACGCTTCCTCTGTGTTATAGAGCGCATGAAATGCCGGTGGAACAATGGGTTGCAAGCGATTCTCCTTCTTGGCTTGACTCTGGGAGGAGCACGAGCGCACGCCCAGACCACTCCGGAAGCCCAAACCGCCACGGCAGCAGTACCGAAGCTGGCCAGCGTGCGCGTAGTCACCGAAGACGGCAAAGCTCTGCAAGCCAATTTGCAAAACTTGCCCGTGAAAGCCGGCGAACCTTTGCAGCCCGAGCAGGTCGCCGCCAGCATTCGCATCCTCTACCAGACCGGAAATTATGCGGACCTGCGCGCCGTCGTCTATCCCGAAGCCGACGGGGTCCGGCTCGATTTCGTCGCTCGCGAAAATCTCTATTTCAATCAAATCTTGATCAACGGGCTCACCCCGCCGCCCACCGACGCTTCCGCCGTCGCCGCCATGCAACTCTCGCTCGGCCAAACCTACCACCCGCAGGATGTAAAGGACGCGGTCGAACGCTTGCGTGACGCTCTGCGCGAAGAAGGCCTCTACCGCGCCAAAATCAGCATCGAGGAGCGGCCGCACCCGGAAACACACCAGTTGGATGTACTCGTGAATCTGGATCCTGGTCCCCGAGTCCGCGCCAAGAAGATCGATCTGATCAATAACACCGAATACCGCGACGCCGACATCCTTGCCCGATTCAAACTCAAGCCGGGTAGCCCGCTTACGATCGCCAAAGTGCAATCGGGCACGGAGCGTATCCGGAAATTCCTGGAAAAAAAGGGCCACCTGAGCGCTCGTGTTTCCGTGCGCAGAGGTGAGCTCGACTCGGCAAACAACACGATTCCTCTGACGCTCGATGTGACGGAAGGGCCTCGAGTCCGCGTGGCCCTGGTCGGCGCCAAATTATCCGGCCGCGATCTGAAGAAGATGGTCCCCGTCTACCAGGAAGGCTCCGTTGACACCGACCTCCTCGAAGAGGGCCGTCGGAACATTCGGGAACGCATGGAACGCGACGGCTACTTCGACGCAAAAGTGGACTACGCCGTCGCGGCCCGCGATGTGGAGGGCGCCAAATCCGGGAAGAAAGGCTCCGAGGAGATCATTACTTATACGGTACAGCGCGGCTCCCGCCATCAGCTTTCGCGCATCGAATTTAATGGGAACCGCTACTTCAGCACCGACCTCCTGAAGAGCCGGCTCACCATCTCTACCGTCAGCCTGTTTACCCGGCCGCGTTTCAGCCGCCGCCTGATGGACGCCGACGCCCTCTCCATGAGGAACATGTACATTTCAAACGGATTCCTTTCGGCGAAAGTGGACGGGCAGGTGGAGGAAACAAACGGCAAAAAAGGCGGAGACTTAATCGTTCACTTCAATATCGAGGAAGGAAAACAAACCCTGGTCTCCAGTCTTCAGGTGGAAGGCATGCACGCCCTCAGCGAAGATCAGATTCGTGAGTACTTAGGCTCGCTGCCGGGTCAGCCCTTTTCCGACATCAACGTTTCCAGCGACCGCGACAACATTCTGGCCCTCTATTACAACCAGGGCTTTCCGGAAGCCACGTTCACCTACACCTCGGAGCCCGACACTTCGCCGGAAGCGCAAGCCACCACCGCCAAGGAAAATGCGAAAGAGGAAAATCTGACGGGGGAGGCGCGCAAGTACGCGATCGAACGGGCGCAACCGGTGAAACTGGTTTACAAAATTGTCGAAGGCCCGCGCATCTCCGTAAAAAGCGTTTTCCTCACCGGTTACAACCACACCCGCCTGCGGGTGATTCGCCGCGAAGTCAAAGTGACGCCCGGCGCGCCGCTGCGCGAAGGCGACGTCGTGGAATCCCAGCAGAAACTTTACAACCTCGGAATCTTCAACCGCGTCACCATCGAGCCGCAAAACGCCAGCGGCACCGATCCCGAAAAGGACGTTGTGGTTCTGGTCGAGGAAGCCAAGCGGTACACCATCGCCTATGGCGGCGGATTCGAAGTGCAGCGGCTCGCCAGCACTACCGACCCGACCGGCGGGGAAATTCAGGCCGCGCCCCGCGGCATCCTGGAAATCTCGAAACAAAATGTCACCGGCCGCGCCGATACCCTCGCGCTGAAACTTCGCGGTAGCACCATCCAGGGCCGCGCCTTGCTCGCTTACACTGCGCCCAATACCTTCAATATTTCGAAATTAAGCACCCAGGCAAACGCCTACGTGGAAAAAACGCAGGACATCAACACCTTCGGGCAAACCCGCTATGAAGGAAACTTACAGCTCACCGACCAGGTCACAACCCGCTCGTCCCTTCTGTACCGCTATGTATTTCGCAAAGTCACGGTCAATAACCTGAATATTCCCGCCGAGGAAGTGCCGCTCTTCAACCAGCCAACACTGGTTTCAGAATTCGGCACAACCTATGTTCGGGATTATCGCGATAATCCCGCCGACGCCACCAAAGGCTCTTTCAGCACGGTGGATATCAGCGCCGCGGCCACCTCCATCGGATCCAGCGCCAGCTTTCTGCGCTATTTTGTTCAGAATTCCACGTACACTCCGATCTCGCGAAACTGGAATTTTGCCCGCTCGCTGCGCATCGGCATTCTCCAGCCCTTTGGTGACACTGTGTCCCTGAGTTTTCCGGCACCAACGCAATCTCCGCTGCCGCAGGTAATCCCGCTGCCGGAACGTCTCTTTGCCGGAGGCGGCACCTCCTTGCGGGGTTTTGCGCTGAACCAGGCGGGCCCACGCGATTCTCTCACGGGTTTCCCAGTGGGCGGCCAGGCGCTCGTAATCCTCAACCAGGAAATACGCTTTCCGTTGAAGCTGCCAATCGTCGGCACAAAGCTGGGCGGTGCGTTGTTCTACGACGCGGGAAACGTGTACAGCCGCGCCAGCCGCATAACTCTTCGCTGGTCGCCGCCAAAGCCCGTCTTCGTGCCCGCCATCCCCGGCCAGCCCCCGGGGCCGTTCAACCCGACGCGCTGTGTCACCAACTGCACCAACGAGCTGAACTATTTCTCTCACACCGTCGGATTCGGCCTGCGCTACGCCACGCCCATCGGCCCGATCCGCATTGACATGGGCTATCAACTGAATCCCGCGGAGTTCGTCATTCCTTGCCAGAATACCCGGGCATTCTGTCAGCAAGGCGCGCACCTGCAGAAATTTCAAATCTTCTTCAACCTGGGCTCAAGCTTCTGATGCGTAAATGGATCACACTTGTGGCGATGCTCATCGGCCTTTTTCAGGCGCCGGGCCGCGTACGCGCGCAGGAAGTGATTGACCGGATCGTGGCCAGGGTCGAAACCGACATCATCCTGCTGAGCGATGTCCGCCAGCTCAGCCGCTACCAGACTTTTCTCGACGGTAAACCGCAGAGCGACGCGGACATTCTGAACCGCCTGATCGACCAGTGGATTGTCCGCAGCGAAGCCAGCGTCGCCCGCTTCCCGCAGCCTGCCGATGAAGACGTAAACCGCAGCATCGAACGCCTGAAGCGGTCTTTTTCTTCGCCTGAGGAGTTCCAGGCGCGCCAGCAACAGGCTGGCATTACCGACGACGAAATTCGCCGCTTCGTCCGTGCGCAGCTCTATCTCAGCAATTATCTCGACACCCGCTTCCGCCCCGCCATCCAGATCGACGAAAATGCCATCGAAGATTTCTACAAATCCCGTGTTGTGCCCCGCGCGGAATCGCGCAAGCAGACTCCCCCGACTCTCGAAAACGCCCGGGACTTCATCCAGGAAGCCCTGGTCCAACGGGCCATTAACGAACAAGCCGACCGCTGGCTCAAGGAAAGCCGCACGCGCGTGCGGGTTGAGATTATGCTGGACGAGAAGGCCAAATGACGAAGGAATCTCGCCGCAAAAGGATTCTTTGGCTCGAGCACTTCTTCTGGGTGCTCGGTACCTGGATTGTGTTCGGAGTAGCGCTCGCGGTCATCGGGCTGGGGAGCGGCATGTTGAATCCCGTCCTGCGCCACTTCCTAGTCAACCGCCTGCAAAATCTCACGGGAAGCCGCGTGGAGGTTCGTACCGTTTCCGTCGGATGGTTTTCGCTGAACGCAAACGTAAACGGCCTGGTGATTCACGGCAAAGAGCCCCCAGGCACGGAACCTCTTCTCAGCGCCGAGCAGGCAAAGATTGGTCTGCGGATCGATTCCTTCTGGGGCCGCCGCGTCTCCCTGAACGATCTGGTGCTTGTGCAGCCCCGGGTTCACCTTCTCGTAAGAAAAGATGGCAGCAGCAATCTTCCCTCGTTCAAACAGAGAGACTCCACGCGGCCGCTGCAACAAACGCTGCTCGACTTGCACGTGCGCCACGTCGAAATCAAGGACGGCTGGTTCCTCTACAACAATCTACGCTCGCTCGTTGCAATGGAAGGCGGTGACCTCCGACTGAACGTGACTGCTGGCGGCACCCCGGAGCATCCTCTATATCTGGGGACAATAGATTGGGACTCCATCCAACTCGCCCGGCGGCGCGATGTACCCATGCCGGCGAACCTCTCGGCAAAATTTTCCGCAAGCAGCGATGCCTTTACTGTGGAACAGGCGATCTTAGATGTCGGCCGCTCGCACGTGGACCTGCAGGCCAAAACTGAAAATTTCGAATCGCCTGACTGGACCTACCGGTATCGCGCCTGGCTCGATCTTCTCGATATTCGCGAGGCCTTTCGCACCCCGGAGGTTCCGCTCGGCAGAATTGATCTTCGCGGCGAAGGAACACTCGCCTCAGGAGTCTTCGGCGGGAAAGGCGAGTTCGCGGCGGACAACATTGTTCTTGGCTTCGAGGACTTTCACTCCGCCAATCTCACCAGCCGCTCCAGCTACGTGCTCGAGCCCGATGGCGTCCTCCTCCCGGATTTCGGCGCCTATGCCCTCGGCGGCAGCGTAAAGGGCCGCATCACCATGAAGTACGACGGCCTGAAATTCCGCGCCGACACCAAAGTGCAGGGCATCCGGCTCGGCGCCGTCACCCCTGCAATCGACCACCCCGGCTTTCCCATCGACAGCCTCCACTGGGATGCCGTGATTTTTGCTGACACGGTCGAAACCTGGCACGACAATTTTCGCGACTTCGAAATTTCCGCCCGCATGCGCTGGGACGAACCCGACGAAACCATGCCCGGACACGTCCCCGTTTCCAGCGAAGCCGTCCTCCGCTACCGCTACACCCCAAACTCTCTCGAACTCAGCCGATTTGATTTCGACACCCCCAACTCGCGCGGCAGCTTCACCGGCATTCTTCATCCGAAAAATACTTCCCTGGACGTCCGCATGGATGTCGGCGCGCTTCGCCCCTGGGATGATTTCATCCACGCGCTTTCCGGAGATAAGCCAGGCACGGCTGATGCAAAAATCATTATTGATGGCGCGCTGCAGTGGAACGGCCGGATCATCGGCCCCTCCGATGGCCCCACTTTCCTGGGCCACTTCCACGGCGAGCACGCGCGCTACGATCATTTCGCTCTCGACTCCCTCGACGGCGACATGACCTATTCTCCAGACGAACTGATCATCTCCCGCGGCCACGCGCAGCGCGGCACGATGGAAGCCGGAATCGACGGCCAGTTGCAATTGACCGACTGGGAGTTCCGCCCGCAAAATCAGTGGACCAGCGAACTCAACCTTGAAAAAGTACCGCTCGAATCTCTCGAGCAGCTCGCCGGAAAGAAATATCCCGTGCAGGGGTTGCTCACGGGACAATTCCACGGACGCGGCACCCGCGCCGAACCCTCTCTAACGGGCTTGTTCGACGTAGCCGACGCGAACTTCTACACTGTCCCCTTTAATCGGCTCCGCGGACAACTCACGGTGCTGCCCGATGAGGTGCGCCTGTCGAACGCCGAACTTCGATTTTTTGGCCCCGGCACTGAAAAAGCCGGCGGCGCGGGCATTGTCACCGGCTCTGTCGCCTACCGCTATGCCGACGAGTCTTTGACCACGGATTTAGTCGGTGCATCGCTTCCGCTCGCAAACTTCGGTGGGATCAAATCCTCGGGTCTCCCCCTTGATGGCCAACTCTCTTTCCGCCTGAAATCCAGTGGCCCCGTCACCGCCCCGCTTGCCGATGGTTCCTTCCGCGTTGTCAATTTGCTGGTTGGCAACGAAGTGATCGGCAGCTTCGGCGGCGATCTGCAATCCGATGGGAATATCGCAAAGCTGAATCTCAATTCCGCCATGAGCGAAGGCGCAATCACCGGCGGAGTCACCCTGGGACTTGCCGACCCGAAGCCGCTCGATGGCAAAATCGCCGTTCGCAACATCAATCTGGATCCTTTCCTGCTGACTGCCCTCCACCTGGGTAAATTCGGCGGCCACGGCGTTGCCGATGGCGACATCACGTTCCAGGGTGAATTGCAGCATCCCGAAACTCTGACTCTCGACGGGAATTTCTCCCGGCTGGTTTTCAACTATGGCAACGTACAGCTTGAAAATAACGGGCCGATCCACCTGACGTCCACAAAAGACAGTTTGAGAATTCTCAGCCTCGCGCTAAAAGGAACGGACACGAACGCGGAGCTCACGGGTTCGGTTCAATTTACCGGCCGCCGCACCGTAGCCATGAAACTCAACGGCTCCGTCGACCTCCGCCTCCTCAGCGGCTACATGACCGACGTGGACGTCACCGGCCACGCGGACATCAACACCTCGTTCGAGGGTACCCTCGAACGGCCCCGCATCATCGGACGCGTGAAGCTGAGCAATGCCTCCGCGCGCTCTTCGGATTTCCCCACCGGCCTCAGCAATGTAAAGGGCGACTTGGTCTTCGACGCCAACCGCCTCTTTTTCGACAATGTCACCGGCGAAGCGGGCGGCGGCCTGATCACGTTGGCGGGAAGCGCGAACTATTCCGAACGGCCGTTTCGCTACGATGTCACCGCAAAGACCGAGCGCATCCGCATTCGCTATCCGGAAGGCATGAGCTGGCTTGTGGGAGGTTCGCTGCGGCTGTCAGGAACTCCCGACGGTGGGCTGCTCTCGGGGAAAGTTCAGGTTCAGCGCGTCACTCTGAACGAAGGAATCGAAGCGGTAGGTTCCCTCACGTCCAGCTCCGCCAGCGGCAGCACAAGTTCAAATTTTCTGCGCAACCTGCAACTGGACGTGGAAGGCAGCTCCACTCCCGACACGCGGCTTGAATGGCCCGGAGCTCACCTTGAAGCGGAATCCAGTCTTCGCGCCCGGGGCACTGCCGAGCATCCAATTCTCCTCGGGCATATCCACGTGCTCTCAGGCGATCTGTACTTCCACGACAGCCGTTACAAAGTCGCTCGCGGTGATCTGAACTTTGCCAACCCGTTCCGCATGGATCCGGTGATCAACTTCGAGGCCACCACCAACATCCAGCAATACGAGATCACACTCAACTTCACCGGACAGGCCAGCAAGATGAATTTGTCCTACCGCTCCGATCCGCCGTTGCCTGGAAACGACATCGTCACCCTCCTGGCCCTGGGTCAGACCAGTTCCGAGGCCACCATGCACGGAGGCGTTACTGGGCAGGCTGGCGCGGCGGGTAACAGCGGCGGGGCCACGGCTCTGCTCTCAGAAGCCATCTCCAGCCAACTGGGAGGCCGTGTGGAGCGTTTATTCGGGATCACCCGGTTCCGCGTCGATCCCGGCCTGGCGGGCTTTGGCACCACCACCTCCGGCCAGAACGTTGGAGCTCGCGTAACCGTCGAACAGCAGGTCACCCGCGATCTGACCGTGACCTACGTCTCCAACGTAAGCTCCTCCCAGCAACAGGTGATCCAGGTGGAATACAACTTGAACCGCAATATTTCGATTGTGGGTTTACGCGATCAGAATGGCACGTTCGGCGTGGACATCAAAATCAAGAAGCGCTTTCCGTAACGCATTTCACAAATCATATTAGTCGAATCGTTTTACTGGGGTTCCTGCTGCTGCGCCGATTGCTGCGCGCCATCCGCCTGTTGAGCCCGGTGTGGTTGAAATCGCTTGCCGGGGGTGGCGAGCCGCGCATTTTGTCCCACGCCCGGATTGTCCTGCTTGGCCTCTTGTAATGCTTCCTTTGCGGCCTTGCCTGCTGAGAGGCGAATCGATTCCTGAATCTCTCGCCCGATCTTTGGTGACTCCGCGGCCACTTTCTGACCGAGCGGCGAGCCGTAAAACTGCAGCAAGCCCTTGATCTCGTCATCGCTGTAGTGCTTGTCATACACGGAAATCAACTGCTCCGTGACGGCGCCCACATCAAATTTCTTCTGGTAATTGCTGATCACCGCGTTCACAAAAGTCTGCCCCTGCTGGTTGTTCTGGACCGTTTCCAGCAGCTTTTCGCGGTATTGCTCGGCCGCGCGGGTCATCGAGTCCCGCACCTGGTCGCGTGCGCCCACCAGTTCCAGCAGCGAGCGAATGTCAGCTTCCTTTGCGGGATCAATCGCGCCAACCGCCAGTTCACCACTTTGCGCGCCGGAAGATGCCTGCGGAGCCGCCTGGACTTCCGCGAACGAGCCACCCTGGATGGCTACAAGAAATGTGCCGATATAAATCACGATTAGTGCCAGAACCGCCTTCATGACTTCCTCCACCTATGTGCCAGGGCTTTCTCGAAAGCCTGCATCGGATACCGCAAGAGGAAGTCTAGTGAAGCGTTTTGCTCCTGACGCCTGCTCCAAAGTCCAGAATTGTTGCTTGCGTCACTGACCCTTCGTGCAGGTGGTGGCACGCTCGGAAAAGCCCAAACCGTGTCACAGTAGAGCCAACGAAGCGGGTCGTCCGCAGGCGAGCGGTGTTCGTAAGATTGCGCAGGTTTCGATGGCCTCTTTTCCCCACGGCAACGACAACGGTTCAGCCAACAGATTCGAGGAAGACCGCCGCCTGATGGTGGAAACCCAAATCCGCAAGCGTGGCGTCACTGACGAACGCGTGCTCCAGGCTATGGCGACTGTGCCGCGCCATCAGTTTGTCCCGACGTTCTGGACCAATCAGGCATACGCCGATGAACCCGTCTTGATCGGCCACGGACAAACTATTTCGCAACCGTACATTGTGGCTGCGATGGTGGCTTCGCTCGGGCTCACCGGTTCAGAGAATGTCCTGGAAATTGGCACTGGTTGCGGCTATCAGGCTGCCGTTGTTTCGCTCCTGGTGAGACAGGTCCACAGCGTTGAAATCCTGCCGGATCTGGCGAAGTCGGCGGCCGAACGGCTGCAACGGCTCGGCTACGCCAACGTACACGTCCATTGCGGCGACGGCACGCTTGGTTGGCCGGAGTCGAGTCCCTACGACGCGATTCTGATCGCAGCCGCCGCACCCGCCGTTCCTGAACCGCTTTTAGAACAAATCGCCGAAGGCGGAAGCCTGATTGCACCAGTCGGCGGAGAGGAGAAACAGGAATTGCAGCTAGTCATAAAACACGAAGGCAAATTCCTTGTAAAGCAGGCCGGCCAGTGCCGGTTTGTGCCGCTTATGGGGCAGCACGGCTGGCGAAAATAGCAGTTTACTTTGTGTCACAAAGTACTTGACACAGCTTCTCCCTTTCCCTATCCTGCTCTCGTGCCTATCCCCCGCTCCAATCTAGCTCCGCTTCGACGGCCCATCCCCATCGATGCCCGGGCCGCCGATCACCTGCGCTACATCCGCGAAACCATGGAGAGCGCCGCCGAATTCACTGCCGTGCCCGGCTGGGGCGGAGTAGCCATGGGCGCGACTGCCCTCGCCGCCGCGTTCCTCGCCTCGCGCCAGGTCACGCCCCGTGCCTGGCTCATGGTTTGGCTGGCGGAGGTATTCGTAGCCGTAGCCATTGCCGCTCCCGCGGCCGCCACCAAGGCAAGGCGCGCCAACTCTTCACTGTTCAGCGGCCCGGGCCGGAAATTCGCCCTCAGCTTCGCGCCTCCCATCATCGTTGGAGGATTGCTAACCCTGGCTTTATTCCAGTCCGGTGCTTTTGCGGTTTTGCCCGGCGTCTGGCTGCTCCTCTACGGCACAGCCATTGTCACCGGCGGCGCGTTTTCCGTTCGGGCAGTGCCGATCATGGGCATGTGCCTCATGGCTCTCGGCGCGGCGGCGCTCTTCGCTCCGGCTTCGTGGGGCAATCTGTTCATGGCCGCGGGATTTGGTGTGGTGCAAATTGGATTTGGTATCTGGATCGCCTTGCGGTACGGCGGATAAGCGGGTAAGTTTTCGAACGAAAGGAATTCATGGCCAAGTCGTCCACAGTCCGGCAGGAACGCACGCAACGCGAAGAAGGCCCCGCGTCGGTGCGCAGCGCCGCTTCGCAGCCCGTCTCGGTTCCGCTGGATCGCTTGATTCACGAACGGATCCGCCTGGGGATCGTCAGCGCGCTGGCCGTAAATCGCACGCTGACGTTCAACGAGCTCAAAGCTTTGCTAAAAACCACCGACGGAAATCTAAGCGTCCACGCGCGGAAGCTGGAAGAAGCCGATTACATCCTGTGCACGAAATCGTTCGATGGCCGCCTGCCCAAAACCGAATACCGGCTGGCACCCGCGGGACGCAAAGCATTGGAGCGCTACCTGGATCACATGGAGGCGCTGATTCGCGCCACCCGCGAGAAGTGAAAATTTTTTGTCTTTGTACTTTGTAATGTAAAGTACATTACATCAGTCGGCGGCGGAGAAAGAATCATCCTGATGCCTAACCCTGTTCTCGAAAAACCAGTCTTTCAGTCGCTTCCTGCCGTCCCCGCGGCGGCCTCCCAACTTCACGTCGCGATTGTCTGCGATGGCAACGGCCGCTGGGCCACTTCCCGCGCCCTGCCCCGTTCCGCTGGCCATCGTGCCGGCGCCGAGGCTGCTCGCCGCGTCATCCGCTGCGCGCCGCACCTCGGCATTCACACGCTCACTCTGTTCGCCCTATCTTCGGCCAACTGGACGCGGCCCGCCGCCGAGGTCGCCGCGATCCTCCAGATTCTCCAGGAATATCTTCTGGCCGAAACCCCCCACTGCCTCGATGAAGGAGTTCGCCTGACTATCATCGGACGCCGCGACCGCCTTCCCGCGAATCTTCGCGAAACCATTGCCGATTCCGAAGCCCTCACCGCCAATGGCCGGAAACTCCATCTCCGCCTGGCCATTGATTATTCCGCGCGCCACACCATCTTCCAGGCCGCCGCCAAGTTTTACAAAGTCACCCGCCTCTCCAGCGAAGCATTCAGCAACATCCTCGCCGAAGTCCAGCGCGGCGGCTCCACTGACGTCGATCTCCTGATTCGCACCGGCGGCGAACAGCGCCTCTCCGATTTTCTGCTGTGGGAATGCGCCTTCGCCGAATTGTGTTTCCTTCCCAAGCGATGGCCGGATTTCACGCCCAAAGATCTTTGCGGCATGCTGAAAGAATTTGAACAACGCGAACGAACCCGAGGCGGCCTGCCGCGCGAAGACTAGCTTAACCACTTGGTTGATCGACGACCTTTCTCGGTCTCGCAAGAAGATCTATGGTCGATTGAAAACAAGCACGTTATTTGCCTGATTCCTTTCGCCCCCACACCAGACCTTTGCCCATCCGCCATCGTCTATACCCCAGGAGAAAGTCATGGGATCTGTGGAACTTACGCTGCCCTGGGAGGATAGAATCTCTGCAGCGGTGCGCGATGGGGAGCGGAGAGTGGAACCTTTCAGAGGGAAAGCGGAAACCATTCGGACGAGCGACGAACTTCCCCAGGATGCAGCCGTGGCGGCGGCCTGCCTAAGCGGGAATCTCCAGGGCTACGAACGCCTTTATCGGTGGCAGGGCACGCGGATGAAAAATCTGGCGCGAAACCTTCTTAGCTCACAATCCGATGCCGAGGACGCCGTGCAGGAAACCTTTCTGAAAATCCAGCGCAGCATCTCCAGTTTTCGCGGGCAATCGGCCTTCGTCACCTGGACGTTCCGCATCCTGGTCAACACCTGCCACGATTTGCGCCGCAGGCGAGCCCGCCGCAAAGACCAGGTGAACGAAGACGTGGACGAGCTGTCCCCGCGCATGGAGCTACGCGCGCCCGGCTCTCACCCATCTCTTCGCATGGCTCTCGAACGCGCGCTCGCGAAACTCACCGCCCACCAGCGCGATGTATTCCTTCTGTACGAAGTGGAAGGTTTTCGCCACGCGGAAATTGCTGGCATGCTGGCAATTTCCGAGACCGCGTCCAAGAACACGCTTTTCCAGGCCAAGAAGAATCTCCGAACCATGCTGGAACCTCCCCGCAGTTCCGCAACGGGAGGCGCGCAATGAAAATCAACTGCAACGATCGCGATCGAATTTTCCTCGATGGCTCCTCCGAAGAATGGGCCGGGCTCGAACAACACGCCGGCACCTGTGCGGCCTGCGCCGAAGAATTGCGAGCCTGGAAGCAGTTGAGCGTCGCAGCCGAAGAAATGCGCGACTACCAGGAAATCCCAGCTCTTTGGACCCGCATCGAGAGTTCTCTCCGCCAGCAGCAGGCAGCGCCCGCTCCTCGCGCGAGGTTTTGGAGTTCCCTCGATTTCTGGCGCCACGCTACAACCGCGTGGCAGTCGGCCCTGGTCGGCGCCATGGTTGTAGCGCTCGCGGTTTCCAGCGGCTATCTCTACAGCCACCGGGGTGGCTCGCTAAACGACCCCGGAAATAAGCTGCTCAAGACCAGCGCGCTCGCCGAAGTCGAGCGCACTGAACGTGAATACATCTCCGCAATCGATAAACTCGCAGCCGACGCTGGCCCGCAATTGGGCAAGGACACGCCATTGACGGCCAGTTATCGCGAAAAGCTTCTGGTTCTGGACAGCGCCATCGCCGACCTGCGTGCTCAAGCCGGCGAGAATCCTTCGAACGCGCACCTCCGCAAGCAACTTCTGGCGATGTACCACGAAAAGCAGCAGACCCTACAGGATGTTCTGGAGACGAACCGATGAGCCTTTTCCGGGCAACTCATTTCCCACCTACGCGCGGGCCCGCTCTGCTGATTGCCTGCGTGTTGATCCTGCCGGTGGCGATGGCCGCCAATACCGGGCAGGAAACCGCCTCGCGCCAGTTTCAGAAAACGCTCCCTCTCGCCGCAGGTCAGACCCTGAGCATTGAAAACAGGTTCGGCGAAATCCGGATTCACGGCGAAAACTCCCACGAAGCGGTAATTTCCGCGACCATCCGCGCACAGGCGGGCTCGCAGTCGCAAGCCGAAAAGTTCGCCGAAAGCGTGCAGATCGAAGTCAACCAGGACGCGCGTGGCATCACGATTCGCACCGTCGTTCCCGCGGACAACCCGCTGGTATTCCGCGTGGGCCACAGGAACTCTTACTCCATCGACTACGATATCGCGGTCCCTTCGGAAGCGAAACTTTGGGTCAAAAATGCCTTCGGCAACGTGGAGATTCGCGGTGCCCGCTCCTGGAACGACGTGGAAAACAGCCACGGCCAACTGACAGTCCGCGATGTAGGCGCAGGCAAACTCTCCAATTCTTTTGGCGGGATTGAAGCGGATGGCGTTGCGGGCGACCTGACCGCAGTCAACAGCAACGGCACCGTCACTGTCTCCACGGTAAAGGGAACCGTGGACATCAAGGACCGCTTCGGCTCCGTCACCGCAAAGAATATTCAGGGCAGCGTCACGATTGTCGGCGGCAACGGTCCTGTGGAACTCACCGACGCGGGCAACTCCAGGGTGAATAACTCCTTCGGCCCGGTGACGGCGCGAAATATTCACGGGTCCCTCACCGTCAGCAACAACAATGGCGCGATCGAAGCGAATACCGTCAGCGGCGCGGCCGATTTCAACGGCAGCTTCGGCGCGATCACTTTTACAAACGTTACGGGACACGTGAAGTGCACAACCAACAACGGCCGCGTCTCCGGCGGGCCAACCGGCGACGATGTTTACGTCCGCAACAGTTTCGGTGAAGTGTCTCTCGAGCAGATCAACGGCGGAGTGGAAATCGAAAACTCCAACGGCTTAATCAGTCTCCGCGAAATCAAGGGCACTGCCACGCTGAACACTTCTTTTGGCGCAATCGAAGCCAGCGGCTTGCGGCGCGGCGTCAGAGCCACCACCGGCAATGGCCGCATTTCGCTGAGCGACATGGGCGGCGACACCTACGCGAAGACAAGTTTTGGCGCAGTGACCATCACGCGGGTGAATGGCAACCTGATCATTGAAAATTCAAACGGCCAGGTCACGGCAAGTTCGGTGAAGGGCGACGCCTCCGCCAAAACCAGCTTCGGCGCGGTTTCCCTCGACGATATCGGCGGCAACATCACTGTGGACAACCAAAACGGCGCGGTAATCCTGACCGCGGCCCACGGTTCGTCAGGCTGCAAAAACATTTCCGCGAAGACTTCGTTTTCTCCCATCCAGGTTCGTCTGCCGGAAAGCGCGGGTTACACCCTGACCGCTCGCACTTCCTTCGGGCGTATCAACAGCGAATTGCCAATCACCACCAGCGGCCAGGTCGGCGGCGATTCTTTGACCGGCAAAATCGGCAATGGCGGTTGCACCCTTTCATTGACAAACTCCAACGGCAGCATCGAGATCCTGAAGTTGATGAAATAAGCTGAGTAGGTGCGGCTGGAGGTTACCGTCCCTTAGCGCGTTCCCGGTCCATGGCGAAGGCGCGATGAAGCACTCGCGTGGCGGTTGCCGTCATGTGAAATTTTTCCAATTCATCTTCCGTGGCGTACGCAATCTCCGTCACGTCGCTTCCAGCCTTCGCCTCCCCAGCCAGCCGCTCGCAAAGATAGTCCACGATCACGTAGTGGTACTTGGGGCGAGTCCTGCCCGCCACATTCGGCGCTGCGGGATCAAGGAAAATCCGGTCGAAAGCCTCGATCATGTCCAACACTTCCACTTCCAGTCCTGTTTCCTCCAGCAATTCCCGCGCAACACCCTGCTGCAAAGACTCTCCCAGTTCCAGCGTCCCGCCTGGGATCGACCATTGCCCGAGGAGCGGCTCGCTGCCCCGCTTGATCAGCAGCGAGCGCCCGTTCTCAATCACCACCCCGCCAACGCCCACCACCGGCCGATCCGGATACTCTCTCGCCATGGCCTGTTATTCTTTCATCGAAGCTGTTGAGTTACACTGAATAACCGGTGGATAAGCCTCGACCGCGGGCCCATACGCCGGGTATATAATACGCCGGTTGGTGGGTCCTGGGATTTCAAGCTGCACCGGCTGAAAATCGAATCGGAGGATGGAGACGTGCTCCGTTGCCCTGAATGTTCCGCTGAAATCGATGTGGACGAAGACGAAGTGGAAGAGGGAGAAATCCTGAGCTGCCCGGAGTGCGAGTGCGAGCTGGAAGTTTCGCAGACGCATCCCGTGGCGCTAAACCCCATTTCCGATGACCTCGACGAGGAAGAAGACGACGAAGAAGAGGACGATGAAGAAGACGCCGAGGACGAAGACGAATTTGATGAAAACGGCGATCTTCTCGAGGACGAGGACGACGAAGATGATGCCGAAGACGAGGACGAGTGAGCGAACTACCGCCGTCTCGCCGGGCATCCTCGCGCTTCCAGGAATCCATCTAAGCTGACGTGAACCCTTCGAGGCTCAATTTTCCGCGCATGCGCTTCCTGACCGCCACATTGTTTCTCGCCAGCTTGTTTATGACGCTCCGTTCCGGTGCTCAACAGCCCACTCCGCCGTCTCCGCCCACCTCCCCGGCAGCCCCGGCCCCCGCGCCACCGACAGTAGCGCCTGCGCAGGAAAGCTCCAGCACCAGCAAGCACAAGAGCAAGATTCCCCCGTTTCTGATTCTCGGAACCGTTTTCAACGAACATGCCCTCGCATTCCCCGGCGTACAAGTGAAAATCCGCCGCAAGGGTGAAAAGAAGTTTCGATACGACAGCTACACAAACTCGCGCGGCGAATTTGCCATTCGCGTCCCCGACGGCATCGAATATGAAGTGGTCATTCACCAGAAGAACTATCAGGATCAGTCGCAAATTGTCGCCGCAAACATGACGGAAGTTCAGAAACGCTTGACCTTTAAGCTAGAAAGTAACAATCGAGCGAAGGCAGGAGACCCGAAATGAAAAACGCGCGAATCTTGGCAGGTGTTTTCAGCCTCGTTCTCCTCTTTCTGATTGCCGCCGTGGCCCAGGATTCCAAAAAAGAAGCCCAGCTCCGCACGGTTCACGGTCTCGTCAGCGATAAATCAGATAATCCACTTCCAAACAGCGTGGTCTTCCTGAAAAACCTCCGGACCAACGCGGTGCGCAGCAATTTTGCCGACAGCGAAGGGAATTATCGCTTCAGCGGCCTGGATCCGAACGCCGACTACGAAGTTCACGCCGAACTTGAGGGTGCAAGATCTCCGGTGCGCAATGTCTCCGCGCTCGACAGCCGCAAGGAGATGGTCATCAACCTGAAAATCGAACGGAAGAAAAGCTGAGAAGTGGAATTTCGGGGAGCACCACTCGAAGATATAAGTGCTTTTATTTGAGCAACATTTGCTGCCAAGAAACAGGCGGCGACTCTCTTTTGCGATTGCCGGAGTGCCTTCTGTTACCATAATTAGAGCGTGTTTCGCGCGCCGCGAGCCGTTAAGTCGTTCGATGTTCTCAAACAATTCTCGGTCCGGCCTTGGGGGGCTCGGACGATGGATTGCAAGTCCAAAGGTTTCGCCGCCGCATCGTCAGTATCTCTCGCCCAGCGGCTGTGGACATGGGGTAAGCAAGTAATCGATATCGTGTGGTCGGGAATTGCCAGGAGAAGGTGCTCCGCAAACGGATGCGGCTCCCCCCGAATAAACTGAGAGAAAGGTTTTCCAAGTCTTTGCATGAGCCGGAATATTAACTTAGTCCCATCCCTGTTTTTCGAGCCCGGAAACAGACCTCTTACCAGCACACCCGTCTCGCGCAAAGCCCGGGCCTGGTTTTCGCGGGCCGTCGCTGCCGTTGTCTGTTTGCTGTTCGCGATTTCTTCCGCCCGCGCGCAGGACGCTTCGCCCAAGACCGCAAGCCCACAGGCTGCCTCCATCCACGGCACCATTTCAACGATGCAGGATAACGTCCTCTCCGGCGTCGCCGGAATTTCCGTCAAACTCGCCGGTGACCCGCCGTATGGTACTCCGCTGAGTGCGGATACCGATGAACACGGCTCTTATCAGTTCCAGAATCTCGAACCGGGGACGTACACTATTTCCATCGCCCTGCAAGGGTTTAAAACCATTTCGAAATCGCTCGCCCTCGGCCCCAAACAGCAAATCGTTCAGGATTTTACGCTGGAGCTCGAGGTGGTTGCCGAAAAGGTGGAGGTGAAGGAGACCGCCGCCTCCATCGCCACGGAAACCGCCGCCCCTCCGCCGGCAACGGTGACGAACGTCGAAATCACCACCATTCCCACACCGCAGGAAAAAGTAAAGGATATCCTTCCGTTTACGCCCGGAGTCATCAAAACGCTCGACAGCAAGCTGACCTTCAAGGGCGCCGACGAAAATCAAAGTTTGCTGCTGGTCAATTCCGCGCGCACCACCGATCCAGTCACCGGAAGTTTTGGCGTTCCCATTCCCACCGACGCGGTCGAATCCTTCGCCGTTTACAAAACTCCGTACGACGCCAGCCTGGGCAGCTTTTCCGGCGGATTGACCACCATCGAAACCCGTCCGCCGGACGACCAGTGGAGCTTCAAACTGCGAGGCATCGTTCCCTCAGTCCTTGGGAAAAATGGCAGCATGATCGGCATCGCCGAAGCCATTCCTGGCGTCTCTTTCGATGCGCCTCTCATCCCGCACAAATTCCTGCTCTCCGAATCCTTCCAGTACGAAATGAAAAAGACCACGGTCGAGGGTCTCCCCTGGCCGTTCGATATCAGCAAGCGCCAGGGCTTCAATTCCTTCACCACGCTCGAAGCGATTCTTGCCCCCAACCACGTCCTCACACTGACCGTAAACGCGTTCCCGCTACGCCAGCAGCACGTGGACATCAGCGCACTAGTCCCTCTCGGCGCGTCCAACGATCTCAACCAAAGCGGCGTCGCCATCGGTCTCAACGACAAATACCAACTCAGCTCCGGCGCCATTCTTGCTGTCGTGGCGCAGTACATGCGTTTCGACAGCAACGCGCATGGCCAGGGCCCGGAAGACATGCTCATCACGCCGCAAGGATACGGCGGCAACTATTTCAATCAGTGGTCGCGCCGCGGCAAGGAATTTCAGGCCGTTCCCTCGTTTCAATTTCCCAAAGTCCACTGGCACGGCGAACACGAAATCCGCGTCGGCGCTGATATCGACTACCGCTCGTTCTTCGGCACCACGTTGTCGCACCCGATCCAGCTTCTTCGCCCGGACAATTCTCTGGCCCAGCAAATCACTTTTGGCGCCGCGACCTCGCAAGCTCCTTCCGATACTTCCGTCGCCGAGTTTCTCCAGGATCATTGGGTTCTCGATTCCCACTGGAGCGTGGATCTCGGCGCGCGAATCTCCTCCGAGACCACTGGCTGGCCTTTCGCGATTGCGCCCCGCGCCGGCGTCGCCTACTCTCCCGGAAAAAGCGGCAAGACCGTGATTCGCGCGGGCTCCGGCATTTTCTTTGGCGTGCTCCCTCTTCTTGCCGCCAATTTCGCCGCCAATCCAAGCCGCACCATCACCACGTTTGACCCCACCACCGGACTGCCGATCGGCCCGCCGGTCACCTACACCAATGTTTTCGTCGCAAATGTGAACCCGCTCACCGCACCCGCTTTGCCCGGCCAGCCCAGCACCACGCCTCGCAACGTCACCTGGAACGGCCAGATCGAGCACGAACTCCACAAGAATCTTCAGTTGCGCGTCGGCTACCTCGACAGCCACGCCACGTACCTCTTTACCGTGAATCCGTTCACATCCACAACGGGCGGTCCGTCCTTCGAGGGACTGACGAACACCGGCTCATCTCACTACCGCGAACTGGAAGCCACGGCGCACTACTCGCTGCGCGAACACGACCAGATCAACGTCTCCTACATTTGGAGCCGCGCGCGCGGCGACCTGAACAGCCTTTCGAACATTTACATTCCTTTTGCCGTGCCGGTGATTCGTCCGAATGTTTACGGCATCCTTTCGTCGGATATTCCGAATCGCCTCGTGGGTTGGGGAATCTTCGCCCTGCCCTGGAAACTCACGTTCAGCCCGCTCGTCGACGTTCACTCCGGCTTTCCCTATTCGCCGATTGATGTCGAGCAACAGTATGTCGGCACGCCCAACGGCAAGCGCTTCCCGGAATATTTTTCGCTGGATATGAAACTCTATCGCCAGTTCCGCGTGCCGTTCCTCGGAAACCGCGGCGGCAAACAGCACCACGTCCGTCTCGGCGTCTACACGCTCAACGTGACCAATCACGGCAACTTCAACGCCGTCTACAACAATGTCTTCTCGCCGAATTTCGGCCAGTTCGTAGGCTTCCTCTACCGCCACGAAGGCGCCGTAATCGATTTCGTGGATTAACCTGCGCGCTCGGGCCGCTGACGCCACACCCGCATCGCCTGCGGTACTACCTCGATTTCAACTGGCGTCATCCCGACGATCTCTCCGTCCGCATGAAATGCGCACGGCCGCTCCGTTTCAATTCGCGCGCGGGTTACGCAATGCCGCTGAATCCTTTGCGTTCGAATCTCGCCGGTGGCCGCCATCCGCGGCAGCATCTTCAGAATCTCAACTACGCTAAGATTTTCCAGCAGCACCAGATTGAGTTTCCCATCTTCCAAATTTGCCTCAGGTGCCAGCCGCAAACCTCCTCCGTAGCTCGGCGTATTAAGAACTCCCAGCACCAAAGCCGTTCCTTCAAGGGAAGTTTGTTCAGAACCCGCCAGCGAAACGCGAACATAGGTACCGCGAAATTTCCCAAGCGCGCGGATCGCGGACAGCAAGTACCTGCTTCGTCCCCGCATCTTGCGGTAAACCCCGCTCGCAAATCGTGCCGCTTCTGCGTCCAGGCCCACTCCCCCTCCGCCCATGTACAGCCGTTCCACGCCATCGGCCGTGCGCACCCGCGCCGCGTCCAGCGCAACGGCTTCTCCCCGCGTCAGAATCATCTCCGCCGCTCGAACTGGATTCAGCGGCAATCCCAAAGCAGCCGCCAGATCGTTTCCTCCACCAGCCGGCAGCACCCCGATGGAAGCGTGTGTATGCCCCGCCACGGCGTTCAACAGCGCCTGAAACGTGCCATCGCCTCCTAGCGCGAAAATCCGCTCGCGTCCCGCCGCAGCCTCTTCCCGCGCAATCTGCGCAAATTCCGCCGCGCTTTCCACCGTGCGAAATTCCGCGCTCCAATGCTTTTCCAAAGCAAACGCCTTCAGGCGAGGCAGAGCTTCACGCCCCAGCCCCCCGCCCGCCGTCGGGTTTGCCAGGATTAAGTCCGGAACCTGTGTTGAAAAAGAAGAAAAAGTGGACACTGGTCCGCTATGCTGCCGGACTCCTAAACAACTGTCAATTGTTCTACCAGAGCAGCTTCAGCGCGAACTGCACCTGTCGCGCCGTCGTCGACGTGCTGGTGATCGCTCCCGCCGTGCCCGACAATCCGGTTGTGTTGGTCGCAGTCGGCGGAGTGAACACAATGAGATTCGGCGTGTTGAAATTCGCGCGGTTCAGCAGATTGAAAATCTCGGCGCGGAATTGCAGGTTCAGGCTCTCGTGAATCCGGGTGTTCTTCAGCACCGAAAAATCCCACGTCGCCAGACCCGGCCCGATGTACGTGTCCCTTCCGACGTTCCCGTAAAACCCGCTAACGGAAGGAGGCGCTATGAACGCATTGGGATTAAACCACTGGTTCGGATTGCCCAGAATCACTGACCCCTGGAAGTTCGGATTCAGAAATGGTCGCACCGGGTTCCGTGTATCGCCGTTGTTCGATGGGTTGTAACTGAGCTGTGGAGTAAACGGAAATCCCGCTTGCGCCGTCACAATGCTCGATACCGTCCAGCCGCTCACCACCTTGTCGCGCCATCCTTCCACATCGCGTGCAAAAGTCTGTCCTCGCCCAAACGGCAAGTCATACAGCACGTTTACAACGCCAACATTCCGCGCGTCGTAAGTTGCCAATCCCTTATCCGCGGCCAGATTGTGCGGGTTAGATACCAACCCCGGAGCGTTGCCCGCTGTGGTCTGGTTCAGCGAGTCTCCATCATCCAGAGCTTTCGAATAAGTGTAGACGCCGCGCAAAGAAAGCCCGTGGCTGAATCGCCGCCGCAAATCCACCTGCAAGGCGTGATACGAACTGTTGCCCACGGAGAACCACGTCCAGGTGTTGGCAATCGTCGGATTCGCCCTGGGTGTGTTTGCGGGAATGAAATACGCGCCTGCCGGAACGGGGGCGCCGGCGAGCGGGGAGTCCGGAAGCCCCTTTGGCGAATTAATCGGAAATCCGAGGGTGGGCCCGTTTGTCGGAGTTACCGGTTGGCTTGCGTCGTATGTGGGATAAACCGCTGGACACGGAGAAGCCGGACAAATCACGGGTACCGGCTCGTTGGCATCGATTCCGATCAATTCGTGATATCCCTGCGAACCGACGTATCCGATCGTCAGAACCGTGTTCGGAGAAAGTTCCCGGTCCACTCGAAGCGACCACGAAATCAGCGTCGGCGTTTTCATGTCCGGCTGAACGCCGCCGGGCACGAGTTTCGCCGTGGCCGGTAGTGCTGTTGGATCCACCGGAAAAGAAACCTTAAAGTTCGGAATACTGTAAGTCGGATTGAACGGCGCATTCTGGTCCGCGCGATACCCCAACGCGTCCTGCAGGTCGTTGTACATCCCGAATCCCGCTCGAACGACTGTTTTGCGGCCGAACGGGCTCCAGGCCACGCCGATGCGCGGCTGTGGCAGGAACTTTGCATTGTTTGTTGTGAACAGCGAACCGCCCACCCGTGGGTTGTTCGAAATCACGCCATCCGTAAACGTGTAGTTCGCCGCGTGGTCGTGCGCCTCATTCCAACCGGTTGAAAACTCATCGCGGAATCCCAGCGAAATCGTCAGCTTTGAGTTCACGCGGAAAACGTCCTCGGCGTAAAACGCGCCGAAAAGGGAGCGCCAATACATTTTCGTGGGCGCCGGATCAAACAAAAAGGAAGAAGCGGTGCCCTGGAGGAAAGTAACCAGGCTAGTAAAAGTCGCCTGCCCGTACTGGCTCAGCGCGATAATTTCATTCGACTGAAACCTCTGGAACCACGCCCCAAAACTCAGCTGTTGCCGCCCCTTCGTCATGGTCACGCGATCCTCATACGTAAACAGATTGCGTGCGATATGCAGGTTACTGCCGTTGTTGCTGCCGGCAAGGCCAATCGAAGCCTGCGGATTCGACGCCGCGCTGCCCCCCACGACCACTGCGCCGACCTGCAGTCCTGAGAGGAAACCCGGCACGCTTGCCGCGGGAGTGCCCGGCGTAGGCTCCCCGGTAAAAAAGTAGCCCGCGCGTGAATAGCCAAATCTCGCCGTATTCAAAAGTGAAGGCGAAAAAATGTGGATTTCCTCAAGGCTTAAGACCTGTTCGCGCAAATTGAGAATGTCCGAACTGTATGGATTGGCAGGCGTGGCCGTCACGTCGCCGCCGTCATCCACGGTATACACTCCCGCCAGCGAATCTTTCGCCGAAAAAATGTGATCCACGCGCATCGTTCCAAAATCCTCGCGGATCGTCTGCAGCGGGCTGCTGAAGACTGTGGCGATCCCTACAGGGACCCCATTCACGGTGCCTGCACCGGCATCAGGAGCACCCGCGGGCGCCACCGGCCAGAGATTCAAGAGCGGCTGAACACTCGGAGCCGCCTGGGCTCGCGCGTCCGCGTCGGGCACAAAAGCCACCGACGTTTGATGCAGGTTCTGCCGGAAACCTTCGTAATTCCCGAATAAAAACGTCTTGTTCTTCTGAATCGCGCCGCCCGAAGAGACTCCAAACTGGTTCCTCTGAAACGGTGGCGCGGATCCCTGATCAAAAAAATTCGCTGAGTCCAGTGCGTTGTTCCGCAGAAACTCATACACCGCCCCGTGCCACTGGTTCCCGCCTGATTGCGTCACGATCACCACCTGCCCGCCCGGCCGCTTGCCGAATTCCGCGCTATAGGAATCCCGCTGCACATTGAATTCGCGCACCGCCTCGACCCCCAGCAGCATTCCACTCGGTCCCCCGGGCGTCATGTTGTTCTCCGCTGCGCCGGTATACTCCACGCCGTTCAACAGGAAAAGATTCTGCTGCGGGCGATTTCCCGTCACGGAAAAATTGCTGCCGGTACTGGAATTCGAAATCCCGGTCCCGCCGGTCTTCTGCGAAGTGAAATTGACGATCCCGGGATTAAGCGGCAGCAACAGATCGTAACTCCGGCCGTTCAGCGGAAGATCCTTCACCGCTTGCTCGCCCACCAACCCGCTGATGTCCCGCGTCGTCACGCTGACAATCGGCGCATCGGCGGTGACACTAACTTCCGATTTGACCGCATTCACCTGCAGCCGCAGATCCACGCTGGCCTCTTCACCCACTACAAGCGAAATGCCGCTCTGCACGGCCTCCTGAAAGCCACTCTTCGAAATCCGCACC
>Ga0210403_10001003_pt1 | contig 27732 bp, 26 predicted proteins | sample IncBWC19MmetaG_FD_150863 | JGI IMG/M metagenome (GOLD analysis project Ga0210403, IMG submission 150863) | Forest soil microbial communities from Barre Woods Harvard Forest LTER site, Petersham, Massachusetts, United States - Inc-BW-C-19-M | ecosystem: Environmental > Terrestrial > Soil >...
AATTATTACGCTGCTGCGCAGTGCGCCCCGCCATGCCTTGCCCATGGACGTGCTGCGCACGGCTGTTTCGGCGCTGTCGTTCTACGATCCCCAGGAGAAGAACAACGACCGCAAGGCGAATGTAGACAAGGCCATCCGCCTGACCTCGCAAATCGCGATGATCGTGGCTGCATATGATCGCATTCGTAAGGGAAAGCCTCTGATCGACCCGGATCGGTCTCTGTCCCACGCCGCAAATTTCCTGCTGATGCTGAATGGCAAACATCCCTCGCCTACGGCCGAGCGCGCTCTCGACATCGCACTCATTCTTCATGCCGACCACGAGCTTAACGCATCGACCTTCGCGGCACGTGTAACGGCGGCGACGTTGTCGGATATGCACTCTGCCATTACCTCAGCGATTGGTGCCTTGAAAGGTCCTCTGCACGGGGGAGCGAACGAAGCGGTGTTCCGCATCCTTGTGGCGATTGACGAATCCGGCGCCGATCCCGTTGACTACGTCAAGGGCATGCTGGCGCAGAAGCGAAAGATTCCGGGCTTCGGACACCGCGTCTATCACACGGAAGACCCGCGGGCCACTCACCTGCGCGTCATGTCCCGCGACTTGGGAAATTCCAGTGGCCAAGCCAAGTGGTTCGAGATCTCGCACAAGATCGAAGAATTCGTAAAGGCCGACAAGAAGCTGAACGCAAACGTCGACTTTTACTCGGCTTCGACGTATCACACGCTGGGAATTGACGTGGACCTGTTCACGCCTATCTTCGCTGTTTCGCGAATCAGTGGATGGGCCGCGCATGTGATCGAACAACTCGACGACAACCGCCTGATCCGCCCGCGCGCGGAGTACCTGGGCCCGGAATATCCCAGTCACTACGTGCCGATCGACCAGCGCTAGCAAAAGACCATGTGGGGACAGCAGCCTCGGCTGTCAGGGCGGCGCGAAGCGCGCCCCGCCCGACCCAACTGCATCCAGCAAACTAATCCCGTAGAATAGACGTGGGTTCTGTATGCAGCGCGTTTACCTCGACAATAACGCCACCAGCCCGGTTCTGCCCGAGGTGTTCGAGGCCATGCGCCCCTTTTTCGGGGAGCGCTTCGGCAATGCCTCGTCTATCCATCATCACGGACAAGAGACTCGGGCTGCGGTCGAGGACGCGCGCGAATCGGTAGCCGACTTGCTCGGCTGCAGCGCGTCGGAAATAGTTTTCACCAGCGGCGGTACGGAGAGTGACAATCTCGCCATCGCCGGATGGGTGGCGGCTGGCGATCACGTGATCACGTCGAGCATCGAGCACCACGCCGTGCTGCACGCATGTAAGCATTTGGAGAAGATCGGCTGCGAGGTGACCATCCTTCCGGTGGATGGCCGCGGTCTGATTGATCCGTCGGATGTCCGGCGCACCCTGCGACCAAACACCAAGCTGATCTCGGTCATGATGGCGAACAACGAGACTGGAGTGCTGCAACCCGTCGAAGAGATCGGAAAGATCGCCTCCGAGGCGAAAGTTCTTTTCCATACGGATGCAGTGCAGGCGGCCGCGAAAGTTCCGATCAGCGTACGGCAGATTGGCTGTGACGCGCTCTCGATCTCTGGCCACAAGATTCACGCGCCGCAGGGCGTAGGCGTACTGTATGTGAAGAAGGGAACCCGCATCCAGCCACTTTTTCACGGCGGCCGCCACGAGCGCTCGCGGCGGGCTGGGACTGAAAATGTCCCCGGAATTGTTGCCCTGGGTAAGGCTGCTCAACTTGCGAAAGAGGGTCTAGACCGCCGCGAGGACGAGAAGACAGCCGCGATGCGCGATCGTCTGGAGCAGGGGATTCTGACGCAGGTGGATGAGGCTGGCGTGAATGGCGAGGGCGCCACACGCATTCCGAACACGACGAACCTTCATTTCGATCACATCGAAGGCGAAGCGATGGTCATCGCGCTCGACTTGAAGGGCCTGGCAGTCTCCACGGGAGCTGCATGCTCTTCCGGTGCGATCGAACCATCGCACGTGCTGATCGCCATGGGCTTGCGCCCCAATCAGGCGCGCGCCAGCATCCGCTTCAGCCTGGGCAAGCAGACCACGGAAGCCGATATCGATTTCGCATTGGCGCTGGTGCCGGAGACAGTCGCCCGCTTGCGGGAGATTTCGCCGAGATACACCAAGCAGGCGGTTAGCACTGAGCGATGAGTCGAATCTGGTTTGTCATCCTGAGCGGCGTATTTTGCCGCGAAGGACCCATGCACTCTCCCGCCGCCGGCAAACTGCATAGGTTCTTCGCTTTGCTCAGAATGACAAGGGTGTAAGAGCTAAAGGTAGGAGCTAAAAGCTGAATACCAATACGATCGCCGTAGCCATGTCGGGCGGTGTGGACTCCTCCACCGTCGCGGCCATGCTGCGCGCCGAAGGACACAACGTCATCGGCCTGACGATGCAACTCTGGAACCAGCGCCGCCTCTCCGGCCACGAGGGCATGCCCGAGTCCGTACAGGGACGCTGCTGCTCACTCGACGACGTCTACGACGCCCGCCGCGTTGCCCAGCAGATCGGGATCCCGTATTACGTCATCAATCACGAGGAGCGCTTCGAGCGAGACGTGGTCCGCCCGTTCGTGGAAGAGTACCTTTCGGGACGTACGCCCATCCCTTGCAGTCTCTGCAACAATCACTTGAAGTTTGACCAGCTATTAATTGTGGCTCAACAGATTGGGGCGCAGCGCGTCGCCACTGGCCACTATGCCCGTGTCGCCTACGACGAAGCCCGGGGCCGCTGGCTGCTCAAGCGTCCGGCGGATCACAGCAAAGACCAAACGTACTTTTTGTTTGGGCTGACGCAGGAACAGTTAAGCCGCACGCTGTTCCCGCTCGGCGACATGACCAAGCCCGAAGTCCGGGAACTGGCTCGCAAGCACAGTCTCGCTTTGGCTGAGAAGCCAGATTCGCAGGAAATCTGCTTCGTGCCCGGCGGCGACTACAAGCGTTTCATTGATGCTTACCTCGCCGAGCAGGGCGAGAGCCTGCCGGACACGGCCGGAGACCTCGTGACCACGTCGGGAGAAGTCATTGGCGAGCACGCCGGAATCCACAACTTCACCGTGGGCCAGCGCAAGGGACTCGGGGTGGCTACCGGATCGCCGCTCTACGTGATCCAGATCAGCGGCGCGAACAGGCAGGTGATCGTGGGCGGAGATGAGCATCTCTACTCGCGAACGCTCCGCACCAAGCGTGTGAACTTAATCTCAGTGGATGTTCTACGCGAGCCGATGAGGGTAGCCGTGAAGATCCGCCATCGGCACGAACCCGCCGCAGCAGTGATCGAGAACTACGGCGCAGACGAGATTCTCGCAACCTTCGACGAACCCCAGCGCGCCATCACCCCAGGCCAGGCGGCGGTATTCTACGACGGAGACGTGGTAGTCGGCGGCGGCTGGATCACTTAGCGGAACCGGGTGCTTCATCCTTGTCCCTGCGTCTTTAGCAGGGACAGGGTTGGAGATTTCGACTTTTTTTCAACAGGGATCGCGCGCCAAAGTCAAAAACCCCGCCCTGTCGCACAAACCGCGACAAGGACGGGGCACCCTCAAGACCGTTTTAGCCTTAGTAGTTGTGCTTCGGGTAGTGGGTCTTCTTCACACTCTCCCGGTACATCTTGTCTTGCGCCTTCTTCTGCTTCTTCTGGGCCTTCCTCATGGCTTTCTGTTGCTTCTTCTGGAGTTTGTGCGCGGCAGGATCTTCGCGGTAAGCCGGGTTGTTCGTCTTGGCGAACACCGCAACGCTGCAGCTTAAGCAGCAGATTGAGAGGCACAGAAGGGCGACGAGTTTTTTCATAGGGACACCGGCCAGAGACTATCAAACATTCTACCTTAAGCCGATTTCCTGCCGTTCGTTACGGATGGCTCGGGCCGTTGGGTAGACCGCCCGGATGTGCATCCCGTCCGGCAATCGGCGTTTCCTGCCTGAACCGAGCGCAAGGTTGTCAGAAATGGCATCCCAGTTTCCTTGAGCTTCTTTTCGAGCCTCATGGTGCAGTCGCAATCACTGCATGCCCACGGCTCGGTTCCATTCTCATCGCGGCACTTGCGCCGATCATGCGCGTCCTGGACTCGCACCAGATCGAAGTATTCCTCCCAATACGGACGCTCTTCCTGCAGCGGTGTCGGACAATAGGAGACTTCAACCCACCGCGCCGTCTGGTCCGGGCAAAGCCGCACGTCGTTCATGTTGCGCAGGTACTCGCCTTCCGCGACGGAACCTTAGCCAGGACTTTCGTTTTCAATGGCCTTCAGCAAATCGCCTTCGCGACCAGGTTTAACGCGGGCTCGAACAAGATAACGCATAACTTCCCCCGAAACGTGTAGCCCCGGACGCCCTCGTCCGGGGTTGCGCGCGATAGCGCGCAATCAGAATGCTTGCAGCAAAGCAGAACTGGCGTCGATCCATCACCGAACCACGCTCATTTTGCTCGCGGGGCGGACGAAGGCGTCTGCCCCTACGCAAACTAATTCAACCCAGCTGCCGTCAGCATCTGCTGAAACTGGCTGCGCGTGCGCATGTCGATCGACTGCGCCGCCAGCTTTCCTTCGCGGTCGTAAACGAAACTCTTCGGAATCCCTTCCACCACGAAGGCGTCATTCACCTTTCGTCCCGGATCAAGCAGCACGGGATAGCTGATATTCCGCTCGGTGATAAACGGAGAAACCTTGGCCGCTTCTTCGTCAGAAATCGAGAGCACCACGAACCCTTGATCTTTGTACTTATCGTAGAGCGCCTGCAAGTCAGGCATCTCCTTGCGGCACGGCGGACACCACGTCGCCCAGAAATTTACCAGCACGACCTTACCTTTCAGGCCTCGCAGATGCCAGGACTTTCCTTGGAGATCCGTGAGCGTGAAGTCAGCCTTCTGGCGCTTGGCATCATCGACCTCCAGTCGAGCCCTTGCCTCCTTGAACTGTGGATTATCCGATTCCGCAGACATATGTTCGTACCGCACCAGCGATGCCAGTTCCACATACTGTTCGTCCGGTTCGCCGGGTTTGCCCGCAGGAGGTTGCTCGTGCAACGCCTGCGCCAGAGTCGTGGTGACCTCCTGCAGCGTATCGCGTCCAAAGTCTCCTTCGGTGGAAAGGTTCGCCAAAGCGCCGGCAAGCCGTAATTTGTTGGGAACGACGGGCAACTGCCGAATCTGCAGAGCCAGATCTTTTGTCGTGCGCGCCCGCACACTGTCGTCGAGTTTCCGCAAACCGCGAATTTGCTCGACGATCGGCTTTTCCTGATCGCTCCAGACGACCTTTTCTTGAGCGCAAACAGAGAGGCCGCAAATAAAAATCCCTGCGAAGAGCAGGGTAGTCTGAGCCCGATGATTTCCCATGAATGATCAACGCGAAACGGACTCGGACGTGAGCCAGAGTCCCCGTAGATGATGAAGATTCGTCTAGATAAACATCTCGTCTTGCGGCACCGGCCGCCGTTCCTCACGGGTGCCGCCATTCCTGCGGTTGCGGCCGCTAAAGAGGAACTCCAGCCCCGTCGTGATCCCCTGCACCAGTCCGGAAAGCTGCTTCACCGGGGAGACCACCGTCTTATGCACAATCTCAGAGGTTTGTTCAACACGGTCCAGCGTGCGGCTGAGCAACTCATCGGCGCGGATGATCTGCAGCCGGGCACGGTCGATCGCGTCATTGACGGTCGCATCTACACGCCGCACCTCCGAGCGCAGAGTCGTGGTAGTCTCGCTCAGATTCTCCACAATGGTTTCGATTTTGGGGCGCAGTGTGGACATCATCGCTTGCGCCTCTACAACGGTTGGCATCACCTTCGTCTTCACATCAGCTGCCAGTTCTTCCATGCGCTGGCTGCTCTTGCGCATAGCGAGGTACATCGCCAGCAGAACGCCGGCCTGTAGAAGAACGGCAATCCCCGTCAGAGCGACAAACAACGACATTTGGTCCATACGATCCTCCGGCAACCATCGAGCGCGCACGAAGGAAGCAGCCGGCGCGATAAGAGCTACAGATTCTTGGCGGTTCCTGTATCCGCCGTCGCCTCGTGATACGCCTGGCGTCCAGCTTCGTACGCGGCCCGGAACTGCTCCTTCTGCTGGTTCACCGCTTCGCGGCCACGACCAGCCCACTGCTCAGCCTGTTCCCGCGCTTCCCGTGCACGACTGCGCACATAATCACGGCCCTCTTCGGCGCGCGCCCGCAGGACTTCACGCGTTTCCGCCCCAGAGCGGGGTGCATAGAGAACTCCTGCCAGTGCTCCCAATCCCAAGCCAGCCAGGAACCATACGAAGGTATTGCTGTCACGATCCGACATAGCACCTCCTCGATAAAAGCGTTACTTCCAGATGGTACAACCTCCCACAGGCAAAGACAATTACAGCGAAGCCTGTAAAGCGGCTGCAGATATTGCGGAAGGATTATTTCTTCGGCGCGGTTGGGGTGGCCGGCGCAGGCGACGGCGCTGGCTGCGTTTTTACTGGTTGTGACTTTACCCCCTGCAAAACCGATCCTGATGAAGCGGAGTGTCTGCTCGAATAGACGGCCAGTGTGATCGACGTGACCATGAAGGCGATCGCCGACCATGTGGTAGCGCGGGACAGCGCGCTGGCCGCTCCCCGCGGGCCGAAGGCAGTCTGGCTTCCTTGACCGCCGAACGCGGCAGAAATGTCGCCGCTCTTGCCGCTTTGCAGCAGCACAACCACGATGATGAAGAAACAGACCAGGATGTGAATAGTGGTGACAAGGTAAATCATAAGTTCAATGTTTTCCTGAGTTCGACGGCGAACAGACCTCAAGCTAGATTCGCTCGGATTTCCGGAGGCAAGTGTATGGTGCGGAAGGGGGGATTTGAACCCCCACGCCTTTCGGCGCCACCCCCTCAAGATGGTGTGTCTGCCAGTTCCACCACTTCCGCACTGATCTGAATCGCGACCGCCGGACAGGATTTGATTATAGCAAAGGGGCATAGGCGGTAATTGTTGATTGCTGACGGTTGATTGGAAAAGGCCCAAGATCTCAAGGTTTTCAATCAACAATCAAAATCAACAATTCTGCCATAGAATTCCCTTGACCCTGACGCAACGTCAGACCGTAAAACCTCGATTAGGGACACAGTGAACCCGACCTTTCAGCCTCACGAATTTGCCAAGCGAGCCGGGGTTACGATCCGCGCTCTGCATCACTACGACCGCCTCGGACTACTCAAACCGAGCGGCCGTACCGCCGCGGGCTATCGCCTCTATACGGATCGAGATCTGGTTCGTCTGGAGCAAATCGTGGCGTTGAAGTTCATTGGATTCCCGTTGTCCCAAATTCGGGAGGTACTCAATCGGAGGGATGTGGATGTGACCGCGATGCTTAGCCAGCAGCGCCGGATCATCGCCGAGAAGCGGGACCATCTTGACCGCGCGATTCGTGCCATCGAGCGCGCCGAGCAGGCCCTCGTCTCAGGCGAGCAAACCGATTGGGAGCCGTTCCGAAAAATCATCGAGGTGATTCAAATGCAAACCCGCAAAGACTGGATGAAGAAGTACTACACCGAAGAGCAGCTTAACGATCTGCGCCAGCGCTGGTCGCCGGAAGTGCAAGCCGAAGCCGAGCGTGGCTGGAACGAACTGGCTCGCGACGTCGAGGCGGCGATTGCCCGCGGCGAAACTCCGGAAAGCGAAATCGGTCGCAAGCTAGGGGAGCGTCGGCAGAAGTTGCTCGCCATGTTCACCGGAGGCGATCCCGGCATCATCGCCAATTTACAGAAGTTGTACGCCGACAAGGCAAACTGGCCGTCTACGTTCAAGAAACCGTACAGCGACGCAGTGGACCAGTTCCTTTGCGATGCGGCCAAAGGGATAGTGAAAACAACTGCCTGAGAACGTTCCGCAACACGGGTGCCCCACTTCTCTCTGCTTTTGGGAGAAGTGGGGATTTTGAAGGCACGCCTAGTCTTCTATCATTTCTTGCCGTCAACCGAAGAGCCTCCGCTCCTGCTGCCGGACGTGAGCCAAATCACGTGACTGCGTGATTCCGTTCACGCTTAAGTTCGTTGACGAGCAGGACCGGCGTGCCTTATTGTGGATGCGTGTTCCCGCATTCGTGCCGGAACAGCCGTAGTCTCATGCAGAGTGGCTGAGGGTAACGGGCCCGCAGAAGCCACGACAACCGGATCAGGAAACAACCTGATCAATTGGTGCCAATTCCCGCCCGGTTTGCGGGGGACATGAGATCGCGGTGAGCATGCGCCTCATCCCCAAAATCCCGGATGAGGCCTTCGTGTTTTTAGGGCGCGCAGGGCCCAGCGCAGCCAGGCTGGAGTTGGTTATGAGTTCACGCATCTATTTCGATCATTCCGCCACAACACCGCTCGATCCTCGGGTGCTTGAGGCAATGGGGCCCTTTTTCGGCGGCGCATATGGCAATCCGTCGAGCCTGTATCAGGAAGGACGCGTGGCACGCGCAGCGGTGGACAAAGCGCGGGCGCAGGTCGCGGCCCTGATCGGTGCCACGCCGGACGAGATCACCTTCACCGCCAGCGGCACCGAAGCCGACAATCTCGCCCTGATCGGTGTCGTTCGCGCCAGCGGCAAGCCCGGACATATTGTTACGACTGCGATCGAGCACGCCGCGATCCTCGAGACCTGTAAGTTTCTCGCAAGTGGCGGCGCCAAGATCACTCATCTGCCAGTGGATGCCGAAGGGTTAGTTCGTCCCGACGGACTGTTGCGCGCGCTGCAATCGAACGTCACGGTCGTCTCCGTAATGGCTGCGAACAACGTCGTGGGAACGATCCAGCCCATCGAAGAACTGGCGCACCTCACCAAGTTGCACGGCGTCTTGTTTCACACCGATGCTGTGCAGGCCGGCGGCAAGATTCCGCTCGATGTGAATCGCCTGCAGGTCGATCTGCTCTCGCTCTCTGCGCATAAGCTGCATGGCCCCAAGGGCCTGGGAGCGCTCTATGTGCGCAAGGGGGTGGAACTCTCGCCGATCGTCTTCGGAGGTGGCCAGGAGCGCGGCCTGCGCTCGGCAACTGAGAACGTCGCAGGCATCGTAGGCTTCGGCGCAGCGGCAGAGATCGCGCGAGAAGAATTGCCCGAGGAGGGTCCGCGACTCGCCCGACTCCGCGAATACGTCGCGACGGAAGTATTGCGCAACTTTCCGGATGCGTACTTGTTTGGCCATCCTACCGAGCGATTGCCGGGCCACTTGAGTTTCGGATTCCGCGGGCAGGAAAGGGAAGTCGGCAAGTTGCTCGAGGCTCTCGATGAGGCTGGAGTCGCGGTGTCGGCAGGCAGTGCTTGCAGCGCGAATCATTCTGGAGAGCCCTCAAGGATTCTGCTGGCAATGGGCTACGATGTCGAAAGCGCTCGCGGCCTGGTTCGCGTAAGCCTTGGACGGTTCAGCACTCAACAGCAAGTTGACTGCTTTCTCGATGTATTATCGAGCGCAGTCTCCACGCTGTCGGACACCGCAGGAAGCGCGAACCTTGCCGGGCTTACGAATCCTGCTGAGGTAGCATTCGCCTGAGAGCTGCAGAGTCGCAACGCTATGAGAGAGGACTCCGCCGATCGAATTGTCGGCTACTACCGCGAGGCCGACGAAGCCACACGGCTCGGCACCGGATGGTTTCAGCTAGAACATGCGCGCACGCAGGAACTGATCCTGCGCTATCTGCCCCCGGCTCCCGGCACGATCATTGACGCCGGTGGAGGCTCAGGAGTTTACGCGTGCTGGCTCGCCGCCCGCGGATATCAAGTTCATCTGATTGATCCCGTGCCGAAACATGTGGAGCGGGCGCGTGACGCCTCAAGCGCGCAACGGGAGTCTCCGCTCGCATCCGCCGAGGTCGGGGATGCCCGCCGGCTGCCGCAAGCCGATCATTCAGCCGATGCGGTGCTACTCCTAGGTCCTCTCTATCATCTGGTCGAAAGGGAAGATCGCATCGCCTGTTTGCGCGAGGCGCATCGCGTGCTGCGTCCCGGAGGTCTGGTCTGGGGCGTCGGCATCAGCCACTTCGCATCTTTGCTCGACTCGCTGGCTCACGGATTCTTCGACGATCCGCAGTTTGCACCTATCCTCGATCGCGACCTGGAGGATGGCCAGCACCGGAATCCTACGGGGAACCCGCTGTATTTTACCGATGCTTTCTTTCATCGTCCGGGCGAACTGGCGCGCGAAGTTCAGGCCGCCGGATTTCAAATCCGTGAGGTATTGCCGATCGAAGGCCCCGGCTGGCTGGCTCGGGATTTTGATCGTCTCTGGGCTGACCCGATTCAGCGCGAGCGCCTGCTCACGGCAGTCCGAAAGATGGAGCGCGAACCGTCGGTCCTTGGCGCGAGTTCACACATCATGGCGATAGGACTGAAGCGGGCATAGATTTCCGCGTGGCTTGTGTAGGGGCGGACGCCTCGTCCGTGCGAGAGATGGGACGCCCGAAAACGTAAAGACAGCAAATGCATTGTCATTGCGCGCTACACGCGCAACCCCGGACGAGGCGTCCGGGGGCTACACAATCTATGTGGGGACGGACGCCTTCGGCCGTCCAGTGAGTGGAACGAGCAGCCAGTCGCTTCTCTCATAGTCGTATCGTAGGGCGACTATAGAAGTGAGCGGCAGGAGAACATTGGGGACAGCAAAGTCCGGTAAGATTCGGAACGCACGATCAACTTTTACAAGACCCGCAATGAACATCAACCTCCGAGCAGCGTGCGATGAGGACTTCGCATTTGCCCGCGCCGTGTATTTTGCGACCATGCGCTGGATAGTCGAGAGTCTGTTCGGTTGGGACCAGGTGCGGGAGGAGGAAAACTTCGCTAGGTTCTTCAAGCTCGATGAAGCGAGGATCATAACTGCTGACGGGCGAAGTGTTGGGTGGATTCAGGAGCAGGTTGACGATAGCAGAATTAATCTTGGTTCTTTCCATGTAATGCCGGAAATGCAGCGGCGCGGCATCGGAACACAGGTTCTTCGGACACTGCTGGCGCACGCCACCGAGCAGTCCAAAGCAATTACGCTTGCGGTTGTTAAGATGAATCCCGCACGTCATTTCTACGAGAGGCACGGGTTCCGAATAACCCACGAAGACCAACACAAGTTCTACATGAGAGTAGACCCATGAGTGCCCGGTGATTGTTGGTAACAAGGCCATAGCGCTCATCGACGGTGCAACTGCGCCTGACTGGACCAAGCTAGTCGGCCGCCGGGTTTCTGCGGCGGGATTAGTACTTCACGATCGCGGTAAACGACTTCGCATCGAGCGATGCTCCGCCCACAAGCGCTCCATCGATCTCCTCTTGCGCCATGAGCGCGGAGACATTATCGGGTTTTACCGAACCGCCGTAGAGAATTCGGAGGTTGTTCGCGAACTCCTCGCCAAAAATCTCAGTGGCTTCCTTGCGAATGACGGCATGCGCTTCGGCCGCAATTTCCGGGGTTGCGGTCTTTCCGGTACCGATCGCCCACACTGGTTCGTAGGCGACGACCAGCTTGGCCGCTTTCTTCGCCGAGATGGCATGAAAGGCGCGGACGCACTGGCGGCGCAGCACATCGTCGGTCATGCCGGCCTCGCGTTCTTCGAGCACTTCGCCGACGCAGCAGATGGGAGTGAAACCCGCTTCCAGCGCCGTTTTCAAGCGTAGGTTCACTGTGTCATCGGTCTCGCCGAAGTACTGGCGCCGCTCCGAGTGTCCGATGATTACGTTGTTCACTCCCCACGCCAGCAGCTGGCCGACTGAGGTCTCACCCGTAAAGGCGCCTTCTTCCTTCCAGTGCACGTTCTGCGCGCCGATCGCCACGTTCGAGCCTTTCGCCGCCTCCAGAGCTGCAGGAATATTCAGGAACGAAGGGCAAACGATGATCTCGTCGCGCGTGTGTGCGGCCACGAGCGGAAGGAAGTCGCGGAAGAAGTCGCGAGACTGGTCAGGAGTCTTGTACATCTTCCAGTTGGCAGCCATTACTTTTTTTCTCATGAGTTCGCCTTTTCGTATTAGATTTCGTTTTAGCTCTTCTATTCAGGTGGTGCCCGTTTGCGAACGTTCACTGATCCTTACAATTTGGACCGTTTTGTGATCGCTCAAGAGTCGATCTTCAAGCGAGTACTGTCGGAGTTGCGCGCCGGAACCAAGATGGGACACTGGATGTGGTTTATCTTTCCACAGATCAGAGGTTTGGGGCGAAGCCCAACCTCGATCGAATATGCAATCTCGTCCCTCGACGAGGCCCAAGCGTATCTTCAGCATCCAGTCCTTGGTCTTCGTCTCAAAGAATGCACCCAGTTGGTTCTTGATGTGGACGGGCGTTCGGCGACAGATATCTTTGGTAGTCCAGACGACGTGAAATTTAGATCGTCCATGACCCTTTTTGCACAAGCATGTCGTGACGACAATATCTTTCACCGGGCCCTGGAGAAATATTTCGAAGGCGTGTCTGACCAGTTGACCCTCGACCGCCTGTAGCTTGGTTCACTTTTTTTCCGTTAACGCTTCGACACCCGGCAACTTCTGACCCTCCAGGAACTCCAGTGAGGCGCCGCCGCCGGTAGAGATGTGCGTAATCTTGTCCGCAACATTCGCCGCCTTTACGGCGGCGACCGAGTCGCCGCCTCCGACGATCGAGATTGCGCCGCCATTGTCTGCAACCGCATGCGCGATCTTGAACGTGCCCTTGGAGAACCCCGGCACTTCAAACACGCCCATCGGGCCGTTCCACACGATCGTCCGCGCATCGGAAATTTCCTCCGAGAACAGTTCGATCGACTTCGGGCCGATGTCGAGCGCCATCTTGTCGGCGGGAATGGGCTGGCCTTCACCGATCTGCTGGACCACGGCATTCGGCTCGGGCTTCATCGCGACCACGTGATCGACCGGCAACAACAGCTTCACCTTGCGCTTCTTCGCCTCTTCCAGCAGGCTCTTGGCGAGATCAACTTTGTCGGCTTCGAGCAGCGACTTGCCGATCTCCTGGCCTTGCGCCTTCAGAAATGTGTAAGCCATCCCTCCGCCGATGATCAGCACATTCACCTTGGTCAGAAGGTTTTTGATGACACCAATCTTGTCGCTGACTTTGGCTCCCCCGAGAATCGCCACAAAAGGCGATTCGGGATGCTCCAACGCCTTGCCGAGATATTTCAATTCCTTCTCCATGAGCAGGCCGGCGGCGCACTGCTTCATGAACTTGGTAATGCCCTCGGTCGAAGCATGTGCGCGGTGCGCCGATCCGAAAGCGTCATTCACGTAATATTCGGCGAGATTCGCCAGCTGCCGCGCAAACTTGGGATCATTGGCTTCCTCTTCAGAGTGGAAACGTAAATTCTCCAGTAAAAGTGTCTGTCCCATCTCCAGTTGCGTAGCGACTTCCTCTGCCTCAGGTCCGACACATTCGGGGCAGAAGCCGACGTTTTCACCGCGCGCCAGCTCCTTGTCCAGCAGCATACGCAGCCGCTCCGCCACGGTCTTCAGACTCATCTTCGGATTGGGCTTGCCTTTCGGGCGGCCAAGGTGCGAGGCCAGAATCAAACGCGCCCCATGCCTCAGGGCGTACTCGATGGTGGGAAGGGTTTCGCGGATGCGGGTATCGTCCATAACGCGGCCGTCTTCGAGTGGTACGTTGAAGTCGACGCGCATGAAAATACGATTGCCATTGAGCGGGAGATCGCGAATCGAAAGCTTGGACATGGCTGGAGTCCTCTTCCTGATGTGTGTGGCGCGGGCACTCTTGCCCGCGCAGTCGTCCCGGCAGTGCAGGCAGCGCGGGCAGGAGTGCCCGCGCCACACTACAGCGTTTACAGGCCCTTACTCGCTATGTAGTTGATCAGGTCGCGCACGCGGCAGGAGTATCCCCACTCGTTGTCGTACCAGGAGATCACCTTCACGCAGTTGCCGCCGACCACCATCGTACAAGGCGAGTCGACGATCGAGGAGCGCGAGTCGCCCTTGTAGTCGGACGACACCAACTCATGTTCTTCGTAACCCAGATATCCCTTCAACGATCCCGATTCTGATGCCTTCTTCAGCGCCGCATTCACTTCTTCCTTGGTCGTCTTCTTTTCCACCCATACCACAAAGTCGACCACCGAAACGTTGGGCGTTGGCACTCGCATCGAGAAGCCGTCGATCTTGCCGCCCAACTCCGGAATCACCAGTTTCAGCGCCTTGGCGGCTCCGGTTGAAGTCGGAATCATGTTGAGAGCGGCGGCCCGCGCACGCCGCAGGTCTTTGTGCGGGAAGTCGAGGATTACCTGATCGTTGGTGTAGGAGTGAATCGTCGTCATGGTCCCACAGACGATCTTGAACTCATCCTGAATCACCTTCGCCACGGGTGCCAGACAGTTCGTGGTGCACGAGGCGTTCGAAATGACGTGGTGCTTCGCGGCATCATACTTCTCATGATTGACGCCTAGCACGACAGTGACGTCCTCATTCTTCGCCGGAGCCGAGATGATGACTTTCTTTACCGGCCCGCGCAGATGCTTCTTGGCGTCGTTGGCGTCGGTAAAGCGCCCGGTCGACTCGATCACGACCTGTGCGCCCACAGAATCCCAGGGCAGCGCAGCCGGATCCTTCTCTTTGAATACCTTGATGGTCTTGCCATCCACCGTGATGCTGTCCGCTCCGGCCGAAACCTGATTCGACAGGTTGCCCAGGACCGAGTCGTACTTGAGCAAGTGAGCCAGCGTCTTCGGGTCGGTCAAATCGTTGACTGCGACAAAGTCCAGGTTTGGATCCTTGAGCGAAGCGCGCAGCACGTTGCGACCAATGCGTCCGAAACCGTTAATTCCAACTTTAATTGCCATGTTTCCTCCGTAGATTTATGAGGGCGCAAACAGAATTCGTTTCCGATGAATTGGTAAACTAATGATGGTAACAGGGAAGTGGAATCGACGTAAACGTTCACGCGATTACTTTTGTAGTGACGGGATTCCCAATCACGGGAACAAGTGCGCGGGATCACTGAAGACTTCGGATGACCGTGGGATGTGTCCATGCGCTCTGTGGCGTGATAGCAGCAGTTAATATCAAACTGCTCCACTTAATTACTTCCGGGGCGGATCTGTGGTCCATGGCGGCGCCACGCCGATGGAACGGGCGTAGGCGATTTGCTGACCCAGGTGCTGCGCGATGTGCTGAACGATGTAGAGCAGGACTCCGCGCTCGGTAATCTTGCCTCCGTTCCAGTCCAAAGTCCTTTCCAGGTCCGACTCGGGCATAGCGCGGATGGCCGCCTTGGCATGCGCATACGAAGCCTTAAGCGTGGCGATAACTTTTGCTTTGTCGGTGGTGGACTGCTCCAAGGTTTTTGTATCGACCCCTGTCGGCGTGGGAGTTCCAACAAGCTTATAGAGGTTGTAGTTGGCGGCGCTGGCGTGCAGGAAAACTTCGGCAATGGTGCGAACATCCGCGGAAGGACGCCACGTGTATTTATCCGCGGGGATGGCCTCGGCAAGGCGAACAAATTCGCTTTCCTGAATCATGACTTCGGCCATGACCTCCGATCGGTATCCGGTCACCCCGGGAGTTCCGTCCCGATACGGATACACCTGAGCGGCGGCTCGAAATGCAGTTGTGGTTATCAGGATGAAGCAGAGAGCGGAGATGGTTCTCAGCATGGGACCTCCACGGTCGTGATCACAGTCGACTGTATCCGCGAGATTATATTCCGGTTCTTGCAACGGACCGCTACCGTGGAAGAAGTAGTCAATGTGGCCGCGATTGCGGTGGTCGATGCACAGGAGAACGGGACGTACACGCATCCACATGTGCACGTGTCGCTCGAACCGGAATTAGTCAGGGAGGATTGAGTGAATGGAGTTTCAAAGTTTCAAGGTTTCAGAGTTTCAAAGTAAATCCTGAGAACCTCGGCGTAGACTTGGTCTTTGAAACCTTGAAACTTTGGAAACCTTGAAACCCGCGGTGGTTGGCATCTAATAGTGGGTAGTCTTGAGGAGAGTCCATGTCGACGCTCTGGAAGTCGCGGTACGCGCAGCGCACGCTGGGAATCAAGAGTTCGGCTATTCGTGAGCTACTGAAGGTCACGCAGAGGCCGGAAATCATCTCTTTCGGTGGCGGGCTGCCGGCTCCCGACGTTTTCCCGGTCCAGCGTTTCGAAGAGGCATGCCACAAAGTCCTCTCCGAGCATGGCGCTCAGGCGTTGCAGTACGGCACAACCGAAGGCTATCAGCCGCTGCGCGAGATGATTGCCCACAATCTTGCGCGCTACGGCATTCTGTCCACTGCCGACAACGTTCTCATCACCTCAGGCTCCCAGCAGGCACTCGATCTCATCGGGAAACTGCTGATCAATCGGGGAGACCGCATCCTGGTGGAGGCGCCGACCTATCTGGGTGCGCTGCAGGCCTTCAGCGTTTACGGGGCGCAGTACGTTCCCGTGCCGGTTGACGAGGACGGGCTTCAGACGGAACAGCTCGATTCAAGTTTGCGCGCGGGACCGAAATTCATGTACGTATTGCCCAACTTCCAGAATCCCGCGGGCGTCACCTTGTCGGAGGGACGCCGGCATCAGCTCATCCTGCTGGCCGATAAGTACGGCATCCCGATCATTGAGGATGATCCCTACGGTCAGTTGCGTTACGAAGGCGACCACATCGCACCGCTCGTGGTGCTCGACCGGGTAAATGTCCGACGCGACAACGGATTCACTCTCGGCAACGTCATCTACCTGAGCACATTCTCGAAGACGCTGGCGCCGGGAATCCGGCTGGCGTGGATCGTTGCGCCGGAAGACGTCATCACCAAACTGGTGCAGCTGAAGCAAGCCGCAGACCTGCATACTTCCACATTTAATCAATACGTGGCTTACGAGGTTGCGCGGGATGGCTTCCTCGATCAACACGTGAAGTTGATTCGCCAGGTCTATCGCGAGCGGCGCGACACCATGCTGCAGGCACTGCACGACTACTTCCCGCACGAAGTCACGTGGACGCATCCTAAGGGCGGTCTCTTCCTGTGGGTAACGATGCCAGAGGGCACCGACGCACAGGCGCTGTTGCGGGCGGCTCTGGCCGAGAACGTGGCGTTTGTCGCCGGAGACTGTTTCTATCCGATCAACGATCAAGAGAGTGGCCGCCACATGCGGCTGAATTTCTCACACTCCCAGCCGGAGCAGATCCGTGAAGGCGTCCGGCGGCTCTCGGTCGCAGTGAAGATGCAACTCCGCACCAACCACGTGATCCATTGATCTTGCTGTCCTTTGTGTACCTTTGGAGTCCTCTGTGGTGAATGCTTTCTCTAGCCACGGGTTCGGTCGTGAGCGCGAACGTCACCTCGGATGCTTCCGGGATCAGCTACTACTCGGAGCAGACCTTCATCACGGCGCTGCGCCACGGGATACGTGGGAGCAAGGAAACTCAACTCCATCGTGCCGTTCGGCGAGTTCAAGAACCTGACGGATGATGATCTGAAAGCGATGTACGCCTACGTGCACACCCTGCAACCGGTGAAGCACCGCGTCGACAATACGCTAGTTGCAACCTATTGCAAGCTCTGCAAACAGAAACACGGGGCGGGGGAAGAGAACTAGTTTGGTGTCGTCCAGAAGTGGAATCAAAATCCCCACCCTGTCCAGCAAAGAGCGCGGGACAAGGATGGGGCACCCCTTTGGGCGGTTGACGAGAAAATCGTACGCGCGCCCGGAATGGGGCTATAATAGTTCCCGTATGCGTCGCCTGATCTCTATTGCGGCGTTCGGGCTTTTGCTGGCTGTACCCGTCTGGGCGCAGCGCGGGGGCGGGCATGGCGGTGGAGGCCATGTCGGCGGCGGAATGCATGCTGGTGGTTTTGCCGGCCATGCTGGCGGCGGGCATATCGGTGGCGGACGCTCCTTCAGTGGCGTGCATTCCGGTGGCATGCGACCCAGCCCGGGGTTCTCTCACGGTTTCAGTCATTCCTCGAATCAAGGCTTCTCGCACAGTTCCTTCCACAATCATGGATTCCACGGTCATCACCACGATTTCAATCGATTCGGTTTCAGCAATGGCTGGAATTGGGGATGGGGTGCTCCGTGGGCATCGGGTTGGGGCTGGTACGATCCGTGGGTGTGGAGTTCGTGGGACGACCAAGATCGCCGCTTCGACGAGGACTACTATCGCCAGTACGAGATCGCCAACGAGTGGAACCGGCAGAATCTGGAACAGCAGCGGATGATGCGTCAGGAAGAGTCGGACGGCGATCAGGATGCGTACGCACCGCGTTCCTCCGATCGGCGCCCCGCGTATGACAGTGCCAGCCAGCCTCAAGAGCCGACTCCCGCAACGCTCCTGGTCTTTCGGGACCAGCACAAGGAAGAGGTCAGCAACTACGCCATCGTCGGACAGACCCTGTGGAGTTTTTCGGGCCAGCGGACGAAGAAAATTCCCTTGGCTGACCTAGACATCGTGGCCACGGAAAAGGCGAACGACGACCGCGGTGTAACGTTCCGTGCGCCGGTAGCCGCTCAAGGGCAATAGCACCGGTTTCCGCTGTCCCTGCCGGCAGCGTTTTCTCGCCATTCGCTGCACGAAAGGGCCATTCGCACCCGCGAGATTTGCTTTTCATCCCGAACCCGATACATTGAAATCAAGAACTTAGACCCGATCGGAAGAGAGTGGGGAACCTGCGTCAGTACGGGGGCGCCCGAAGGCGTACCCTGTCTGGATGCTAAAATAGCAGTACATCGACAACCTATGCCTTTAAAAACATTGTTCTTAAATCCTCCTTCGTTTGAAAACTTTGACGGGGGCGCTGGCTCCCGTTGGCCCGCCACCCGCGAAATTGAGAGTTATTGGTACCCCGTATGGCTTGCCTATCCGGCGGGGATGCTGGAAGGGGCGCGGTTGCTGGATGCGCCGCCGCATCATGTGTCGGGCGAGGAGACGATCCAGATCGCCAAGGATTACGAGTTCCTGGTGCTATTCACCTCGACACCGGGATTTCCAGGGGACATCCTGCTGGCGCGCGCCATCAAGGGCGCGAATCCGAAGATCAAGATTGCGTTCGTTGGACCGCACGTGACCGTCCTGCCCGAGAAATCTTTGAGGGAGTGTCCTGAGATTGATTTCGTTTGCCGCAAAGAGTTCGACTACTCGGTCGTGGACTACGCCAAGGGCAAGCCGTTGGAGGAGATTCCGGGCGTGTCGTTCCTGAAGGACGGGCAGATTGTGCACAATCCGGACGCGCCGCAGATTCAGGATCTGGATTCACTGCCGCACGTGACCGATATCTATAAGCGCGATCTGGATGTGACCAAGTACAACGTGCCGTTCTTGCTGTATCCGTTCGTTTCGCTGTACACGACGCGCGGATGCCCGGCGCAGTGTACGTTCTGCTTGTGGCCGCAAACGTTAAGCGGGCATCCTTGGCGGAAGCGCTCGACGGATGATGTCGCGCGCGAGATGGCTAAGGTGAAGGCACTGTGGCCGGACGTAAAGGAGTTCTTCTTCGACGATGATACCTTCAATATCCAGAAGGCGCGCACGATCGAACTCTGCGCCAAACTGAAGCCGCTGGGCCTGACGTGGTCTTGCACATCGCGCGTGACGACCGACTACGAAACTCTGAAGGCGATGAAGGAAGCAGGATGCCGGCTGCTGATTGTGGGTTACGAGTCGGGCGATCCCCAGATTTTGAAAAATATCAAGAAGGGCGCGACGGTCGAGCGGGCGCGACAGTTCACAAAAGATTGCCACAAGCTTGGGCTGGTTGTTCATGGCGACTTCATCCTTGGGCTGCCGGGTGAAACACATCAGACGATCAACAACACGATCGCATTCGCCAAAGAACTCGACGTGGAGACGATCCAGGTTTCTGTGGCGCACGCGTATCCGGGCACGGAGCTTTACGACCACGTGGTGAAGAACGGATTCATGGTGGGCGACAACAAGATGGTGGACGAGGGCGGGCACCAGTTGGCTCACATCCAGTATCCGGGCCTGCCGGCCGATGACATTCTGGGCGCCGTCCACCGGTTTTACGATGAATATTATTTCCGTCCCAAAGCTGTTTTCCGCATCTTGAGGAAAGCGGTATTTGACAGCGGCGAGCGCAAGCGGCTGTACAAGGAAGCGAAAGGTTTCCTGAAACTGCGCGCGGCCCGCAACAAACTGGTGAAGCAGCACGCTCAGGCAGCCGCGGCCAGACCGGCGAGCGTCGGGATGACGGATTAACTTCTAGTACTCAGTTCTCGGTTCTCAGTTCTCAGGATTTGAGATCGGAACGACGCTCGCTGAGAACTGACAACTGGGAACTGAGAACTGATTTACGTGACCTTCCGCAAGTATCTTGTCCTGGCCGGAATCACCGTCTTCGCAGCGGCGGGTGATTCCATGCTCTCCCACGGGATGAAGCAAACCGGTACGATTTCCATCCATCATCTGCAGGGCGTCATCCTGGCCATTCTCAATCCTTGGGTGGCGGTGGGAATTGTTTTGTTGTTGGCTTTCTTTGCTTCTTACATGAATGCGCTCTCATGGGCCGATTTGACTTATGTCTTACCTGCGACTTCCCTGGGATATGTATTGCTCGCGCTGGTGGCCAAGTTCGCGCTGCATGAACAGGTGAGCCCGATGCGCTGGCTGGGGATTGCGCTCATCTCTGGAGGCGTGGGATTTGTGGCGGGAGGTCCGGCGCTGACAGCGCAACATCCGGAGGAGAATTCAAAATCCCCACTGCTCGAAGAAGGGCCGAGAAGTGGGGTACCCGAGCACGCTTCTGCGGCGTCGACTGGAGCCGAGTCGTGAGGCACATCTACACGTGGAGCGGGATTCTTGTTGTCGTCTTCTTCTCGGTCGTGGGCGACATTCTGATTGCGCGGGCGATGAAGCAGGTAGGCGACGTGCACGCGATCGTGAAGCGGTCTGGCGTGTGGACGGTGGTTGCGCGGGTGCTGTCGAATTCCAATTTCTTCCTGGGTGTGACGGCGATGGCAGTAGCGTTTTTCAGCCTGCTGTTCGCATTGTCGTGGGGTGATGTGAGCCTAGTAGCTCCGGCGGCGGCATCGCTGACGTTCATCGGGAATGCGTTTGCAGCGAAAATCTTTCTGCATGAGAGAGTGGATCGGAGGCGGTGGATTGCGGCGGTGTTGGTGGCGGGCGGAGTGGCGCTGCTGGCAGGGTAGGCGCTGCGGCCCAAAATCTTGTCAAGACCCTTTTTCGCGAGGTTTTTGAGCTAAGCTGCTAATTTCAGGGCGGAAATATTTTTCAAAAGCTTGCCGGTTGAATAGGGCCAATTTGATATTCTGAAGTATAGAAAGAAATTAGTGGCGCAGGCCTTTAGGCTTTGCGCCATTGTTGTTTTGGGGACGTCTAAGCGGGAAAGAAACCGAGCTTGCGCTCGGCGGACAGGCGAGGGCGGCTGTCCCCACATAAGATTTCCGTCCATGGCAGGAGTGAGTTATGCAGGTTCTGCTTCAGGATATTCGCTATTCGCTGCGGCAATTCATCAAGAATCCGGGATTTACGCTGACGGCGCTGATTTCGCTGGCGCTTGGCATTGGCGCGACTACGGCGGTGTTCAGCGTGATCTATGCGGCGTTGATGAATCCTTATCCGTATCCGAATGCGGACCGGATCGTGCGGCTGACAATGGAGAGCAAGTCGGGGACGGACGACTCGGCAAACCTGAACGGCCCGCAGATCCAGCAAGTACGGCGGTTGAGCGTAATCGAGAGAGTGCTGGCGATGGATTTTCATGCCATGACCATGACCGGGGGCGATGTTCCGGAGAACGTGAACGTGGTGGGGCTGATTTCTTCCGGCTTCGCGGATCTGGGCGTGCCGCCGCTGCGGGGGCGTGGATTGCTACCTTCGGACGCGATTGACGGAGCGGATCCGCAGCCGGTGGTCGTGATTGGCTACAAGTTCTGGCGGAAGCACTTTCTGGGAAACCCGGACGCGGTAGGGAAGACGCTGCAACTGGATCGGAAGGATTATTTGATTGTTGGTGTCGCGGCGCCGCGATTTACCTGGTACAGCGCGGATGTTTACCGGCCGCTGAAATTGTCACACGATCAAGCGCGGGTGAACACTGTAAATCTGTTGCTGAAGCCGGGGGTCACGCACGATCAGGCAAATGCGGTGCTACAGCCGTTGCTGGAGCAATTTGCGCGTGACATGCCGAAGCATTTCCCCGAGCACTTCAAGGTGAAGGTGGAGGATTTGAATGCCTGGGTGCGGCGGGGGATCAGTGGGACGCTGTATCTGCTGTTCGGAGCGGTGGCGTTGCTGCTGGCGATCGGATGCGGGAACGTTTCGATTCTGTTGCTGGCGCGAGGAACTGCGCGCCAGCATGAGCTGGCGGTAAGGACAGCGATCGGAGCCCAGCGGCGGCGCATCGTGCGGCAACTGCTGACCGAGTCGCTGCTGCTCGCGTCCATGGGTGCGGGACTGGGAGTTGCGGCTGCGTATGGCATTTTGGCGGGAATGCGCGTGGTCTTGCCACGGTTTGCGTTTGCGCCAGAAGTGGTGATCAACATCAACATGCAGGTGCTGCTGTTCTGCGTCGGTGTCGCTCTGGCAACGGGAGTTCTGTTCGGATTGGGGCCGTCATTGCGGCTTTCGCGCACCCAGGTTGGTCACATGATGCAATCGAGTGCGCGCCGCGGGTTGGGAAGCGTCCACGGACGCAGGACGTACGATGCGCTGATTGCGGGACAGATCGCGCTGACGCTGTTGCTGCTGGCGGGAGCTGGGTCAGCTATGGAGGGATTTCTCCGCCTGCTGCACACACGGCTGGGATACGATCCGCACAATGTGATCTCCGTGGGAGTGCCGCTGCACGAGAACACGTTCATCACATGGGAGTCGCGGAACGCTTATTTCGAGCAATTGCGCGCGAAGGTAGCGGAGACGCCGGGAGTCACGATGACGGCGATCTCGACGAATGCTACGCCTCCACACAGCGGTGATAATCTACGGTTCGAAATTCTCGGCAGACCTGCGGTGGAAGAACAGATGGGACTCGTCAACTCCGTGAGTGAAGGATACTTTGCGGCACTGCGGATTCCGTTGCTGGAAGGGCGCGTGTGGGATGAAGCGGAGAACCATCGTGCGGCGCTGGTGGCAGTGATCAATCGGACGCTGGCTCAGCGCTATTTTCCTGATGGCAACGCGGTCGGACACTCGCTGAAGGTGCCGGGGTTTGAAGAGCGCCCGCCGCTGATCTTGTCGGTGCCGAAGCTGGCGGATTCATGGCTGCTGATTGTTGGAGTGGTTGACGACGCCAAGGACGATGGACTCCTCGAGCCAGTCAAACCGGCGATTTATATTCCTTACACGCTGAGCTTGCGGCAGTGGACGCAAATCCTGGTGAGGGCCGACGTGCCTCCGCTGATGCTGCTGCACACCATACGACAGCAAATGGCGGCGGTGAACCCGGAGCAGCAAACGTTCAGCGAAGTTGAGGATCTCGACACCTGGATTTCCGATGAGCAGGAGTGGCAGCAGGAACATCTGGCGGCCTGGATCTTTGGAGTGTTTGGGGTGCTTGCGCTAGCACTGGCCGCCGTCGGACTTTACAGCGTGGTGTCGTATAGCGTGGTGCAGCGGACGAATGAATTTGGGATTCGCATGGCGCTCGGTGCGGGACGAGGGCACGTGCTGAGGATTGTGTTCGAATCGACGGTCGTGAGCGTCGGCAGCGGGATTGTGGCGGGACTGGTGCTGGCGGTTGCGCTGAACTCGGTAATGCAGAAGTGGGCGCAGGGAAACGCGCGTGACCCGTTGATTCTACTGGCGGGGACAGCGTTGCTCGTTACAGTGTCGGCTGTTGCTTGTGCGTTGCCGGCGCGGTATGCGTCGCGGGTGGATCCGATGACGGCGCTGCGGTATGAGTAAGGAGGTCTGGTGGACCTGGGTCTTTAGAACTCTTCGCTTTTTACTGTAATCCATGACATTGTAAGATGACTACTCAATTTCCTAACCGGCTCTATCTTCTTTTTCAGAAGCTCTATCTTCCCGTTTCGACCACCGCCACCTTGTTCACTCCGCTGCAGGCGAGATAAAGCCGGCGATCCGGCGTCGCTACCATGTTGCGCACGGTGCCGCCACCGGAAGGAATCTGCCTGACGGCGAAGGTCTCCGATTTTGGATCGAACTTGACCAGAGTATTCGGAGTGACACCGGACTCGCTGTACCAGACTGCGCCATCGGTCGTGGCGATTCCGTAAGGCTCGGAGCCCGACCCTCCGGGGGACGGCCATTCCCTCAGCAGTTTCCCGGCAGCAGGATCGAAGTGGCCCAGATATCCACGCGCATAGTCCGAATAGAAGATGGATCCATCCGGGGCCAGCGCGAGACGCCGCGGACGCGCGCCGGCGTTGGGCAGCGCGTATTCGTGGATGGTCATGGTCTTCGGATCTACGGCGGCCAGCTTGTTGGTCCCAAACTCGCAGAAGAACGGAGTGTTGTTTTCGAGGATGACGATGCCGTAAGGCAGGGCGCGCGCTGTCGGCACTTTCGCGAGCGTCATCTTGGCAGTCTTGGGATCGAGACGGCCGATGTAATTCGTTTCTTGGTTGGTGAACCACAGAATGCCATCGTGATCAAACGCGGGGGTGTGGGGATCGATTTCGCCTCCGTCGGATGGGCGATATTCTGTAATCTCTCCCGACTTCGGGTCGAGCTTACCCACGTATCCTCCGGAGATCGCCGTGAACCAGATGTTGCCGTGCTTGTCAGCGACCAGACCGTGAGGACCGGATCCGGGGGTTTTTAACGGGTATTCCTTGAATGCGCCCGTCTTGGGATCCAATCGTCCGAGTTTGTTGGCTCCCTGGCCCGTGTACCATAGCGAGCCGTCGGGCGCGAGCGCGGGATCATGCGGCCGCGACTTCGGAGTGGGCACGTCGTATTCCCTGATCTGCACATTCAGAGTTGCAGATGCGGCCCACGCGAGGAGGGAGGTGGCGAGTACGAACCACGGAAACTTGCAGAGATGCATGGGAGGCCTCCTTAGGAAATTGTAATCCGGGCAAGTCCCTCGTTACCTCGACAATGGATTTAAATCCGGAGTGGGCCACGATCAACGGCGCTTGTAATCGAGCTTTAGTTCGGCTGCAAGAATGGAAGAGGTTGTTATCGCGCCGGCGTCGTGATGCTAGAGTCAACCAGTGAGCAAAGCGATCTTTCTCTACGATGGCGTCTGCGGGCTCTGCAATCGAGGGGTACAGTTTATTCTGCGACATGACCGCAAGGGGGATTTTCGTTTTGCGTCGCTACAAAGCGAGTTCGCGCAGCGCGCACTCGCTCGCCATCGGCTGAATGCGGCGGATCTCGATACTGTGTACGTCGTGGTTAATGGCGACGGAGACGAGACGATACTAGCGCGGTCAGACGCGGTTTTGTTTGTGATGCGAGAGATCGGCGGGATTTGGCGGGCTGGGGCCGCGTTGCTGGGATGGCTGCCGCGTCGGCTTCGGGACTGGGGTTACGGCGTGGTTGCGCGGAACCGGTACCGGGCGTTTGGGAGGTATGAGAGGTGTCCAGTGCCAAGCGAAGATGTACGGGCGCGGTTTCTGGACGTTTAAACCAAGGGAAGACAAGTGCATTCAACACAAGGGGCACCGAGGTTCACGGAGGATAAGCTGCGCTCGGGCTTTCGCCGGTGTCTCTGATCTCAATCTCAATCGGAACTTCCTTGAGACGGACTTCGTAGAACGTTCTAGGATGCGCCATGGTCGCCGATTGCGTTGGGTTCCCGTTCTCTTTCTCCTTTATATTGCGCTGTGCTCGGTAGGCGGCATTTATCTCGCGGATGGCACTCTTCATCCGGCACGCCGCGCATTGACTGGCGAAGAAACCACTGCTTTGACGAGCACCGTTCGTGCGATGAAAGCGGAGTTGCAAGAAGTTTCGATCATTACGGCGGATCAAGTGATCTTGCGGGGTTGGATGCTGCGACCGGCAACGAGCAACGGGAACGCTGCGCTGATTCTTCATGGACTGGGGGACAACCGGCTGGGGATGACCGGGTACGCGGAGCTTTTGCTCGCGCATGGGTACACGGTGCTGCTGCCCGACGCCAGGGCCCATGGGCTGAGTGGGGGAGAACTCGCTACCTATGGGCTTCGCGAAAGGTCGGACATTCACAGGTGGGTTGATTTTCTGCTGGCGGCGACACATCCGCGATGTGTTTATGGGATGGGCGAGTCGATGGGGGCAGCTGAGTTGCTGCAATCCCTCCAGGAAGACACTCGGTTCTGTGCCGTGGTGGCGGAATCTGCTTTTTCCACGTTTCGAGAGATCGCATATGACCGTATGGGACAGCCGTTTCATATGGGGCCGTGGGTGGGAAGAATTTTGCTTCGGCCAATGGTCGAGATTGCCTTTTTGCGAGTGCGGTGGAAGTACGGACTGGATATGGAGCAGGTATCACCGGAGGAGGCGGTCGCCAGATCGCACGTTGCGGTTCTTCTGATCCACGGGCAGATCGACCGGAATATCCCGGTGCGGCATTCGCGGGCGATCCATGGGGCGGCTCCGCAAACTGTGCTCTGGGAAGTGCCGGGTGCGGATCATTGCGGAGCGATCGCGACGGCGCCGCGGGAATTCGAAAGCAGGGTGATGGGATGGTTCGAGTCCGGGATGGCCACTAAAGCAACTGCTCTAACCACGAAGGGCACCCTTCGACTTCGCTCAGGGCAGGCTGCGATGCACTAAGGAAACCACTGCTGCTGCCTTTCCTCGGCGACCGGCGGCGCCCACAAGCCGCGTGATTCAAATCAAATCATGGGATTCTTCTGTAGAATAAACTCCTGCGAATTCGTGTCCGGAATGAGGGGCACCGAACATTCCTCAGGGATGAGGTTTTTTCCATGGCCGACAAGGCAGTGATCGATCCACAATCCACGAACATTGATTCCATTTTGCAGGAGCAGCGGAAGTTCGAGTGTCCGCCGGAGTTTGCCAAGAAAGCGCACGTCAAGAGCCTGGAAGAGTACGAGCGCCTCTACAAGGAGTCGGTGGATGATCCGGACGGGTTCTGGTCTCGCGCGGCGAGTGAGTTGCACTGGTTCAAGAAGTGGGACAAGGTGCTCGAATGGAATTGTCCGTGGGCGAAGTGGTTTGTGGGTGGGCAGATCAACCTGTCGTACAACTGCGTCGACCGGCATGTGTCGACATGGCGCAAGAATAAGGCGGCGATTGTTTGGGAGAGCGAGCCGGGCGAAGTGCGGGTGCTGACGTATCAGCAGCTCCATCGTGAGGTGCAGAAGTTTGCCAATGTGCTGAAATCGCTGGCCGTGAAGAAGGGCGACCGCGTGGCGATTTACATGGGAATGACTCCCGAGTTGCCGGTGGCGATGCTGGCGTGCGCGCGGATTGGTGCGCCGCACACGGTAGTGTTTGGAGGGTTTTCATCGAATGCGTTGATCGATCGTATTCACGATTCGCAGGCGTCGGCGGTGATTACGCAGGATGGATCCTACCGGCGCGGAGCGGAAGTGAAATTGTTCCCGGCGGTGGAGGAGGCGTTGAAGTCGTGTCCGTCAGTCAAGCATGTGATCGTTTACAAGCGGACTGGAACACCGATCAACATGCAGGCGGGGCGCGACCACTGGTGGCATGAATTGATGGCGGAGGCTCCAGATGTGTGTCCGGCGGAGCCGCTGGACGCAGAGCACCCACTGTACATTCTGTACACCTCGGGAACCACTGGGAAGCCGAAGGGCGTGGTTCACACGACGGGCGGATATTCAGTGGGTACCTATCTGACTACGAAATTAGTTTTTGATTTGAAGGATGAAGACACGTTCTGGTGCACGGCG
>Ga0210403_10001004_pt1 | contig 27713 bp, 23 predicted proteins | sample IncBWC19MmetaG_FD_150863 | JGI IMG/M metagenome (GOLD analysis project Ga0210403, IMG submission 150863) | Forest soil microbial communities from Barre Woods Harvard Forest LTER site, Petersham, Massachusetts, United States - Inc-BW-C-19-M | ecosystem: Environmental > Terrestrial > Soil >...
GCCAGGGCCCTGTGATGCTGCAGCAACTCGCGCTGCTTAGGGGTTTCCAGCTCGACGGACTCGATCCGACAGGGCCCGAGTTCATTCATCTGCAGATCGAATGCGCCAAGCTCGCTTATGCCGACCGCGAGAAGTTCTACGGCGATCCCGAGTTCAACGAGATTCCGATCCAGACGCTGCTGTCGGACGCCTATAATGACGAGCGGCGCAAGCTGATCTCGGAAAAAGCCTCGCTCGATTTCATTCCGGGCTCGGTCGAAGGTTTTGGCTCGGTCGTGAAGCTCCGCCGCGCCGAGGGCCATCGCGAGGCGGTCGGCGCCATGGGCGCGGGCGAGCCGACGGTCGGCCGCTTCGGCGAGGTGCGCGGCGACACCGTGCATTTCGACATCATCGACACATCAGGCAACATGATCTCGGCGACCCCGTCGGGCGGCTGGCTGCAATCTTCCCCCGTCATTCCCGATATCGGCTTCTGCCTCGGCAGCCGCGCGCAGATGTTCTGGCTCGAGGAAAACCACCCGGCGTCGCTCGCGCCCGGCAAGCGGCCGCGCACCACGCTGTCGCCGACCATGGCGCTGCGCGACGGCGAGCCGTATCTCGCCTGGGGCTCGCCCGGCGGCGACCAGCAGGACCAGTGGATCACGCAGTTCTTCCTGCGCCACGTCCACGCCGGCATGAATCTGCAGGAGGCGATCGACGCGCCGGCCTGGCACTCCGAGCATTTCCCGATCTCGTTCTGGCCACGCACGGCACGGCCCGGCGTGCTCGTGGTCGAGAACCGCGTGCCGAAGGCGAGCCGCGACGAGCTGGCCCACCGTGGCCATGTGGTCGAGACCGGCCCCGACTGGTCGGAAGGCCGTCTCACGGCGGCCTCCCGCGTCGGCAAACGCCGCCGCGCCGCCGCCAATCCGCGCGGCATGCAAGGCTACGCCGCCGGACGCTAGGAAGAGATGATTTCGCATCAGACCGCTGCGCGAGCCTCAGACTCCACCTCGCCCCGCAAAGAGCGGGGAGAGGGGGAAGGTTTGAGATGACCTGGTCGATCATCGCGAGAGACGGCGTGACCTGCCAGTTCGGCATCGCAGTCGCGACGAAATTTTTCGCTGTTGGAGCGCGGGTGCCGCATATCGCCGCCGGGATCGGCGGCGTCGCGACGCAGGCGCTGGTCAACCCCTATTACGGCATCGACGGCGTGAGGATGTTGCGCGAGGGCAAGAGTCCTCAAGACATCGTCGCGGCCCTGCTCGCAGGCGACAGCGGGCGCGAGAGCCGGCAACTCCACATCATGGATGCGCAGGGCCGCATCGCCGCGCACACCGGCAAGGACTGCGTCGACTGGTGCGGCCATCTCGCCGGCGACGGCTTCTCCATCGCGGGCAACATGCTCGCTGGCCCGCGCGTGCTCGACGATACGGCGAAGGCCTATGCCGCGAGCAAAGACTTGCCCTTTGCTCGGCGCCTGATCGCGGCGATGCGCGCGGGCGAGGCGGCAGGCGGCGACAAGCGCGGCAAGCAGTCGGCGGCGCTCGTGATCCACGACACGGAGGAATGGTCCGCGCTCGACCTGCGCGTTGATGACCATGCCGATCCCCTGTCCGAACTGGAGCGGCTGGAGCGCGTCAGCCACGAACGCTGGGTGCATTTCCGCCAGTTTCTGCCGACCCGGCAGAACCCGGCCGGGATCACCGATCGCGCGACCATCGATGCCGGCATCGAGGCCGCACTTGCAGGCGAGAAATGACCGCAAGCCCGCTGATCGACATCCAGCGCCTGCGCGTGCTGTTTCATGGCGATGACGGGCGCACCACGCATGCGGTCGATAGCGTCGATCTTTCGGTCGCCAACGGCGCCACGCTCGGACTGGTCGGCGAATCCGGCTGCGGCAAGAGCGTGACGTCGCTTGCGATCATGGGCCTGCTCTCAAAACAATCGGCCGAAGTCTCGGGCTCGATCCGCTTCGACGGTTTCGATCTCCTCAAAGCCGGCGACGAGACGCTGCGCGACCTCCGGGGCAATCGCCTCGCCATGATCTTCCAGGAGCCGATGACCTCGCTCAATCCGAGCTTCACCATCGGCGACCAGATCATCGAGACCATCCTGCGCCATCGCGGCGGATCGCGCCGCTCTGCGCGCGAGCGGGCGATCCAGCTCTTGCGCCGGGTCCACATCCCCTCGCCCGAGAAACGCATCGACGAATATCCGCACAAGCTCTCCGGCGGCATGCGCCAGCGCGTGATGATCGCGATGGCGCTGGCCTGCGATCCGCGGCTGCTGATCGCCGACGAGCCGACCACCGCGCTTGACGTGACGCTGCAGGCGCAGATCCTGGAACTGATGCGCGAGCTCAAGGCCGAAAGCGGCGCGGCGATCATCCTGATCACCCACGATCTCGGCGTAGTCGCCGAGGTCTGCGACGAGGTCGCGGTGATGTACGCCGGCGAAATCGTCGAGCGCGCGGCCGTCGATGAGCTGTTTTCTTCGCCGCAGCATCCCTACACGGTCGGCCTGCTCGGCTCGATCCCGCGGCTCGATCGCCGCACGGATCATCTCGCCACCATCGAGGGCATGGTGCCGAACATGGCGAATCCGCCCGCGGGCTGCCGCTTCGCGGCGCGCTGTCCCTTTGTGCTCGACGCCTGCACCAGGGCCCCGCCGCCACTCCGCGAACTTTCGCCCGGCCACGCCTCGCGCTGCATCCGCGCGCCCTTGGAAAGGCTGGTGTCGTGACCGCGCTCCTCGAAGCCGAAAACCTCGTCAAGCATTTTCCGGCCTCGCGCAATCTGTTCGGCCGCCCGACATCGTTTGTGCGCGCCGTCGACGGCGTCAGCTTCCATGTCGAAGCCGGCGAGACGCTGGCGCTGGTCGGCGAATCCGGTTGCGGCAAATCTACCGTCAGCCGGCTGGTGCTGCGGCTGATCGAGCCGGATGCCGGTAGCGTGCGTTTCGAGGGCCGCGATCTGCTCGCGCTCGATGCCAATGAGCTGCGCGCGTTCCGCCGGCAGGCGCAGATCATCTTCCAGGATCCCTACGCGTCGCTGAATCCCCGCATGACGGTCGGCCAGATCCTGGGCGAGCCGCTGGCGCTGCATGAGCTGGTGCCAGCGAACGCGCGCCGCGCGCGGGTCGAGGAATTGCTGCGCCTCGTCGGTCTCGAGCCGCGCTTCGCGCGCCGTTACCCGCACGAATTTTCGGGCGGCCAGCGCCAGCGCATCGCGATCGCGCGCGCGCTCGCGGTCGAGCCGAAACTGATCATCTGCGACGAGCCGGTCTCCGCGCTCGACGTTTCCATCCGCTCGCAAATCCTGAACCTGCTGCACGACCTGCAGGAACGGCTCGGCCTGTCCTACATCTTCGTCTCGCACGACCTGGCCGTGGTGAAACACATCGCCGACCGCGTTGCCGTGATGAATCTCGGCGGCATAGTCGAGACTGCCGAGACGCAGGCGCTGTTCGCCTCGCCCCGCCATCCCTACAGCCGCGCGTTGCTGTCGGCCATTCCGGTGCCGAAGCCGCAAGCGAGGCGAGCCCGCATGATCCTGCAGGGCGAGATGCCGAGCGCGCTCAATCCGCCCTCCGGCTGCCGCTTCCATACCCGCTGTCCTTTCGTGGTCGAGCGCTGCCGCACCGAGGTGCCGCAACTGATCGCAGATGGCACGGGACATGCACTTGGACAATCCGTTGGACAACCAGTTGGACAACCAGTTGGACATGCAACTGCCTGCCATCGGGCGGCGGAACTGCCCTCCGCGGAAGGCGTGGTTCCTGCCGATGGCGGCTTTTCGCCGGCATTGGAGAAACTGGTCGCCGCCTTCAGCCTTTCGGAGGAAGGACCGGCGGCGAGCGGTGTTGATATAGTCGGCCGACCGGCGGCGGTGTAACGAGGGGACAGTTGCGATGAAGTTCTGGCGAATGGCTGCGGCCGCAGCGGCACTGCTGCTTTCCTTCCAGGCGAGCGCGTTCGCCGAAACCACGCTCCGTATCGGGCTTGCCGAAGACCCCGATGTCCTCGACCCCACGATGGCGCGCACCTATGTCGGCCGCATCGTGTTTGCGGCCGTGTGCGACAAGCTGTTCGACATCGACGAGAAGCTCAACATCGTGCCGCAGCTCGCGCTGTCGCACGAGACCTCCGCCGACGGCAAGGAAGTCACCATAAAACTGCGGCCGAACGTGAAATTCCAGGACGGCGAGCCGCTCGATGCGGAGGCCGCGAAGTTCTCGCTCGAACGGCACCTGACTTTCCCCGGCTCATTCCGCAAGCCCGAGCTCGCCGCGCTCGACCATGTCGAGGTCGTCGATCCCCTCACCATCAAGCTGGTGCTGAAATCACCGTTCTCGCCGCTGATCGCGCAGCTCACCGACCGCGCCGGCATGATGATGTCGCCAAAGGCGGCCAAAGCCGCCGGCGACAAGTTCGGCCTGCACCCGGTCTGCGCGGGCCCCTACAAATTCGTCGAACGCGTGCAGCAGGACCGTATCGTGTTCGAGAAATTCACCGACTACTGGAACAAGGACAACGTCTTCATCGACAAGGTCGTGTACCTGCCGATCGTCGACGCCACCGTGCGGCTCGCCAACCTGAAATCGGGCGGGCTTGACCTGCTCGAGCGCCTGCTGGCGACCGACATCAAGGATGTCCGCGCCGATTCCAACCTGAAGCTCTCGACCGCGATCGAGCTGGGCTATCAGGGCATCACGCTCAATATCGGGCACGACAAGAACAAGGGGCCGCTCAGCCAGTCCGCCAAGGTGCGGCAGGCGCTCGATCTCTCGATCGATCGCGAAGCCATCAACCAGGTGGTGTTCAACGGCGAGTTCAAGCCGGGCAACCAGTGGGTCAATCCGGATCATCCCTATTACCAGAAGGCGTTTCCGATCCGCGGCCGCGACGTCGAGAAGGCCAAGGCGCTGTTGAAGGAAGCCGGCGTCACGCCGCCGGTCGCGGTCGACTTCATGGTGCCGAAGGGCGCGGAGACCGAGGCGGTCGCGCAGGTGGTGCAGTCGATGGCGGCCGAGGCCGGCTTCGACATGAAGATCCGCGTCACCGAATTCGCGACTTCGCTGAAGCAGGCGGAGGCCGGTGATTTCCAGGCCTATATGCTGGCTTGGAGCGGACGCATCGATCCCGACGGCAATTCCTATGTCTTCATGCATACCGGCGGGCCGCAGAGCAACAGCGAATGGAGGAACGCCGACGCCGATAAGGCACTGGACGACGCGCGGCTCGTCACCGACCTGGCCCAACGCAAGGCAATTTACGAAAAGCTGACCAAGCTCGTCATCGAGGATGAGCCGATCCTCTATCTCTATCACCGCCGCATCCTGATCGCGCACACCAACAAGCTCGAAGGCTACAAGCAGATGCCGGACGGGCTGGTGCGCGTGATCGGGCTGAAGCTGAAGTGAGGGATCATTGCTGAATTTCCTCGCACGCCGCATCGCCCAGCTGGTCCCAACGCTGTTCTTCGTGTCGATCCTGATCTTCTCGCTGCAGCATCTCTTGCCGGGCGATCCCGCGCTGATCATGGCGGGCGAGGAGCGCGACCCCGCCGTGATCGAGCAGATCCGCCACCAATACCGGCTCGATCAGCCGATCCCCGTGCAGTATATCTACTGGGTCAAGGGCGTGCTGTCCGGCGATTTTGGCGAGTCGCTGCGCATCAAGGTGCCGGTGCGCGAACTGATCCAGCAGAAGCTGCCGGTGACCTTGCAGCTTGCCTCGATGGCAATCGTGATCGCGTTCCTGATCGGCATTCCCGCCGGGATCATCTCAGCCGTCAAGAGAGGCACCGCCTGGGACTATGGCGCCAACATCTTTGCGCTGTGGGGCATCTCGACGCCGAATTTCTGGCTCGGGATCATGCTGATCTTCCTGTTCTCGATCAAGCTCGGCTGGCTGCCGGCGTCGGGCTACGTCCCCCCCACCGAGAATTTGAAGGCGAGTCTGGCCTCCACCATCATGCCGGCCTTCGTGCTCGGCAATGCGATCGCGGCGATCCTGATGCGCCACACCCGCAGCGCCATGCTGCAGGTGCTGGAGAGCGACTATGTGCGAACCGCACGCGCCAAAGGGCTATCCGAGCGCTCGGTGATCCTCAAGCACGCCATGCGCAATGCGCTGACGCCGGTCATCACGCTCGGCGCGCTGGAGCTCGGCACGCTGCTCTCCGGCGCGGTGCTGACCGAGCAGATTTTCTCGATCCCTGGTTTCGGCAAGCTGATCGTCGATGCCGTGTTCAACCGCGACTATGCCGTGGTGCAGGGCGTGGTCCTGGTCACGGCGACGATCTACATCACGCTGAACCTGATCGCCGACATCGCTTACATCCTGGTCAATCCACGGCTGCGGGCCTGACGCATGACCGACGCCGTCCTCAGCGCCATCCCGATTTCCTCAGCTGACGAGCTGGAAAGCCCGGCGCGGCGCGCACTGCGGCGGCTGTTCAAGCGCAAGGGCGCGGTGGCCGGCCTGGTCGTGCTCGCGACCTTCATCCTGCTTGCGCTGCTTGCGCCGCTGGTCGCGCCCTATGACCCGATCGCGACGAGCTGGACGCTGGTGCGCAAGCCGCCGTCCGCCGCCCACTGGTTCGGCACCGACGAACTCGGCCGTGATGTGCTGGCCCGCGTCATCTATGGCGCGCGCGCCTCGCTGCTGGCGGGGGCGATCTCGGTCACCATCGCGCTCACCATCGGCGTGCCGCTCGGACTGCTCTCCGGCTATCGCGGCGGCTTCATCGACGCGTTGATCAGCCGCATCACCGACGCCATGCTGGCCTGCCCGTTCCTGATTCTCGCCATTGCGCTCGCCGCCTTTCTCGGCCCAAGCCTCGGCAATGCGATGATCGCGATCGGCGTCACGGCGACGCCGATCTTCATCCGGCTGACCCGCGGCCAGGTCATGAGCGTCAAGGTCGAGGATTATGTCGAGGCCGCGCGCGCCATGGGCAATCCGCGCTGGCGCATCGCGCTGTTCCATATCCTGCCCAACATCATGCCGGCGCTGCTGGTGCAGGCGACGCTGTCGATCGCCGCCGCCATCATCGCCGAGGCCGCGCTGTCTTTCCTGGGGCTCGGGCAACAGCCGCCCTCGCCGTCATGGGGCAGCATGCTGAACGCCGCACAGCGTTTCCTCACCAACGCCCCCTGGATGGCGATCTGGCCGGGGCTCGCGATCTTCCTGGTGGTGCTGTCGCTCAACCTCGTCGGCGACGGCCTGCGCGACGCGCTGGACCCGCGGGAACGGTAGTTTGCTCCTCATGGTGAGGAGCGCGAAGCGCGTCTCCGGACGATGCTTCGCATCGCCAGGAGAACCATGAGGCCCGCACCGTAGCCTCATCCTTCGAGACGGCGCTGCGCGCCTCCTCAGGATGAGGAGAAGCACGTTCGTCGAGTCAGATCACCACCTCCCGCATCACCCTTCGGCAATCCATCTCGTATTCGAGATCGATCACGGGTGGCCGCGCGAAATGCCAGGTCAGGCCCGAACGCACGGCGCCGCGGCGGACCAGCGTGTCGGCAAAGACCGGATGGAAATCGTGCACGGTATAGGTCTGGACCGCCGTCGCTTCCTTCCAGCCCATTCCGAACTCACGCATGCGGCGTTCCATGGCGTCGACCACGAAACTGACCTTCTCCTTCAGGCCGTCGGGGCTGAGGTCGCGATAGCGCACGGTACGTTCGGAATAGGTTGCGCCTCCCTCGCGCGCCTCTCCGCTTCCCGCGATCACGAAGGTCGGCGTGTCGCTCTGGCTCGGCCGCGTGAACGAGAACGCATAGAACGACGGCTCGGACGGCGGATCGAGCTCGGGGCAGACATTGCTGCGCGCCACCGGATTGGTCTTGCCGTCATAGATGCCCCACTCCGCCAGCGTCTTGACGTAGTGCTCGTTGAATTTGCGGAAACCGTCATCAGTGAAGGCCGCGGGCGAGCGCAGTTCGCAGGCGCAGAATGAGGTCAGCGGGCGTCCGGCCGCCCGGATGTATTTTGCGATCGCCGCAAAACCCTCGGCGAGCGGCAACCATCTCTCGAAGCGCACGCGCTCGATCTCGAAACCGGGCAACGCCGCCGCTCCGCCCGAATACTGGAACACAGCCGGAATGAGCCGGTAATTGCCGGCCGAGAAATCGCTGGTCATATCGGGTTTATCCTGCCTTATTCCAGTTGCATGCGGACGCCCTTGGCGCCGTTGAGGAGCCGCCTCAGGTGGAAGCCCGCGAGCGGATCGTCGGCGTGCAGCCCAACCAGCGCGGCGAAGGCCGGCATCGCCGCGGCATCGCCAGCCTCGAGCTTGGCAAAGGCTTCCGAATATTGCGCGATTTCCGGCGCGCAAAACACCTCGGCGCGCAGCGGCTCATAGACGCGCAACGGCTCGCTGCGGCCGCGCAGCACGATGTCGCCGACCGGCCGGCCCTTGAAATTCTCCGCGGCCCTGGCCACGGTTTCGCTGACGCAGATTCGCGTGCCGAGTTGCTTGTTGGCGGTCTCCAGCCGCGCCGCGGTGTTGATGGTGTCGCCATAGGCGGTGTAGTCGAAGAACCGCTTGCCGCCGAAATTGCCGACCAGCACTGGACCTGCATGCACGCCGATCCGCGTCGTGCCGAAATTGACGTCCCTCGATCTCCAGCGATCGCGGAATGCCGCCGCCCAGTCATCGAGTTCATGCGCGCAGGCGACCGCGCGTGTCGCAAAATCCGGCTGATCGCCGGGCGCATTGAAGAGGATGTGGATGCCGTCGCCGATGATCTTGCCGACCGTGCCCTCATGCGCGAACACGATCTCGGTCATCCCGCCCATATATTCGTTGAGCAATGCGCCGAGAATTTCCGGCGAGATGTTCTCCACCAGCGAGGTGAAACTGGTGACATCGGTGAAGATGGCCGCGACCTCGCGACGAACCACTTCCATGCCGTCGCTCTCGCCCTTGGAGACCAGGCGGCTCGCGATCTGCGGCGAGAAATAGCGCGACAGCGAAGCATGGGCGCGCTCGGCGTCGGCCTGGCGGCGGCGCGCCTCGCGCAGCATCTCGACATGACGGATGGTCTTGTCGATGGTGACTTCGAGGTCGCCGAAATCGATCGGCTTGGTCAGGAAGTCGAACGCGCCGCGGTTCATGGCGGTGCGGATGTTGCTCATGTCGCCATAGGCCGACACGATCACGGTCGACTTCTTGTCCTCGGCTTCCTGCAGCTTCGCCAGCAGCGACAGCCCGTCCATCCCGGGCATGTTGATGTCGGACACCACCATGTCGACATGCGGATTCTGTTCGAGCGTCTGCAGCGCCTCGAGGCCGTCATGGGCGAACATCACCTTCACGGCGCCCTCGCGGATCTGCCTGCGGAACTTCTGCAGGACCAGCGCCTCGAGGTCGGGCTCGTCGTCGACGAACAGAATGGTCGCTGTCATGCGGCCTGTCCGAGCCTGTTGTCGATCTCCTGCCGCAGCACGGCAAAGTCGATCGGCTTGGTCAACAATCCTTCCGCGCCGCGCTCGATGGCCTTGCGCCGCGTCTCGGCATCGCCATAGGCGGTGATCATGATCACGGGCACGTCGGGGCGCTTCGCCCGCACCTCCGGCAACATCTCTAGCCCGCTCATGCCCGGCATGTTGATATCGGACAGGATCAGGATCAGCGAGGGATCGCCAACATTGACGGCGCGCTCGAGCGCGGCCGGCGCGGACGGCGCAAACTCCATGTGAAAGCGGCCCGAGCGCAAGTCGCGCCGGAACTGCTGACGGAACAGCGCCTCAACGTCCGGTTCATCATCAACGACGAGAATGTAAACGTTCAATGCGCGCCTCCGGCGTTTTCTTGTCTATTTTTCTTGTCTATTTTGCTTATCTATTTTCTTGGGCCGCCAGCTTGCGCGGCAGCGTAATAATGAATTCGGTAAAGGCGCCCGGCTCTGTCTCCACGTCGATGTTGCCGCCGTGTTGTTTCACCACGATGTCGTGGCTCATCGACAGCCCCAGCCCGGTTCCCTCGCCGGCCGGCTTGGTGGTGAAGAACGGATTGAACATTTTCTCCTTCACGCCCTCGGGGATGCCGGTGCCGTTGTCGCGAATCCGGATTTCGACCTTGTTGCCGAGATTTTTCGTGCTCGCGCTCAGGGTCGGCTCGAAATCGCCATTGGCTGCCTCCTTGCGCTTGTTGGCGGCATAGAAACCATTTGAAATCAGGTTGAGGAAAACGCGGGTGATCTCCTGCGGATAGAGATCGATCTGGCCAGCGCTCGGATCGAGGTCGCGCTTGAGCGTGATGTTGAATCCGCTCCTTTCCGCGCGCGCGCCGTGATAGGCGAGATTGAGGCTCTCTTCCACGATCGCGTTGATATCCGCCGGGCGGTGCTCGCCGGCCCCTTCGCGCGAATGCAGCAGCATGTTTTTGACAATGGAGTCGGCGCGCTTGCCGTGCTGCACGACCTTCTCGAGGTTGCCTTTCAGCATGTGCGTGAGCTCGTCGATCTCCTCGCGCGTCTTGCCATCCATCTCCGTGTCTTTCAGCACGTCGTTGAGCTCGTCGATCAACTCGCCCGACAGCGCCGAGAAATTGTTGACGAAGTTGAGCGGATTCTTGATCTCGTGCGCGATGCCGGCGGTGAGCTGGCCGAGGGAAGCGAGCTTTTCGGTCTGCACCAGACGATCCTGCGCGGTGCGCAGCTCGTCGAGAGATTCGCTCAGATCCTTGGTGCGCTCGCGCAATTCGCGGAGCAGGCGCGTGTTTTCGATGGCGATGACAGCCTGGTCCGCGAAGTTGGTTACCAAATCGATTTGCTTGTCGGTGAACGGGCTGGCTTCCCGCCGCCGGACCAGGATCGCGCCAATGGCTACTCCTTCACGGACCATGGGCACGGCCAGGGTCGCTCGATGGCCGTAGCGCAGAGCCCTCTCCTTCCCTTCCGGATATTCGTCGCTGTTAAGCAGGTCCGGGATATGGATCGTTCGCGCTTCGAGGATTGCGCGGCCGGTCACCCAATCGGGACTGAGCGGCGTTCGATGACCGATGGCAGTGGTTTCGAGCGGCCCAGACTGCGCTGAGGTCAAGACGACGTCGCCATCTCGAAGATAGATCGTCGCTGCCTGCGCCTCACAAAGGCGGCCGGCGCTCGCAACGACTGCGTCCAGCACCGGCTCAATGGAAGTCGGCGAACTGCTGATAACGCGCAACACTTCCGCGGTCGCGGTCTGCTGCTGCAGTGTCTCGCTCAGTTCCGAAGTGCGCTGCTCGACCTTGTTTTCCAGGTCGGCATAGGATTCCTGCAGCCGCGCGCCCATGTCGTTGAACTGGTTGGCAAGGCCCTCCAGCTCGTCGCCGGTCTTGATCGCGATGCGCTGGGCAAAATCGCCGCTGCCGATGCGCTCGGCGCCGGCGCGCAGCGCCTGGATCGGGCCGACCATGCGGCGGGCGAGAAAGATTCCGGCGAGCACCGCGAAGATCGAGGCGGCGAGCAGCACGACGGCAAGGCGCTGGAGCGCGGCATAGAGCGAGGCGTAGGCTTCCTGCTCCGGCAGCTCGACGAACATGATCCAGCGCAGCGGCTGGATCGGTGCATAGGCCGTCAGCACCTCCTGCCCCTGGATGTTGAGCGCGCCCTGCAGGGAGTCCGCATCGAAATTCATGGTCGGCCGCGATGGCGGTGGCGGCAAAGGCGCCGGCGTCGTCCGCGTCCCGGACGCGGACTGTGCCGCCTGCGCTGCTGCCTGCTCGGCCTGCTCTGCGAGCGCCGCCTGTTCGTCCAGCGCCGCCTTCACCTGCACGAGCTTCGACATGTCGGTGTTGCGCAACACCAGGCTGATGTCGGGATGCGCGATCAGCCGCCCCTGCGAACCGACCACATAGGCATGGCCATGCTCGCCGACCTTGATCTGGGACACGACGTCCCAGATCAGTTTCAGATTCACCTCGGCGATGCTGACGCCGGCGTCCTTGCGGGTGCCTGCCAGCGCCAGCGTCATGTAGGGTTCGGACTCGCGGCGGAAATAGACCGGGCCGTAATAGACCTTGTGGGCGACGGCCTCGGTGAATTTCGGATCCTTGGACAGATCGAGGCCGGAGTCGATCACGTCCATGGCGAGCCGCGACACCCGCAACCGCTCATGGCCGGTCGAGTCGATCTGAGCCAGCTCGGTGATCGCCGGCACCTGCCGCAGCAGGCGCAGCGCGTCGAACCGCCGGTTTTCCAGCGAGGCCGCCGACCAGGGCAACTGGGTGGTCCAGCCGAGCTGGCTTTCGATTTCCTTGATGAATTGCCCGATCTTGGCGGCCGCCGCCTCGGCCTGTTCGTGCTGGATCCGGATCAGCGCGGCCTTGTGCTCGCGGTAGTAGAAAAAGACCTCGAAAATGCCGTTGGAAAGCAGCGCGACCGCAACGACCGCGACGAACAGCGCGACATATTTGGTGAAAAGCCGGCTTCGAATGCTCGTTCTTGGCGCCTTCTCCGCGGCCACAGCGCCCGCCGCGGGCGATCCCGCGAGCGTACGTCCTTGAGGCGTATCCGGGTGAAGGGAAATGGTCATCGCGCGCCCTTTTTAGCAAGAAGGCGCAGGCTTGTCTCTTGCCGCAATGCGGCGGGCCAGATCCGTTAACTACGAGAACGACCGCCGCCGTGGAGAATTTTGCGCCTAATCCGGCCTTTAGGCCGGCTTGGGCTGCTGCCGGCCGAGATCGTATTCGGCGATCTGTTTCGTCCTTTCGGATGAGGCATTGGCCTGGTGATCGGTCGCCAGCGTCACATAGACTGCGGGCAGCACGAACAGCGTGAACAGCGTGCCGATCGACATGCCCGCCACCACGACGAGGCCGATCGAGAAGCGGCTAGCCGCGCCCGCGCCGGTCGCCGTCAGAAGCGGAATCAGGCCGGTCACCATCGCCGCCGTCGTCATCAGGATCGGACGCAGCCGGATGCGTGCCGCCATCTCGATCGCCGAGCGCTTGTCGAGGCCCTCATTGAGCTGCAGCTCGTTGGCGAACTCGACCATCAGGATGCCGTGCTTGGTGATGAGACCCACCAGCGTCAGCAATCCCACCTGGGTGTAGATGTTCATGGTCGCGACGCCGAAGAACAGCGGGATCAGCGCGCCGACGATCGCCATCGGCACCGAGATCATGATCACCAGCGGATCGCGCAGGCTTTCGAACTGCGCCGCCAACACCAGGAAGATGATGATGAGCGCGAAGCCGAAGGTGATCGCGAGCTGATTGCCTTCCTGCACATATTGTCTGCTGTCGGCGAGATAATCGTGGCTGAAGCCGGCCGGCATCTTCTTCGCCTCACCTTCGAGGAAGTCGACCGCCTGCCCGACGGTCACGCCCGGCATCGGCACGGCCTGGAAGGTCGCGGAGTTGAGCTGGTTGTAATGCGTGAGCGAATTCGGATCAGTGCCGGTCTCGATCGACACCACCGTCGACAGCGGCACCTGCTGGCCGGTCGAGGTCGGCACATAATAGCTGCCGAGCGCTTCCGGCGACAGGCGGGTACCGCGCGGCACCTGCGGAATCACTTGATAGGAGCGTCCTTCCAGGTTGAAGCGGTTGACGTAGTTGCCGCCCAGGAGGGTTGCGAGCGTGTTGCCGATATTGGCCATCGTGATGCCGAGATCGCTCGCCTTCGAGCGGTCGATCTTCACCCGCACCACCGGCTGGTTGAAATCGAGGTCGCTGTCGGAGACGATGAACAGGCCGCTCTTGCGCGCGGCGTCCTTTAGCTTGGTCATCTGCTCAAAGACGGCCTGGAAGCCCGAGGTGGAATTGATCACCATCTGCACCGGCAGGCCGCCCGGCCCGCCCGGCAGCGGCGGCAGGTTGAAGGCAAAGGCGTTGACGCCTTCGATCTTGGAGAGCTCCGCCTGCACCAGCGGTTTCAGCTTGATCGAGGAACGCGTCCGCTCGTCCCAGGGCTTGAGCAGCATGCCGGCAATGCCGTTCTGCGGGCCGTTGATGCCGTTGAGCGCGAAACGCAAATCGGTCTCGGGGAATTTCTGGAACTCCTTGTCGAGCTTCTCGCCATAGAAATCGAGGTAATCGATATTGGCGTATTTCGGCCCCTTGATCACCGCGAACACGATGCCCTGGTCTTCCTCGGGCGCGAGCTCCTTGGAAGTGTGCATATAGAGGAAGCCGACCAGACCGAGGATGGTCAGCGCGAACAGACCGGTGACCGGGCGATATTCGAGCGAGCGATCGAGCTTGCGGCCATACCAGCGCGTCATCGCACCGAACACGCGGTTGACCAGTTTTGCAAAGCGCCCCTCTTCGGTGTTCTTCAAAAATACCGAACACATCATCGGCGACAGCGTCAGCGCGATGATACCCGAGACGATCACCGAGCCTGCGAGCGTAAAGGCGAACTCGCGGAACAGCGAACCGGTCAGGCCGCCGAGGAAGCCGATCGGCGCATACACCGCGGCAAGCGTGATCGTCATCGAGACGACGGGTCCGACGATTTCGCGGGCGCCCTTCAGTGAGGCCTGCACCGGCGGCATGCCCTCCTCGAGATGGCGGTGGATGTTCTCCACCACGACGATGGCGTCGTCGACCACAAGGCCGATCGCCAGCACCATCGCAAGCAGCGTCAGGAGGTTGAAGGAGAATCCCGCGATCAGCATCAGCGTGCAGACGCCGATCAGCGACAGCGGAATGGTGACCACCGGTATCACCACCGAGCGCAGCGAGGCCAGGAACAGGAAGATCACGACCACGACGATCAGCACGGCTTCGCCGAGCGTCTTCTCGACCTCATCGATCGACGACTGGATGAATTTCGTGGAATCGTAGGCCACCTTCATCTTCATCGACGGCGGCAGGTTGCGTTCCAGCTCCGGGAACAGCGCGCGCACGCCCCTGACGATGGTCAGCGGGTTGCCTTGCGGGGTTGCCTGCACGCCGATGAAGATCGCGTGCTCGCCGTTGAAGGCGACGCTCGCGTCCGTGCTCTGCGCTGCGAGCTCGACGGTCGCAATATCCTCCATGCGCACGAAGCCGCCGTCCTTGGCCTTGACGATCATGCGCTTGAACTGCTGGACGTTCTGCAGGTCGGTATTGGTCGAGACGTTGGAGACGATGAAGAACCCCTTGGACTGGCCTGCCGCTGCCTGGAAATTGTTGGCGGCGATCGCCGCCGACACGTCGCCCGGCGAGATGCCGCGCCCGGCCATCTTGACCGGATCAAGCCATAGCCGCATCGCGAAGGTCTGGCCGCCCAGGATGTCGGCGGAGGCCACGCCATCGACAGTCGACAGCACCGGCTGCACCACGCGCGTGAGATAGTCAGAGATTGCGCTGCCCGTCAGCTCCTCGCTGGAGAAGCCGATATACATCACGGCCGTGGTCTGGCCGGTGGTCTTGGTGACGATCGGGTCGTTGGATTCCTTCGGGATCAGATATTTGACCGAGTTCACCTTCGCGAGCACTTCGGTCAGCGCCTGGTTCGGGTCGAAGTTGAGCTTGATGTAGACCTGGATGGTCGAGGTGCCGAGCACCGAGGACGAGGTGATGTAGTCGACGCCCTCGGCGGAAGCGACCGCCTGCTCGATCGGGGTGGTGATGAAGCCCTGGATCAGCTGCGCGGATGCGCCGGGATAGGAGGTCGTGACGTTGACGACGGTGTTGGACAGTTTTGGATATTGCCGGATCGGCAGCACCATCGCCGCACGCAGGCCGATCAAGAGGATCAGCATGCTGACGACGACCGACAGCACCGGTCGCTTGATGAAAATATCGGTGAAGGCCATCGCGGCGCTCTCTTCAATTTTTAGGGGAGCATGATCTCTTGAGATCGCGCTCCGATAAGGGTTTTAGTAACGCGGCGGCTTCGCCGGGATCGGCGGCAGCGGATCGGTCGAGATCGCGACCGCAGCGCCAGACTGCAGCTTGAGCTGGCCGACTGCGACCACGCGATCGCCCGGCTTCAGGCCCTTGAGGATCTCGGCGCGGCCGTCGAGCCGATTGCCGGTCTGCACGAAGGTGCGGACCACGGTCAGCGACGTCTTGCCGTCGGCTTCCTTCTTCTCGGTGATCAGGAACACCGAGTCGCCATAGAGGGTGTAGTCGACCGCCGTCTCGGGAACGGTAACGACCGGCGGCTTGTCCGGCAGCACCACGGTGGTGGTCGCAAACATGCCGGGCTTCAAGATGTGCTCGGGATTGGCGATCGTCGCCTGGACGCGGATATTGCGGGTGTCGGCGGCGATCTGCGGCTCGATGGTCGTGATCTTGCCCTCAAAGGTCCGACCCGGATAAGCGTCGACCGCGATGCGCACGGTCTGGCCCTCCTTCAGATTGCCGGAGTCCTTCTCGGTCACGGTGAAGTTGGCATAGACTTCGGAGAGATCGGTCAGCGACACGATGGTGGTGCCGGCGTTCAGGAACTGGCCGACTTCAATCATGCGAACGCCGAGTTCGCCTTCGAACGGCGCCTGCACCAGCTTCTGCGAGATCACGGCCTGGGTCCTGGCAATGCCGGCCATCGCCTGGTCATAGGTTGCCTGCGCCTGGTCGGCCGTCGCTTGCGGCCCGAACTGGCGTGCGGCGAGTTGCTTGGCGCGATCGAGCGAAAGCTGCGCCACCGTTGCCTGCGCCTTGAAGCTCGCGAGATCGGCCTGCTCGGGCGCGTCGAACAGCTGCAGCAGCGGCGCGCCGGACTTCACATGCGCGCCGGGCGTGAACAGGATCTCGGTGATGCGCCCCGAAACATCTGATGTGACGTTGACCTGATGCACGGCGGCAAGCCCGCCAACCGCAGTCAGGAGGTTCGGCACCACCTCGGACTTCGCCTCGGCCACGCTGACGGTTGCCGGCGGCGGCTTATTGTTGGCGAAGAACTGTGCGATCATCTGGCCGCGGAAATAGTTGAACCAGACCAGGCCACCGACCAGCACGGCCAGCAGCGCCCCCACGATGAGGAACCACAGCACCTTCCGCGCTGGGCGCGGACGGCCCTTCTCGTCGAGCGGCTTTCCCGAAAGTTTGGGCTCGGTCGCAATATTCATGTCATGCACTTTCTGCAGCGGCCGGCAGCGCCGGGCTTTGCGGCAATTCGCGGGTCAGATGCGCAGCAATTGCGGCTTCGTTAAGTCCAATCCCCCGGAGGAGGAATTCGCAAAGCTGCCGGTCGAGGTCGGCGACGCGGCCGTAGCTAAGACAATGCACTGCCGGCAGCCGCGTCAGCGCCGCCGTCAGCACGGTATGATGGGCAAACCAGAACAAATTGAGCGGCTCGGTTCCGATCCGCGCGGCGTCGCCGGAGGCGACCGCCGATCGAAGCGAAGCGACAAACATCGAGCCGATCAGCTTTTCCACCTTGGCGTACAGCAGCCGCGCGAACTCGCCATCCTCGAGATGGCTGGTCGTCATCAGCCGCAGCCGCTGTGTCTCTTCTTCCTGATCCGGCCCGTCGGACACATGCATGAAGTGCCGGACCATGCCCTGCATCAGTTCCACCAGCGCCGCGGTCGAGGGCTCCAGCCCGAGCAGATGGGCCAGCTCCGGATCGGCCTCGCATTCCTCGGCCAGGATTTCCGCATAGAGCGCGGCCTTGGACGGGAAATGCTTGAACAGCAGCGCCTCTGAGATGGCCGCAGCCGCCGCCACGCTCTTGGTCGTGGTGCCGGCAAAGCCATTGCGGGCAAAACATCGCTTGGCGGCACCAAGGATGAGTTGCCGGCGGAGGTCACTCGTCATGCGCAGACTCGTCATGTTGTGAGTAAGCACTCACCCACGCAAAAAGTCAAGAAATTGTGCTGCGACGCAACCGGAAAACTACCCATTCAGTGATCAGCGCGTGCCCACAATGGCAAAGCCACGCGCGCGAAGGCCGCGCCGATCCGCATTCAGGGAGTGCAAGAGCCGGTCACGGGTATCGCGGACGTGGGCCGAGGCCTCGCGCGCGGCGTCCTCGGCCTGCTTGCCGCGGATGAAACCAAGGATGCGCCGATGCTCGCTCCACGCTTGCTCGCGCGATGATTCAGTCCACACCTCCAGCCATCGGGCGCGCGAAAGCCTGGTCATCACCCCCTCGATCGCCTTGGCAAGGAACGGATTACCGCTGAGGCGGGCGATCTCGACATGAAAATCGGTGCCGACCTTGTGCCATTCCTCTCGCGGCACCTCTGGCCGGCAAGCGTTGAGCATCTCGGCAAGTGCGTCCAGATCCGCCTCGCTGGCGCGCAGGCAGGCCAAGCGCACGGCCGTCACATCAAGGGGTTCGCGGAATTCGGCAAGAGCTTCGATTTCGCCGAGATCGATCGGAGCGACCGCCCAATTCCGGCCGTCGCGATGCACCAAGCCCTCGCCCTCCAGCCGCATCAGGGCCGCGCGAATGGGTGTCCGCGAGCTCTGGAATTGGCTCTCCAGCCACCGTTCGGTCAGACGCTCACCCGGGCCCAGGTCCAGGGAAAGGATCATTTGCCGAAGTTGATCGTGGATCTGCAGCGTTTGCGACACGTCGGCCCTCGGAATTTTTGAAGGATGGACAACAGTATCCCGTTTTGGTATCCCATCCAAGGCAACTTTGGTATCCCAATTCGGGATACCAAAGTTGCGGTTGGGAATGATTGCTGCCGTGAAGAACAAGAATGAAGAGGGAGCAGTCCCGGCCACGCGGGCGACTTCCGCAACGTACAATCTCATTGGCGTCGCGCTGGCGGCAATTGCCGCGATCGCGTTTTCGCTGCGCGCGATCTTCGTAAAGCTCGCCTACGAAGACATGAGCGATCCGATCACGCTCCTCGCCTTGAGGATGATCTTCTCGCTGCCGTTTCTCGCGGTGGCCGCGGCAATTCATCGCCGTACCTCGACCGTGACGGCGCCGATCACGCGGCGGGATGCGCTCGCTCTCGCCGCTCTCGGATTCATCGGATATTACCTGTCGAGCTTTCTCGACATGATCGGGCTGCAATATGTAGCCGCCGGCATCGGCCGCCTGCTCCTGTTTCTCTATCCGACGATCGTGGTGATCATTTCCGCGCTCGTCCTGGGAAAGCGGATTTCGCGGCGCGAGGTCGCCGCGCTGGTCATCACCTATGCGGGCGTGGGCCTCATCCTGTCGGGACAATACGACAAGCCGAATGCGAATTTCTGGCTGGGCGCGGCGCTGGTGATGTCCAGCGCCGTCACCTTCTCCATCTATCTCGTCGGCAGTGGCGAAGTGGTCGCCAGGTTAGGATCGATCCGTTTCACCGCCTATGCCACGGCGGCGGCCAGCGTCTACTGCATCCTGCAGTTTCTGTTGCTGCGGCCGTTGAGTGCGCTGGCGCTGCCCCTGCGTGTTTATGAACTGGCCTTCGCCATGGCGCTGTTCAGCACCGTCATGCCGCTGTTCATGGTCGCGGAAGCGCTGCGGCGCATCGGCGCCAGCCGGGTCGCGATGATCAGTTCGCTCGGGCCGGCCGCGACGGTGATATCAGGCTATCTCGGACTGGACGAGCGAATGACCGCGCTGCAGACCGCGGGAGGCATCCTGGTCGTGTCGGGCGTGTTGATCGTCGCCTCCCACGTACGCAGGCTGGACGGGAATAAGCCGGCGACGCGCGCGCTAGATCGGCGCGTGCCCTAACGCCCCGCGCAGCCGGGTCATGATGAACACGCCGTCGCGGTTGGAGAGCACGCGCTCGAGATTGGCGCCGTCGATCTTGACGTTGGCAAAGCGCGGCCCGCTCGAGATGTCCTGCATCCCGGCCGCAAAAGACTCGATCTCGGCCAGTGTCGAGATCGCCTTGCTGTCCAAAATGCCGCAAGCGCGCGCGACGCCGACCAGGTCGGCGGCGGCCGAGGTGTGGCTCACCTGCCCGCCGGTCTCGCCATAGGCCTCGTTGTCGAGCACGAGAATCGAAAGATTCGTCGGCTTCTGCAGCCCGACGGTGGCAAGGCTGCCCATGCCCATCAGCATTTCGCCGTCGCCAGTGACGACCACGACCGGCAGTTTCGGCTGCGCCAGCGCGAGGCCGAGGCCCATCATGACGGCGCCGCCCATCGCGCCCCAGAGATAGAGGTTGCGGGCGTGATCGCCTGCGGCCGCGAGATCGTAGGTCGAGGCGCCGAGTCCAGCGACAACCAGCGCGTCCTTGCGGTCGGCGAGAAGGGTCGAGACGACCTCGCGGCGGTCGAGAAGATTGGCTTTGCTCATTTCACGAAAACCTTGGTGCCGATCAGGCGCTGCGACAACAACAATGCGGTGGGCGTGCAGGCGTTGTAGGCCTGGCTTGCCGCGGCCTCCATGACGTCCTTGACCTCGGCCGGATCAGTGGCGCGCAGCACGCGGATGCCGGACAATTCGAAGACGCCCTGTGTGCTCGATCCCATCGGCACCTGCCATGGGTTGAATTCGCCCCATTCGCCGCGCATCGTCACCAGCGTCAGGAACGGAAAGCGGAAGATTTGCGTGAGCGACAGCATGTTGATGCAATTGCCGACCCCGCTCGACTGCATCAACAGCACGCCCTTCTGGCCGCCGGCCCAGGCGCCCGCCAGCAGCGCCACGCCCTCTTCTTCCGTGGTGAGCGGAATACCGCGCATATTGGAGGAACCGAGCACGCGATTGATCAGCTGCGAATGGCCGGCATCCGGCACGTAAGGCACCTGGCGCACGTCGTAGCGCTGCAGAATCGCAAAGATTTCCTCGGGCCATTGGGCCGCTTGTTCTTCTGTGGCGTCGGCGCGGGCGTGCATTTTTGTTTCCAGTCGGCTAGTTCAAAAAGCAGCGGGACTTTAGACGTGGCAGGATTTCGCGAAAGGCCAAAATCGGCATATCGCTCTTCATAAAGAGTATGACAGCATGAATGCGGATGCACGAGAACTGGCGGCGAGCTTCGACCTGGAGCGGCTGACGGCTGAATTCTACGCCAACCCCTACCCCACCTATCGTGCACTGCGGGAGAACGACCCGGTCAAGCGGCTGCCGAACGGCGCCTATTTCCTGACGCGCTATGACGACCTCGTCACCGCTTACAAGAACACCAAGGTGTTCTCCTCCGACAAGAAGAGGGAGTTTGCGCCAAAGTACGGCGCCTCCCTGCTCTACGAGCACCACACCACCAGCCTCGTTTTCAATGACCCGCCGATCCACACCAGGGTGCGGCGCCTGATCATGGGCGCGCTCTCGCCGCGCGCGATCGCGGAGATGGAGGGCGATCTGGTCCGGCTGGTGGACAGGCTGCTCGACGGCATCGCCGCAAGGGGCTCGTTCGATCTGATCGGCGATTTCGCCGCCGCCATCCCCATCGAGGTGATCGGCAATCTGCTCGACGTGCCCCATGACGAACGCGAGCCCCTGCGGGACTGGTCGCTCGCCATTCTCGGCGCGCTCGAGCCTGTCATCAGCGAAGCCGCGTTTTCGCGCGGCAACAACGCGGTGAAGGATTTCCTCGCTTATCTCCAGGTTTTGGTTGAGCGGCGGCGCGCCAGGCCCGGCAACCCCGAGCGCGACGTGCTGACGCGGCTGATTTTGGGCGAAGCCGATGGCGAGCGGCTGACCGCCAAGGAGCTGCTGCACAACTGCATCTTCCTGCTCAATGCCGGACATGAGACGACCACCAATCTGATCGGCAATGGGCTGGTGGCGCTGTCGGAGCACGCCGGCGAGAAGCAGCGGCTGATTGAGCATCCCGAGATGATCAAGACCGCGGTGGAAGAGATGTTGCGCTATGAAAGCTCGAACCAGCTCGGCAACCGCATGACCGTGGAAGAGGTCTCGCTCGGCGGCCTCGCGCTGCCTGTGGGCACGCCGATCACGCTCTGCATCGGCGCCGCCAACCGCGACCCCGCGCAGTTTCCCGATCCTGAACGTCTCGACATCGGCCGGACGCCGAACCGGCATCTGGCGTTTGCGACCGGCGCGCATCAATGCGCCGGGATGGCGCTGGCACGGCTTGAGGGCGCGATCGCGATCTCGCGATTCCTGGCGCGATTTCCGGATTATGCTCTGGACGGCGAACCCGTGCGCGGCGGACGCGTGCGGTTTCGCGGGTTCCTGAGCGTGCCGTGCAGCATCGGCTGATTTTGCCTTGAAGCCGCCATCACCGGCGGCTGAAAGCTCGTTTCCATGGATATCGACAAACTGCGCGGACGCTGGGCCGATCCACTGCTGACGGTGCTCACCGTCCTGCTGGTCATTCTGTTGTTCGTCGTTATCCCGCTGCAGGCGCTCGGCATCTTCGCCTTCCAGGCGTCCGAGCTGGTGCTGGCGCTACTGCTCGTGGCCGGCGTTTTCGTCATGTCGGGCAGCCGGACTGCGGTCGCCGCGATGCTGGGCGCGCTCACCATGATCGGCGTCGGCGTCACGCTCCGGCTGAAGTCGCCCTCGGTGCTCGATCTCAACCTGTTTGCGGGTGCGTGGCTGGTCGTCGGCATCACGCTCGCCTGGGCGGTGGCGCGGGCGACATTCGCACCAGGACGCATCACCTATCATCGCGTCCTCGGGGCGATCCTGTTCTACCTGATGATCGCGGTCATCTTCGCGGCGCTGTTCATGTTCCTCGGCACCCTGGTGCCGAAGGCCTTCGCCGGCATGTCGGTTGAAGACAACCCGGCGCTGGCGAGCCAGTTGATCTATTTCAGCTTCGCGACCATGACGACGACCGGCTACGGCGATGTCGCGCCGCTGCATCCGCTGGCCCGCAGTCTTTGCAATCTCGAAGCGATCTTCGGCCAACTCTATCCCGCGACGCTGCTGGCGCGGTTGATGACGCTGGAACTGGCGCACCGGATGCGGGATTAATCGCGTAGGATGGGTGGAGCGAAGCGAAACCCATCGATCCAACCGCCGTGCGATATGATGGGAATCGCTACGCTCCGCCCATCCTACGAAATTTACACCACCGTCCGATGTCGTTCGATACAGGTGCGCAATACCTCATCCATCGGCCTCGCCCACCAATCATCGGAAAATATCTCGATCTCCGAATAGCCGGCGTAGCCCTGCACTTCGACGGCGGCGCGCAACCGTTTGATGTCGATCACGCCGTCGCCCATCATGCCGCGATCGTTGAGGATGTCTTTGGTCGGCACCAGCCAGTCGCAGACATGGAACGCTAGCAGGCGCTCCTTGCCGGCGCGCGCGATCTGGCCCATGACCTCCGGGTCCCACCAAATGTGATAGACGTCGAGCGCGACGCCGAGCGCGCCGCTGCGCGCGGGATCGAGCCGGTCGCAGATGTCGAGCGCCTGTTTGGTCGTGTTGACGCAGGCGCGGTCGGCGGCATAGGCCGGATGCAGCGGCTCGATCGCAAGCGGCACCTTGGCCTGTCTCGCATAGTCGAGCATTTCGGCCAGTGCCTCCTCGACCTGCGCGCGCGCAGCCGCAATGTCTTTGGACGCAGCGCTTCCCGGCCGCGAATATTGCGGCAGGCCGCCGGCCACCAGTACGATGCAGGTCGCGCCGAGCGCTTTTGCCTCATCGACGCAACGGCGGTTGTCATCGCGCACCTCGCCGCGGCGCGCGGCGTCCGACGGAAACAACCCGCCGCGGCAATAGCCGGAGAGATCCAGCCCGGCATCCCGCACTGCGCGCGCCGCGCGATCGAGCCCGACCGCCGCGACCTGGTCGCGCCAGGGATCGATGGCGCGGATGCGGTGCCGCGCGCAGGCGTCAATGATCGCCATGAGATCGCCCTGCTTGCGCACCGTCGCCGTGTTCAGCGACAGCCAGCGATGATCACCCGAAAAATCCCGCATCAGGCTTCAATGCCGCGCGTCGCCATCACGGCCTTCATCCGCCGCGTCGCCAGTTCCGGATTGGCAAGCAGCCCGGCCTTGTCGGCGAGTCGGAACAGCTCGGCGAGATGCACCGTCGAGCGTGCACTCTCCTGCCCGCCGACCATGGTGAAATGGTCCTGGTGACCATTGAGGTACGCCATGAACACCACGCCGGTCTTGTAGAAGCGCGTCGGCGCCTTGAAAATGTGACGCGACAGCGGCACCGTGGGGCCCAGCACGTCGCGGAAGCCGGCCTCGTCGCCGGCAGCGAGCCGCGACAGCGCATAGGATGCCGCCGGCGCGATCGCATCGAAAATGCCGAGCAGCGCGTGCGAAAAACCATTCTCGTCGCCGGCGATCAGTTCGGCATAGTTGAAATCGTCGCCGGTATACATCTTCACGCCCTGAGCGAGCCTGCGGCGCATGTCGGTCTCGCGCTGCTTGTCGAGCAGCGAGACCTTGACGCCGTCGACCTTGGCGGCGTTGGCGTTGATGATGGCGACCGCCGTGTCCATCGCCTTGTCGAGGTTGGCTGTGCCCCAATATCCTGATAGCGCCGGATCGAACATGTCGCCAAGCCAGTGAATGATGACGCCCTCACGGACCTGGGACAGCACGCGATCATAAACCTTGGCGTAGTCGTCGGCATTGCGGCCGAGCTTGGCCAGCGCGCGCGAGGCCATCAGGATGATGCGGCCGCCGACTTTCTCGACCGCGGCAATCTGCTCCTCATAGGCGCGGATCACGTCGTCGAGGCTGTTCGCATCCTCGACCGCGAGATGATCGGTGCCGGCGCCGGAAAACACCAGCGCATTGCGCGCCTTCGCCGCACGAACCGAGCGCGTGATCAGTTCCAGCGAGGTCTTCCAGTCGAGCCCCATGCCGCGCTGCGCGGTGTCCATGGCTTCGGCGACGCCGAGGCCGAGGTCCCAGACATGCTCGCGGAACGCAATCGTCTTGTCCCAGTCGACCGCGGCCGACAGCCAGGGATCGACGTCGGCGAGCGGATCGGCGACCGTATGCACCGCCGAAAACGCGATGCGGTTCAGCGTGCCCTCGAGTTTGGCGGGAAAAGTCCGCGACGCCGCGAGGCGATAATTTTCTAGTGAGCCGTCAGCCTTCGGCAGGTTCAGCGACAGCGATGACATCGGCAATACGGGTTTGTTCATGGCCGTTATCTCTCCTCAGCATCCGCGGACTCAGTTCACCTCTCCCCTGCGGGGAGAGGTCGGCGCATAGCGCCGGGTGAGGGGGTGCTGTTCTAACGATAGACCGTAACCCCTCACCCGATTTGCTACGCAAATCGACCTCTCCCTACGGGAGAGGTAAACCTCCGCTGCCATTCCACATTCGCCCAATCTCATCATGTCACCTTGATCGGCGCGACATCGATCCAGCGCCGCTCCTTCCAGCTCTGCAGCGCGCATTCGGCGAGCTGCACGCCCTTGGCGCCTTCGAGCAGCGTAAACTTGTACGGCGCGTTTTCACAGACGTGCCGGATGAACATTTCCCACTGCTCTTTAAACCCGTTGTCATAGGCGACATTGTCCGGCAGCTTCTGCCAGTCGCCGTAGAAATCGTGCAGCCGCTTCTCGTCGGGATTCCACACCGGGCGCGGTGTCATCTGCCGTGCCTGGATCATGCAGTCGGTCAGCCCCGCGACCGCCGAGCCGTGGGTGCCGTCGACCTGGAACGTGACGAGGTCGTCGCGATAGACCCGCGTGACCCAGCTCATGTTGATATGCGCGATGACGCCGCCCTTGAGCCTGAATGTGGCGTAGGCGGAATCATCCGCGGTCGCGTCGTATTTCTTGCCGTTCTCGTCGTAGCGTTCGCGAATGTCGGTATTGCCGATACAGACCACGCTCTCGACCTCGCCGAAGAGATTATCGAGCACGTAACGCCAGTGGCAGACCATGTCGAGGATGATGCCGCCGCCGTCCTCGTTCCGGTAATTCCAGGACGGCCGCTGCGCTTCCTGCCAGCCGCCCTCGAACACCCAATAGCCGAACTCGCCGCGCACCGAGAGCATGCGACCGAAGAAGCCGGAATCGCGCAGGAAAGCGAGCTTCTTCAGCCCTGGCAGGAACAGCTTGTCCTGCACCGTGCCGTGCTTGACGCCCTTGGCGTTGGCGAGCTTCACGACATCGACCGCTTCCTGGAGGTTGGTCGCAATCGGCTTCTCGCAATAGACATGCTTGCCGGCGTTGATCGCTTTCGTCAGCAGCGACGGACGCGCCTGCGTGGTCGCGGCATCGAAAAACACATGATCGTTCCCGTCGGCCAATGCCTTGTCGAGATCGGTGGTCCAGCGCGCCACGTTGAAGCGCTTCGCCAGCCCCTCGACCTTGCCAGCGTCCCGGCCGACCAGGATCGGATCGGGCATCACGCGATCGCCATTGGCAAGCGCCACCCCGCCCTGGTCGCGGATCGCAACAATCGAGCGGATCAGATGCTGGTTCAGCCCCATGCGGCCGGTGACCCCGTTCATGATCAGGCCGAGGCGTTGGGTGGTCATTCAGTTTCCTCCGGAGGGAACCAATCAAAATCCGAAACCTCAACAAATCAATAGGATAATCAACATGAGCCTTGCGGGTTCGTGTTGATTTCCGCATGAACGATGCAGGAACATGCGAGAAGATTGACACACGGCTGACACAGCCGCGTCCCCCGCCTGTTCGCGCGCGCGGGGACATCATGGGTGCCCCACCGTCACGCCGCCAGCGACCGCATTTGGGGTCAAGCTGAAGAACCCGGCGTCGCCTTCGAAGGATGTGCAGAGGGCTCAGTCGTTCAGAGATGAGCACGTGGCAATAGCCATCCCATGATCTTCTCATACGGACCGCGACGACTGCGGACGAATGCTTTCTCGTTCTGCTGCGCGGCAGTCCTGGCGAATTCAGAAACCCCCTCCATAGACTGCCGTTTATCCTTCGGAAGCTTCGCCCATTGGCGAATGATCTTCCGGCGGGCTTCGCGTTGCTTTTCCATTACGTCAGGCATCGGTACGCTCCTTGAAGTGGATTCCGGCTCGGCCCAGTATTATGCGATAATATCATAGTTATTATTTCGGCGCGCGCCGATGACACGGTGGCCGACATGGCCCGTGATGAAACTGACGGATACTGAAGGGCTGTCAGTTTCCCTGCCCTGATCCATTTTGGCTTGGGGTTAGCGTTAGTACTGCTCTTCCGGTTGCCATCCCCATTGAGCGACCCCCGGCCATCACCTTCAGCCCAGTAATGTTGCCCTCTTCATTCCTCGTGGGCTCGACTTTTGCGTCGGAATTCGTAAGCGCAAAAATGGTGAGTTCTTGAAGCTTCCGAAGCGCCGCCGCTTCCTCGCGAAGGCTCTGCGCCTCCCGTTTAAGGTCTCTACCCCCCAGATAATAAAAGATGAAGGATATCGCCGCTCCAAGTACCACGCCGATGATCATCCATTGGTGTATCTTCTAGATTACGGGAAGGTCAGATTGAGCGAAGGTCACGCCGCCAAGGATGACGGCACGGCCAGCGACTTGGGAACGCGGGGGGTATAGCAGAGATCGTGGTGTTCCGGGCAATATGGGACCGATGACGCCATTGTCGTCAAGCCGCAGAACACAAAGCCGCCGCCGTCACGGTCGTATGGGTATTTACCCGCATACGGCGTAGTCGCGGAGCTGGAAACCGCTTTCAAAGAGATGATGGCCGATGGCAATAAGCAGTACATTTGGCATCCAATTCTATCTCGTTACACCCCCTCCTTTGTTCAGCAATGCCAATGGTCGATAGAGCGCTCAAAAATATTCGTCGGTGAGTTTCTGGAAGCCAACATGTTCGCGGACCTCGAAGAGGCCGAGCGCAAACAAAAGGTCGGCAGCATCGTTGAAAAACTTTCGCGCGCCAATAGAGGACATGACGCACATATCCATTTTGAAGAATGCGAAGAGATGGGCCTCAAAGTCCGGCGACTCGAGGACGAGCCAATCCAAGATCTCGTGCTAACTATCCATCATTGTTACATGTTTGCGCTTAGTAATTCTCCCGC
>Ga0210403_10001005_pt1 | contig 27709 bp, 20 predicted proteins | sample IncBWC19MmetaG_FD_150863 | JGI IMG/M metagenome (GOLD analysis project Ga0210403, IMG submission 150863) | Forest soil microbial communities from Barre Woods Harvard Forest LTER site, Petersham, Massachusetts, United States - Inc-BW-C-19-M | ecosystem: Environmental > Terrestrial > Soil >...
CGCGCCCACGTCCCATCCCAGACACTCGCCCATAGCCCGCAATATTCTCGGAGTGGCCTCTTCGATCGTGGCCGCTTCCGCCAGGATCAGCGCGACCGTGTGCTGCACGCGGAGGCGTTCCTCTGCACGCTTGCGTTCTGTCAGATCGAGCACGAATGCGACGCCCTGGCTGCCGCCCGTTTCAAATGTGGCCCCACCAATCAGTATGGGCACACGGCTACCGTCCTTTCTGGCGAATTCCTTTTCGAACGGTACGAACCGGCCGCCACCTTTTTGCTGTTCGATCCTCGCGTTGTTCCTGTCACGCCAGTCGGGCGGCGTTAGGTCAGTCCACCGGATGCGGCCCGCAACCAGGTCTTCGCGATCGTAGTTCACCATGCGAAGAAATTCGTTGTTGGCCTCAAGGATGCGACCATCGAAATCCCAGATGAAAATTCCGATGATATTGGAATCGACCAGTCGCTGGATCTTCGCTTCGCGTTCTGCGAGATCGCGGTTGGCGTGTGCAAGCGCCAACGTGTGTTGCTTCTCGGCCTCGAACATGCGCACGTTTTCGATGGCGATCGCCGCCTGGCCGGCGAAGGTCTCGAGAAGCGCGATCTGCTTGTCGGAGAACGGTCGGACTTCCATTCGCCGTACCAGAATTGTTCCAATGGGGGTACCCTCGCGCAGCAACGGCGTCGCAAGCGTGGTGTGCCAACCCTCGCCTTTTACGATCCTGCTGCCCAGTGGGTACTCGCTGACCTCTGCGGCGATATCGCGGACATGAATCGTCCGACGATCGCATGCCGCTCGTCCGGTCACCGTGTCTCGGTCTGCGGGCAGGCCCTCACGCCCATCGATCGTCGCCGAACTTTCCCCATATGAAGCTACCAGCCGAAGAAAGTTGTCCTCCAGGCGCCAGATCCTCGCATTGCTCGCATCGCACAGGCGTGCGGCATGTTCGGCCACCTTATCCAGCACCGACTGAATCGGCGAGCTCGAGATGAGGCGCAGCATCTCGGAGGTGGCTGTTTGTTGCATCGTCGCCTCGGCAAGGCGCTCACGCGCGCGGGCGGTCTCCCGTCTGCATGCTTTGAGCTCCCGTTCGAGCTCGGCGCGGGTCTTGCGAGCGCGGGCAATGCGCGCCTTCGCTTCGGTCGAGTGAAGCTTGCGACCTCGCGTTTGGGTCTTCGCCCCTTTGCGAGACAAGTTCACCTCCCTCGCCGAACTGGTCCCCAATGCTGTTCGTACGGCAGGGGATCGAGCCTGCGCGACAATAGCACGCAACCCAAAGCGCGCGTCAGAGCCTGGGGAGAGGGTTCGGACCAATACAGCGGCATCAAAATCCCTTTCAATATCGTCTGACGCGGGGCCCAGATGTGGAATGTCGATCATAGCGCTCTCCTTTGCACCTTTGGAGCGGAGCACAAGACCGCGCGAAGCCTGTCCGCCGACGTAAGCATCCCCCCAATGATCGATCCTCTCTTGGAGGGGGTTGATCCGGCCCGGAGGCCCTTGCTTTTTTTACGTGGAATTTCGCCCGTCGCGCCCCTCGGAGACGGGTCGGGCCCAATTGTCGAAATCTGGCTACTTCGGAATCGGCAATCCGCGCGCAGTTTGCTAAATAGGCGAAAACAGCTCCCGCCAATTGCCTTAGGCGATTGCTGGGATACTCCGCATGGAGTATCATATTACCTCCGGCAACAACGCCTCTTTTGGGTGTCCGCGGCGCCTCGAGGAGCTGTGGCGCCGTTCGCCGCGGCGGCGCGTTTCGCCAAGGTCGGAAACTGGACGGCGCGCCGTCGCCAGGAGCGCGTCCATCACAAACCAGGTGCGGTGATGGGACTCCCGGAGCGGTCTGCAAGTTCGCTCGACACTATCGCGGGGCACGCCGAACATGTTTATTCGGTTGCCGAGGGGACGACGCCCCCGCCGGGGATACAGGCGGTATCAAGCTCCTGGCAAAGATCGGCAAAAAGGCACGGCCTCGATCCACTCGATAGCCACGCGCCGCGCATCCTCACGCCTGCTGAGCTGAGACATTTTCGCGAACCGCTGGATAAGCTCATCCTCACCGCCCGACAGGAGATGGATGAATTGTACGAGGTGGTTCGTGAGGCTGGATACACCGTCTTGCTCTGTGATAGCTCGGGCGTCGCAGTCGCGCATCGTGGTGAAAATGCGCTGGCAAGCCAATTCCAATATTGGGGAACTTGGCTCGGCGGGGTGTGGTCCGAGGAAGTGGAGGGCACAAACGGCATCGGCACCGTTATCGCCGAAGAGCGGCCTGTCACCGTTCACAGAAGCCAGCATTTCAGGTCCAGACACATCAACTTGAGCTGCTCTGGCGCGCCGGTGTTCGGGGTCGATGGGCGACTGGTGGCGGTCCTGGACGTCTCCGCCATCGATCCTGAACTCTCCGAACGAGCGCACGCGCTGACCGGGGTGCTCACAGTACGATCGGCGCGCGCGATAGAAGAACGATTTTTTCGTGAGCAGTTCCGTCAAGAGTGGATCGTCGCAGTAGCGCCGCCGGAAGGAGGCGCTTCAGGCATGCTGCTGGCGGTTGCCGGCAACCAACGCATCATCGGCGCAAACCGGGCCGCGCGCACGTCCCTCATGCTCGATGATCGCGGGCTCCAGGCGGGTACCAGCTTGTGGTCGATTTTCGAGCGAGAAATCGACCTCTTCCGGCGCCAGGACCGGAGCGATCTCTCTGCGCGATTGCTGATTGCCGGCAGCGATGACAGTCGGCCCGTGCTTGTGACTCCACCCGATCGCCCTATGACTGACGGCAACCTGCACACACGCCCGCGCCTTGGCTCGATTGATGTTTCGAGGCTGCCGCCAGCACCGCAAGCACTGGGCGGATTGTCGCCCGGCGCAATGCGTCGGGTGCGGGAATTCGTGGAAGTGCATTTGGGCGAAAGCATCGATCTGTCGATGCTGGCTGGAGTCGCCGGACTATCGGTGCATCATTTTGCGCGACAATTTAAGCAATCCGCCGGGGTGACGCCGCATGCCTACCTCACGCAAAGGCGAGTCGAACGCGCCCGGGAGATGTTGGTTCAAACGGATCTCTCGTTGGCGGAAATTGCGTTCGCCGTGGGCTTTTTCGACCAAGGTCATCTAGCGCGTCATTTCCGTCATAGGCTCGGCACTACGCCTCGAGAGTTTCGATGGTTGGAACGCTAGAAAAGCTTGGAGTCGAAAGCCACGCGCAGGCGGTATTGCGCGCAGACCATCGGCCTTGTCTCAAGCAATTGGCTTGGATCAGAGATCCGTTTTTCTGTCCCATAAACCGCAGTTAGCTTCGGTTTGGACGGCTGTGGAAGCTATCGCATTGCGGCTGCTGCTATTATGCTGCCCTCACCGTCCAAGCTGGGGGTCTTTCCGCATGAACGAGGGTGTCCACGGAGAAAGGACCGCTTCTAAGCCGCAAGATCGGCTGACCGAACTCATCGAGCAACAGACGGCCATCTCGGAAGTGCTGCGCGCCATTGCGAACTGGCCGCACGACTTGCAGCCCATCTTCGACGCCATCCTCGACAGCGCCACACGTCTCTGTCGAGCAGACGTAGGCAGCTTACGTCTGTCCGAAGAAAGCGGCCTGCGTCTCGTGGCGGTGCGAGGGGACGCCATTTTAGTTGATCAGGTGTGGTCATCATTCCCAGCGCTCGTAGAAAAGGCCAGCTTTCCGAGTCGATTAGCCGCAAGCATGTTACCCACCCACATCCCCGACTTGACAGCACTTAAAGGCGATCGTCGGGATGATTTTTGGATCACGGTGGTGAACGCAGGGTTTCGAACGGCCCTGGTTGTGCCGTTGCTTAAAGACAGTGGGATGGCCGGGATGATTAGTCTGGGCCGCAAAGAGACGCAGCCGTTCACCGACAAACAGATTTCTTTATTCACGGACTTCGCTGCGCAAGCCACCATTACCTTGGAGAGCACCCGTCTCGAGCGCCAATATCGCGAGATGCAGGGCGAGCTGGCGCATGCCAACCGCGTCGCTACCATGGGCCAGCTCACCGCCTCCATTGTACATGAAATCAAGCAGCCCATGGCGGCGGCACACACCTACGCCGCTGCCGCACTACGGTTTTTAGGCCAAAGCCCACCCGATGTGGCGGAGGCGGGGGAGGCGCTCGCCCGCATTGTGAAGGAAACCGATCGAGCCAGCGACGTCGTCGACCGGATCGGGTCTCTTATCAAAAAAGCGCCCCCTCGGAAGGAGTTCGTCGACCTCAATACGGCGATCCTGGAGGTGACCGCCCTAGCCCACAGCCAAGCGGTCAAGACTGGCGTCACGATGGACACACAACTGGCGGGCGATTTGCCTCGCATCCAATATGATCGGGTACAACTGCAACAAGTGATGTTGAACTTGATCGTCAACGCCATCCAGTCGATGAGCGGCATTGAGGACGGCACCCGCGAATTACACATCAGCACCGTGAGTATCGAGCCGGACGGCGTGCGGGTAGAGGTGCGGGACACCGGGCCGGGGCTGAGTCCGGAGAGCCTCCCGCGCCTGTTCGAGCCGTTCTACACGACCAAATCCGAGGGCATGGGCATGGGCTTATCTATCTGCCGCTCCATCATCGAAGCCCACGGCGGCCGGCTGTGGGCGACCGGGTGCGAGCCGCGGGGTGCTCTCTTTCGGTTTACAATCCCTGCCCGCCGAGCGGACGGATCGTAACCAAGCCAAGCGACCTCCTTACGAGGGGAACGCCACGCACCTGCTATGGGCCAATATGTCTCCCATAGCTGGAAGCTATACGCTCTCTGCCCGACGATTGCGTCGTCCTGATTCAGCTTGTCGCGCCAGAATACCGATCTGCTCGAGCATTCGCTTTGCTACAATAAGATCAGGCGTTGCGAGACCTTCAGTAAATCGATTGTAGATGGGTGCGACGAGATCACGGGCTCTTCGGACCTGACCGCAATCGATCCAAAGTTGCGCGAGTTCCAATCCTGCCCGCAGCTCGAACGAAAGCGCGGATTGTTGCCCTGCCAACGTCATCGCCTCCTTGAAACAGTCTTGAGCCGAACCAATCTGTTGGGCTTCCCCGCACACAAACGCCGTGCCTTTCGCCAAAAGGAGGGCCGGAAGGTGAAGAGGTCGCTTCGATTTGAGCTGCATTGCGATCGAACCGTCGATAAGAGCCAATGCTTCCGAGCGCTCGTTTTGCTTTGCGAGGCTAACCGCCAATTCAGAGACAAAATCTGTCACAAGCATTTCGTATTGCAGAACCCGTAGCTTCTCCAAACTATCCCGCAAATGACGCATGCCATCCGCCGTCTGGCCACCGCGAATCAAATGCCGTCCCCTCAGGCCAACAGCGACTGCACGAAATGGCTCCAACGAATACCTCTCCGCGGTAAGCTCGAACTCAAAGAGATGCCGCTCGACCCTTCCCAAATCGTCGACCCAGAAATAGAAGGGCATCGTCAGCATAAGCGCACGACATAGAGCGATCGGATGGTCCGATCTTTCAGCCTCTTCGATGGTCCTTTCGGCATAGCGGGCCGCCTGGTCCAGATTGCCGGCGAACCAATGCGAACGGGTAAGGTTGAACAACGATGTAGTGCGTAGATCAAACAGATGCTGATTTGCGTTGAACCGTCTTGAGACCGGCGAGCTGTGCAGGGCCTGTTCAAGGTATCTGGGCGCGCGGACATGGTCGGCAAGCATATAGTACGCTGCCCCCAGCATCGAGTCTGCTAGGGCTGCGTCTTCGGGGCTTCCTGTCTTCTTCGCGACGGACTCGGCGCGCAGCGCAACTTCAAGACTGCCGGCCGCGTCGATCGTTCGATGAAGATACATCGACAGACCGCTGAGGAGACGCAATTCTTGGTAGGCATCCTCACTCCGCTCTGCGAACGTCAACGCGGTATCGAAGGCATCCCGAACCCTTTCGCTGTTACCGGCGGTGAACATCAGCGACAACGCAAGCGAACCGTGGATTTCCATCTGGTCCCGCAGGTCACAGTTCGCGGCAAGCCGATTGATCGCCTTCTCCATCCAATCTCGGCACTCCACAAAAAGCGACTTAGCCAGGAACAACTGCGAGGCAGCCGCCGCCATTCGTATGGCGGCGCCGTCGCTCCCATCGGGACCAAAGCTCCATTCAAGCGCGGCACGGACATCGCCAAGATAGTGCTGTAGGGCGCCTGCCAGAGATCGTTCGGCCTCCAAATCGAAAAGACTGCCCCGGTTGCTTTCCAACGACTTAATTAAATAGTTCGCATGGCGCGCTGCTATGGAATAGTACTCTCCACTCGCGGCGAGCCTCTCCAAGACATAGGTGCGGGTCGTGTCAAGCAATCGATGAAGCATCCCCCGGCGACTGGACCACGCGACTATGAGCGATTTGTTGACAAGATTTTCTAACGCGCCCTCGATTTCGGAGCGATTTATCCCTCCTTGCTCCGCAACCGCGAACGCTGCGTCCAAAGAAAAATGCCCGAGGAAAATTGCGACACGTCGCAGCACAACACGTTCAATCTCGGAAAGGTGATCGTGGCTCCAGTCCAGTGTCGCTCTGAGCGTCTGATGCCGCGGATGCGCCGTTCGACGACCGAACTTCAGGAGATCGAGCCGCGACCCCAGCTTTGCCACTGTATTAGCGACGCCGAAGACCGCGGCTCTTCCGGCAGCGAGCTCGATGGCGAGCGCATTGCCGTCAAGCTTGCGGCAAATTTCGGCAACCATGGGGGCTTCGCCGTCGCTAAGCAAGAAGCTGCCGCCGCGTGCACTAACGCGCTCGGCGAACAACTGTGCGGCCGGATAGCGGAGCACCTCTGACGCAGTCAGATCGGGCTGCTCTGGCGGGCAATCCAGTGGCGAAAGACGAAGCACACATTCACCAGGGACGTGCAGCGCCTCCCTGCTGGTCGCAAGCAAGTTGATCCCGGTGGCATTTTGAAAAATGTAGTCGACGACCCCCGCGACTTTCTCGATCAGATGCTCGCAACTATCAAGAATAATAAGCGCCCTGCGAGGACGCAGAAAGCCAAGCAACGTCTCCTTTGAATTGACAAATTGCGGGTCAAGCCCAACAGCGGACGCGACGGCGCCGATGATGTGATCCTCGTCACTTACAGTTGATAGATCGACAAAGAATGCGGCACCGGCCGAGTCGGTCAACGCCCCGTATCCGACTGACAGAGCAACTGTTGTCTTGCCAATGCCACCAGCACCTAGAATTGTGATCAGGCGCTGTCCCGTCTGGAGCAAATCCTGAATCTCATGGACAACATCGTCGCGGCCGACCATGCGGCCCAGTACGGGCGGCAGGTTGGACGGTCCCGCCGATGCGTTATCCTTGTCGCGATCCGCGGGCAGATGTGCGACCGGCGCGATGAAGCTATAGCCGTGGCCCTGTATGCTCGCGATGTACTTGTAGCCGAACTGACCGTCGGCCAGCGCCTTGCGTAACGCCGACAGATGGACGCGAAGACTGCCTTCGTCGACAGTTACGTCGGGCCATGCCCTCGCGATCAGTTCGTCTTTCCCAACAACCTCACCGGCCTTTTCGAGAAGGGCGATCAGAATGTCGTAAGCCCTGCCGCCAAGTGGAATGACCTGGTTTGCCTTCTTGAGGGAGCGTTGGGCAACATTCAGTTCGAATGGGCCGAACCGAATCCGGATTGCTTGCGGCGAACCAATTTGTTGAACCGACATCAGTTATTCCGCAAAGATCCCCGACAAATCGCTCGTCGAGCGGTTCGTCGTGAGTCTTGTGCAAATACACCCCCACGCCGTCAGTGTTAGTCGAAACTTCTTCTGGCAACAAGCTATCAGTGCATCGCATCGAAGGCGCCATCGTGCAGATTTGAAACGGTTAACACCCGCTTGGCCAATTGCAGATCGAGGGTCTCAAGGCCTTTTCGAAATTTCGCGTGGGTGGCTTGCAGGGTCTGCCACGCGGCCTCCTTTCGTCCAGACGATTTTTCGGCAATAGCCAGGCTGGTCGCAGCCCTGAGCGCCCACGACAAGCTCGCTTGTTTGTCCGACAGTTCGAGCGCAGACAGAAAATACTGCCTGGCAACTGCGAGCCCCTCGCCGTTGCCCAAGGCCAGTTCCCCCCTGATACGACGCAGTTCCGGAGCATACCATTGGGTCTCGTCAAGATTGATCTTCGCCCGTTCGAAGACTGCAAGGGCTTGCTGCGGCCGACCGGCGACGGCCGTACATCTTGCAAACTCCGCTTGTAGAATCCAATTGAAGACCCCATAGCGTGCTGCTGATAGCTTCTCCAGACCGCGGTAGAGCGTCGCCGACGCCGCATCGCCCTCGCTACGCCTCACTCTGCAGAGAGCCTGCATGCTGAGGCCGAAGCCGTGGTAACTCTCCACAGCGTATTTGGCGGCGTGGTCGACAAGTTCGCTGGCGAGGGCTTCGGTCTCGGGGTCTTCCGGATTTGTCAGGTACGCGTTGAAGCTCGCCCAGGCGAGCGCCACGCAGAGCGGTACCGCGTGATCGAGTTGGCGCGCCTCAGTGACCGACATCAGGTTGAGGCGCCGCGCCTGATCAGGACAGCCCCGCAGCCAGGCCAGATTGGCCAATACAGCCAAGGCATCGACTTTCCGATCGTAGCCAAACCGCTTGATGAGCGATCGTCGGGACGCTTCATCATCACGATGCAGGGACAATTCGAAATGAGCTTCGGCCTGCAATATTCGCCCAGTGTGGTGGTATGTTACGCCGCGCATGTAGTTGGCCGTTGCGATCGCGCCACGATTGCTGCTTGCCTCAGCGACATCGCCGCACCTATCCGCCAATTCTGTTGCCTCGGCATAGCTGGGAAGTCTTATCTGGTGCGCCCAGAGAACGAGCAAAGAATCCAGCTGGCATTCGATGTCATTGAGGGACTCGGCAAGGAGGCGCGCTTTCGTCCAGCTCGCGTACGACTCTTCAGTCATACCATCCGTGAACATCATGCAACTGGCCAATGCGGACTGAATGATCATTTCTTGCCGTGAGCCGGCGCTCGCCTCGTCGAGTCGACTGATGGCTTTCGTCATCCACTCCCGGCATTCGGTAAGAAGGGCCATGGCCATCCAGGTGCTGGCCGAGGCGGCGGCAAGTTCAACGCCGATTTTCGTATTCCCCTCGATCGAGAACGCCCAGTTCAGAGCGGCTCTGAGATTGCCGACCTCCACCCCAAGTGCCCTGAGCTTTTCGGGCACATCAATTGAAGCGGCTTGCTTGAACAAGTCGCAGAAGTAGAGGGCGTGGCGGCGGCGACAACGCCCCTCCTCATCGCTTTCGGCAAGTCGTTGTGAAGCAAACGCACGAGTGGTGTCCAGCAAACGCAGCCGCGCCCCCTGTCCCTGAGCGGCAATCATCGATTTCGAACGGAGCTCCCAAACGCAATCCGAGACGTCCGCTTCATCCACCGTCTCATCGGCGACAACGGCGACCGCCGCTTCAAACGTAAATCCGCCGGCAAAAACGCTGAGCCGGCTCAATACGAGCTTCTCCGCCTCGCCGAGCAGGTCATAGCTCCACTCCAGCGTCGCGTTTAGGGTCTGGTGCCTCGGCAGGGCAGTTCTACGCCCTACCCATGACAGGCTTAGTCGTTCGTCAAGCAAGCTCGCGGTCTTGCCAAGGCCAAATATGTCAACCCTGCAGGCCGCGAGTTCGATTGCCAATGGAATTCCATCAAGCCGCCGGCAGATTCTCGCGGCAATCGGCGCATGCGCATCAGCCAGTTCGAAGTCACTTCGTACCGCCCGCACGCGATCGACCAGCAGTTGGACAGCGGGATATTGCAGCACGTCGTGTGCCGACAAGCTGCCATCTTCCGGGGGGCATCCGAGCGCGGCGAGTTCATGGACATGTTCACCTTCAACACGCATCGCCTCCCGGCTGGTCGCGAGCAAATGCAGCGTCGGGACATTGCAAATCAGTTCTTCTGCAATAGCAGACGCTCCATCGACAAAGTGCTCGCAACAGTCGAGAATGATGAGCGTTGGCCTTTCCCGCAAACGATCGATCAAGGCCGGTACCACATTGCTCGTTTGTACCGAGACACCGAGTGATGTGGCCACGGCTGGCGCGACGAGCGAGGCGTCGCCGAGAGCACTCAGGTCGACGAAATGAACCTGGCCGCCGAAAATTGCGCTCATTTCATGAGCAACCGCGACCGCCACCGTGGTCTTGCCGATGCCGCCGGGCCCGACGATCGTCACAAACTTCTGCTCAGCCAGCTTCATCTGGATCGCGGCCACGGCGTCTCTTCGTCCCAGCATCCGCATCAAGCGCGCAGGCATTCGGGGCATCGAAGACGGTTTGAGATCCTCCGAGGCTTGCGACGAACGTGAGGTTACCGGCACGACGAAGCTGTAGCCCTGCCCGGGCACGTTCGCGATGTATCGCCTGCCAGGGTCACTCTGATCGAGCGCCTTGCGCAACGCCGAGATGTGGACGCGAAGGCTGACCGGTTCGGCTCCTCTCTTTGGCCAAACGCGCTCAATCAGGGTTCGCCTGCCGACGACCTTGTTTGCTTGCTCGACCAGGACGATGAGGAGATCCAAGGCGCGCGCGCCGAGCGGTACGACCTTTGCCCCATTTGTCAGAAGTCTGTTTCCGATGGACAGTTCGAAAGGTCCGAAGCTTAGGACCTTGCCGCGCTGATCGCTCATGGGATATTCTCGTCAATACCGGTTCTCGAGGTGACCTCGTCAGAGTTTCCGCGCTCGCGTCGCCAGCTGGCCGGACTTTGACCAAAGGCCTGTCTGAAGAGCCTGCATAGATGTGCCTGATCCGAAAAGCCTACATTCAAGGCGATTTCACTCAGGGACACCGAACTGGTCATCATCAGGTGGCAGGCTCTCTCCAGACGCCTTTTCACCACGTAGGCATGTGGCGACTCGCCAACAGCCACTTTGAATTTCCGAGAGAAGTGCGCCGGACTTCGACGCGCGATCGCACTGAGATCCCGAATGTGAATGGTGCGGTGCAAATTGCTGTCAATGTAAGCTCGCACACGAAGGATCTGCCAGGCTGCCAGACCGCCCGTTGTGGAGCCGTTAGCGCCCGAACAACGCTCGATCTCCGCTTGCAGGATAGTTGATGCGGTAGCCAGCGATGCTTTCGCCGCCTCGCGATCACGTTCGAGCTCACGTCTCGCCGTATCAAGAAGTCGGGCTAGGCTGTTCGCCAGATAGCCGAACTGGAGGCCGACCGGAGAAGAATTCATTTCGGTGCTTTGAGACCTTTCCATGTCAATCCCTCGACGAGCATCCCGGCAGGAAGAGCATGGAGCATGCAGCCCCTTTTGGCTTGTTAATCAGCGTTCTGAACTGTTAAGATCGGGCAAACGCTCCTTTGATGGGCAAACGCTCATTACGGATAAAAAGCTATTTATTTTCAACTGGATGCAGGCGACCGGGCCGGACGCGGGACGCTCGCCGACAACAATCGCTGACAGTTGAAGAACTGTCCGGAACGCCTCAAGGGCTGGCTCAGAGCCAAAATGCGATGAGAGACGCGAGGATGCAGACGTAAAGGGCCGCCTCCGCAAGTGGAGGATTCGCGAACATTGATCTCAATCCAAATCGACCGACAACAAATCGAACGGCGATCAGGATCACGAACGCGAGAAACAGATATCGCACAAAGGGAGCCACAAGGACGCCTCCCAAATCAATATCCCTTGGCGCGGTCATCGGCTTCACCCAAGGCGGCTCATGAGCCGGTTAATGATTCCCTGGTCTTGCTTGGTGGCGGGAGCTTCGTTCCTGCCAACGACGGAAACGCTGCAGGTCATTCCTGCGATGAGCGGCACGTCCTGCGGCATTTGGTCGATCCTGATGCGCACCGGAATGCGTTGCGCAAGCCGAACCCAAGTGAATATCGGGTCGACGTTCGGCAAGCCTTGTGTGCTGCTTGCGGCGTTCGCAGCGCTGATGCCACCCGTGATGCTCTCGATCCTGCCCCTGATAGGGGCTTCATAGCCAAGCAACATCGCGTCGACGTCGTCTCCGACATGGATGTTGGCAAACTTCGTTTCCTCGAAATACGCGTCTATCCAATAGGAATGCTCGTCGATCACCGAGACGTTTCGCGTGCCAGCGCGCGCATAGTCGCCGACCCGCATCAGAAGGTTCGTGACATAGCCATCCACTGGCGAACGAACCTCCGTTCTCTGGAGATTGATCTCGGCTTGCGCAAGCGCGGCCTTGGCGCTCGCAAGGGCGGCCTCCGCCATCTTGGCGTTACCCTGGAACACCTGCTTCTCCTCAATCGAGGTGGACAGCGTCGTAAGAGCCGCCCGCCGTGCGTCCTGCGCTTTCTTGACCGCGAGGTCGGCCTCACGGTTCAAGATGGTCGCTTTCGCGTTGTCCAGCGCGACCTCGAAATCGAATTTTTCAATGACGTAGAGCACATCCCCCCTGCGGACATGCTGGTTATCGGAGATTCGCACCTCAACGATCTGGCCTGAAATCTGCGGCGCCACGTCAGCGACTTGCACGCGGACCATCCCATCGCGCGTCCATGGAGATGTGACATAACTCCGCCAGCCTAGGCGCGCGGCAACAAGCGCCGCGACGACAAGTATGCCGGTCGCAACGTAACGGAGCACTTTGAGCGTAGATCGCCTTCTCGTCTTCAGTGCAACGACCATCAAACGTCTCCTTTCCTGACCGGGCCATGGTCGCAGAAGTGCCGGATCCTTCGCTTCTCGCGCTCAAGCACCAGGCCTGCCGACCAGAGGTCCGTCGCTGCACCCAGAAGTGCCTCACGCGCCTCGGCTCGGCTAACGTGCATTCGTCGGAGAATGAATCTGGCGCCAGCGCAGAGTCGTCGACTATTCCCGGACCAAAGGGCCCGTTGCAATTGGCCAATCCTTGAACGGATTGCCGGGTCGTCCGAGCTTTGCTCCAAATGAAGGTGCGCCGAAGCCGCAGCGAGCGAGAGGTCACTGGTCGAAAGCAGGCCCTTGAGCACCTCCGGACGCGGCCTGCGTGCGCCGGCAACCGACGCGACATAGTCGGCGATTCGGGAAGCCAAATCCAATTCGAGCGCTGGCAGGCTGTACTCGATGCCGGCGACGGATGCCGTCAATGTTTTCTGTGTCGCCCTGACGGCCGCATATTGCTTGTCGAACGCCGACACCGGCCACACGAGACGGCAGGCCAGAAAGACGACTCCGAGCGCGAAAGCGACAAACATGCATTCGGAATAGAAAGTAACCGGATTGTAGACCTGAGGGTTGGACGGCGCGAGCAGGACAAGGAAAATGACGTTCATGATCAAGCCGATGCCGGCGATCGCGGGACGGACACTGAGCAAGCAGCCAGAAATCAGGACAGGCGCGATTGCCATTGCAAGTCGCACGAACTCCTGCGACTCCGTCAGGGCGTAAAAGCGTACGATCCCAGCGCTCACCGAGGCGAGCACGAAGCTAACCATGGCTGCTACCGCGAATTTTGAAGGACTTGGCATTGTGACGCTGAGCGCGCACAGGATCGCGGTAATTGTCAGCGCTCCCACAGATGCGGGCCATCCGGCAAGCACGAGAAAGATCGCTCCCGCGGTGAGCGCAATTCCAATTCGCGTCGCGTTACCCAAAGCAACGGCAAATTCCCCGTGATGCGGCAGGCGCACGTCGCGCGCCGGCTCGAGCCCTTCGCGCAAGGATGATAACCCGTCGTCGAGCAGGCTTTTCGATTCCACGAAACGGACAGCCTGCTGAATCTGCCAAACCGCCCCAGCAACAATATCCGGGCGGGACAACTCGATTTCACGCAGCTTTGTCAGAAAGGCAAGCGCCTCGGCGTGTCGGCCGTCGATCGCGGCAAGACATTGGTCCTTGATAGTAACAGCCACGGGATCGCCGTGCGCAAGCAAACTCAACAGCCGAACCTGTTGCACGATCTCGACGAGCGCGAGCATGGCGCTCCTGGCGCCCGCTGCCCGCTGTCGCCCGTCCGCCATGTCATGCGCAACGATGTCGACCTGATCTCTCAACCCCGAGATTTGTGCAAGGAGTGCTCCCGCTCGATCCCAGTTCTCCGCGTTCCCACTCAACACATCGCGCGCATAGCTGCGAACATCGCGCCAAATATCGTTGATGCGGCGATCTAACTCACGCCAGACCGGCGGTGATCCGAAGACATCGTTTATCAGCGTCACACACAGGATTCCAATCGCGATCGCCGCCATTCGGTCCGTCATCGTCGTAAAAACATTCTGCGGCGTATCGATGTTGACGAGCGCAATGATTGCGACCGTGTAACCGGACAATACGGCGGCGTAGGCCTGGTAGCCGCGGAAGTAGCTTGCGACAAAGACACAAATGCATATCCAGCAAATGAAAGCGCCGAGCATTCCGATCCGCTCGCCCGGAAAGAGACCGGCGATCACGACCGACATGGTGGCGCCTATAAGGGTGGCCGCGATCCTGTTGGCCGCTTTGGCAAGCGCCGCGCCGCGCGTCGGCTGCGCCAATATTGCCACCGTAACGGCCGCAGATGACGCCCCTCCAAGTTGCAGCCAGAAAGCCATGTAGAGCGCGACTATCGCCGCCAGCCATATTCTGAAGGCATAGGCCCATATGTGAACCGGTATTACCATGCGCCAACGTCACAGGCCTTCAAGAGACAGCCCTCTGTCGTGAAGATCGGCTTCGACCGAATATTCGGTTGCCGTGTTTCTCATCACCCCCCATCGCCGACGGGCCCCGCAGGACGGGATCCGCAGAGACCTCCCGGCCAAGCGAGGGACTGTACGCTTCGCCGCTACGGCGGGAGTTTTCTCAGTCATTTACGAGCCATAGTCCTCGAGGACTTTCAGATCGCTAACTGAGTAAGAGAGCGAGTAACGGAACCCCGACTCGATCCGGCTCGGCGCGAGCGCGTGGAGTTCTTCGCCTTTCGTTTCCGGAAAATTGAGCTCGCCCTTCCCGATCCATGCGCCGGCAACGATGAGATTGTCGGTGATAGACATCGCCAGCTCGTTGACCGCTGGCTCGTCCCGGTATCCGGCCGCCAGTCTCGGGAAGTATCGCCACAAGACGGTGGGCCGGCTGAGGAGAGACAATCCGTTTTCGACCGGCTCGTGCAAGGTGACGCAAGCTTCCGCAAGACGCTGGCCATGCGCGGACAAGCTCGCACCAAACCGACTGCCGGACGCAACCGGCGCCGCGGCGGGGCCTGAGGCCGCAAAGGAGCGCGTCTGAAAAATGCTCCCCATCTTCTTTGGAAACCCCCGCGTCCAACCGCACGCCAGCGCGGCGTCATTGTCGACATAGATGTATGGACACCACATGACCGGCACGTCGCGATACATCGCGTCGACCAAAATAGACGCCTCGCGGTATTGATAACGAGCCGGATCGAGATATTCGTCGTCCTGGGCCGTGAATTGCCAATCCAAAAACATCATGACAGCGCGACCGTTCGAGTTCGGGTCTCGAGAGAGACCGTTTGGCAACGTCGCTGCCGTCGCATCGGGGTCCGTCCAGAACTCGACTCCGACAGCATCGCCGGCATAGTGCCAGGGTGGTGGCGGACTTAGAGCGGCCTGGCCGAATGGCGATTTCGGAACTGTAAAGCCCTTTAGCATTCCCGTGTCCTGATGCGTCCGTCGCCTTCGGCACAGAGGCTACCGAAGCCGGCCACGATTGATTTGATTAAAGTGCGTCGACTTGTTTATTTCTGCCGCAATCCAGAGCGCGCCGTTTGGAACAACCGCGATCGCTGGGCGGCCGGGTCTGCCAGGATTTCGATATCGGTCACGACTAGGAGAACGAGAATCGATATCCCCGTCCGATCCTCAGCGGACCCAGCACGTCCAGTTCTTCGCCGTAGGCTTCCGGAAAATTGAGCGCACCCTCGCCGATCCAGATATTTGTGAGCAGGAGGTGGTCCGGGACGCATCGAACGAGCTCATCCACAGCCGGCTTGTCGTGCATCCCCGCGGAGAGCCGCGGAAAATGTCGCCGTACCACAATCCGTCGATCGAGCAGTCCAACGAAACGCTCTGCTCTTTCGCGCAAGGTCGAATCGGTCGCTCCAACGAACCCATTCGAACTCGCTATCGCTTGGCCGTAGCCGACCCGTCGACGTCGCATCGGCGCTGCTCGACGGCGCGTGTAGCGACCATGGCGGCTGATGCGTTCCATCTGACACTGCCCTGATCTGAAAGGCCGGCACCGCCGAGCGACGCCGACAGCGCCCGTTTCAGCTTTCGACCACAGCTCTCGAAAGTGCGCTTCGCAAGGAAGGCATGGCTCAAGGAAGACATGCTTGATCAGCAGCCAGTGTCCCTGCGACGCGCTTTAGCGTTGCATTTGCGTGCTCATCGGCGCGGGCGACGGCATCATCATGTTCTGGTTCATGTCGACCATGATCCACATGGTGCCAGCGACCACCACGAAGACGATGAGCACGCCAAAGGCGAGCGCCAGGACATTATTGGTGCTTTCCGGCCCGGTGGTGATGTGCAGGAAGAACACCAGATGTACCCCCATCTGAGCGATGGCGAGCACGGCGAGGCCCAGAGCAACGCCACCTGTCCAAAGCAGCGAGGTGTTAGCGGCCCAGAAAGATGTCGCCGTGAGGAGGACGGCCAGAAACAGTCCGGTCGTATAGACGAAAAGCGGCGATGGAGCCGACGCCTGCATTTCGCGCGTCGGCCGGTCCCCGGGTGCACGATCGTATCGAGCTTCGGTCATAGACTTACTCCCATGAGGTAAACGACGGTGAATACCCCGACCCAAACGATGTCCAGCGCGTGCCAGAACAAGGCAAAGCAGAGCAAGCGGCGCTGCACGGTGGCGTCCAGACCCATCACCGCCACCTGCACCATCATCACGGTCAGCCAGATCAGTCCGAGCGTAACGTGAAGCCCATGGCAGCCGACAAGCGTGAAGAACGCAGATAGAAAGGCGCTGCGCTCCGGCGTTGCGCCGATGGCAATCATGTTGGCGAATTCGCGGATCTCGAGAGTGAGAAACGCGGCGCCGAGCGCGAAGGTGATCAGGGCCGCCAAATAGGTCCTGAAGTAGCGACGCGAATTGATGGCCAGGGACATCAGCCCGCAGGTGTAGCTCGAGGCGAGGAGGCAAGCAGTTTCGATCGCAACCGTCTTTTGATTGAACAACTGTGCGCCAGTCGGACCGCCCGCCGTGGCGTGTACGAGAACCGCGTAGCTCGCAAAGAGCGCAGCGAACATGACGATGTCGCTCAGGAGGAATATCCAGAACCCGAAGGCGACCACGACCCTCTTTGGAGCAGGACCTGCCTCACTTGCACTTGGCAGCGCGTCTTGAGGGACGCTGTCGATTGCAACGGAGATGTTCATGCTGCGGCTCCCGCTTGGTGGGCCCGATCGAAGCGGGCAATCTGCTCTGCCGGCACCTCTATTTCGCTCCGACGTCGGAATGCGAAGGCAAGCAGCGTCACGAATGCGCCGAAGACTCCCAGACCGGCCATCCACCAGATGTGCCAAATCATTGCGAAACCGATGACGACCGCAAAAAAGGCAGTGACAAATCCGGTGGCGCTGTTTTTGGGCATTTCGATCGGCTCGTAAACGCGCGCCGGCGGCGCTTCGTCCTTTGTCGCGAGCGCCTGCCGTTTGCTGCTCCAAAGGGCGTCTCTGCCGCTGACGCGCGGCTGGACCGCGAAATTCCACGCAGGCGGTGGCGAGGTCGTGGCCCATTCCAGCGTCCGGCCATTCCATGGATCGGCAGTCACGCGCAGCTTCTCTCGCGCTCGGATCGAGACCACGAGCTGGATGATCTGGCAGGCGATCCCGCCCAGGATAATGACGGTACCAACCATCGCCACCACCAACCACGGCTGCCACGCCGGATCGGCGTAGTGCTGCATGCGCCGGGTCATGCCCATCAAGCCGAGCAGATAGAGCGGCATGAATGCGAGATAGAACCCGACGAACCAGCACCAGAACGCGGCTTTGCCCCATCGTTCATCGAGTTGGAAGCCGAAGGCCTTCGGAAACCAGTAATTGTAGCCAGCCATCAATCCGAAGACGACGCCGCCGATGATGACGTTATGGAAATGCGCGATCAGGAACACGCTGTTGTGCAGCTGGAAGTCGGCCGGCGGCACCGCCTGGAGCACGCCGGTCATGCCGCCGATGACGAAGGTCACCATGAATCCGATCGACCACAGCATCGGCACCGAGAGCCGGACCCGGCCGCCGTACATGGTGAACAGCCAGTTGAATATCTTCACGCCCGTCGGCAAAGCGATGATCATGCTCATGACGCCAAAGAAGCCGTTGACGTTTGCGCTGGCGCCCATTGTGAAAAAGTGATGCAGCCAAACCAGAAAGGAGAGGATGCAGATCGCCATGGTCGCGGCTACCATCGAGCGATAGCCGAACAGCGGCTTGCCGGAGAAGGTCGAGACAACCTCGGAAAAGATACCGAACGCCGGCAGGATCAGGATGTAGACTTCTGGGTGCCCCCAAACCCAGAACAGGTTGGCGTACAACATCTGATTGCCGCCGCCATCATTGGTGAAGAAATGGAAGCCGAGATAACGATCGAGCAGCAGCATCGCGAGGACCGCGGTCAGCACCGGAAAGGCCGCGACAATGAGCAGGTTGGTAGCGAGCGCAGTCCAGCAGAAGACCGGCATGCGCATATAGCTCATCCCTGGCGCCCGCAGTTTAAGGATTGTGGTGACGAAGTTGACGCCCGCCAGCAAGGTGCCGAGGCCCGAGATCTGCAGCGACCAGAGATAGTAGTCGACACCCACGCCCGGGGAGAATTGCAATTCGCTCAGTGGGGGATAACCCCACCAGCCGGCTTTTGAGAACTCGCCGATCGCCAAAGAAACGTTGATCAACAGCGCGCCCGAGGCGGTCAGCCAGAAGCTGACTGAGTTGAGGGTGGGAAAGGCAACGTCGCGGACGCCGAGCTGCAGCGGCACCGCAAAATTCATGACCCCCACCACGAACGGCATCGCCATGAAGAAAATCATGATCGTCCCGTGTGCGGAAAAGATCTGGTCGAAATGCTCGGGCGGCAGATATCCTTGTGCGCCGCCGGCCGCGACCGCCTGCTGCGCGCGCATCATGATCGCGTCGGAGAAGCCGCGAAGCAGCATCACCAGCGCCAGCACGCAATACATTACACCGATACGTTTATGGTCGACTGAAGTAAGCCATTCGCGCCATAGATAGAGCCACGCGCCCTTCATCGTGACGAACCCAAGAACAGCGACCACGACGAGGACCATGAACGCGGTGGCGCCCATGACGATCGGCTGATGCAACGGAAGCGCGCTCCAGTCGAGCTTACCAAGGAGATTCATTATTCGACCCTCTCGGACGTTGAACAGATGAATTGCGATAAATCGCCTGCAATCGATGCGGTGTTCACGACGCCGCTGAAGAAGTCGGCGGCAATGGCGCGATAGGTGAACGGCGCGATCGCCTGACTGGGCTTGGCCAGCTCTTTATAAGACCGGGTATCGAGCACCGGGCCTGCTTCGCGCGCTTGGCCGACCCATTGTGCAAATTGGTCGTTCGGCACCGCATCAACCGCAAAGCGCATGTCCGCAAAGCCGTCGCCGCTGAACATGGCCGACAGGCCGGGATACGTTCCAGGATGGTCAGCCTGAAGGTGAAGGCGCGTCACCATGCCGGACATGGTGTAGATCTGCCCGCCCAACTGCGGCACGAAGAAGCTGTTCATGACCGTCGCGGAGGTCAGCTCGAAACTGATCGGGGTGCCGACCGGCACGGTCAGATGATTGACGCTGGCGACGCCTTGCTCCGGATAGATGAACAGCCATTTCCAGTCGAGCGAGACAACCTGAACGGTAACCGGCTTGACCGAGGAGCTGATCGGTTTGCGCGGATCGAGATCGTGTGCACCGACCCAGGCGACGCCGCCAACCAGGAGAACCGTCATTGCGGGGATTGACCAGACGAGCAGTTCGAGACGGCCGGAGTACTCGAAATCCGGCAGGTAGGAAGCCCGCTTATTCGACGCGCGAAACCAGAAGGCGACGGCCAGGGTTGCAAGGATCACCGGGATCACGATCGCCAGCATGATGCCAAGCGCGTTGAACAGGATAAGCCGTTCGGCGGAAGCAATCGGCCCTTTCGGATCGAGCACGCCTTCGGTGCAGCCACCGAGTGTCGCGGCACCGATCAGGACGACGGCAAGTAGACCGTATCGCATGTTAGACCTCGCTGAAGTTGACGGTGCAGCATGCGCCGCGGGCGGCGCCTCGCGGCAGCTCGGCATGCACCGGCCCGACGGTGCGGCCGGCATGCCGGGAGCGCATAAGCGAGAATGACCCGCCGCCATGATCGATCAGGAGGGCCGCAAACAGCACGAACAGATAGACGATCGAGAACACGAACAGCCTGTGAGGGGCGCGGCGATCAGCCCCAGTGCTCCTGTTCAGCCGGAGTGCAAGCAGAAGGAAAAGCGTCCCGCAGATCGCGACGATCGCACCATAGATCGCCCCTGCAAACCCGAGTACCCAGGGCAGCTCCGAGGCAAGAGCGAGGAGGCCGCTGTAAATCAGAATCTGCCGCGTTGTTGCAGCCCTTCCCGCAACGACCGGCAGCATCGGAATGCCCGCGCGGGCATAATCATCGGCACGATTAAGCGCCAGGGCCCAGAAGTGGGGCGGCGTCCAAAGGAAGATAATGAGGAACAGCGCAAGCGGCTCGAGCCCGATTTCTCCGGTTGCCGCGGCCCATCCGATCACGGGCGGCAGCGCACCAGCGGCGCCGCCGATGACGATGTTCTGTCGCGTGGCCCGCTTCAGCCACGCGGTGTACACGGCAACATAAAAGAGGATCGTGCCGGCCAACAGTGCGGCTGCTGTGAGGTTCGTCGCCAAAGCGAGAACCACCACTGCGAAACCGCCGAGAGCGAGTCCAAAGACAAGCGCCTCGAACCGGGAGACCTTGCCACGGGGAATTGGCCGCATCGCAGTACGGCCCATGATCGCATCGATATCCGCGTCGTACCACATGTTGAGCACGCCGGCGGCTCCAGCTCCGGCCGCAATGGCAAGAACCGCGGCAAAAGTGCCTAGCGGATCAAGCCGAACCGGAGCGATGCTTAGTCCGACGAGCGCGGTGAAGACGGCGAGCATCATCACACGTGGCTTTGTGAGGGCGACGAAGTCAGACACACTCCAATGGTCAGTCAGCGGTCGAGCAGAACCAGACGATAATGCAAAGCGAGCTCGTCTCTCCCCAAGCTGGCCAGCAATGGATTTGACGTTCATCTCGCTGCTCCGAGTTCTTTCAAAAAGAGAGCGGCGTGTTCGTTCGAACAGCCGCGGTGCATGCATTCAATATGCATCCTCACCCCAGAGCCGCGATTGAACGCGGCTGCTCGATTGGGGCCAATCATGCTCAAAACTGTCAGCTGACGAGTTCTGGTCTCAGGACAGGCGTTTCGATCGCACGATTCGGGATGATCCGAGCACGTTTCAACAAGCGCACCACGCAAGCCTTTCCTAAAACAGATCGTCGTTCGGATATCTGCAGCGCGCCGCTCTACAGTTCGAATATCGACGAGGCCTGTTGCGTTTGTCGTGGAAGCGGCCGCTTTACCGGAGAACCATCAATGAAGACATCTTTGCTCTGGATGATTGCAAGCGCCTGCCTTATCGCTCCGGCCTCTGTCGCACACGCGCGATCCGCCTATGACGGCTCCTGGGATCTCGCCTTCGTGACACAAAGGGGTTCATGCGATCCCAGTTACAATTTCACCGTCAATATTTCCGACGGCATTGTGACTCATCCAAATCTCGTAAAATTCAAAGGATATGTCGCAAAATCCGGTTCGGTCCGTGCGTCAGTGGAGGTTCACGACAAATTCGCTTCCGGCACCGGCAGGCTTTTCGGAACCTCAGGTCGCGGAAAATGGAGCGGCTACGCGGGAAGTGCGCGATGCTCGGGCTACTGGACCGCGCAGCGCAATTAACCGACTTGAAAAAGGAAACATCGTGGCCCAGCCTCTGACGTGCGAGGCGGCATTAAAGACGACCGCACTGGCAGCCACACTCCTGTTTGCCCATGGGCAGACCACAGAACGGACGGTTATTGCTGCCGAGCGGCTTGGCCGCGCTCTCGGCGTGACGGTCAGGGTGCTACCTTACTGGGGCGAACTCACCGTCGAAGTCGAGGGCGCGACCGTCTCACAAATCGTCCCCGCCAAGCCGCTCGGCGTCGACATGGGCAGGGTACTGGCGGTCACGACGGTGGTTGATCAAGTCTGCGACGGCACGTTGCCGGCCGATGCCGCTCAATCTGCGCTTGAGTCGGCTGGCCGTCTGCCGCCAGTTTCCACGCCACGCTTCACTTTGTTCGCAGCCATTGGCGCGGCTTCGCTTGGCGTCATCTTCGGTACACTCGATGCGACGAGCCTGCTGCTGATCGCGGCCAGCGCCGCCGTCGGCGCGCTCGTCCGCCGCTGGTTGTCGGGCGTCAGCGGCAATCCCTTGATTCAACCGCTTTCCGCTGCAACAATCGCCGGTGCGATCGCGGCAGCCGCCGGCCGACTGCAACTGTCGGACGACATAGCTCTCCTTGCGTTTTGTCCTTGTGTGGTGCTGGTCCCCGGACCGCATCTCCTCAACGGCGCCATCGACTTTGCGCGCACACGCATTGCGCTGGGCATCGCGCGCCTCGCCTATGCGGGTCTCATCGTGCTCATGATTTGCCCGGGCCACCTGATCGGCTTCACCGTCGGTGGCGCAACCCTTCCAGCCGCCGGACCGTCCACGCCCGTACCCCTGATTGCCGACGTGGCTGCGGCGGGAGGCGCCGTTGCAGCCTTCGGTACCTTCTTCTCGATGCCTTGGCACCAGCTCCCATTCCCGATCGCCGCCGGCATGCTTGCGCATGCGGCGCGTTGGGCACTGATCTCGTTTGCAGGGGCGAACGTCGCGACTGGAGCATTTGTGGCCTGCATCCTGGTCAGCGTCATCGTTACGCCGGTCGTCGACCGCTGGCATCTGCCGTTCGCAGCCCTCGCCTTCTCCGCGGTCGTTTCGATGATGCCCGGCTTCTTCTTGTTTCATGCCGCGAGCGGCGTCATCGAATTGGTCTCGATCGGACCAACCGCGCCGGCCACCCTGCTGACCACAATAGCCGCCAATGGCGCCACGGCTTTTCTGGTCATCATGGCCATGACCTTCGGGCTGATCCTTCCGCGCATGTTGTTCGAGCGCTTCCTTCCTGCGCCCACATAAACCCGGCACGGATGTTCTAGGTGGCACAACGCTATTCAAGAATAATCCTGTTCTCAGCTGTATGCAGTATTGCGGGGTGGCGAGGCGCCGGCTGAAGACTCCATCAGGAAAAACGATGACAACAGTTCTCACCAAATCCTTTCCGCCGGAGAAGTCGACCGTTGCGAATGCGGCTCGCCGGAAGCAACGTGTTTTGATCGTCGGTGCGGGATTTGCAGGCATCGCCGCAGCACGCACGCTCAAGCGATCCGATGTCGAGGTCACGCTGATCGACCGGCGTAATCACCATATCTTTCAGCCGCTCCTGTACCAGGTCGCCGCCGCTGTTCTGGCGCCATCCGAGATAGCGGCACCGATCCGTCAGCTTGAGGCGAAACAGAAGAACCTCCGCGTATTACTGGCGGAGGTTAAGGGCATCGATCTCGGAGCCCGCACCCTCGAGGCTGTTTGCCCGGGGATTGGCAGTCGAAAACTCGAGTACGACTTCCTGGTGATCGCGACCGGAATGCGTCCGAGCTATTTCGGTCACGACGAGTTCGCGCGGTTCGCGCCAGGCCTCAAGAGCCTCAGCGACGCCGAGACGATCCGAACCAAGATCCTGAGTGCGTTTGAATTGGCCGAATCGACCGATGACGAGAAAGAGCGCGCCCGCCAAATGACCTTCGTTTTGGTGGGCGCTGGCCCGACCGGCGTCGAACTTGCCGCCTCGATCGCCCAACTGGTCTCGTTGACCCTTCGCAACAATTTCCGCAACATTGACCCTGCCAAGAGCCGAATTGTGTTGCTGGACGGCGGCACTCGTGTGCTTCCAACATTTGCGGAATCGCTGTCGCAAAAGGCCGCCAAGCGACTAACGAAACTCGGCGTCGAGGTCTCGACGGGCGTAAAGGTCGAGAAGGTCGACGACCAGGGCGTTATCGCCGCCGGCGTCCGGATTCCCAGCGCCACCGTGCTTTGGACGGCGGGTGTTAGCGCCTCGCCGGTCGTGAAAATGCTGGGGACGAAAACGGACCGCGCCGGGCGCGCATTCGTCGGCGCTTTCATGGACGTCCCCGAGGCGCCCAATGTTTTTGTGGTGGGAGATGCAGCCACGATGACCCAGGATGGTCATCCCGTTCCCGGCGTGGCGCAGGCAGCCATTCAACAGGGGCGATTTGTCGGACATGTCATCGCCAACCGTGTCCGGGGACACAAGGATGGTCGACCATTTCGATACCGCAACAAAGGCAATATGGCGGTGGTCGGCAAAAACTTCGCCATCCTCGAGTCCGGTCATTGGCGCAGCAGCGGCTTTCTGACCTGGTGGGTCTGGGCCGCGCTGCACGTGCTCGCGCTGCCGCAGCTTCAGAACCGGTTCCGCGTCCAAACGCAATGGTTCTGGTCCTATCTGTCGGGACAACGGAGCTCACGGCTGATTGCCGAAGGCCCGCGGTCGTCTACATCGTCATCTTAGTCAGGCGGATTGCTGCCGGATTCTGCAGCTCGTTGGGGACTGCACCTGTGGACGCCTCTATCATCTCCGCGCTCGCCGCCCTCACCGGAGCCGCTGTGGGCGGCTTGACCAGCGGAATGGCGGCCTGGCTGAACCACCGAAGCCAGGTCCGCACCGAGTGGGTCCTTCACGAGAAGAGCCGCCGGCAAATACTTTACAAGGATTTCATCGAGGAAGCCGCCAAATGTAACATTGAGGCGCTCCAGCACGACAAAGCCGACATTCCCGGCCTGGTTGGTCTTTACGCCAAGCTGAGCAGCATGCGGGCGGTGTCTTCGAAGCCAGTGATCCAGCGTGCCGACGATGTCGTGCGAAAAATCCTCGACACCTATCTGGAGCCCGACAAGAGTTTCGTCGAGCTGCGCGAAATGGTCATCGATGGAACGATCGACATGTTGCGAGACTTCAGCCACGCGTGCCGCGACGAATTCGAGCAGATGCGGCCAATACAATTTTGAACTTCACCGCCTATTTCGGTCGCGCCATCGTCACTGAAACTCGGGCAAACCTTACCTACACCAATTCCTTCCAATACTCGCTCACATCATACCTCCGCACCTCCTCGACGCAGGTCGTCTCGAGTCCTTGCCGCGGAGTTAGCCGGTCATAGAAGTGCGGAATGTCTTCGCGCTGATAGAGAATGCCGCAGGCGACGCGATCCTGAACCTGTGTAGCGAGCGCCCTCGCCTGCTGCAGATTGCCTGGATCGTGACCATCGGCATTTGCATCGAAGTACCTCTCTAACAGATATTCGTGCGTCGTGAAGTGATTGTATGTCGGACACGCCTGAAGCATCTCGACGAAGGCAAAACCTCGGTGCTGAATGGCCGCCTTGAGAATACGAGTCATCAGCTTGATGTCGCCGCTAAAGCCACGCGCAACAAAGGTGGGGTTGAGCGAGAAGATCAGGTCCATGCTCGCCAATGTGTGCTCGGGGATCCCGTTCGGGCTCGTGTTCATGGGCTGGCCCTGGGGCGTGAGTGAACTCGCCTGCCCGGTCGTTAGCCCGTAGTTGGTATTGTTGTGCAGGACGAACGTGATGGGATAGTTGCTCCTCACGCCATGGACCAAATGCCCGATACCCTCCGAGAAAGTCCCGCCATCTCCGCCGAAGGCGATGACCGGAACTTTCATATTTGCAAGCTTCGCGCCCGCTGCAAACGGGATGACGCGACCATGGAGCCCGTGGAAGCGGTAGCCCTCAATCTTGTCCGAGCCATTGCCGTTGCAACCGACATCGTAGCAAAGGCAGACCTGCCACGGATGCAAATTCAGCTCCACCAACGCATATTTCACGGCCGTCCAAATGCCATAGTTGCCGCAGCCGTCACACCAGATGCATTTGGTTTCCGAATAGTACTCGGAAAGAGCGGGCGGCTGGGTCTGTAGGGCGATATTCATGATGAGCTACCTGCATGTTCGAAATGGGGAAGCTTTTCTTCTCTTTCCGAGGTGCCCGCACATCTTTCCATCACCGACGAAAGAAGCTCGTCGTAGAAAAACGGTCGGCCGTCGTACTTGAGAATTTTATCCGGGATATCCAGGCCGCACTCCATCCTGATAAGCATGCCCAACTGCCCCTGATAGTTCTGTTCCACCAGAACAATGCGTTTCGACCGCATTGCCAATCTCCGAAGCTCCTGGGTACGGAGCGGCCAAAGGTACGTGTAGTGCAAATACGCGATCTTCCGCCCTCGCAGTTCATCGCTACGCATGACGTCTTGAAAGGTCTCACCGGTGCTTCCCCAACCGATCGCAAGCAACTCGATTTCATCACCTGGATCAATCCAATCGCTCGCCTGTACGCTGCGACCGCCGATACTCAAGCGAGGTGCCGGAAGCCCCGCCTTCAATCCGTTGAACTTCTGCAATCGCTTTTCCATTTGCAACTTGGTATTGAGGCCGGACTCATCCACGGCGCCCGTCGAATCGTGTTCGTCGCCCTGGGCGCAATAGGTCGCCGCGTCGCTGCCGGGAAGCCAACGCAACGAAACGCCGCCCTTGGCATGCGGGTCAAATCGATCAGAAGATTTCAGGAATTTCAGCTTCTCGGAATCGACGACGAGCCTGCCACGGTCAATTTCGGCCGTTTCCAGATCGTAGGGGCGTTGCGTGTAGAGCGCCTCGGCGATCTGCTTGTCGGTGAGAACAATGACACTGATTTGATACTGCTCTGCCAGATTGAATGCGACCGGCATCAAATCGAAGGCATCCTGGCTGTTGCTGACAGCGATTACGCAGCGCGCGAATTCGCCGGCAGAGCAACTCGCGGCCTGCAGGAGACCGCCCTGAGCCGTCCAGGTCGGCAGGCCCGTTGCCGGACCAGGGCGTTGCGCCAGCACAAATACAGTCGGGTTCTCGATCATTGCATTCAGGGACAGTGTCTCGCTCATCAGATCAAATCCGACACCGGAGGTGGCGGTGAGCGCGCGGGTTCCCATGTACATTGCCCCGCTCACGATCTGTGCGGCGGTGATCTCGTCATCCGCCTGCTTGACCACCATGTGAGTCTTGTTTTCGAGCTCGGCAATGAATGACAGCAGCGCGCTGGAGGGCGTCATCGGGTAGCCGGCATAGAGCCGCACCCCCGCATGAACCGCGCCGAGTCCCATCGCTTGACTGCCGGTGATCAAGAGGTGGCTGGCGAAACCCTTGTCGGGTGGCGGCAACACGACGGAGGTCGCTCCTTGCTCCGGATCGACAAAGGAATATCCCTCATCGATGCATCGCATGTTGAGTTCGAGCAGAGCTTTCTTCTTCGCAAACTTCTCTCCGACGAGGGATTTGATGACATCGATATCCTGATCCAGCATGGACCAGACAAAGGCGGTCAGCAGCACATTGGAAAGAATCGCCTTCGCACCGAGGCGATTGAGCATGTCATCGGTTGGGAAATAGATGACGCGAAGGCTTCGCTCCGCGATCAGTTTCTGATGATGCTCTGGAAACTGCCACCCGGGCGTCACGTGCAGCACGATACCGCCCTGTTTCAGTTCATCCATGTTCAGCTCGAGA
>Ga0210403_10001008_pt1 | contig 27621 bp, 25 predicted proteins | sample IncBWC19MmetaG_FD_150863 | JGI IMG/M metagenome (GOLD analysis project Ga0210403, IMG submission 150863) | Forest soil microbial communities from Barre Woods Harvard Forest LTER site, Petersham, Massachusetts, United States - Inc-BW-C-19-M | ecosystem: Environmental > Terrestrial > Soil >...
CCCTCCTCGGCCAACAGCGCCACCACGGTGCCCGGCAAGGGCGCTACGATCTTGTCTTCGCCGACCTGCTCCTCGTCGTCGCCACCGAACGGATCGACCCAATGCAGCTCGAAGCGGCCGTTGCGGGTGCGCAGATAAAGCTCCTGGCCCTCGATCACGGCGACGATATGGGATTTGACGCCGTCGAGCGTCACATCGTAGCCACCGAGCCCCGACGCTCTCGATGCGAACGCGATCTCGCGGTTGTCTATCGTCAGCGTCGAAGGCTCATTGCCGTAGTGCAGCGCGACCTTTTTCTCGACTCCCTGCCCCGCGCGGAACAGAAACAGCCGTTCGCGCCGGCCGACCGGCATCCAGCCAAAGGTATGCCAGGGCGAACGCACATCGCGCTGTGCGGCATCGGCTTCCTCACCGAGGATCGCCGCAACTGCCGCGGCGAGCTCGAGATCGCCGGGCGCCGCTGCGGCAGGCGTCAGCGCCTTCAGTTCGCGTTCGATGAAGCCGGTATCGATCTTGTTGGCGCGAACCTTTGGATGCGTGACCAACGCCGACAGGAACGGAATATTGGTGACGATACCGCGGACATCGGTCTCTTCCAGCCCGCGGTTGAGCCGGTCGATCGCCGCCTCACGCGTGGGCGCAAAGGCGATTACCTTGGCGAGCATCGCGTCGTAATAGGGCGAGACCGCATCCCCCTCGCGATAGCCGGCATCAATGCGCAGTCCATCCGTTTGCGGCGGCAGGCGCCAGCTCCGGATCCTGCCGACCGAGGGCATGAAATTCTTGTTTGGGTTCTCGGCATAGACCCGCGCCTCGATGGCGTGGCCGTTCATCCTGATCTGGTCCTGCTTCAACGGCAGGCTTTCGCCGAAGGCGACGCGCAACTGCCATTCGACGAGATCGACGCCGGTGATCAGTTCGGTGACGGGGTGTTCGACCTGCAGGCGCGTGTTCATTTCGATGAAGAACACGTCCTTGCCGTCGGACACGAATTCGATGGTGCCGGCGCCGACATAATTCACCGCGCCGGCCGCCTTGCGTGCAGCCTCGCAAATCGCCTCGCGCTGCTTCGCATCGAGCGTGGGCGACGGCGCCTCCTCGATCACCTTCTGATGCCGCCGTTGCAAGGTGCATTCGCGCTCGAACAGCGACACGAGATTGCCGTGGCTGTCGCCGATCACCTGCACTTCGATGTGGCGGGGATTGTCGACATATTTCTCGATCAGCATACGATCGTCGCCGAATGCCGCCTTGGCCTCGCGCTTGGCGCTGACGATGGCGGGGCCGAGCTCGGCGGCCGAGCGAACCACGCGCATGCCGCGGCCGCCGCCGCCGGCGGACGCTTTCACCAGCACCGGAAAGCCTATTCTGTCGGCGGCTTTCGAAAGTATCGCGTCGTCCTGGTCTTCGCCGTGATAGCCGGGCACCAGCGGTACGCCGGCTTTCTCCATCAGCGCTTTCGAGCCGGATTTCGAGCCCATCGCGATCATCATCTCGGCCGTTGGGCCGACGAAGACGAGGCCGGCTTTCGCGCAGGCCTGCGCGAACTCGGCATTTTCGGAGAGGAAGCCGTAGCCGGGATGGACGGCTTCGGCGCCGGTCTGGCGCGCGGCCTCGATCACCCGCTCGATATTGAGATAGCTGTCGCGCGCACGCGCCGGCCCGAGCAGCACGGCTTCATCGGCCATCGCCACATGCATCGCGCCGCTATCGGCTTCGGAATGCACCGCTACCGTGCGGAGCCCCATGGCGCGCGCGGTGCGGATCACGCGGCATGCGATCTCGCCGCGATTGGCGATCAGGAGCGTGCGAAAGCGCCGATACATTCTTGCGCGATCCATCGTCACATCCTGAACAGGCCGAATTTGGTCGGCTCGATCGGCGCGTTCGACGCCGCCGACAGCCCGAGCCCGAGCACGAGCCGCGTGTCGGCGGGGTCGATCACGCCGTCGTCCCAGAGCCGGGCGGTCGCGTAATAGGGATTGCCCTGGCTTTCATATTGCGCGCGAATGGGCGCGCGGAATTTCTCCTCCTCTTCCGCCGGCCAGCTTTCGCCCTTGGCTTCGATGTTGTCGCGGCGGACCTGGCCCAGCACCATCGAGGCCTGCTCGCCGCCCATCACCGAGATGCGGGCATTCGGCCACATCCAGAGGAAGCGCGGGCCATAGGCGCGCCCGCACATGCCGTAATTGCCGGCGCCGTAGGAGCCGCCGATCACCACGGTGAATTTCGGCACGCTCGCGGTCGCAACTGCGGTCACGAGTTTCGCGCCGTCGCGCGCAATGCCGCCGGCCTCGTATTTCTTGCCGACCATGAAACCGGTGATGTTCTGCAGGAATACCAGCGGTATCTGGCGCTGACAGCATAGCTCGATGAAGTGCGCTCCCTTGAGCGAGCTTTCGCTGAAGAGGATGCCGTTATTGGCGATGATGCCGACCGGGTAACCCCAGATGTGGGCGAAGCCGCAGACCAGCGTCTGGCCATAGAGCTTCTTGAACTCGTCGAACTCGGACCCATCGACCAGCCGCGCGATGATATCGCGCACGTCGAAAGGCTTGCGGCCGTCCACCGGCACCACGCCATAGATTTCCTGCGCCCCATAGAGCGGCTCACGCACCTCGCACATGTTGAGCGTGGCGCGCGCGCCGGGCGGCTTCAGCGTCGCGACGATGCGACGCGCGATGCCGATCGCGTGTGCATCGTTCTGCGCGTAGTGATCGGTGACGCCGGACTGGCGCGAATGCACGTCGGCGCCGCCGAGCTCCTCTGCGGTGACGACTTCGCCGGTCGCCGCCTTCACCAGCGGCGGTCCGCCCAGAAAGATCGTGCCCTGATTGCGCACGATGATGCTCTCGTCCGACATCGCCGGCACGTAGGCGCCGCCGGCCGTGCAGGAGCCCATCACGATCGCTATCTGGGGGATGCCTTGCGCCGACATCTGCGCCTGGTTGAAGAAGATGCGGCCGAAGTGACGTTCGTCCGGAAAAATCTCGTCCTGCATCGGCAGGAACGCGCCGCCGGAATCCACCATGTAGACGCAGGGCAGATTGTTCTGGCGCGCAATGTCCTGCGCGCGCAGATGCTTTTTCACCGTCATCGGGTAGTAGGTGCCGCCCTTGATCGTGGCGTCATTGGCGACGACGACGCACTCGCGGCCCGCGATCCGTCCGACCCCGGTAATGATGCTCGCCGAATGCACGTCACCGCCATAAAGGCCGTGGGCGGCAAGCGGCGACAGCTCGAGAAACGCCGTGCCGGGATCGAGCAGGAGATCGACGCGCTGGCGCGCCAGCATCTTGCCGCGCGAGGTGTGCCGCGCCCGCGACGCCTTGCCGCCGCCGCCTGCGATCAGCGCGAGCTTTTCGCGCAGCTCGGCGACGAGGCCGCGCATGGCCTCGGCGTTGCGCGCAAAATCAGATGAGGCGGGATCGAGAGCAGAGTGGAGCGGCATGGTTTTCAGCGATTTATGGTGCGCCGCGGTCGTTGCGACAGCGGCATGGTGTCACCGCAATGCCGCCTTAGGCAACCCCTCGTTCAGTTCCTGGCCGGGGATGCGCGTCTCAGTGCGTCCAGGGTTCGCCGCGTCTGAACGCAAAATTGTCGGCATAGGCGATCTGGCGGTGGGCGGATTGCCTCGGCTCGATCACCTGACAGGGGATGCCCTTGCGCTCGCAATAGGCCACTGCCTCTTCCTTGCTGTCGAAATGCAGCGTGAGCTGTTGCTTCATGTCGCGGGAAGAGGTCCAGCCCATCAGCGGCTCGATCACGCGCGGCTGCTCCGGTTCGTATTCGAGCCGCCATTCCTTGGTCTGGGCTCGGCCCGATTGCATCGCGTTCTTGGCAGGCTTAAAAATGCGAGCGGTCATGGATGGCGGGGTCCCCTGAGAAATGCGATATTGAAGCCCGTGGTGGAAACGTCCAAGATGGGATTCAAGACTTGAGCGTTGATTCCTGTCATGAATGTTACCCGTTGCCGACCGGTATAGTCACTATGCTGCGCTGTGACAATGTCATTGCTGCGATGTGACAATCCGGGCGGGATGACCCGAAAGCCTCTCGATCCACGCGAAAGCATACCCTCGAAACGGCGCCCATGAAAATCAACGCAGTGCTCCCCGAAAAAGGACGTGATCTCCGGCTCGACCTGTTTCGCGGAATCGCGAACTGGGCGATTTTCCTGGATCACATCCCCGACAACATCGTGAACTGGGTCACGACCCGGAACTACGGTTTTTCCGACGCCGCCGACCTCTTCGTTTTCATTTCGGGCTACACCGCCTCCTTCGTCTATGCGCGGATGATGATCGAGCGCGGCTTCATCGTCGGCGCCACCCGCCTGTTCAAGCGCGTCTGGCAGCTCTACGTCGCCCACATCATCCTGTTCGTGATCTACATCGTCTCGATCAGCTTCCTCGCCCAGCGCTTTGGCGATTCCGAGATCATCAACGAGTTCAACGTGGCCGGTCTGGTCGATCATGCGACCCAGACGCTCGGCCAGGGGCTCCTGCTCAAATTCAAACCCGTCAACCTGGACGTGTTGCCGCTCTACATCGTGCTGATGGGCTTCTTCCCGCCGGTGCTCTGGCTGATGCTGCGCCAGCCCGACCTCACCATGCTGGCCTCGATCATCCTGTGGCTGCTCGCGCGGTATTTCGGCTGGAATTTCACCGCCTATCCCGCGGGCAACTGGTATTTCGATCCCTATTGCTGGCAAGTGATTTTCATCTTCGGTTCGTGGTGCGCGCTGGGCGGCGCGAAAAGGGCCGGCTGGATCATCAACTCCCGGGCCACGCTCTATCTCGGCGTGGCCTATTTGATCTTCGCGCTGCTCATGACCTTTGCCGGCAAGTTCCCGGATTTTGCCGCCCTGTTCCCGCACTGGCTGGTTTCGACCTTCAATCCGAACGACAAGACCTTCATGGCGCCCTATCGCTTCATCCATTTCATCGTGGTCGCGATGCTGGTGGTGCGCTTCATCCCCAAGACCTGGCCGGCGCTGGAGTGGAAGGGCTTTGATCCCGCCATCGTCTGCGGCCAGCAATCGCTTGCCGTATTCTGCGTCGGCGTCTTCCTGTCCTTTGTCGCGCATTTTACGCTGACCCTGAGCTCCGGCTCGGTGCTCGCGCAGATCCTGGTCAGCCTTGCCGGCATCATGATCATGACGGTTGTCGCCTACTACATCTCCTGGTCGAAAAGACAGGACAAGCCGGCGTCGAAAGTGCCGAAGCCCGCGGCCCCTGCCCCGGCCACACCGGCTACTTGATCTCCCGCTTGGGCGCCGTGCGGTCGGCACCTTTGGGTTTAGCCACCACCCTGCCGCGCGAGGCGAAACCGCCCCATTCGGTGGCCCAGTCGAGTTCCCTGGTCGAAGCCGGCGCGATGCCGGTCTGGCTGGTCTTGCCCTGCAGCGAGAACATCGCGCCCTGCGGATCGATGCAGCGGGCGATCCAGCTTCCGCCCAACAGCTCCATCGGCCCCTGCACCACGCGGCCGCCGCCTTCCTTCACCCGCGCCACGGCGAGCGCAATGTCGGGGACCTCGACATAGTACAACCAGAACGGAACGGGTGCCCGCGGCAGCTTGGGGAATATGCCGCCGAAGGTGCGGCCGCCCTGCGCGATCAACTGGTAGGATTCCAGCAGATCGTTTTCCCGTTCAGCGAGCTGCCAGCCGAACAGCTCGCTATAAAACGCAAAGGCCTTTTTTCCGTCTGCCGCAAACAACTCGCGCCAGCCGACCTGCCCAGGCTTCTCCGGCTGCTCCAACGGTCCGCCGCACTTCAGTCCGCCGAGCAAACCAAACGTTGCCGTCTGAGGATCGGCGACGATCGACACGCGGCCGATATTGCTGTCGGTCGGCGGCACAAACACCGATCCGCCCAGGCGCTTGAGCCGCTCCACAGTGCCGTCGATGTCGTCAACCTCGACATACCCGACCCAGCGCGGCATCGCACCCATCCGCCGCGCTTCCGGCGGCAGCTCCATCAGGCCGCCGACCTCGGCATGATCGGCAGTGAGAATGGTGTAGGGAAACGCCGCGGAGCCATCCTTCGCGTCCCATCCGACCACGCGGCCGTAAAAAACCTTCGCCGCCGCCATGTCGGTGGTCAACAGTTCGTACCAGGCGAAGCGTCCGTGACGATCGCTCAACGACTTCTCCTCATCATCAGGCCAAAACTGCGCCGCAGCATGTTTCGGCGCGTGCCAAAGTTGTCACGAGATCATGCCCATTTGATTGCACGAGCGACACAATCGCATTCATCAATATGAATAGAAACTGAATGTACAACAACACGTTAGTGAGATCGACGGTCTTGCGCGGTGAGGTTCTTTCAGCGTAGGATCGTATTGGGTTGGATGAATCGAAGTTATCTTACAGGTATGGAGGAGATGCGACTATGTCGAAGCAAGCTTCTAAGCGGAAGCGTGTCACCAAAGCCGCGGTGCCGGCATTGGGCGCAGCCGGGCTGACCTTTTCGCTCGCAGGGGGCGCTTCAGCATCGGCTCTGCCGAATGCGGACACGCCGCAGGCACTGAATTTCTCGCCGGCCCAGTCCGTGGTGCTTAGCGAAGAAGAAATCGCTGACGTCAGTCTGAGCACCTTCCACCTGTTCGACAAGGAAAGCGGTGGCACCGGCTTCCAGCAGATGGCCTGGGGCTGCCGTTGCGGCGGCTGCCGTGGTTGTGGCGGTTGCCGTGGTTGCCGCGGTTGCGGTTGTGGCGGCTGCGGTGGCTGCGCCCGCTGCTGCGCGTCGTGGGGCTTCTGCCGTCTCTGCTGAGGCGGCGCGTCCTGATTGCGCATTCCAATCGACGATTCTTTGGCCGGGCTCGTCCATCGACCCGGCCAATTCATGTGTGCGCTTGCGACCCTCGCCATCCTCATCGAGGCAGCAATTGACAGGCGCATGTTTCCACCCACATCGAAAAATGCTAGCGCGCGAGCCGGTGATGATGTGCCGGCAGGCGATGAGTTCGCCATGCGCGGGCGATTTCCAGAAAATCAGCGTGCTGACCCGATGAAAGCCAAACGCAAGACCCGCGCGCCGCGGCAGGCGGCCCAAAAATCGGCGAAGGAGATCGTGCAGTTCGCACCGAATTTCACCGCCTACGTACTGCCGCCCGTCACGATCTGCCTTTACTCCGAACATCGAAAATTCTTCCTCCACGGCGAGCTTTATGTCGCAATCGCCGAGGCGCTCGGAAAGAACGGCAAGGACACGCAGGTCCTCATCCGTGAGCTCTCGCGCAAATTCCCCGTCGATCAGATCCAGGAAACTCTGAAGCGACTGTATGAACGGCGCTATGTGACGATCGCTTCGCCTGTCACCACCGGCCCTGTCGCCGGCTTCTGGGCGAGCCTCGGCCTGCCGCCCGACGTCGCCGAGAACAGTCTTGCAAACTGCCGCGTGCGCCTCGAAGCGATCGACGTGAAAGGCGCGAAGGAGCTGACAGCCGCATTGATCCATCTCGGCGTCCGCGTCGTCACCCGCTCTCCCGATCTCACGGTCATTCTGGTCAACGACTATCTCGACCGCCGATTGGCCGAACTGAACAAGCAGCACGTCGACGACAAGACTCCTTGGCTGCTGGTGCAGCCATCCGGCGCGTTTCCGCTGGTGGGGCCCGTATTCAAGCCGGGCGAAACCGCCTGCTGGACCTGCCTCTCCGACCGCATGCTCCGCAACCGCGAAATCAAGGGTTTTCTCGATCGCTCCGAGGCGCACATCGTCGCGGAATCGCCGCTGGTCCAAAGTGCTTTGGGGCAAGGCGCGATCCAGTTCGCAGCGGTGGAAATCGCCAAGGCGATCGCGTCCGGCTACCGCACGGATCTGCGCGATCACATCGCAAGTTTTGACCTGATGGGCGCGACCATCACCAAACATTTTGTGGCGCACCGCCCGCAATGCCCGATCTGCGGCAACAAGAAGCTGCAGAACCCGAAGCGGGCGCCGCAGCCGGTCGAGGTCCACGCTGGCACACGATTGATTATGACCAGCGGCGGCTATCGTTCGGTGTCGTCGCGCCAGACCGTGGCGCGCTATCGCAAGCATGTCAGCCCGCTGACTGGTGTGGTGACCAAGCTCGAGAAAATGGACGGCGATCTGCCGCTTAACACCAACTTCTTCGCTCATCATAATTTTTCCGCACCGGCCATGAGCGTCGATCAGCTGCGATCGGGATTGAACGGCGGCAGCTCCGGCAAGGGCTCGACCGCCGAGCAGGCTGAGGCGAGCGCGCTGATGGAGGCAATCGAGCGATACTCCGGAATCTTTCAGGGCGACGAGATCCGGACCGCGCGGCGCCGCTTCGCGGATTTTCCCGAAGGCGAGGCCATCCTCTCCAACGACGTGCAGTACTTCAGCGAAACGCAATTTGCGCGCAGGAATGAGCCGGAGCCCGATGGGTCGCACCCCGTGCCCGATCCCATCGATCCCACGGCGAAGATCGAGTGGTCGCCGGCCTGGTCGTTGCGTGACAAGCGTTTTGTCTATCTGCCGACCGGCTTGCTCTATTTCTTCTACGAGGACTTCCACACCGACTCCAACGGTTGCGCCGCCGGTAATACCCGCGAGGAAGCGATCGTCCAGGGTTTTCTGGAACTGGTTGAGCGCGATGCCTACGCAATCTGGTGGTACAACCGTCTGCGACGCGCCGAAGTCGACCTCGGCGAATTCGATGACGCCTATATCCGCGATATCAAGAGCCAGTTCGCCGACCACGGACGCAGGATCTGGGTGCTCGACATCACCAGCGATCTCGGCGTCCCCACCTATGTCGCCATCATGCACTGGATGAATGACGGCAGGGAGAACATCGAGTTCGGCTCCGGCGCTCATTTCGATCGCCGCATTGCGCTGTTGCGTTCGCTGACCGAGCTCAGCCAGTTCCTGTCGATCGGCGAAGGTGGCCTGCGCGGCGACAGATCGACGCTCGATGGTGTCACGCCGCTGAAGCTGGAGAATTATCCGTTCCTGCAGCCAGCCAGCAATTCCATTGCGGCGGCGCCGCTCGGCCTGAACGTCCCCTTGGACAACGTGAAAGAGCAGGTCGAGGCCTGCGTCGAGGTCGCCCGGCGCGCCGGCTACGACTTCCTCGTGCTCGACCAGACCAGGCCCGATGTCGAGGTGCCCGTCGTCCGCGTGATCGTTCCGGGCCTGCGGCATTTCTACAAGCGCTTTGGGCCTGGCCGGCTGTACGATGTGCCGGTAAAGATGGGTCTGCTCGACCAGCCGCTCCGCGAAGACGAACTCACGCCGTTCCTGCCGCACACCTGAGGCACCATGCCGGGCTCGCGCAAGTCGAAGAAGAAGCGGGGGCAAGAGGCCGCTCCGCCCGTGCTTGTTGCGCGCGTCAACGAGCAGGTTGCGCTTGAGGTCTATGCCAACGGCAAGGTCGGCACTTACGTCGACGGCTATGCCTTTGAGATCGGCATGATCAGCCCTGGCTCGGTGAAACGTGCGCAGGGACTGAGTGAGGGATTGCCGGTTGGCTCGTTCTCGCCAGCACGCAAACCCGTTGACCGCGAAATCGAGGCATTGGCCCGCCATCTCGCCCGCAGGGGTCTCTTGGAATATGGCCTTGCGCCGCCCGGCGGCGACACCGTGGTGGCGATCGAACCACAGATTCCCGATTACTGGCCGCAGATCGCAAAGCTCGGCAATGCCGACATCGTTGTGTTGTCGCGTTTTGCCTATCTGCGACGGCGTGGCAGCGACCTCGTGCTGGAATCGCCGCGGTCGCCCGCGCTGTTCCGCATCGCCGATCCCAGGATCGCCGCGGCGCTTGCCGCACTCACCGCGCCGCAAAAGGTCAGCAAGCTTCGCCAAGAAAAGGATTTTGTTGGGCTCGCGCTGCTTGGCCTGCTCGTCGATTGCGAAATCCTGTTCAAGGCCAAACCGAAAAGCGACGGCCTGCGGCCGGACGAGGGCGATGAAAATCTCGTGGTCTGGGACTTTCACGATCTCCTGTTCCACACCCGCTCGACCGAGGGCCGTCAGGCCAATCTGCTGGGCGGGCGCTTTCCCTATGTCGGCAAGATCGCGCCACCGCCGGCAGTGCGCGCGCCCTGGGGCGGTACGGCGATCGACCTGCAGGGATTTGCGGGCGGGGCCGCCTCGCCGCTCGCCGCGCTGCTGCGCGCGCGGCGCTCGGTGCGCGATTTCGACGAGGCGAAACCGATCACGCTTGCCGAGCTCGCGCGGTTTCTCGACGCCGCCGCACGCGTGCAGTCGAAATGGACCACCCCGTTCGATTTCGGTGACGGCACCGTCGGCCCCGATCTCAATTACACCTCGCGCCCTTATCCGTCTGCCGGGAGCGCCTATGAGCTCGAGCTTTATCTCACAGTGAACGCCTGCGAGGGGCTTGCGCGCGGCCTCTATCATTACGACGCAGACCGGCATGCGCTGGTGCCAATCGAGGCGCGCGCGCCGGAGCTCGAGGCGCAGCTTGCAGCCGCGAGTTTCGCCATGGATACGCCTGGCCTGCCGCAAATCCTCATCACCATTGCCGCCCGCTTCAACCGCATCGCCTGGAAGTACAGCGCCCTCGCCTATTCGCTGGTTCTGAAAGACGTCGGCGTGCTCCTGCAGACGCTTTATCTCGCTGCGACCGACGTGGGGCTCGGTGGCTGCGCCATTGGCACCAGCAATATCGACCTGTTCGCAAAGATGACCGGACAGCCCTTCCATGTCGAAGGCCCCGTCGGCCAGTTCGCGCTCGGCCGCGGCGCGCCGGAAGGCCTTGGCGAACTCCCCGCAGGCCATCGTTAGTCGAGCGCGACATAGGCAGCGAGCGCGGCCATGATCAGCACCAGCGAGACCGCGATCTCGGTGCGAATATTCTGCACCGAATGCGTCTCCTGATCGTCGATCAGCTTGCTGGTGCGGACGAAGCGGACGGCCGCGAGCGCAATCAGCGCAATGCCGATCAGGATCAGTGCGGTGCCGTCATATTCGCCGAGCAGCCCCGAAAGCTTCCCCAACACGCGGTGCTCGCGCGGCGTGAGCTGGTTGGCCTTTTCCATGGTCAATATGAACAGGTTGAATTTCTCGATCACGAAGCCGAACGCGATGGTGGCGATGCCGGTGCGGACCCAGGCCAGGAAGGTCCGCTCGTTGGCGGCGTGATCGGTATATCTGGGGATCACAGAAACCTCGCTTGCTCTCCATTCAGTGGATGGCAGCGTACATGATCTTTTCCTCGGTCGCTTCCAGCGCGGAAAACTCCTCCACCACCTTGCCCTGCCGGCTGACCAGGATCCGGTCCGACAGCGCCAGTATTTCCGGCAAATAGGACGAAATCACAACCACCGCCTTGCCTTCGTCGGCGAGCCGGTTGATCAACTCGTGGATTTCGACGATGGCCCCGACGTCCACGCCCCGCGTGGGTTCGTCGAAAATAATCAGCTCGGGCTCCTGCGCGAGCGATTTTGCGATCACCACCTTCTGCTGGTTGCCCCCTGACAGCTCAACGACTTTTGCCTTGGTGCCGATGGCGCGCACTTTCAGCCGCGATATCCAGGTATCGCCGGCCTGTTGCGACTCGCGGTTGGACAGGAAGAAGCGGCCGTGCGGAAACTTGGCGAGGATGCCGAGATAGATGTTGCGCGCGACCGACATGGTTTCGAAGAAGCCCTCGACCTTGCGATCCTCGGTCACATAGGCAATGCCGGCGCGCACGGCCGGCGCGGGCACCCGGTAGCGGACCGGCTTGCCGCGCAACAAAATCTCGCCGCCGTGGAAAAAGTCCCGCTTCAAGACTCCCGCCACGATCTTGAAGGTCTCGGTGCGGCCGGCGCCGACCAGTCCGAACACGCCGGTGATTTGGCCGGCAAAAACCGAGAGCGAATTGTTCTTCACCATCGGCGCCATCTTCAGGTTCTGCACCGTCAATACCCGCTCGCCTGCGGCGCGCGCCTCGGTCTTGCGCTTGCCATAGAGGGTGTTGGAGAGGTCGCGCCCGACCATGGCCTGCACAATCCGCGCGCGATCGAATTTTGCGGCGTCATCGGTCACGACATGCTTGCCGTCGCGCAGCACGGTGATGCGGTCGGCGAGCAGCAATGCCTCTTCCAGCGCATGGGAGATGAAGACGATCGAGACCCCGCGCCTCTTCAGCGATCGCACCAGATCGAAGAAGTAATTCTTCTCTTCCGGGGTGAGCGAAGCGGTCGGCTCGTCGAAGATGATGACCTGGGCCTGGTGCAGAACCGCTCGCGCAATTTCCACCATCTGCTTCTTGGCCGCCCCCAATAGTCCAACCGTCGTGGTCGGGGTGACGTCGAAATTCAGCGACTGCAGGAATTGCTGGGCGGCGATGTAGATGCCGCGCAAGCGGTTGTAGAATTTCTCCTGGCCCAGGAACAGGTTTTGGGCGACGGTCATGGTCGGCACTAGGCTGTTTTCCTGGAACACCATGGCGATGCCGAGATGGCGCGCTTCCAGCGGAGTCTGTGGCGAGGCCTCGACGCCGTTCACGAACATCGAGCCTGAGGTCAGCGTGACCACGCCGGCCATTGCCTTGGTCAGCGTCGATTTGCCGGCACCGTTCTCGCCAACCAGCGCGTGGATTTCGCCGCGGCGGAGCTCGAAATCGACGTCCTGGATCGCCGGCACGCCGGCGTACAGCTTGGTCGCCTTGCGAAATTCGACGACATTCTCGGTCATGCGGCGAGCGCCTCTTTCGCTTGCGATATCGACAGCCGCAAGAGCCGCCTCGGCCCCTTGGCCAGCACATAGAGCGCGCCGTCGAGTTCCGCCGCAGCTACCACGCCATGGTTTTCGCCATCGACGCGGCTGTGGAACGAGAATATCGGCGATAAATCCGGTGACAACCGGATCACGAGGCCATAGGACCGCGGCGGCGCCCACGGCTTGACCACGCCCATGGTCTTGAGGTGCGCGCCCTGCATCGGCTCGCGAAACGAGCCACCGGAACGAAGCCGTGGCACGACCCAGAACTCGGGCGGCACCTCGCGCATCATGCGCTTGCGATAGCCGCTTTCGCGGAGGATGAATTCGATCAGTTGCGTCCGCGCTGTAAAGGCCGTGAGCCAGAAGCCGCCGTCGGACGCCGGCGCGATGCGGGATGGATAGACCGGCAGCTGGTCGAATACGGGACGCACCGCGCCGTTCGCGGCGACCGTCACCAGGCGGTGCCGCCAGCTTTCGCTGACCAGCACGTCTTGTCCCACCGCGGCGACGCCGAAGGCGTAATAGAGGCCGGACGTCCTCACCTTGATCTCGGCCGTGTCGGGGTTGATCGCCAGCAACCGCCCGCTCCGGCCGCGATTGAGCAGATCGCGCGCCCATTCCTGATAGGGCTCGCTTGCCGACCCGTCCGTGGCGAGCAGCGTGCCGTCCGGACCGACCGCCAGCGCGTTGAGGGCGCCCATGCCGCCGCCTGCAATCACCTTGCCGGCGTCGGTCCCTTCAGCCGCGGAGAAGATGCGGATCTCTGTGCCTCCGAGCGCGACCGCCAGCCGGCCACTGGCAAGCCCGACGAGTGCCGTGACCGGGCGCTCGAAACGGCGGACTTCCCGCGACGAACTCCCCTCAACACGACGGAGCGCCGATCCATCGGCGAGATACAGCGCGCCATCAACGACCGCCAGATCTTCCGGCTCTGCGAACTCGCCCACGACTTCCGCATGCTCGAGCAGCTGGTTCGGCTTCAGCGAGCCGTCGAACGGCGGCACGGTGATCGCGGCATCGCCGCGCCCGAGAAAGCGATCGAAAAAATCCTCCAGCGCCGGGATCACGCGGATTTTCCCCATCGCTTGTCGTACTGGACGAAATTCAGGTCCGCGTTCTCCAGCTTGTATTTTCCGATCCGGTTGTTGGCGATGCCGCCGAGATAGAGATGACCACGGTGCTCGCGCATCGAGGTGATCATGGGATGGTTGATGCTCTTGATGTCCCAGTAGGACTCCAGCACCTCGCCCTTTTCATTGAACTTCACCACGCAACCGGTGTTGATGTTGGGAAACAGCCACTCGTCGACGGGAAGCCGCTTGCCCATGCGACGGCGGAAGCCCGGCATCCGCCAGGCGAGATCGAGCGCGGGCGAACGCATGCCGACGATGGCGAGCCAGTAATTGCCGTCGGAGGCGAGATTGATGTTGTCGGGAAAGCCCGGGAGGTTGTCCATGACGACCTCGACCGTGCCCTGCTTCGGGCCGTCGAACCAGTAGCGCTTGATCGAGCAGCCAAATGTCTCGGCGAACAAGATCGACTGCCGGTCGCTCGCGATGCAGATGCCGTTTGGGAATTTCAGGCCGCGCAACACCGTGCGCGTGGTGTTGGTCTTGGGGTCGTAGCAGACAATGCGGCCATTGCCGCGCGCCTCCAGGCCGTCGACCGGCCATTCGTGCATCTCATAGCGTACGGTCGCCTCGGAAAAGAAGATGCGGCCGTCATCGGCGATATCGAGGTCGTCGGCCAGCCGCAGCCGGCTGTCGTCATTGACGGAATAGATGCTGCGGTTGGTCTCGTCGGTGGCTTTTTCGATCTTGCGGTCGGGCGTGATGCGGTAGAGCCCCATGCCGCCGATGCAGACATAGAGGTTGTCCTGGCGATCGAAGGCCATGCCGAGCGGCTGGCCGCCGATATGGGCGTAGACCTCCATCTTCTCGTAGTCGGGCGGAAAGAAGCGGATGATGTCGCCATGGCGCGACCCCGCATAGAGATTGTCATGGCGGTCCAGGATCACGTCTTCCGGCGCCTCGATGCGGCCGAGACCGATCAGCGAGACATCGCGCAGCTTGTCGTTCTGCTCGAATGGCCCGCCCTTGCCGATCTCGGTCGGCGGCGGTGCCGGCAGGCGGTGATAGGTCGGCGCGACATAGACCTTGCTGATGATCCGCGTCCGGTTCTTCAGCCAGCGGATATCGATGACGGCGGCGACCAGCAGGATGCCGGCCAGCACCATGCGGTTGAAGCCGCCCCGGACCGAGAGCGTGGTCAGTCCGTTGGTGACGAGCAGGACGATGAGCGTACCCGCCGCCGCCTTGGCGACGGAGCCCTTACCGCCGCCCAGCGTGATGCCACCCAGCACCGTCGCGGTGAGCACGGTCACCTCGAGCCCGACACCGACATCGCCACCGACGGTTCCGAGCCGCGCCGCGAAGAACAGCGCGCCGATCGAGGTCAGGACGCCGCAGGCGACATAGCAAAGCGCGATGGTGCGCCGGACGGGAATGCCGGAATTGTAGGCCGAGCGGCGCGAGCCGCCGATCGCGGTCACATGCCAGCCCGGCCGGAGCCGGGTCAGGAAGATGTGGCCGAAGATCGCGAGGGCCAAATAGAGGATGGCGACGCTGGGAACGCCGAGCACGTCGCCGCCGCCGATGAAATTCCAGGACGGGAAATCCGGAAAGGCCGCCGCGATCTTGGTCGAGTTGCTGAAGAGCAGGAGATCGTAGGTGGAGCGGTAGATGATCAGCGTGATCAGGGTGGTGATGAAGGCCCGCAGCCGGAGATATCCGATCAGGAGACCGTTGACGGCGCCAAGCAGGGCGCCGCATGCGAGCGTCACCGCGATCACCGCCGGCACCGGCCAATCCAGCACGTCGAGGAAATAGAGCGCGCAGAAATCGCACAGCGCGAACATCGAGCCGACCGACAGATCGATGCCGCCGACGATCACGACCAGCGCCATGCCGAGCACGATGAAGCCGATTTCGCCGGCCTGGCGTGCGGTGTCGGCGAGCGCGGCCGGGGAAAAGAAATTGTCGATTCCTTGGGCGAGCGCAATCGCGACGATGATCAGGACGATCACCGGGATCGCCGTCTCGGTCCATCGTTTGCTGAGGATTTCGCCGAGCAGATGGTCCGGCCAGTATTTGGCCTTCAGTCGAACAAAAGCTTCCTGCATCGGCGAACCATCTTCACTTCAGCTACAAGGCCGCGCCGGCGTCCCCTGGAGAGCGCCGGCACTGTTTTCCGCGCACTACTTCTTGAGGTCAGCCAAATTCCAGCAGGCGGTGCTGCTGTCGGCGTTTTCCTTGGTGATCGGTATCAGGGTCGTATAGGCGGAGCCCTTCACCGAGCCGGGCTTGGCGCCCGACGACAACAGCCACTTGATCATCGCCGCCATGTCGGCGGCTTGCGTCGGCACGTCGTAGCTGACGTTGAGGTCGAACGCACCCGACTTGACGAGCTCGCAGGCGCCTTTGCGCTCGCCGCCTCCGGAGGTTGCCACAAATACCTTGCCGGTCAACCCCGCCTCCTTCACGGCAGCGGCGGTGCCGATATCCATGCCGTCCCAGAAGCCGACGATGCCGCAAAGGTCCGGATGCTGCTTCAGCACGGTCTGGACGATGGCCTTGGCCTTCGAGGCGTCCCAATCCGCGGCCTGGCTCGACACCACCTTCACCTCGGGGTGCTTGGCGAGCACGTTCTCGACACCCTTCAGGGTGTAGGCGGATGCCGCGGCCGATAGGGCGCCCTGCACGACCGCGATCTTGTTCGATTTGCCCTCGCAGGCCTTCACCACGGCTTCGGTGTCGCGCTCGCCGATCTCGATCCAGTTGGCGCCGACGAAGGCCGAGCTGCGATAGACTGAACCCATATTGATCTGGATGATGTAGATACCCTCATTCTCGGCACGCTGCATCAGCTTGGCATAGGTCTGCACGTCCGGATTGTGAACGATGATCGCCGCAGGCTTTTCGGAGATCAGCGTGGTCAGCGCCTGGGCGCCGGCATTCGTACTCCAGTTCGCGTCGCGCACGATCACCTTCATGCCATAGGGCTCGAGTTCCTTCTTGACGCCGGCGAACCAACCCTCGGTCAGGTCGAAATTCATGGCGACGGGTATGTAAGCCACCGTCTTGCCGGCCAGGGCCTGCTTGAAGGAGGCCTGGAAGGGCTCATCGAGCCCCTGCTGGGCGACAGCCGGCAACGCCGCGAACGCGCTGAGCGCCGCGGCCCCGATCAGGCACTTCGTCGTTTTCAAAAGCATTGCAACCTCCCTTTGATGTTATTGCGCCTGGTTCAGATATCGCCCTGCTGCGCCGTTTCCTCATTGCGCGGATTGAGGATGGAGTCGGCGATCACGGCCGCGAGCAGCACGACGCCCTTGATAAGATTTTGCGCGGAATAGGACACGTCCATGATGGTCATGCCATTCAGCATGGTACCGATCAGAAGCGTGCCGATGACGACATTCAGCACGCCGCCGCGCCCGCCGGAGAGGCCTATGCCGCCAAGCACGACCACCAGGATGACGTCGTAGATCAGGGTCGAGTTGAAGATCCGCGTGGGTCCACTGTTGACGGATGAGACCAACACCAGGCCGGCGAAACAGCCGATCAGCGCCGCCAGGATGTATTGCAGCACAATCACCGGACGGGTCGGGATGCCCGTCACCCGTGCGCCGAACGGGTTGTCGCCGATCGCATAGATGTAGGCCCCGATCCGGGTCCGGCGCAGCAGGAAGGCTGCGAGACCGCAGGCGATGGCGAAGAGAATGATCGGCATCGGCACACCCAGCACATTGCCCTGGCCCAGGAAGTCGAACCCATCCATGCCAGGGCTCCACTGCACGACGTCGAGCTTGAACAGCACGGCCTGACCGAGGCCGGCGAGCAGGAGGCCGCTCGCAAGCGTCGTGAACAGCGACGGCACTTCGGCATAGGCGATCAGCCAGCCATTGAGGGCGCCGAACACCAGCGAGAGCAGCAGCGCGGTCGCAATCGAGAACGGCAGCCCGTGCCCGTCCTGCACCATCTGCAGCACCAGGCCGGAAGGTACGGCAAGCGTTGCAATAAGCGAAATATCGATGCCGCGGCCGATCACGACCAGCGCCATCGCGAGCCCGAGGATGCCGAGCACGGCAACGTTCTGCAGCAGCGTGAAGATGTTCTGGGTGGTGGCAAATCCCGGCAGGAAGATCGCGAACGCAGCGAACATCACAGCGAAAATGCCAAACACAATGGTTTGCTGTGTCAGCCGCAAGCGTCCCATCCCGCGATCAATCTTCTTTTTGTGGCAATATCATCTAGCGGCTATCCCCCAATTGCAAGCCGGATTCCTGCCTCGTTTTCCGAGCCAAGGCCCTTGGGACCAAGGCACGATTGATTTTTCGTCAGGGGGAATTGGCGCAGACGGATGCACATTCTCGCGGCGGGAAACGCCCGAGTCTTGCGTCTAACCGCCCTCTTGAAAAAGGAGGGCGCAGGGAAAGCCGGATGCACGCCGCACCCGCAGCCTCGTGTGCGAGGTAGAAAGCACACGAGTTAGTCACCACAGGTACGCCGAAACATTCCGGCCTTCCCTGCGCGATGGCTTGCGGCTTATAACGCGCTCTCCCCGGTGTCCGGGCTTTGATAGCCACCGTCGCCCGCGCGGCGTGTCGGGCCCGTTAGGGTCGACATCGCCATCTCGCAGGCTTGATCCCAGCGTCGGGGGATCAGGACCACACGCCTTTGCCGTCCGCACGGCGTTGCTCGCCTGGCAACACCGCCGCGTCCATCGCATCCCGCGCCACGCGTCGTGACGATCGCGATACGCCCCTCCTGTCGAGCGCGGGACGACGCTGCTATACCCTGATTTACATTTCTGAAAAAGAGAAATATTTTTGTGAAGAGGGCTTGACGGGAATTCCGAAAACTTGCCCCGACGGGCAAATCAAGTGCCTGTCCCGTCGTGATTTTGCGCGTCCGGTGAAGGCGATAGGTGCTCTTTGACCATCCACTCCTTGAGCGAGGGTAATTTGCCGGACTAGTATCCGGGCAGGCACCGAAATGGCGGAGAATTCCTGGGCATGAAGGATCTATTGATCTCCCTTCTGGTATTCGCGCTGATATTTGGCGGCGCGCTGGCGGGGATGGCTGTCCGGCCGTTGTTGTCGGACCACCATTTGCACGCTGACTCCAGGGATGTTGTCAGGCTGACCGCCGGCCTGATTGGCACGCTGACAGCACTGGTGCTGGGTCTGCTGATCGCATCGGCGAAGACGACGTTCGATCAGAAGACCAACCAGGTCAAGCAAATGACCGCAAAGGTCGTCCTTCTGGACACTCTGCTCGGGCAATACGGTCCGGAGGCGGAATCTGTGCGAAAGCTCCTGCGGCAAAGTATTCCGCCACTGGCCGATCGCATTTGGCACGAACAGGAGACCCCGACCGGCAAGCTCGCTCGTTTCGAACCCAGCGCTGCAGCGTGGGCATTTGACAGTGAGCTGGAACGGATGTCGCCGAGTAATGATACGCAACGTTCGCTGCAATCCCGCGCCATCCAGGCCTTCACGGAAGGAGCCCAGATCCGATTGCAGTTGTTTACGCAGGCAGGCAGTTCAATTCCGACCCCGTTTCTTGTGATCATGATTTTTTGGCTGAACGCGATCTTTGTGAGCGCTACTCTGTTTGCACGGGCCAATTTGGTCGTCACCGTCTCTCTGTTTGTATGCGCGCTGTCGTTTGCCGGTGCGATCTTCCTGGTCCTGGAACTGGACGATCCCTTTTCAGGACTCATGGGGATTTCGAGCTCGACGCTGCGGAGTGCGCTTTTGCCGCTTACTCCGTAAGCTTTCTGGTTGCGGCTGTGCCAACCAGAAGGAGGCTTGCTCAGGCATCGACCCATCATCGCTCATTCGAGTGGTTGATCGTCGTCGGTTGAAGCTTCCGCCTCCGGCGAGCAGAGGTCGCCGCCGCCATAGTCTTCCTCGCCCTCAGGCTGCCGTCGCCAAAGCGGCGGCATCAATTCCTTGCCGGAACAGCGACGCTCCAAGGTCGAGGTCCAGGCGTAGGTCATCGCCTGATTGATGAAGCGCCAAGACCCTATCTGCTTTGCGCCCTAATCGTTCACACTCAGCACCATGATCGGATCGGCAATCTTTTCCGGCGCGATCTCCTGGTCGAGCGGCAAGACCGCGGTACCGATCGCGAAAAATTCGATCACATGGGTCTGCCAGCCATGGCTGCCCTCGTGGATGTCGACGCCGACCACGCCCTCGGCCTTCGCCGCCGCGGCCTCAAATTGCATGCGCTCGATCGCGATCTCGCGCGCCTCGTAGAGGGCCGAGGTGAAATTCTCCAATTCCACGTTGCGGCCAACGGTGTTGAGGCCTGCGAGAAAGCCGCGATGGGCGACATGATAGACGCAAGAGCCCATCACCATCTCGACCGGGCGATAGCCGGAGTGCAGCAGCGACCAGAAATCCTGGCCCGACAGGTCTGAGGTGAAGGGCCCGCCGTCATGGGCGCGGAAACCGCGATGGCCGTCGCCGTGGACGACGCCGGTGCCGATGGCGATGAATTCGAGCAGATGCTCGTCCCATTCCAGCCGCTTGATGGTGAGCTTGACGCCGACGATGCCGTCGGCGCCCATCGCGGTCGCCTCGGCGCGCATGCGGGTCATCGCGAGCTCGCGCGCGTGATACATCGCCTTCGACAGCACCTCGAGCTCCTGGTTCTGGCTCCAGCTGCCGTACTGGATGCCGACATGGCAGACGCAGGAGCCGACGCAGAGCCCGATCGGCTCGAAGCCCGCCTTACGCACCATCAGGAATTCGTTGACGGAAAAATCCGACGTGAACACGCCGGTGGAGTGCGCCGAGGAGCGCAAGCCCTTCAGCCGCTCCTGGGCGTGAGCGGGGAGATCCAGCGTCATGTCAAATCGCTCCTTCGGATTCGTTGGCGTAGGACTGGTGGTGCCGCGCGGTGCCCTGCAGCGGGGTCTTGCCGGCATGGGCATCGACGACGAAATTGATCTTGTGCGGCAAGGGCGTGCCGCGGCGCGCGTCGACCGTTGTCGCAACCACGATATGCCGCGCCAGATACGCCTTGCGGTCGTTGACCTCGCTCTCGAACATCTGGCTGAAATTGAGATGCGCCAGCACGCCGTTGCCCTGGCTCCGCGCATGAGAGCGCAATTGGGCATGGGCCTGACGCCGCACCCGCTCCCAGAGCGCGCTGAGCTGGTTCAACTCGACGTTGCCCATCCAGGTCATGTTCGGATTGGTCCAGGGGTTCTGCAGCCATTCGTAGTAGGCGCCGATCGCGATTCCCGTCGGGACGACATCGGCCTCCAGCAATTTCACGAACTCCAGCGTCGGCACGGTGGCGACGATGGGCTCGACACTCGGCGGCAGGCCCTCGACGTAAACCGCCGTGCCGATCAGCGTGAAGTCCATGCTGTTCTCGACCCCGAGCGGGATGGTGCGCATCTTGACATCGAGCACCGCGTTGGCGCCAGCGGCCCTTGCCTCGTCGCGCAGACGCTGCAGCGCCATCTCCCAGCCTTGCGCGTGCCCTTCGGTCCACGACCAGCCGTAATGCAGCCAGCAGCTCGCCGCGATCGCCGCAATCGGCCGGAGGCCATGCGAGCGTACCGTGATCAGCTCGGCTGGTGTCAGCGTCGCGACCCAGGGCAACTTTCCGCTTCGCGTATCTTCGAGACGCGCCTGAATGGCCGGCGGCACCCTGCCGTCACCCAGCGCGCTCTCGATCTCGGCCCGCCGCTGCTCGGAGGCGGCGCGTTGCGCCAGCACTTCCGGGCTTGGCCCAGCGAACAGGCTGGCAAGGAGATCGAGGAGACCCACCTAGCTCACCATGAATTGGCTTAGCGACTGGCTCAGCGCCTGCGCATGCTCGGTGGCCTTTTTGGTCTCGCCCGCGAGTTTGGCGAACCATTCGGCGGGATCGATGGTCCTGGTGTTGAGCACGATGCCCCGCACCACCATGGCGATCTTCGCCGTCAGCCGGCCGCGCTCGATCTCGAGGCTGTAGCGGTTCTCGCCGAGCTCGACAGTGACGCCGGTGGTCTTGCCCGAGCTTGAAAAGAAGCCGCGGCTCTCATGCACGGTCACCAGCTCCGGCATGGCTTCCTTCAGTCGCAGCGCAAAGGCCTTCAGATTGCTCTCGGCATCGGCCTTGAAGCGGCGCAGCCAGGCGGCCTGCATGTCGAAGTCGAGATCGTCGCTCATTTCTGCACCGCGGCCGAGGCCACGCCCTGCATGCCCTTGACCAGGCGGTCACGGATATCGGCGAGCTTTGACTCGCGCTCGCGGTCGGCGTCGGCGACCTCGCGCTCGATCTGGATCACCTCGTTCATGGTCTTGATGGTCTCGTCGGCGACCTGCGCCAGCACCTGGATGTTGCGAGGATCGCCGCCGAGGCTGCGCGCCGCCGAGGTCGCTGCCTCATGCGCGCCTTTCGAGGCCAGCATCGTGATCTGCCGCGCCGCTTCGTCGAGCTTGCCGGCCTCATCCGCGGCGCGCTTGATATCGACCTGCACCACCGCCTGGCTTGCGACCGCCATCAGGCGCGGGATCACCACCAGCATGCCGTTCGAGATCTGCATGATCCGCGTCTCGGCGGCCTTCCTGTTCTGGCCGATGATCGGGATCAGCATCGCCGATCCCATCAAATTCTCCCGCATCTCCGCGATCTTGCCGCGAAAATTCGCGATCGCCGCGCGGTATTCCATGACGTCGGCGGCATCCGCCGGCTCGCCGGTCTCAACCGCGTGCTGGCGCAGCGCTTCCAGCTCCTCATAGCTGCGGTCGAGCGCGATCTGGCCGGCGGCGATCTCGACCTTCAGGCCATGCAGGCTCTGGCGGATGGCGAGTGCCTGCTGGTCCAGAAGCTCAACCGAGACCGTCAGATCGGCCTTGGTCTTGCGCGCTTTCGCCTGCTCGCCGTCCATGAGGTCGAGGAACCTCTTGCGGTTCTCGGCAAAGCCCTTGAAGGCGGTATGGGCGTCGGCCACAAAACCCATCAGCTTGCCGACGATGCCGCTGCGCGCCGCCGGCGCCTTGCCGCTCGCCTCGGCCTGCAAATCCTCGATCCGCAAAATCTTGACGCCGTCGATCACGCTCGCGGCGATGCGGCCGATCTCGCCGGTCTCGCCCAGCCGCACGCCGGTTAGCAATTGGCGTGAGGCCGCGGCAATGCCGGCCATCACGCCCTCGCCATGGGCGAGCAGCGAGGAGGTGTTGCGGAAATCGACTTTCGAGGCCGAGGCTTGCGCGGCGGCCTTGTCCTCGGGGCTGAGGTTGGCGACCTCGACCAGGCGTTCGGGTATCGGGGCCGGCGCGAGCCGCGGATCGGCCGCCACCGGCAGCGAGGCGGCGGGCGCCACCGTCAGCGATTGTTGCGGCACCGCGGTCGTGGTCTGGCCTGCGGAGGAATCAAGATTGTCGAAAATGGAGAGGTCGAGCGGTGCGCCCGGCTTGGTATCCGGCATGATCAATCCTTTGGGTGTTGGTCTCCGGAACGGTATTTGATTTTAGTCGGGGACAAAGATGGCGCACAAGGATGTGCTTACGCATTTGAGGACAGGGACAACGTTTCGTTACATCTGTCGGCGAAGGCAGCACCGTGGTTCACATCACAGTGCGGTCGAGAGGTGGGACGCCAAGAGATTCGACAGGAGATTCGACAAGAGATTCAAAGGGAATTGGTTGGCGCGGCTGCCCTTGTTTTGGTTCCCGTTGGTCTCATAGCCTGTTGACGCCGGGAATGTTAAACCCGCCAACAACCCGGCGGAGATGCTTACCAAGCGGATACCGCCGGCGTGGCCGAACAAGGTGAACACGATCCATGAAAAACGTGAATCTCGCCCTCCAGGGCGGTGGTGCGCATGGGGCGTTTGTGTGGGGCGTGCTCGACCGTCTGCTTGAAGACGGTCGCTTGGGAGTAGAGGCGATCAGCGCGACCAGCGCGGGCGCCATGAATGCGGTTGCGCTTGCGTCCGGCATGGCCCTCGGCGGACCTAAAGGCGCTCGGGAAAACCTGCATCGCTTCTGGGAAGAAGTTTCCCGAACGGATTTTATGTTCGATCTTTACGCGCCCCTGAACCAGTGGATTCAGGCGCTGAAGCTGCCGCCGGAATACCATCCGTTTCATGCCGCCATCCACTTCTTCACCCACGTGCTTCCGCCTGCCCTGCTCAACCCCTTCAACCTCAACCCGCTCAGGGCCGTGCTGCTGAAGGTGATCGACTTCGGGCGCCTCAATCAGTCACCCGAGGCGCCGCAGCTTTTTCTCAACGCGACCAACATCCGCACCGGCAAGCTCAAAGTGTTTCAGACGCCCGGGATTTCCATCGAAGCCGTGCTCGCGTCGGCATGTCTTCCGCCCTACTTCCAGGCGGTCGAGATCGACGGCGAGCATTATTGGGATGGCGGTTATCTCGGCAATCCCGCGATCTATCCGCTGATCTATCGCAGAGGATCCAAGGACGTCGTGATCGTGCAGGTGACGGCGATCCGGCGCGACGAGCTGCCGACGAGCGCCGCCGATGTTCTGCACCGCATCACCGAGATCAGCTTCAACTCGTCCTTGATGCGGGAGATGCGCGCGGTCGCCTTTGCGACCCGGCTGATCGACAACGGTGAATTGGACGGGACCAAACACAGCCGCATGTTCATCCACTGGATCGGCAATGACCGTTTGATGTCCGAGCTCGGCACCGCCACGCAATTTCACCCGGAATGGAGCCTGCTCTGCCGGTTGCGCGACGAAGGACGTGACGCAGCAGGCCGTTGGCTCGCGCAGAACTTCGATGAGATCGGCGCCCGCTCGACGGTCGATGTCGACGACATGTTTCTTTGACGGTCGGCCTTACCGAGAGCCGGGCGGCTGGCGCGATACCTCAACAACCGCGGCAGATATTCTTCAGCTTTGCGGCCGTTTGGGCCTCCTCCGCGACGAACGGATCTTTGTATTCGCCTGGCGGCACGTCGACGTTTGCGGGTGCGGGCTTTTTCACTTTTGGAGGAAACGCCGCGTCGTAACAAGACAGGCGTGCGCCCGTGCTTTCGATCGCGCGGCAGTTCGGCTCCGCGGCGAGAGCACCTTGCGCGAATGCGCCGAGCGCGGATACCAGCAAAAGCGTCTTCATCGATGTGGCTATTCGGGCAATCTTCATATTGATCATTCTATCCCTATTTCTGTTTGGCTGCCCATGAGGGACGCTCGCCGGTCCAGGCAGGAAGCGCGTCCCATTCGGACCACCGCATCCGGCGCTCTTCGTCTCCTACCCTGATAAAAACAAAGGGAGCATCATCCCGGCCGGTTTTTGAACCAACGAAAACCGCCGGAACCCCGTAGGCATCCCTGATGGTCGCTGTATTTGCCATTCCGACTCCTGTCTTGGCTTTGAGTCTTGGCTTGAATCTTGGCTTAAATCTTGGCTCGAGCGCTCGGCTTGCCACTTCCCGTTTGTCTACCGCTGCAAAACGGCCGCGGCGGCGATCAGCAGCACAAGGAAGATCGGCAGCAATACCGGGGGTACGAGCCACTCACGAACATCGAATTTGCGGGTATCGGACATCTGACCGCCTTCTTCCAGATTAAGGCGGGAGCGCAACGCTCTCAGTCACCGATGACAGCCAGGAAGCGCGCGGTGATGTCAGGGATGTAGCAGCCCCCTCGCCCAATAGCGAGGCCAATCTCGATCGCTTCGGCGTGAACTGCCGGCCCGGCCGCCTCACACGAGTTCATCGGTCCATACTTTGAAGCTGACGAGCGTGTTGGGTCCGAAAGTCTGGGTAATGGGAACGTCCGCGGCATCGCGGCCCTGTGCGATCAAGACGCGGCCGATTCGCGGAATGTTGTTGCGCGCATCAAAAGTGTACCAGCGGCCGCCGATATAGGCCTCGAACCAGCCGGCAAAATCTCCGGCGGCATAGGGCGGCGGCATGCCGATATCGCCGAGATAGCCGGTGCAATAGCGCGCGGGAATGTTCATGCAGCGGCAGAACGTGATGGCCAGGTGCGCATAGTCGCGGCAGACGCCTTTGCCTTCGTTGAAGACTTCCCACGCCGTCATGGTGGCGCGCGCGTGCTCGTAGCCAAACGCGATGTGATTGTGAACGAAATCGCAGATCGCCTGGACCCGTGCCCAACCCGGTGTCGTCTTCTCAAACAGCTTCCACGCAATGTCGGAAAGCCGATCGGTCTCGCAGTAACGGCTGCCCAGCAGATAAACGATGGTGTCCGGCGGGAGATCCTCCACCGCGTGTTGCGCGGCTGAAGGGACGATCACGTCAGGCAAACCGCTATCGCGTATCGTCCCGTCCGCGGAGAGGCGCATACGGCCGGCCGGTGCGACGAGCCGGCTGCACCAGTTTCCGAAGCCGTCGCGATAGGGCGTGATCGGCACGGAAGGTTGGCTTGTGAGGTGATCGGGCACCATGATGTCGGAGGCCCGCGTGAAGTGCGTGCCGACCACCGCGATCAAGGGCGTTGCTTGCGGAAAGTCGTAAATCATCTCGAAGCCAACGCGAATCTTCATGCGAAAGACCTGACTCCCACTGCACTATCTGGAAATAGCACGCAGCCCACGCCCTGAGTCGCGTTGGTACGACTTCCGATCGGCGGGTCGTTACGATAATCGGGCCTGCGCAATCCTCGCATGATGGAAATGGCTACGTAATCGGGCGAATACAATGCAAAGCGCGAATTATTCGAGCCTTCCCTCGAGAAAGCGCTGGCTAATCGGAACAATAGGGCGCACGGTCCGATTGATGCACCACAATCAAGTCGGTCCAGAGCTGTTTGCGGAGCGCGTCCAGCCATGACCACACGTTCGCGACGGGAAACCGTCACGTTTCAGCATCCCTTCCGGATCAAGGGCATCGACCGCTCCCTCCCTGCGGGGGTCTACGAGGTCATCACCGATGAGGAGATGATCGAGGGATTGTCGTTCGCAGCGTACCGCCGGGTCGCCACCATGATCGTGGTTCCCGCAGCGCCGCCGCGCAGTTCAACGATGGAGATGATTTCCATCGGCTCGGTCGATCTATCCGACGCGCAGCGCATTGACGCGTGCAACCCTCGTGAGTGACGAGCCGCTCGATCTCGACAAACACCGCGGCATGGCCGCGCAAAAAGCCACTGACATCAGGCGCGCGCTGGCGGAGGTGGAGAACAATGCACGAGACCTGCGCGAGCGGCAGGGCGTGCTCGAGCAGGAGCTTCTGTCGGTTCCGGCCACTTCCTGGCCCGAGGCCGCCGCGAAGGCGCGCTATATCCTGAATTTATACGCTGCGGGGCTCGCCCCGGCCGACACCCATCATCGCGACCTCGTCGCGTCCGTGCTTGCGGACTTTGCCCGGCTCTCCAGCAATAGCTGAGCAAAATTCGTGTCTCCGATCAGCCGAAAACCTGTCTGCGTTCGAAGATCGAGCGCCAACGAGAAAGCAATCCTCCATGCAAAATCTTTCGCCGCGTCACGTTAAGACAGAAGAGTCGCTTCGGCTCGGCGTCGAATCCGGATGGTACAGCACGAAGGTGAGCGGAACCTTTGTCTCCGGGCCGCACGACACCGAGGCCGATTGTCTTCGCAGGATCGCGGAGATCAATCCGCCCCCGGCAAAGGCCGCAAGGGCGAGGTCCACCTGAGAGGGAGGCGGCAACGACGCCACAAGCTCGCTGGCGTCGCGCTAAAGCGCGATGAGATTAGGTTGAATCGTCACCGCGCTTTAGCTTTTTGATTGAGCATGATCTTTTCGGAAAACCGCTACACACTTTTCCGGATCATGCTCTAGGTGGTGTGGACTCTAGGGATTCCCTTTTGGGAGCAAATCAGATTCAAGACTGCTTTTGGGGAGGCAGTCTTGGGTGTGATGGACCGTTTGGTTTTGAGCGATGGGGCGTGGGAACGCATGA
>Ga0210403_10001010_pt1 | contig 27605 bp, 26 predicted proteins | sample IncBWC19MmetaG_FD_150863 | JGI IMG/M metagenome (GOLD analysis project Ga0210403, IMG submission 150863) | Forest soil microbial communities from Barre Woods Harvard Forest LTER site, Petersham, Massachusetts, United States - Inc-BW-C-19-M | ecosystem: Environmental > Terrestrial > Soil >...
CAAGTAGAAAAGCTTCTGCTTGCTCTCCATCAGGCCCACGCCGGTGAAACCTCCGGAGCCTACGGCAATGAGCGACTGCAGCAGTTGGAATCCTGCGCCTAACGGATCGGAGTCGGGATTCAAGAAAGCCATCAGCCGGGCTTGCCGGTAGGCAACGTGAGTGATCAACAGGTAGAGCATGGGCAGGGAGACCATCAGGCCCGCGGCAATCCACTTCCAGGAAAGACCCGCGACGAAAAGCACGGCGGTGGCGATCAACGCGATGTCCACCGAAGTGCCCAAATCCGGCTGGAGGAGAATGAGCAGGACGAAAACGAAGATCGGCCCGACCGCCGGAAGAATGGTCTGCAGAAAATCTTCCTTGCGAAAATCCATGGCCGCGGAGTTGCGGCGCTTCAAGTCCAGGAACCAGGCCAGATACAGGATGACCGCCAGCTTGGCCAGCTCTGAGGGTTGAATGCCTACCGGGCCGAATTTGATCCAGCGATGCGTGGCGTGGGATTTGTCCAGGAAAAACGTAGCTACGAGCAGGAACAAGACCAGAGAAACCGCCGTGTAGACGACTGCGGGTTCGCGCAGGCGGCGGTAGTCGGTGCGCATCAGCGCGAACATGCCGAACAGGCCGATGATCAGCCAGGCCGACTGGCGCAGCAGGAAAATGTAGGAGCGGCCGTACTGCTGGTCCGCGGTGACTGCGGACGCGCTGTAGATCATCACGGCGCCCAGCAAACACAGCGCCAGCGTCACACCAAAAAGCCAGCGGTCATTTTCGAGTCGTCTTGGCACGCTACCTGACCTTTCTACGGGCGCCCCGACGCGGTCGGGGCCGATTTCGCAGCCGTTGCCGGCACGCCATGTTGCTCGAGCTGATGCACCAGGTCTTTGAAAACCCGGCCGCGATGCTCGTAATTCTGAAATTGATCGAAACTGGCGCATGCGGGGGCTAGGAGCACGACATCGCCGGGACGCGCGGCATGCGAGGCGGTCTCCACGGCGCGATCGAGGGTGTCGGCGCGCTCGATGGCCACGCTTCCAGCGATCTGCTTTTCGATTTTTCCGGCGGCCGAGCCGATCAGCAGCGCGAGAATCGCTTTGTGGCGCAGCGGTTCTTGCAGCAAGGTGTAGTCGCTGTCTTTGTCTTTGCCGCCGAGGATGATCAGCACGCGTCCGGGAAACGCATCCAACGCCTTTAGGGTGGCGTCCACGTTGGTGGCCTTGGAATCGTTGTAGTAGCGCACACCGCTGATTTCCGCGACGAATTCCAGGCGATGCTCGACGCCAGCAAAGGAGCGAACGCCCTTGGCGATCGCGGCCACATCGGCGCCGGCCAGGCGCGTGGCAGCCACAGCCGCCAAAACATTTTCCAGGTTGTGGGCGCCCACGAGAGGAATTTCGCCGCGCTTCAGGACCGCTTCTTCCTTACCGTCTTGGCGAAACACGATCTCCTCGCCACGGAGGAATGCTCCCTGGGCCGCGCGCTGTTTCCGGCTGAACCAGTAAACGCGCGGAACCGTGGGCGCGTAGGGCACGGTGGCTGGATCGTCGGCATTCAGAACGGCGGCGTCTTCGGGCGTCTGGTTTTCGAAGATGCGGGCTTTGGCCGCGCCGTACGATTCCATGGTGTGGTGCCGGTCCAGGTGGTCGGGGGTGAGATTGAGGAACACGCTGATGTTCGGGCGGAACATGGCGATAGGCTCAAGCTGAAAGCTGCTGAGCTCCACGACGGTGATGGTGTTCTCGGTCATGCGCGCTACACAGGAAATCAGGGGAGTGCCGATGTTCCCGGCAAGGATTGTCGGGAAGCCAGCGGTCTTCAAGATGTGCTCGATTAGCGAGGTTGTGGTGGTCTTCCCATTCGAGCCGGTAATGCCAATTAGGCGGCCGTGAAAGAAACGATAGGCCAGTTCGATTTCGCTCCAAATCGTGATGCCCTGGCCGCGCGCAGCCCGCAGCAGCGGAGCGTCCATGGAAACCCCGGGGCTGGGAAGGATGAGATCTTGCTGCAAGAAGGTCTGCTCGTGATGCCCGCCGAGTTCCAGGGTCACGCCGGCGTGGCGCAGCGCTGCGACGGTTTCCCCTATTTCGGCTTCGCTGCGCGACTCCGTTGCGGTCACGGCGGCGCCGTGCGCGGCGCAAAACAGGGCGGTGGCCACCCCCGTCCGGCCTAGTCCCACGACCAGCACGCGCTTGCTCTTCAGTTCGATCGAGCCCGGCATCGTTTCTTCTTCCGTGAAACACTTTCCTCGGGTACGGCTACCGCAATTTCAGGGTGGTCAGCGCAAACAGCGCGAACACCAGCGCTACGATCCAGAATCGCACGATTACTTTCGATTCGCTCCAGCCGATCAATTCAAAATGGTGATGGATGGGCGCCATGCGAAAGATCCGCTTGCCGCGGAGCTTGAACGAGCCCACCTGCAAGATCACCGACAAAGCTTCCACCACGAAAATTCCGCCGACGAAAAACAGGAGGACTTCCTGCTTAATGATCACCGCAATGGTACCGAGCGCCCCGCCCAGCGAAAGCGATCCGACGTCGCCCATGAAAACCTCGGCGGGATGGGCGTTGTACCAAAGAAAACCCAGAGAGGCCCCCACCAGCGCGCCGCAAAACACGGTGAGTTCGCCGACGCGCGGAATGTACTGGATGTCCAGATAGGTGGCCCAGCGATAGTTGCTGCTGACGTAGGTCAGCACCGTGAGCGCTCCGGCGGCGATCACCGTACAGCCGATGGCCAAGCCGTCCAGCCCGTCGGTCAGATTGACGGCATTCGAAGAGCCGACGATCACAATGGCGATGGCTACCAGGAACGGCACAAAAGCGAGCGGCCAAAGATGCCCGGAAAAATGGGATTCATCGAACAGCGAATGGATCACCAGATCGGGCCGAAGACGCTTGAAGAAGGGGAAAACGAACTGCGTGGAATAGGCGCTATGGGTGGCCAGAACCAGGAGGGTGATGCCCACTATGACGCTGACCAAGACCTGAAAATAGATCTTTTTCTTTGCGGTAAGGCCCAAGTTGCGCTGCTTGGAGACTTTTGCATAGTCGTCGATAAAGCCGATGGCCGCGAAGGCGATCAACGCGAACAGCGACAACCAGATGAACGGATTGGTCAGGTCGGCCCAGAGAAGGACCGGCACCGCCGTGGAAATAACGATGAGCACGCCGCCCATCGTGGGCGTACCGGCCTTCTTTTTGTGCGCTTCCGGCCCTTCTTCGCGGATAAATTGGCCGATCTGCAGCTCGCGCAGTTTGCGGATCAGCCAGGGACCAAAGATGAAGGCCAGGAACATGGCCGTAAGGCTTGCGTAGACAGTGCGGATGGTGATGTAGCGAAAAACATTCAGCGGGCTGAAATATCGCTGCAGGACGCGGTAGAGAAGGTAGTAGAGCATGCTAGTGCCGCACCTTCTCCGCGGGGGACACCCCAGCGGCGTGACGCGCGAGGAGCGCTTCGACGATGCGCTCCATCTTCACACCACGCGAACCCTTGACCAGCAGCAAGTCTCCAGGCTCCACAAGATCGGACAAGAATTCCGCCGCTTGCTCCGACGAGGGGAAGAACTTCGTTTGCGCTTTTGCCAATCCGCCGGCCACCGCGCCTTCGACAATCTGCGCGGCATCGCCTTCCACGCCGACAATCCAATCGATTTTGCCTGTTTGCGCCGCGAAGCTTCCGGCTTCGCGATGGAGTTGCGGGGAGCTTGCGCCGAGCTCACGCATTTCGCCGGCGGCCAGGATGCGGCGGCGATACTCGGGCGTCCCGGCCAAAACCTTGATCATGGCGTGCAGGGCCGCGGGGCTGGAGTTGTAGCTGTCGTTGATCAGGGCCGCTCCATTGTTAAACCGCAACAATTCACCGCGCATGGCGGGGGCTTGCAAACCACCTAAGACCTCCTGCGCTTCCGCCTCGCCGATGCCCCAGACGCTCGCCGCCGCCAAGGCCGCGAGCGCATTGGAAATGACGTGGCGTCCCGCGAGCGCCAGCTCCAGCCGCACGCGCTTTCCATTTTCCTCAAGCACAAAGGACGAGCCCATCGCGCCGCGGTCCTCGATGGCCTCCGCGCGAAAATCCGCGGCATGCTCGATGCCGTAGGTCAGCACCCGCCCCGGCGCGTGCGATGCAAACGCCGAAACCAGCGGGTCGTCGGCATTCAACACCGCCACCGAATCGCGGCCGTTCAGTCCTTCGATCAACTCGCGCTTGGCCAGCGCAATCTCGTCCACCGACGCAAAAAATTCCAGGTGCGCGGGCGCCACTCGCGTGACCACGCCAACATCCGGCCGTGCAATCTCCGCCAGACGCGCAAGCTCCCCGCGCCGTGACATGCCCATTTCCAGCACCGCGGCCTGATGCGTTTCATCAAGCCGGAACAACGTCAGCGGCAAACCGTACTCGTTGTTGAAATTTCCCTCGGACTTCAGGACGCGGAACCTCGCGCCCAGCAATGCCGCCAGGATCTCTTTGGTAGTGGTTTTGCCGACGCTCCCAGTGACCCCGGCAATCTTGCCGCCCCAGGCTTCACGCACCGCGCGGGCCAGTTGCTTGAGCGCCGCGAAGGTGTCGGCCACGGGGATGCAGCGGTCGCGCACCGCGGCTGAATACTGGGCAAGCCGCGACTCCGCCACCAGCGCGGCGAGCGCACCACGCTCCAGCGCAGCGGCCACGTGATCGTGTCCATCGTGACGCGGTCCGTGGATGGCGATAAACAGTTCTCCGGCACGTAGCGTGCGAGAATCAATCGAGACACCGGCCACCCGGGCCACGGGGTTGAGTCCTGCCCCCGGCCGAGCACCCACAGCGCCAGCCACTTGTGTAATCGTCCACCGCATAACCGCCTCAAAGGATTCCGCTTACGCAAATACCACGCGCGCCGGTCTGTTTTCACCGTTTTGAGGGCTCCTCCTTAGCAAGAGTAACCATCATTCCGAACGCCGCGTGACGACCTTTAGCTATGCGAGCGGCTTGCCAAAGCTCAGCCGCTGCGCGGCCGGTCAAAACCCCGCTCCCGCAGGATGCGCCGCGCCACTTCCCGGTCGTCAAATTCCAAAGTGCGATCCGCCAAAATCTGATAATTTTCGTGGCCTTTGCCCGCCAGCAAGACGATGTCGCCAGGCCGGCCTTGATCCATCGCCAGCGCAATGGCCTTCTCGCGATCCGGCTCGATCAGATATTTTCCATTCGCCTTTTGCAGGCCAACGATGATGTCGCTGATAATTTTCAGCGGATCTTCCGTCTTGGGATTGTCGTTTGACAAGATCGTCAGATCGCTCAAGCGGCCGGCGGCTTCGCCCATGACCGGGCGCTTGGTGCGGTCTTTCCAGCCGCCGCAGCCGAATAGAAGAATGATGCGGCCTTTCGGGTTCAACTCGCGTGCCGTGCGAATTAAATTTTCCAAAGCGTCATCGGTGTGCGCGTAGTCGACGACCACAAAGAAGGGCTGGCCCAGATCGATGCGCTCGAAGCGTCCAGAGACGCTGGCCAAATTGCGGATGCCCGCCTCGATCACTTCGTTCGAGAGACCCAGGGCCTGCGCGGCGCCTATTGCTGCGAGAATGTTATAGACGTTGATGCGGCCGACCAGTGCCGAAGAAACCTGCACCTTGCCGCCGGGTGTCTGCGCCGTGAACGACAGACCGGAAAACGTGAGCTGAAACTTCTTAGTGGTAAGATCGGCGGCGGAATTGAGGCCGTAGGTGACGCTGCGCTTGGCCAGTCCGGCAAGCCGCTTTCCGTATTCATCGTCGGTATTGAGAACGGCGACTTCCGGAACGCCGGCGCCGGTGCCCTCAAACAGCCGCCGCTTTGCGGCGAAATAGTCCTCGAAGTTCTTGTGATAGTCCATGTGCTCGCGAGTAAGGTTGGTGAAAACCGCCGCCCCGAAATGGCAGCCCCACAAGCGATCCATGGCCAGCGAATGCGAACTGGCTTCCAGAATCGCGTAACGCCCGCCGGCATCGCGAATCTCGGCCAGCAATCCTTGGAGATCAACCGATTCCGGAGTGGTGTTCGGCGCGGGATACTCACGCAACGGTGTGTGGTACGCGATCGTTCCGAAAAGGCCGGTCTTTGCGCCGGAGGCTTTGACCATGGCGTCGATCAGCGAGGTTGTGGTGGTTTTTCCGTTCGTGCCGGTGACGCCAACGAGTTGCAGCGCCTTGGCGGGATGCCCGAAAAAATTTGCCGCGGTGATCGCCAAGGCTTTTCTGGCGTCGCCGACGTGAATCCACGTGACGCCTGTAGGTGTGCTCGCCGGTGCGGCCTCCTCGCTGGCGATGGCCACGGCGCCGCGGGCAATGGCGTCGCGAATAAACGCGTTCCCGTCGGCCTTGGCCCCATGCAAGGCAAAGAACAGCGCGGGGGCCTCCACTTTGCGCGAGTCGCAAGCCACTTGGCGGATCTCCAGCTCACCCGCGGGCCCCGACACGCTGGCTTCCACGCCGGTGAGCAGGGCGCGCAGCTTTACATTGCGAGTTGGAAGGCGCTTGGGCATCGAATCCGCGGGTCGGTCGTCAGGATTCGCGGCCGAGCCGCGCCCTTGTTCTTTGGTCTGTGTCAATCCCATGTTCGACCGCGGGGCGGTCAACCTCATTGTGGCTCTAATTCTTGGATTTCTTGTGCGCTTTCAAGGCTTTCGCCGGCGGCGGGTTGCCAAATTGAATGGCCACCTTGGCCCCCCGCTTGACTGTTGTCCCGGCCGCCGGGGTTTGTTCCGTAGCAAGATTGCTGCCAACCAGCACGGGCTCCAGTCCCAAGTGCAAGCATATTTCCGTTACATCCCGCATGGTTTTCCCGGCAAAGTCCGGAACGGTGATGTCGCCGCCTTCTTCGGCAGGCATCATCACTTCGGGGGCGCGCTGCTTCGATTCTGTGGGCTCCGCCGCGCTCGCCTTGGGGTCCACCGGTACTTCCTCATCCGGCTGCCCGCTAAAGTCCGTGGCGCTGAAATCCTCCAACGCCAGATCGTCGGTGGCACCCTGGCGTTTGTAGGCCGCCTGAATGAGTCGCGTATTCAGCGGCACGTCCCGCGGCACCTCCAAATAGGGCAATACCTGCTCTGCAATGCGCTTGAAAACCGGCGCCGCAACCGGCCCTCCTTCGTGTAAACCTACCGGCGAGTCGATGGAAACGAGAATCGTGACGGCAGGGTTGCTGATGGGTGCAAATCCGGTGAAGGACGCGATAAAGTGGGTCGGCGAATACCGGCCGGTCGCCGGATCGATTTTCTGTGCGGTGCCTGTCTTGCCGGCCGCCGTCCAGCCGTCTAACCGCGCCAGCACACCCGTTCCATTCAGAACCACTCCTTCCATGAGCTGTCGCAGCGTCGCGGCAGTCTCCGGGCGTATCACGCGTTTCGGTTCCGCGGTGGCCGCGGTGCCTTGTTCAGGCAAGACGTCCTTGCCGCGCCGGACTTCTTGTACGACGTGCGGCTTGTACAGCAAGCCTCCGTTGGCAATCGCGGACGCTGCGGTGATCAACTGGATCGGTGTGATGCCAATCTCCTGGCCCATGGAGACCGCGCCGATGGAAATGGCCGACCAGTTCTCCAGGTGCCGCAGGATTCCTTTGCTCTCTCCCGGTAAATCGAGGCCCGTCAGCGAACCGAAGCCAAACGCCCGGATATAGTCGTAAAACTTCGGAGGGCCCAAGCGCACCGCGATCTTGATCGCTCCCACGTCGCTCGATTTCGCCAGAATCTCGGACACGCTCAGCAAACTGAAGCGCTTGTGGTCGTGGATGCGATGCCCTGCGATGACGATGGAGCCGTTCTCGCAATCGAATACTTCGTCCGGCCGGGTGATGTTCTGATCGAAAGCCGCCGCCAGGGTAATCAGCTTGAAGGTAGATCCGGGTTCGTACACCGCGCTGACCGCACGATTCATCCGCCATTCCGCGGGAGCGGTAGTAGCCGCGTTGGGATTGAATTTGGGCCAGTTGGCGAGCGCCAGAATTTCGCCGGAATTCGGATTCATGACGATCACCGTGCCGGCAATCGCATGAGTTTTGTCAATCGCGGCGGCTAATTCCCGCTGCGCGATGTACTGAATCTTTTCATCCAGTGTGAGAACCACATTCGCGCCGCTCTCGCGTTGGGCCTCGCCGCCATCGAACCAGCGCTGCCGCGCGTCGGCCATCACTACAATCTTGGCGCTCTTGCCGCGAATCTGGCTGTCCAACTCGGATTCGATGCCGCCGAGCCCTTTTTCGTCGGGATCGACAAAGCCGAGCACGTGCGCGGCCAGATCGCGCTTGGGATAGAACCGCTGATTTTCTTCCTGGAAATAGATGCCCTTCAGGTTTAGCCGCTCCACCGCTTCTACTTTTTCCGGCGGCAGCTTGCGGGAAATCCAAGCGAACGACCGCGACGACTCAAAGCGCGCCTGCAACACATCCTGCGGGATGTTGACCACGCCCGACAAAAGATGCGCCGCCAGTGATTCGTCCACGATCTCGGCGGGAACGGCGAACGCCGACTTGACCGGCACGCTCATCGCCAATGCGTGCATATTGCGGTCGTAAATGACCCCACGCTTCGGCGTGATGTCAAAGCTGCGCTGCTGCTGGCGCTGCGCGCGCGCCAGATAGTCGCTGTGACGAACGAGTTGCAGGTAGCTGAGGCGCCCAAAGACCGCGGTAGTCCACAACAGAGCCACGCCGGCGACAATCAGCAAACGGTTGGCCGCTGTGCGGGAACCTCCGGCGGCGTGGGCTCGGTTGTGTCGCATGAGGATCTAGGTCGGCAAGCGCTCCGGTTGGATGTTGATTGGAGTTACAGGGAACTGGTTTTTGTGTGCGACGCCGCGCGAAGCAGCATCCGCAAGGCGCAAAGCCATGGCGACGGGCTTGCTATTCGCGGTTAGGACGCGCATACCGGGCCGCGGCCACTTCCGCTCCACCCGGAGCGTCATACTCTTGCACCTGCGTCGGCAGCGGCTGCGTCAAGCCCAATTGGCGGCGCGCAATCACGTCGATGCGTCGCGGATCGCGCAAAGCTTCGATCTCCAGCTTCAATTCCGAGTTTAGCGCGCCGGACTGCATCCGCGTGTGCTTCAAGTCTTCCAGCTGAAAACTCAAATCGATGCAGCGAAAGTGCTGGTAGATGTACATCATGAAGAACACCGCGACGAACGCTCCCAGCCCGGCGGTGCGATACAAGCCGCGCAGCCGAATGGGCTCGACATTGCGCACCAAACGCGAATTGTCGATGCGCTTCACGGTGTGAAATTGCGTTGCCACCCGCTTTTTCTTCTTCGACCTCATGCTTACACTCTTTCCGCGCACCGCAGCTTCGCACTTCGCGATCTTGGGTTCAGCGACGTTTCTCTCTCCAACGGCTGGATCACTTTTTTGGTCAGCACTCTAAGCGTCCCCTGACGCTCTCCCTCTTGGAATGCGTGCTTGACCAGGCGGTCTTCGCCGGAGTGGTAGCTCAACACCACCCAGCGGCCTCCTGAATTTAATGTGGCGGGGGTCCGAGAAAGAAACTGCCCGAGTTCCTCCATCTCTCGATTCACCGCTATCCGCAGCGCCAGAAACGTTTTTGTTGCGGGATGCAGTCTCTGCCTTCCCCATTGCTTTCGGGCCCCTGCCACAGTCGTTGCCAGGTGCGCGGTGTCCCGTATGGGTCGCGCTCGTACGATCGCCCTGGCGATCCTTCTGGAATCGTGCTCTTCGGCTCCCTGATAGAGCAGGTCGGCCACTTCCTTCTCCGACCAGCGATTCACAATCTCGTCTGCCGTCAAATCGTCCTCGGCATTCATCCGCATATCCAACGGACCCGCCTCGCGAAACGAAAATCCTCGCGCGGCTTGATCAAGCTGCATGCTCGAAACCCCCAAGTCGGCCAAGACCCCGTCCACCCCGGGAATCCCCAACTCGTGCACGACCTCCGCAATCTTCGAGAACGGCGACGCCACCAGCGTCACCCTCTCCGCCAAGCCCTTCAGCCTCTCGCGCGCTAACTCCAGCGCCCGTGCGTCCCGGTCCAGGCTGATCAAGCGTCCGGAGGTCAATCTCTCCGCGATTGCCGCCGAGTGCCCGCCGGCTCCCAGCGTGGCGTCGATGTACTTTCCATCCGGCTTTACGGCCAGCCATTCCAGCACCTCTTCGAGCAGCACCGGCGTGTGTGGTTCTGCTTCCCTCACCACATCCGCCTCACCCAATCTCTGAGCACACTTCGACCGCGGCGCCGCAAACTCGCTTGCGCCCGTCCTGCAAGTTCTGTTTGTCTTTCTGGCCCGACCTAACCCTTCGACCCGACCTAAATCTTCAAATCGTCCAGCGCCTTGAAATCCTCCGGCGTGAACGGCGAACTCTTCAATTCATCCAAGAGCCGCGTGTGGTTCATCACTTCCAGGTAGTCCAAGGTGCCGAACACATCCACTTCGCCCTTCATCTGCGCCGATTCCCGCAGCACGGATGGAAGCAGCACCCGGCCCTGCCCATCCAACTCCACCGCTTGCCCGTAATAGCTGGTCCGCATCAAAAATTTTCTCTTGGCCTGGTTTTGCGAAGGCAGCGCCGCCAGCTTGTCTTCGATCTCCGACCAGACCCGCATGGGGTAAATTCGCGCCGATTCTCCGGTCATGCTGGTGATGTAAAACTGGTTTCCGAACTCTTTCAGCTCTTCCAGAAACACCGCGGGTATCTTCAGACGGCCCTTCTCGTCGACCTTCGCCGGACAGTTGCCCCGCAGCTTCATGCGCCCCACTCACGTTGACCGCTCTGCGCAAACGACCGGTAAGGGCCGCGCTGCGGTCGTTCTCGAAGAAGAAGTGGTATCGTTTGCCCCGATGCACCACAGCCCTCTAATGTCGTCTACTTTGATCTACTGCCAACCACTTCATCCCACTTTTCGCCACATCATAGATTGCTTTGGATAGTTGTCAAGAGGAAACTCGCGTTTTTTGAAAAATAGTTGAGGAATTCTTTAGCGGAAGCTCTTGTGCGAACGCACCTCGACGTGTTGTGCTTTCTTTTTTCGCAAATGTCTACCTGTGGTGGTGGTGTTTATCGCCAGCATTCGAGCTGGAGAGCGCGCGTCCGCACTTCATCGAACGATTACGCATGCGACACATCGCCCCCTGCCTTTCGTTACTTGTTCGCCTCTGGTAATCGCTCGGTACCTCTCGCATTTTTGCATCTTCCCTTGTCTTTCTTGCCGTGGTATTCTCTCTATGTTGTAAAGAATCTGGTTTCCAGGAGCCCCCACATGGAATGGACCACTCCGCAACACGAAGAAGTCGACCTGAACTGCGAAATTAGCTCCTACGCCAACGCCGAACTCTAGTTCTCTGGCCGTTCGACCCAGTCCACATCGTTCTCTAGAGGTATTGTGTCCTCAGAAGTCTTGCTGTTGTAGCGGTCGACTTCTGAGGCGGGCGCTTTTGTTGGCGCGGGCCGGCCATCCACACGCCCTCCCGCTCTATCCAGTAACTCCCCCCGCGTGCCCCTATGCGCATTAAGATCCTCGGCTCCGCCGCCGGCGGCGGATTCCCACAATGGAACTGCGCCTGCCGCAACTGCCGCCTCCTGAGACAAGGCCAGCTCCGCAGCCGTGCTCGCACGCAAACCCAAATCGCCTTCTCCCCCGACGACAAAGCCTGGTTCCTGATCAACGCCTCCCCTGATCTGCGCACCCAAATCCTCGCCACCCCCGAACTCTCTCCCCCGGACGAATCGAGCCGCTCCCCAATCGCGGGCGTCTTCCTACCCTCTCTCGACGTCGACGCTGTAATGGGTCTCCTGCACCTCCGCGAATTCCAAGCCTTCTTCGTCTTCTCGACGGCCGCCATCCAGCGCGTCCTGAAAAAAGAAAACAAGATCTTCGCGGTCCTCGAACGTGCCGATCCCCCGGTGCAATGGCAAATCCTCTCCAGCACGGGCCGCTTGGGCTGCCATCTTTCCGAAAGCCCTGGCGAGGCGCCTTCGTTCGTGTGCGTCACCATCCCGCTAGGCGGCTCGTACCCGGACTACGTCAGCGAAGAAGTGCGCCGCACTCTTGCCGAAGACGAAGCCACCATCGGCATAGTCCTCGAGCAAGCAGGCAAGAGCGCATTTGTGGCTCCTTCCCTTTCCGGCCGCAATCCAGAATGGACGAAACACGCAGCCTCCAGCGATCTGGTGCTGATCGACGGCACCTTCTGGACCGACGACGAACTCAAATCCACCGGCCGCAGCAAGAAAACCGCCAGAGAAATGGGCCACTTGCCACTCTCCGGCCCTGGCGGCCTGCTGGAACAATTCCCCCGCAACGCCCGCGGACGCCGCATCCTGATCCACATCAACAACACCAACCCCATCCTTGACGAAGAAAGCTCCGAGCATCGCGCGGTGCTGGATGCCGGCTTTGAAATCGCCTACGATGGAATGGAATTCCAACTATGACCGTAGCCGCTGGCAAATCGGATCAGCCGCTGCTTTCGGAAGCCGAGCTCCTCGCCGGCTTTCACGCCATCGGCGAAGACCGCTATCACCACAAGCACCCGTTCCACCTGCTGATGCACGAAGGCAAGCTCACCCGCGGCCAGCTGCAAGCATGGGCGCTCAACCGCTACTACTATCAAAGCCGCATCCCCATCAAGGACGCCGCGATCCTAGCCCGCAGCGAGGACGCAGCCTTTCGCCTGGCCTGGCGTAAACGCATCCTCGATCATGACGGCGACGGCACCAAGCCGGGCGGCATCGAGAAGTGGCTGCGTCTAGTAGAAGCCACCGGCCTCCCCCGCGAGCAAGCCCTCCAGGGCGACGGCATCCTCCCCGCCACCCGCTATGCGGTCCAGGCCTACGTCGATTTCGTCTCCACAAAAACGCATCTCGAAGCGGTAGCCTCTTCGCTCACCGAGCTTTTCTCCAAAAGCCTGATCACCCTGCGCATGGACCGCCTGCGCCAGCACTATCCCTGGCTTTCCGGCGGGCTAGACTATTTCACCGGTCGCCTGACGCAAGCACCGGAGGACTCCGACTTCGCGCTGGCCTGGGTGATCCAGCACGCGCGAACGCGCGAGCAGCAGGACCAGTGTCACGCCGCCCTGCGCGCCAAGTGCGACATCCTGTGGGCCCAACTCGACGCCCTGTATTTCGCTTACGTCAACCCAGGCTGGCCCCCTCCCGGTGCCTTCGTCCCGCGGGAATACAACGGATGACGCCGCCTCGCAGTGTAGGGGCGCGCTTTAGCGCGTCCCTGTCAACTCCGTCCACCCACGAAACGTGCGGAGCAGAAACTCCATGACCCGAGACCTTAACAGCCATCCCCGCCTGGCTCCCGGCTGCCGCCTGAACGAAAAAAATCAGCAACCGCGCACGCTGCTCATGCCCGAGCGCGCGTTACGCCTGAACGGCCCCAGCCTGGAAATCGTCGAGCGCTGCGACGGCCAACACACAGTCCAACAAATCATCACCGAGCTGCAGCAAATCTATTCCAAAGCGGAACCCAAGAAGGTAGAAACCGACATCCTAGGCTACCTAACCCTGCTGCACGACCAGCGCGCCCTGGACTTTGAGTAATTTGGAGTGCGGAACCTTGGTGCCGCTTTTGACCGACGAAACGCCACCAACAATGTAAGCTTCGTATAAAGGTCGTATGTACCGGCAACTGTAGCGGCCGCCGACCGTGGCGGGCGCTTTTGCGTCCATATTGAGCGTCAACCGATGAGCATTACGCCCCCCAACCCGCTAGCCCTAATCGCCGAGCTGACTCACCGCTGCCCGCTACACTGCGTCTACTGCTCTAATCCCCTAGAGATGCGGACACGGGCCGATGAACTAACCACGGAAGTCTGGCAGCAAGCCTTCCAGCAAGCCGCCGAACTAGGCGTCCTGCAAGCCGACCTAACCGGCGGCGAACCCCTAACCCGCCCAGACATCCTCGACCTAGTCCAAGCCGCTCGCAAAGCCGGCCTCTACGTAAACCTGATCACCTCCGGCATGCCCCTAGACGAACCACGCCTAGCCAAACTAGTAGAAGCCGGCCTGGACCACATCCAACTAAGCTTCCAAGGCGCCCGCGAAGAAACTGCCAACGAAATCTCCGGCACCAAGGCCCACGCGCAAAAACTCCGCGTCCTCGAATGGTTTTCCCGTCACCGCGTAGCCGTCACGTTGAATTTTGTCATTCACCGCAGAAACATCGATCAAATCGAAGAAATGCTAAAGATCGCCGAATCCTCCAGCGCCACCCGCGTAGAATTCGCCAACGTCCAATACTACGGCTGGGCCTTCGCCAACCGCGAGCATCTTCTGCCCACCCGCCCTCAGCTCGATCGTTCTCTCGAAATCCTGAAAAACGCCGCAGACCGCCTGCGCGGCAAAATCCGCATCGAATCCGTGGTCCCGGACTACTACGCCAAGTATCCCAAACCGTGCATGGGCGGCTGGGGCCGCAAGCTAATGCTGATCACACCCACCGGCGACGCGCTGCCCTGCCACGCCGCCCAAATCATCCCCAACCTGCGTTTCGACAACGTGAAAGCGAGCAGCCTGCGCGAAATCTGGGAAACCTCCGAAGCCTTCCAAAAATTTCGCGGCGAAGCCTGGATGCAAGAACCCTGCAAAACCTGCGATCGCCGCACCCAAGACTACGGCGGCTGCCGCTGCCAAGCCCTTCTCCTCGCAGGCGACCCCGCCGCCACCGATCCGGTCTGTTCCCTTTCGCCGAACCGCCCTAAAGTCGACGCTATCCTCGCGAATCTAGCCGACTCGCCCGAGCGAGAACCCCTTACTAAACCCTCCTGGCTCTATCGCCCAAATCCTGTTTAGGGGCACAGCACTTCTGCGCCCCCGTCAACACTTATGAAAAAGAGAGAGGGGGTTAGCACAAGGAAAAGGCCGGACGCTAGTCGGCAGGGGTTGGTGATGCCGCCGCCTGACCCAGCCGCGTCACGACGCGAAACGTAAAAACCAAGCTGGCCACCAGCACGAATACTCCAAAAAGCATCAGCGTGTCCGGTGCTCCGATCCGCTTGGCGATTCCGCCGGCGATCAGCGAGCCAATCGGCTGCACGCCCATGAACATCGTTGCGTACACCGCCATGATCCTGCCGCGCAACCGGTCGGGCACCCGGTTCTGCACCGTCGTGTTGGTCGCCGCCATTTGCGACGTGGCCGTGAAACCCACTACAAACAGCACCGCCGCGGAAACCCAGAACACCTGCGACCGCGAGAAGACAATCAACGCCAGCGCGCAAATCGTGGACATTGCCGCGATCCACCGCGCCATGCCCTTGTAGCTGGTCCGCGCCGCAAACTGCAGCGCCCCCAGCACCGCCCCGACGCCCGCCGAGCTCAGCAGCAACCCGAATCCGCGAGCCTCGCGATGCAGAACGTCTCTCGCGAACACCGGCAGGAAGACGGCGTACTGCAATCCGAACAAACTCAGCACGCTCAAAAGCAGCAGCGTGGAACGAATCGGCAAATCGCTCATGGCGAAGCGGAAGCCTTCCAGAAAATTTCGCAGCGGCGAACCCTCTGGCGGATGTTGCTCGGTCTTGGCAATGCGCATGGCCAGCAGCGCCAGGATCACGGCGACGAAGCTCACGCCATTTAAAAAGAAACACCAGCCCTCATGAATCCAGGCAATGGCAAACCCGGCGATCGCCGGGCCCACGACGCGCGCGCCGTTGAAGATCGACGAATTCAGCGCAATGGCATTCGGCAAATCTTCCTTGCCGACCATCTGCACCAAGAACGCCTGGCGAATCGGCACATCGAACGCATTCACGATGCCCACGAGAAAAGCGATCAAGATCAGGTGCCACACTTGAATGAGATGCGTAAGCGTAAGCGCCGCCAGCACGAACGCCAGAATCATGGACACCGTCTGCGTCCAGATCACTCCGAGGTGCCGGTTGTAGCGGTCGCCGACGTACCCGCCCACCGAAGCCAAAACGAGAATCGGAATCTGGTTCGCGAAACCGAAAACGCCCAAAAGCGCGGCGGAATGGGTCAATTGGTAGACCAGCCAGAGCTGCGCCGTCGATTGCATCCAGGTGCCAATCAGCGAAATGAGTTGTCCCGCGAAGAAGAGCTGAAAATTGCGGTGCTGCAAGGCGCGAAAGCGCGTGGACACGAGTGGGAAGTCTCCCCCGGCATTTGGCTACCGGCACTTCGACCCAATCACGATGCCGCGAGAAAGGAGGAATTGTCAATCAGGCGAACAGCAGGAGCGAAACCAAATTGCCTCGCTGGGCGGGCACTCTTTCTAGGTAGGGCGCAGCGGGACGCGCTAAAGCTCGCCCCTACATTGCCCCCGATCATCGCCGTCGCGGTGATCTTGCTGAGATTGGCGCAGGGTTCAGGCGTTGTAGGGGCGCGCTTTAGCGCGTCCCGGCGACGCGGCGAGCCTTTTACTCGTTTGGGGGTTCCGGCGCCCCACCCACATGCAGGTGGCTCAAGTCATGCAGCGTGCTCTTATCTTCTTCGCTCATGCCGCGGGTGAAATTCGGATCGCTCAGCCGCTGATTTCGCGCGGACTCCGGCATATTCTGCAGCACGCGAAGGCGCTGCTGAATGGCCTGCTTGCGGTCCGGCGGCATCTGCCTCCACTTGGGCAGCACATCATTGCGGATATGATCGCGCTGCGCCGGCGTCATTTTCTGCCATACCTGTGCACGGTCGCGCAGCACTTGCTGCTGCGCCGGCGGCAGGCGCCGGAGCCGCTGTTCGTTCTGCAAGACTTTTTGCTTCTCTAGCGGCGACATGTTCCGCCAACGCTCTTGCCCGTTCGCCGGCGGCGTCACCTGACCTTTGTTTCCGTTAAAGCGTTGCGCGTTACCTCCGCCACCAGCGTTCGGCGGCCGGTCGTTGCGGCGGTTTTCCGCTTTGGGAGCGGGCGCCGGATGCGGGCGGTCATTCGCCGGGTGCTGCTTCGCGGCACACGGCAGCGCCAGCGCGGCCCACAGCCCCAGCCCGCACAACCATCCACCGAATTGGCGCTTTGTTCTCATCGCACCCTACATCTGCTGATTCGTATCCTGCTGCTCCGCATCGTCGGCTTGCGCCGGCGGCAAATCGTTCAACAGCTCGAAGTTCGACAACACGTCAAAATTCTCCAGTACCGGCAAATCGTTCGCATCGATGATCACCGGACCACCCTTGCTGGCAACATCCACTCCGTTATCGGCCGGACCAGGTGGCCGCGACCCGATCCAAACCGTCGCCAACAACAGCATCGACGCCGCGAAAACCACCCGCGGCGAGGGCGCGAACCACGCCCACCAGTTTCGCCTCGCGGGCTCCGCCGCGACCCGCGCGCGCACCCGCGCGTCAAACGCACCCGACGGCTCGATCTGCGGCAATTCGTCCAGCAAACCAGCCACCGCGCGAAACTCGTTCACGCGCACCCGGCAGGCCGCGCACGCCGCGATATGCGCCTCTACTTCGCGCTGTTCGCTGACTTTCAGCCGCCCATCCACATACGGGAGAATCCGGCTCTCGATTCGATTGCAACTCATGATGCCCTTCCTTCTTAACTACGACTGCCTAAACTCTTGTCCATCTCTACTTCGCCTGCTGCGCGACCAGTGGAGCCAACTCCACTCGCAGCGTTTCATACGCGCGGAACAACAGCGACTTCAGCGCGCTTTCCGAGCATTCCAGAATCTTGGCGATCTCGTTGTAGTCCAGCTCCTGATACTTATGCAGCAGGACCGCCGCGCGTTGCTTCTCGGGCAGCTTCTCGATCGCATGGCGGATCATCTTGCGCTGCGCCTCCTGTACCAGATGCTGCTCGATGTCCGGATGTTTGTCCGCTACATCCAGCGGCCGCTCGTCTCCATCTTCAGCGTCCACGGTCACCGGCGCGTCCAGCGAAACTTCCATGCGCTGATTGCGCGTGTCGCGCAGCGAATTCAACGCCAGGTTCGTCGCGATACGGAACAGCCAGGTGGTGAACTTCGCGCTCGGAACATACTCCGCGCGCGCGCGGTACACCCGGATAAAAACCTCCTGCGCCAAGTCTTCCGCCTGCTCGCGGTTCCGCACCATGCGGTACAGAAAATTAACGAGCGGGCTCCTGTAGCGCTGAAGTAGAAGCGCGAACGACTGTTCGTCGCCCGCCTTCACGTCCAGCATCAGTTGGACGTCCGACCTGGCCATAGCCGCCACACTGTATCAAACACATGCGTTCTCAGAAAGTTGCAAGGAGGGCACAGTCTGCGAGGCGAACAGACGGCGAATCAAACGTGGAATAAGTGCTGCAATATCAATAGCGTGGCCACGCCGGCGAAGACCAGCAAAGCGCTGCGCCAGTTGGGCTCGCGGTTCACTTCCGGGAGCAAATCCGTGGCCGCGACGTACACCGTCACTCCCGCGGAAAGGGGCAGCGCATACTTCAATTGCGCCTGTAGGAGACTGGTCAGAAAAACTCCCAACAGAGTGGCCGCCCCCAGAGCCCCAGCCGCCAGGATGGCGCTGCGCCTTCCCTGCCCGCTGGCTAGCACCACCGACGCCACCGTAAACCCTTCCGGCAGCTTGTGCAAAAACACGGCCACAAAAATTACGGCGCCGAGCCAGGTGGAAACTAAGAATCCGGCGGCGATGGCCACGCCGTCGAAGAACGTATGAATCGCCAATCCGAACAAAATGGCCGACCGCGCGTGGTGGTGCCGCATCTCTTCCAGATGCGTCTCTTCCCCGAAGTGAAAATGCGGCGCCAGCGTATGCTCGAACAAATGGACGATGAAATAACCGATCAGGACAAACAGGAAAGCGCTCTGCCCGCCGATGCGCACCGACTCCGGAATCACATCGATGAACGCCACCGCCAGCATGTAGCCGGCTCCCAGCGCCAAAAAATACTGAAGAAACTGCCGCGGCCAATCCCGCCGCACCACAAAATACCCGCCGACCAAGTTGCCAGCCGCCGCAATCAACCCTAGCCCAGCCGCCAACGCAACACGAGTCGCTTCATTGGTCATATGCAATGCGGCGGCTCGCCGCCGCTTTCTTCAACACTTGGACGCTTGAACACTTCAGCCGCTGTGCCGGAACAAAATCACATCGCCTTCTTGCACGATGTACTCTCGACCCTCCAACCGCACTTGCGCCTTCTCGCGCGCCGCCGCGATACTTCCGGCTGCCAGCAAATCGTTCCAGCGCACGACTTCAGCGCGAATGAAACCCTTTTCGATGTCGCTGTGAATCGCTCCTGCGGCTTTCGCCGCCGTGGCATCCTTGCGAATCGTCCAAGCGCGAACCTCCGGTTCCCCGGCGGTGAAAAACTGAATGAGCCCCATCAACTCGTAAGTCGCGCGAATCAGGCGGTTCAGTCCCGGCTCTTTCAATCCGTAGGAAGCCAGCAACTCCCCCGCTTCCTTCTCGTCCATCTCCGCGAGTTCGGCCTCCAGCCGACCGCAAATCGCCACGACTGCCGTGTTCGGCCGGCCTTGCAGCGCGCTTAGTTTGTGGCGCTCGACGGCGGTATCGAGTTCCGCCGCCTCGTCATCGCCTAGATTCAGAACGTACAGCATGGGTCGCTGCGATAAAAACAAGAATCCACCAATCGGCTTGCGCTCTTCCGGGGTAAGTTGCAACTCGCGCAGGGGCTTCTCCGCCTCCAGGTGCGCTTTGCACTTCTCCAGGACGGCTTTCTCGGTCTCCAGGATGGGGTCTCGCTTTTTCTTCAGGTCCTTGTCCAGCCGCTCCAGCCGCCTGGTGATCTGGTCGTGGTCCGCCAGGATCAACTCCAACTCCAGGTTGGTGGCGTCGCGCAACGGATCGATGTTCCCGGCAGCGTGCGGCACCGAGGGATCCTCGAAGACACGGATCACGTTGGCAATCGTATCCACTTCCCTCAAAGGAGCCAGCGCGTCGCGCGATTTTTCCTTCTGCATCCCGCCGAGATCGACATACTGCACCGTGGCGTATGTGATTTTCTTGGGGTTGTAGAGCGCCGCCAGTTGCTGCAGCCGCGGCTCCGGCACTTTCGCGACGCCGACGTGAGTTGTGGAAGCTCCCGCTTTGCCCTCGACGTTCGCCTTGGTCAAGATTCGGAACAGCGTCGTCTTTCCAACCTGTGGTAGTCCAATAATTCCCGTTTGCATAAACTCAGGATGTTAGCACAGACGCGACATGCTGCCCTTCCGCGACCTTCTGGAATCGAGGTGGCTCTTGAGTTCGCTGAGGAGAAAAGATTTAACACAGAGGTCACAGAGCTAGGAGCACAGAGATCGCAGAGAAGAGGAGGACTTCGCTATGGGCAGTGCGCGCTCAATTTCGATTCCTTCGCGAACTGCGGTATGGTGCTGCCTAGAGGAGGAAGACTAATGGCGGGCGCCAGCATCCACGGCGTGGAATTGGTTTTTCTCCTGCTCTTGCTGTTCGTGGTGGCTTTTGCGTCGCTGGCCCGCAAGATGCAGCTTCCCTACCCGATCGTTCTGGTGATTGCCGGACTGCTGCTCAGCTTCATTCCAGGCATTCCCAAAATCAGTTTGAACCCCGACTTGATCTTTCTCGCGGTCCTGCCTCCGCTGCTGTACTCCGCGGCTTGGTTCACGTCCTGGCGCGATTTTTCCTACAACATCGTGAGCATTTTTTCTCTGGCCTTCGGCTTGGTCGGCTTCACTGTCCTCGGCGTAGCTCAGGCTGCGCACTGGACCTTCGCCGGATTCGATTGGCGCCTCGGCTTCGTTCTCGGAGCTGTCGTTGCGACCACCGACGCCATCGCTGCTACCTCGATCGCTAAGCGCATTGGCTTGCCGCAGCGCATCGTCGACATCCTCGAAGGCGAAAGCCTAGTGAACGACGCTACCGGATTGCTGGCCCTCGAATTTGGCGTCGCCATGGTCGTGCAAGGGCAAACACCCACGGTGACCTCCGGCCTTTTCCGGCTGGTGTACCTGATGGCCGTGGGCATCGGCGTCGGGCTGGTCATCGCGCTGATCGTCGAGCAGTTGCACCGCCGTTTGGATGACGGTCCCATCGAAATCATCCTGACCATCATGGTGCCCTACGCCGCTTATCTGGCCGCCGAAGAGGCCCACGCGTCCGGTGTGTTCGCGGTGGTCGTCTGCGGGTTGTACCTGGGGCGCCGCAGCAACTCCCTGTTTTCTCCCAACGTGCGTTTGCAAGCCTACGGGTTCTGGAATTCGCTGATTTTCGCACTGATGGGTTGGTCTTCGTGCTCATTGGATTGCAACTTCCCTTCGTGCTGGCGGGGATCCGCGGGTACAAGGTCAGCAGTCTATTGGTGTTCGGGGCGCTGTTCAGCGCGCTGCTGATCGCGCTGCGACTGGTGTGGACCTACCCTGGAGCTTATGTAGCGTACTTCGTGCGCCGGCATGTCCTTCACCAAAACGAGCTGATGCCCTCAACCCGCGGGATCTTCGTTGTAGGATGGACGGGCATGCGCGGCGTCATCGCTCTGGCTGCCGCCATTTCTTTGCCGGAGACTCTCGCCAACGGCGAACCTTTTCCGCAACGCAACCTGATCATCTTCCTGACCTTTTGCGTGATCCTGGTTACCCTGGTCCTCCAGGGACTCACTTTGCCTTGGCTGATCCGCGTATTGCACGTGGCTAGCTCCGGCGGCCCCAGCGGCGAAGAACGAGAAGCGCGCCGCACCGTTCTCGAAACAGCGCTGCGACACCTGGAAGAGCGGCGTCATGCGGATGAGAGCGGCGAACTCACCGAGGCCCTCGATGACCTGGTCATGCACTACCAGCGGCGGCTCGCCGCCACGCAGGACGCGGCGACCCGCGACGCCAGCGTCCCCGAAGATCACGCCCGCACCATTACGCTGTCCCGGCAAGTCCTGCGGATCGAACGCCAGACTGCGGTGCGCCTGCGGAATGAGGGGCTGATCAATGACGAAGTCCTGCGCCAGCTGGAGCGCGAGTTGGACCTGAGCGAAACCCACTTGGAAGCCAAGACCCAGCATTGATGCCTGGACGTTGCAACGGCCTAGCCCACTCTCTTTTCTTTTCTGCCCTCGGAAACTAAACTGTCCCGACCTGCCTATGCCAACGCAAACCCCAACGCTCCCATTCGACCTTGCCTTTGCCATGCAACACCTGTCCGCCAAAGACGAAAAACTGGCAACTTTGATTGCTGAGACTGTGCAATTTCAGATCGACATGGAGGCTGCGCAATCGCCTTACGAAGCTTTGATGGAATCGATCGCCTACCAGTCCATCTCTGGAAAGGCCGCGGCGACTATCTTTAGCCGGGTTAAGGCACTCGGCAGCAACGGCCGGGCTCCTTCCCCGGAGGAAATGCTCGGTCTTCGCAAGCCGGTGTTGCGCAAAGCGGGCTTGTCGGGTGCCAAGATCCTGGCTATGAAGGACCTGGCGCAGAAAACCATTGACGGCGTCGTTCCCACATTGGAGCAGGCGCAAAAACTGTCTGACGAGGAACTTGTCGAGCGGCTGGTGTCGGTGCGCGGGATCGGGGCCTGGACAGTGGAGATGTTCCTGATCTTCAATCTGGGGCGCCCCGACGTTTTGCCCATCTATGATTTGGGAGTGAAAAAAGGGTGGTCGGTGACCTACGGCAAGAAGCACATGCCTAAGCCCAAGGAACTACTGGCCTTCGGCGAACAGTGGCGCCCCTATCGGACCGTCGCCAGCTGGTACATGTGGCGGGCGTTTGAGCGCGCAGGGTACGCCGTCACTAACAAGATCCTGCCTGCGAAAGTTCGTCGCAAACGGCCGCGGGCCAAGCGGCCTCGCCACAAGCGTTCTTCTTAAAGAGGGCTTCAGCTCGCGGCTAGTTCCCTCACCGTCAAAACCATGGCAGAGAGACCAGCCAGCAATACACCGCTTTCCAGTGATACCGACATACGATGCAATCGGCTGAACTCCGCCAGCAGAGGGCTGTCGGCCGCAGTCGCCTGGATGGAACCCATCTGCACGCGTAGCGCGGCCATCCTCGGACTAATCGCGTGTTGCGACACCACCGTCAGACCAATCATCAATACAACGCAGAGCGCCGCCGGGGCCATTAGACTGGCAAAGGTTCGTGTGCGCAGCAGACGAGCCAGCAGGAGGGTGATCCCACACACCACGCCGATCATGTGCATCCACCAAAGCCCATACCCGACCATGGCTCCAGCCTGGTCCCGGGTCGCCAGAATCCGGAACGCCCCCGGCGCCACCACAAAGCTCAAGAAAACATCGCTTCCGAGCCACAGCCCCAAGCCCAGAAACTCGATCGTGCGCAGCACGGTAGACATCGGGAGACTCCCTTTAAAAGAGAAATCAGTTTTCAAGGATACAGGATGGCGACCAAATGCGTCGCGCCGATGAGAAACCTCGTGCCGCTCTGCCGTATCCGAAGAAAGGCCGGTAAATAGCGAGTTCGGCACAGAATGTGGAAGCAGTTCTGCGTGCTTTTTCAGGCCAATGGGACAATAAGGGCTGAGTCAAAAGGGCGGAAGGATGGTGGGCGACAAAGGACTTGAACCTTTGACCTCTCCCGTGTGAGGGGAGCGCTCTAACCAACTGAGCTAGTCGCCCGATGCTTGTCGCTGGCAGCCGCGAACTTGGGAACTGGCATCCCAGCTTTCACGTCCAACTAGTTGTAGCAGGAAGGGCCCGGGTTTTCAACCAATGACGGCGGTAACCTCTCAGATCGTTTCGCAGCTGCAGCGCTCTATCGCTCGCGCCATTTACGGCAAGGAAGAAGCCATCCAGCTGTCGCTGATTACCTTGCTGGCCCGCGGCCACTTGCTGATCGAGGACGTTCCCGGCGTGGGCAAAACTACGCTGGCGCAGGCCTTGGCGAAATCGTTTCATTGCAGCTTCCAGCGCATTCAGTTCACCTCGGATTTGCTGCCGAGCGACGTGCTGGGGGTCAGCGTGTACAACCCGGAGACGCGGGAGTTTGAGTTTCGCTCCGGGCCGATTTTTGCCAACGTGGTGCTGGCCGACGAGATCAACCGGACTACGCCGCGCACGCAGTCGGCGCTGCTGGAGGCCATGAACGAGGCGCAGGTGACCGTGGACGGCAAGACTTTGCCGCTGCCACAGCCGTTTCTGGTGATCGCTACGCAGAATCCCGTCGAGCACCATGGCACTTATCCTTTGCCCGAGTCGCAGCTCGATCGCTTTCTGATGCGCATACGCATGGGCTATCCCTCGCACGAAACCGAGCGCGAAATCCTGCGCAAACGCGCGGGAGACGATCCGGTGCAATCGCTGGAGCCGGTCGCCGATGTTCACGACGTACTGGCGATGCAGCATTCCGTCGCCCAGGTCAAAGTGGACTCCAGCTTGCACGACTACGCGCTAGACATCGTGGAACGCACGCGCCGCAGTGATCAGCTGTCTTTGGGCGTCAGTCCGCGCGGGACCTTGATGCTGCAGCGGGCGGCGCAGGCTCGGGCTTTCCTGGATGGGCGCGACTACTGCTTGCCGGACGATTTCAAGCAGCTGGCGGTCGCCGTTTTTTCCCACCGGGTGGTGGCCAGCTCGCGGCACGCTTCGCTGCAGAAGAAGTCGGAGACCGCCGAAGCGGTGCTACGCGATATCGTCGAAGCCGTTCCCGTTCCCTTGTGAAGGGCACTGCTGTGAGCGCCAACTCCATCGTCGCGCAGTTGTGGGCTAAGGCCGACCGACCCGCGGTTCGCGCCTTCTTTCTATCGATCGCTGCGCTAGGGGTGGCGTTGCTGCTGGCGCTGTATTCCGGTGCGGCCGCCGAGCTTGGCCAAGTGGTGCTGTCAATCGCCTGCGCGCTAGGTGCGCTGCTGGTGGCTGCCTGGGTGGGCATCACGCTGGTGCCGGTGCTAGCCAAGCGCACGCCGCTTCGCTGGATCGGTTACAAAATGGAGTACCGGGTCACCCGCGAGGGATGGATTTACATTGGCGGGGTCTTGGTCGTGGCGCTGGCGGCGCTCAATACTGGGAACAATCTGTTGTTTCTAATTCTGTCCAGCTTGACTGCCGTGATTCTGATGTCCGGGATTCTTTCGTCGATCACCCTTTCGGGTGTGGCGATGCGCTTGGAATTGCCGGAGCATATCTTCGCGGGCCAGCCGGTTCGGGCGCTGGTCGAGCTGGAAAACGAAAAGTTGACGCTGCCGTCATTTTCCTTGCGGGTGGAGGCGGCCAAAAAGAAAAATTCGCCACCGGCTGCGCTGCTCGAAACCGCGGTGTACTTTCCGTACCTGCCGAAGAGAGAGCGCGTGCGGCAGAGCGTACCGATCACGTTCGCCCGCCGGGGCGCGTACCGCCAGGACGCATTTCGCATCGTTACGCGCTTCCCGTTTGGTTTTTTGCAAAAAGCGCATCGCCTGGAGCTGCAAACCGAGGCGGTGGTGTATCCGTCGGTCGAACCGGCGCGCGAGTTCGTGGAAATTCTTCCCGGATTGCAAGGGGCGCTGGAAAGTTTGAGCAAAGGCGGCGGACACGACCTGTATGCCTTGCGCGACTACGTTCCCACGGACAGCGCGCGACATGTCCATTGGAAAGCGTCCGCGCGTTTGGGCTCGCTCATGGTTCGAGAGTTTACGCGCGAGGACGACTGCCGGGTGCTGCTGGTGCTTGATCCGCACACTTCTTCCCTCAACCCTGCAGAGGGCGGCGCCACGGCGACCGGTACGGAGCGCTTCGAACGGGCCGTCTCTTTGTGCGCTGGCATCGCCTGGCATTTCTTTGAGCGCAATGCGCACCTGCAGTTTCGCAGCGCGGGCATGGAGACTTCGCTGGCTCCCGCGGAGGAAAACATTTTTGCGGTCCTGCGGCATCTGGCGCTCGCGCAGCCTCTGCCGGCAGACCCGCTGCACACGCTGCTCTCCGATCTTGCCGCTTCGCCCGATTTATTCAAGGTAATTGTCACCAGCCAGGCGCGTGGCTCCATTCCCGCGAATCTGTGGCACTCCTCCTACGTGGTCTTTCTCGAAGACCTCTTTTGATATGGAGTGCGCCGGCTTGGCGCCGCTTTCGAGATGGCGGCACGACCGCTCCCCTTCGCGAGTCGCTGAGGTTGCGCGTTGATATCCAAGCACCAGTGGCCTGCAGAATCCGTGCACGTCTCTTTCTCGGTTGCTGGCGGTTGACTTGGTCAAGAGCGGGACCGAGCTCCCGCACTCCATATGACTCCCGCACATTCGTCGCGAAATACGATCCGTGCGAGAATGCAGGCTCATGCTGCAAGACCGCGAGCTTGTTCAATTTCGTAAACAATTGCTGAGTTGGTTTCGGCAGTTTCAGCGCGATTTGCCTTGGCGCCGGACCAAGAACCCCTACCGCATCTGGCTGTCGGAGATCATGCTGCAGCAGACGCGGGTTGCCGCGGTGATCCCGTACTACGAGCGTTTCCTGGAGCGATTTCCAGATGTGCGGGCGCTGGCGGAGGCTCCGCAGGAAGAAGTGCTGCGGCTTTGGTCTGGCCTTGGGTACTACAGCCGTGGGCGGAATTTGCAGCGCGCTGCGCAGCAGATCGTCGCGAAACACGACGGAATATTTCCTCGAAGCGAAACCGAGGTTCTTGCGCTGCCCGGAATTGGTCGCTACACGGCCGCGGCGATTCTTAGCATTGCGTTTGGGGCCAAGCACGCGGTTCTGGACGGGAATGTGGCGCGGGTGCTGGCGCGGCTTGACGCGGTTCAGGGCGATCTGCGCGACGCGACGCGCTGGCAGAAGCTTCAGAAGTCCGCTGACGATTTGCTCGATCCGAAATCACCGAGCGACTGGAACCAAGGCCTGATGGAACTCGGTGCGGTGATCTGCACGCCGCGCTCACCGCAATGCTTGCTGTGCCCGGTCTCGAAGTTCTGCCGGGCGCGGCAGTTGGGCCTGGCCGAATCGCTACCGGAAAAACGCAAGACGCGCTCCAGACGGGACATCACGCTGGCGGCTGCCGTATTGCTGGACGCGCGCGGACGGACGTTGCTGCTTCCTCCGCCTGACGCGTTAGGAAAACAAGCGACGCACAAAGAAGTCGCCGCACTGGTTTCCAAAATGTGGCACTTCCCTACTGTAGCGGTGGAGAAAAACCCGGTCACGGAGTTGCAAGAATTCCTGACGGAACTGGTCGGGCTGCCGGAAAAGGAAAAGACGCTGCGCCTGGAACCGCTGTCGAAGGCGAAACACTGCGTTACCTACCGGGACATCGTGCTTCTGCCGTTTCGTGCGCTGGTTCCGAAGCTTCCGCAAATTCCTGGTGCCAAGGCCATCTTGCTTTCCGAGCTCGCCGCACTATCTTCGCTGGCCGTCTCCAACCTGACGCGCAAAGTCGCGCGGGCCGCCCTGACGAGCCCGGCTGGCGCCGCAGCGCGCTTCTGAACGTTATCGTTTCGCGCCGCACGCCTCCCGGTCGCACTATGTGGGTGCTAACATTAATAGTCCACCATGGCCGCCACCGCTTCTCCTGCAAGTGTCTCTACCCTGCCTGCCGAAAGATTTTTCCGCGGCTCCCTTTTCTTTTTGATTCTCACCTCGGTCGGAATGCTGATCGCCACCGGCAAACTCGATGCCATTTCCTGCGTGCTGGCTTCCATCGGCGTTTTGTATAAAGGCGCTCGGTGGTTGCAGCGCAAGCGTCCGGAACTGTCGCACGGAGCGGCCACCTGGCTGGTTGTTTGCTACGTTGGTTTCTTCCCCCTAGATACGTTTTTCTTTTCCCGCGTTGTTGTCGCCAACTCGGCGAACCCGGCGTTGTACGCCG
>Ga0210403_10001011_pt1 | contig 27601 bp, 23 predicted proteins | sample IncBWC19MmetaG_FD_150863 | JGI IMG/M metagenome (GOLD analysis project Ga0210403, IMG submission 150863) | Forest soil microbial communities from Barre Woods Harvard Forest LTER site, Petersham, Massachusetts, United States - Inc-BW-C-19-M | ecosystem: Environmental > Terrestrial > Soil >...
TGCTTCGCGCCGAGGGGATGAACGACTCGCAGGCCGTAAGGAGCGCCTTGAACGAGGCGCGCGCGCGTCGGCGTCGGCGCCTGGCGCTCCGTGAGGAGGCGCGTCGGCTTGCTGAGGATCCGAGCGATCGCGCCGAGCTGGCCACGCTGCGCGAGGAGCTCGACCAGCTAGCCCCTGCCTGGCCTGCGGATTGATGGTCCGCGGCGAGGTCGTGCGGCTGATGGCTCCACGTCGTGCACGTGGCCATGAGCAACAGGGAGCGAGACCGGGAGTGGTGGTGCAGGCGGAGGAGCTGCTCGACCTGAGCACCGTGCTCATCGCCCCCACCTCGCGTTCGGCTTCGGCAGCCACCTTCCGTCCAACGATCGACTTGGCGGGAACGCCCACGCGCGTGCTCACCGACCAGCTGCGCGTGGTTGACGCCCAGGCGGTGAAGGGCACCCTTGGCCATTTGAGCGGCGGCGAGATGGCGGCACTGGACGACGCGCTGGCGCTCGTGCTCGGGCTCCCAGGCTGAGGAGCGAGCGTGAGCACCAGGATCGGCATCGTGGGTATGCCCAACGCGGGCAAGTCCTCGCTGTTCAACGCGCTGACCAAAGCGGGGGCGGAGGCGGCGAACTACCCGTTCACCACGATCGAGCCCAACGTGGCGGTGGTGCCCGTGCGCGACGAGCGCCTGGAGGAGGTCGCGCGCACGGTGGGCGCCTCGGAGATCGTGTGGGACACGGTGGACTTCCACGACATAGCGGGCCTCGTGGCGGGGGCTCACCAGGGCGAGGGCCTGGGCAACCGCTTCCTCGCCAACATCCGCGAGACCCACGCGATCCTGCACGTGGTGCGCGCGCACGGCGATGAGAACGTGATCCATCCCGAGGGTCGTGTGGATCCGCTGGCGGATATCGAGACCATTGAGACCGAGTTGGCGATGGCGGATCTCGAGGCTGCTGAGCGTCGGCTGGAGCGGGTGGGTAAACAGGCGCGTGGGGGCGATCGCGTTGCCATCGCCGAGGAGGCGTGGCTGGGCGAGGTGATTGCGGCTCTGCAGGAAGGCCGACCGGCGCGCACGGTGCCGGTGCCGGATGAGGCGCCGGGCGCCGCCCGCGACCTCGGCTCGCTCACCGCCAAGCCCGTGCTGTTCGTGGCGAACGTGGATGAGGGCTCGGAGGAGGTCCCCGCAGCGGTCGCCGAGCACGCGGCCGCGCAGGGTGCACGCGCGGTGGCGGTGTCCTCGCGCATCGAGGCCGAGTTGGCCGAGCTCGAGGACGAGGACGCGGCGGCGATGCGCGACGAGCTCGGTGTAAGCGAGTCCGGCCTGCAGCGCGTCGTGCGTGAGGCCTTTGCGCTGCTAGATCTGATCGCGTTCTTCACCGCCGGCGAGGCCACCATCGCGCAGTCCTGGCACCTGCGGCGCGGCCTCACCGCCTGGCACGCGGCCGGGGAGATCCACACGGACATCCAGAAGGGATTCGTGCGCGCCGAGGTGATCGACTGGCGGGCCCTCGTCGAGGCGGGCGGCTATGCGGGCGCCCGCGAGCGGGGCACGCTGCGCTTGGAGGGTCGCGACTACGTGATGGCCGACGGCGACGTGATCAACGTCAAGTTCACCCCGTAGGCTCGCCGGCCGCGAGCTTCTGCAGGCGCTCGGCGAGCCGGCGCATGCCGAGCCGCCCGGCCGTCTCCGCGCCGGCGGCGTAGTCGGTGGCGCGATCCGCGGGAGGCTCCACCTCGATGCGCTGGAGCGTGGCGATCAGCTTGAAGGAACGAAGCTCCTCGGCGTGCTCGCACAGCGCCGCTGCGATGCGCGGGCGCATGCCCGCCGCGGCCTGGGCGCGGGCGGGCAGGGGCGCAGCGGAGGCGACCTCGGCGGCGCCCAGCACCGCCTCCAGCGAGCCGTGGGCGCGCAGCAGCTCGGCGGCGGTCTTCGCGCCGATCCCGGGCGCGCCCGGCAGCCCGTCCGATGGGTCGCCACGCAGCGCGATCAGGTCTGGGACCACCTGCGGCTCCACCCCGTAGCGCTCGCGCACCTGCTGCGGCCCGACCCCGTCGGCCGGGGAGTCCTTCCTCAGGTCAAGCACCGCCACGCTCTCGCTCACCGCACCGTACAGGTCCCGGTCGCCGGTCAGCAGCAGCGCGCTTCCGCCCCGCTGCTCCTCGGCGCGCGCGTGGGAGAACATCACGTCGTCGGCCTCGAGCTCCACGCTCGTGGCGACCGTCCAGCCGAGGCTGTCCAGCAGCGCGGGCGCCTGCTCCCACTGGCGCGCGAGCTCCGCGGGCATGGGGTCGCGGTGCGCGTGGTAAGGCGGGTACAGACGCACGCGATAGTCGGCCTGCTCGGCGCCCATGCAGGCCGCCACCGCGCGCGGCCGGCGCTCGCCGGAGCGTGAGTCGATCACCGACAGGATCGCGTTGACGGTGCCGAGCAGCGCGTTCACCGGGTGCCCGTCCGCGTCGGCGATCGACTTCGGCAGCGCGAAGAAGGAGCGATAGAGCAGCCAGGGAACGTCTGCTGCGAGCAACGGGCCGGGCATGCGCGGCTCAGCCTACGCGTCCTGCCCGCGGCGGGCGCGGAGCGCCCTCAGCCCATCAGCATCCAGCAGTTTTCAGTCCACAGGAAGTGGTTTGGCCCGCCCATCAGGGGAGCCGGCAGCTCGATCGAGGCGAGGTTGCCGTGAACCACCACCCTGGCTGCGGCGATCGCGCGTTGCTCGGCGCGCAGGCGGGAGCGCTCGCCGTGTTCGCGCAGCAGCCTGGCAAGGCGCGTGTCCCAGCGCTGCTGGCAGGTCCGGCCGTTGCGGTTGGCGCGCAGCGGCGCATTGAGGATCGCGCAGGCGCCTGCGCCGTTGCCGCTCAGCTCCGCGGCCACGAAGTTGCCGGCCGCGCGGCGAACCCACGCGATCTGTTCGGGCGTGCCCACCGAGTGCTCGGCGTAAGCGCTAGCGGCTGCGGGCGGGAGCAGGAGCAGGAGCACGACCGCGAGCGCGCCGCCGGCTCGCCTGGCGCTCGTTCGGAAGGTGTGGGTGGCGGCGTTTGCCATCAGGCTCATTGTGCGGCCTCGCGCGTGCGCGGCGGACACATATCCTAGGTGGGGAGCAGGCGCCCTATCCCGCTGAGGCCCCGCCCGTGGTGGCTGAGCTCACCGCTGCACCCGGCGCGCGCGCTCCGCCCTGCGGGCCCGTGGGCGGCGCGCTTGGAGTGCTCGCCGCGGGCGCTGGGACGCTGGAGGCCGGGCGCCCGCTGCGGTCGGGCTCGGGCTTGACGGTGGTGCCGATGCGCACGCTGAAGTAGGCCCATGTGCTGTTCAACCCGAACAGTTCGGCGAGCTCGGGGCCGCTCACGGGCGTTGTGCCGCGGGAGCCGAGGATCAGGGCGGAGACGACCCGGGGCGAGACGCCTCGCTTCAGCACCTCGATCCCCCGGAATGAGCCCTTGAGCAGTCCGCGCAGGCGCGTGGCGGCGGTGGTGAAGCCCACCGCGAGCTTCCAGCTGGAGGCTGGCCCCTTGTCGTATGGGTCGGGCACGCCCAGCAGCCAGGGCTCGGGCGCGGCGCCGAGGAAGGAGTTCTCGATGTTCTCGGTCATCCCGCCGGAGCTCGCGAAGAAGTAGGTGGTGACGGGAGCGCCGTGATAGAGCACGATCTGCCCCGCGGTGGCGGCCACCGCAGCATTCGTCGCCGACGTTTCCGCGGCCACGCCCATGTACACCTGTGAGCGCGTGTCGGAGTACACGTCGAAGCGCGAGCCGCCCGCGTGCGATGTGAGCGCGTACGTGCGGCTGGCCACGGCCTGGGCCTCGAGCGCCGCCAGCGGCCAGCCCGAGGGCATCTCCGCTGAGACCACGCCGCGCACGTAGCGCTCCAGCGGGAGTCGCAGCACCTTCGAGCCCACGAGCACGCGAATCACCGCCTTTGGGTTCGCCAGTCCAAGCGTGGTGCCGGTGTAGTAGTGCGCGAGGATCGCCTGATAGGCCCAGCCGTGGCGTGCCAGCCCGAACGCGCCGTCCTGGCTCATGCCCACCCCGTGGCCGTCGCCGGCGCCTTCGATCAGTAGCGTGGAGGCACCCGCCGGGGCGGCGGACAGCGCCGTCAGCGCGAGCGCCGTTGCGGCCAGGCGAGCGACCCTGCGGCCCGGGCGTAGAGCGGAGCGGCGGTGGTAGCTTGGAGGCGTGAGCAGCATTCTTCCCAACAGCAACACGCGCGCCGGCCGTCGGTCGCGCTCGAGTCGGGAGATACCCATGATCCCCATGATCTACCGGTCGGGCGCTCGCACGAGCATCGTGAGCGCTGCACGATGACTGTCGAGCGCGAGCGGGCGGTGCTCGAGGCCGTTCCCACCGAGCTGTTCATCGGCGGGCGCTGGCGCGCAGCCTCGCAGGGAGGCACGCTCGCGGTCGAGGATCCGGCCACCGAGCAGACGCTGGTGGAGGTCGCCGACGCGCAGCCACAGGACGCCCTGGACGCGCTCGCCGCGGCGGCCGGGGCGCAGGCCGACTGGGCGGCGCACCCTCCACGCGAGCGCGGGGAGATCCTGCGCCGTGCGTATGAGGCGATCGTGGCGCAGACCGACGACCTGGCGCTGCTGATGACGCTCGAGATGGGCAAGGCGCTGGCGGAGTCGCGCGCTGAGATCGCCTACGCGGCCGAGTTCTTCCGCTGGTTCTCCGAGGAGGCCGTGCGCATACACGGCCGCTACATGGTCAACACCACCGGCAAGGGGCGCCTGCTGACGATGCGCCAGCCGGTGGGGCCGTGCGTGTTCGTCACCCCCTGGAACTTCCCCACCGCCATGGGCACGCGCAAGCTCGCCCCGGCGATCGCGGCGGGCTGCACGATGGTTGTCAAGCCCGCCCAGCAGACGCCTCTGTCGATGCTCGCGCTGGCCAAGGTGCTCGAGGACGCGGGCCTGCCGGCGGGGGTGCTCAACGTGATCACGGCCAAGCGCTCGGGCGCTGTGATCGAGCCGCTGCTGAGGGACCCGCGCACGCGCAAGCTGTCGTTCACCGGCTCCACGGAGGTCGGGCGCAAGCTGATCGAACAGTCCGCCGAGCAGGTGCTGCGCGTGTCGATGGAGCTAGGCGGCAACGCCCCGTTCCTGGTGTTCGAGGACGCCGATCTCGACGCGGCGATCGAGGGCGCGATGCTGGCGAAGATGCGCAACGTGGGCGAGGCGTGCACCGCGGCCAACCGCTTCCACGTGCACGAGTCGGTGGCGGAGGAGTTCGCCGAGCGGCTGGCCGCGCGCATGGGCGCGCTGACGCTCGGCCGCGGCACCGAGGAGGGTGTGGACGTGGGCCCGCTGATCGACCGCGCGCAGCTCGAGAAGGTCGATGAGCTCGTGGGCGACGCCGTCCAGCGCGGCGCCCGCGCGCTCACGGGCGGCGGCCGCGTGGATGGGCCCGGCCACTTCTTCGAGCCCACCGTGCTCGCGGAGGTCCCCGACGACGCAAGGCTGCTGGGCGAGGAGATCTTCGGGCCGGTGGCGCCTGTTGCCACGTTCTCCAGCGACGAGCAGGCGATAGCCGCCGCAAACCGCACCGAGTACGGCCTCGTGGCGTACGTCTACACACGCGATCTCGCCCGTGCCTTCCACGTCTGCGAGCGCATCGAGACGGGGATGGTGGGGCTCAACCAGGGCGTCGTCTCGAACCCGGCGGCGCCCTTCGGCGGCGTCAAGCAGTCCGGCTTCGGCCGCGAGGGCGGCTTCGAGGGGATTGGTGAGTATCTGGAGACGAAGTATGTGGCGATGGCGCTGTGAGCGGGAGAGTAGATAGGGCGGTGGGCAGCTGGACTAGCCGTGACACCCCGCCCAGCGGCGGCATCAGGCCGCGCTCGCGCCGAGAACATCCCAGCCTCAGCATTCGCTGAGCAACTGATTCAGCCGATCTCTCAGCTGATTACTTCCGAAGATGACGCAAAGTCTCAGGTGAAGGTCCTCCGGATAGGCCGCCTGATGAACGCCGGACCTCCGACCCGACATCCCGTTTCGCGGCCAACTCTCAAGGATTTTCCCACAACGCCCCGTAATGTCCGGGTTCGAAAAGGCGGCTAGCTCGAGCTTGAATAGGATAATTAGCGTCTCGAGATTGCGGGCGCCCGCAGTAGCTCTCTGCCACTTGTCGGCGAACAGAAGCTCGCAGTATCTGAATAGGTCACAGTACGCCTCCACACCCATCCGAGCGGTGATGTTTAGATCCAGTAGCTCTGCAGAATGAAAGAATCTGTTCCGCCTGTTGCGGCGGGTCTTCATCTCAGACTGAAGGTCGCCAATCTCGGCCGCGACTGTCTCTAGCGCCGGCCGCCCGTGAACGTCCGCGAGAATGGTCCGATACCCCTTGAACCTCCCGCTGATTTCCTCCGACCAGTTGGGGTCGTCTTCAATCAAGAACAGCTTAGAGGCAAGCTCAGTGTAATCGTCACACAGAATAAAAGCGGTCTTCGAATATTGCCCACCCTGACGGCCGGTAAAGTAGATCTCCGCTCCGGCGCAGATCTCGTCGGCAAGGTGGCTTAGCTGACTCACTCGTCCGAAAAGATCGCGGCTTCAAACTCGCTCAATACTTCCTGCAGGCGCATCTCCGCATGAGCCAGGCCCTCTTCGACGGCGTTGCGGAGGGCCCCAAGTTGCCGAACGATCTCCGCCTGTCGCTCCAAGTGAGGGACGGGGATGATTAGCCCTTCAAGCACGCTGTGATCGATCCTTCGCCGCCCAGACGAGCCCGTCGTCTTTCCTACGAGCTGGCGGGCGACGATATCGCTCAGAAGCACCTCGTGGAGATACCGGCCATCAATTAGCTCGTCAAAAGGTCGAACGACGAGAAACTCGTTGGACACGTAGAAACGGTCATAACCCTGGGCCGAAGTCACCAGGACGTACTTGCGGTTGAAGACACTAGGCTCGATACGCGCAAATAGGATGTCGCCGTCAGTCGCTATCGAGCTGCCAAGCGGGCCATCGCTCTCCCGAAGTACGACTTGCTTGATCCGCTTCTGCGCGCACTCTGGCAGGCCTACGTAGGGGACCCGCCCGCTGATCTCCGCAGGCCGCTCTCGGCGGGGGTTGATCTCCGCCACGTCGCTAAGGCGCTGAAGCCGGCCGCTGCGCGTGCCTTCCCGGAGTCGCACTATCGGGACGTACGACTTGGCATCCAGCCTCCGCCCAGTCAGCGCAGAGGCGCTGACAGCGAAAGTCTGGAGGCTATTTGGATCGCCGAGCTCCACGCCCAGCGCTGCGAGAAGATGCCCGTTGACCCGCCCGTCGGCGTCACCTGATGCTGCGCGGGCCGTCCGTGCCATCGCACTGGCGGCGAGAACGGGTTCCATTAGGTTGCGCTGCTCGGAGATAGGTGGGAGCGGAACTAGAAACCGCTTGAGCTCCGACGCGTTGACGTTCGCCATGCCGATGATCTGTCGGCTGTCTCGGTCGATTTGCAGGCGACCGCACGGGGCGTTCAAGAACGTCGCGATGAAATGGGGTGCGACTCGCGCCGCGTCAAGCCGAACGCGAATCAAATATGATGCAAAAACCCACTCACCGGGGTCATCAAAGACTGCGCACTTACCGACAAGCTCCTTAGAGTTTGTGCGGTTGAATAGCACGTCGCCTGGCTGCAACCGATATCGCTCTTGCTCAGGGGGCGGTAGTCGTAGCCACTTGTAACGAGACAGATCGAGCGTGCCGTCGCGCACGTTCGTCATTCGCACGACCCTCACGTCACCGGAATCCTCCGGCCGATCGGATGAGCCGTATTGAACGGCTGTAGCAAGGGAATCGAGGGACGCGAGCGGAAACCTAGCCTTTGCGTACCGTGCTTCGACTGTGCGTGCCCCCGCAACGTAGGCCGGATCGGCACGCGCTCGGAGCTGACTAGCACGCGCAGAGAACCACAAGTGCGTTGGCTCAGTCGCGAGACGCTCGCCACTCACCGTACGCCTCAGCTATTTGCGGTAGATCGTTGTCCGTCTTTCGGCCTTGGGCGTCGTAGCCGATTTGCCGTGGTGTAGCCATAAACACCTCGGCGTCCTCGCTCGGCATCTCATCGGGTGCGAGGCGACGCAAAAATATGACGCTGGCCTTGACGCCGGCACCGTAATGCGAGAAGGCGGTCGCCGGCATACTCACCACGGCCAAAAGCGCGAAATGATCGAGGAGATAATCCCGCACGTATTGCAGAGAGGAGTTGGTGAGGACACCGTCTGGGACGACGACACCGGCGCGTCCAGTGCCGGGCTTAAGAAAGTCGTGGATTCGCTCAAGGAACAGAATCTCTGTCTTTTGCCCGCGGCGAAGTTTGCCTGCCCCACGACTGGCCGAGGCAAAAGCGAGGTCATAGGTCGCGAGGTAAGGGTGCTCGGAGGCAAAGACCTGTGCGCCAAAGGGAGGATTGGTTAGGACGAGGTCGAAACGGCCCAGCGTCAGACCAGGATTGTGGTCCCGCAGGCGCTCGGGAGAGTCCAAGCCGTCGGCGCAGACGATGTTCGAGTGTCCATCGTCGTGCAGGATCATGTTCATCTTCGCGACTCGCGCGATCTCGTCATTGATGTCTATCCCGAATAGGTTGTGCTCGGCGAAGCTATGCCAGTAGCGATAGTGCTCTGCCGATCCTTCCTCGAAATACACGGATGCCTCGCGCCGTACAGCGTCCAATGCGTGGAGTAGGAAGCCACCAGATCCGCACGCGGGATCGATGATTAGCTCGTCCTCTTGTGGCGCAAGCATCGCGACAGTGAAATCGATGATCTCGCGTGGTGTGAAGTACTGTCCAAAGTCGCCCTTAAAGAAGCCGTCCATGAACTGCTCAAAGGCGAGCCCCTTAGTGTCGAGGTCGGTTCGCGACAGGTCGATACCTTCCAGGTGTGAAACAATCGTGCGCAGAGAGCCATCGGCAATCTTGATGTTCTCGGAAAAGACCTCAGGATCGCGGGATTGCTCTTTCCGATAGAGGGCGCGGATCCGGTCTGCGAGGGCGCTTGCGGACTCGTGAGTCTTTATCTGAAACTCGTACGGTTCGCCGTTCTTGCGGCGGGCCTTCTCGTCACTGATCTTGACGAATATGACCTTGCAGAGCTCGCCGAATGCCGCAGGAGGAGACAGGCGCCCGCCTCCCCAGAGAGTCTGGTGCGACTTACGGATCGCGGCGATGAGATGCTCCTTGTCGACTGGGGCGATATCCATCGCCGTGCCCTTGCGGTACTTGAACTCTTCAGGTTTCCCGTACACGCTGGGAAGATCAGCGACGATGTTGGCCTCGCGCTCAAGAGCGCCATAGGCTCCAGAGAAGTCGAGGAACCGCCGTGTTGCGCCCGCCACGACGCCGACGTAGTCGGCTCGGAGCTTGGCCCAGGTGCCATTGCCTGCGGCCTGCTCAATCGCTTGGCCGAACTCCGCGTCTGAGATGCCGTCACGCTTGCACTCGATCACGGCATACGGTCGCGTCCGTGCACCGTCACGGAACACCACTAGATCGGCCGCATCATGCGGCGTGCGGTCAGGGATCCGGACCTCGATGCCGATGCGTCCGGGTTCGTAGCCGTATCGGTAGATGAGCTCCGCCCAATACGCTGCGCGTACCTGCTCCTCAGGGTCCGAGAATATCTCGCGATGACCAGTGACGATGTAGTGAATCCTTTCGGCCTTACCGTTGGTCTGGAGCTCGGCATGACCATCGGCGATCGCTCGGCGTAGATCGCCCGTCAGGCCTTTCGTCGTTAGGGTCTCTGTAGTCATTGCGCGCGGTGGCGAGACACTACCGTGCCGGTCGGCCCGTGACGATGCGGTGGTCCGGGGCGGTGACGGCCGCGAACGCGCCCCAGTGGCGGGGATGCGGGACCCGCTTGCCGAGCCGGATGAGCGAGCAATAGTGCTCCGACAGGCCGGTCGCTTTGGCGATCACCGCGATCGATGCTGCTTGTAGCCCGGGGAGAATCTCGTCGGCAAATTGCGCTGGATCCGTATGCTCGCCGGTCCAGGCTTTGACGACGCGTTGGTGCGCGGCGTTCTTGGAGCCGCGAAGCTCGGCTGCTCGTCCGCCGCGTCCCGGGTCGCGTTGGTCGGCGCGAAGTCCCGCGAGGACCCGCTGGGCGTTCTGGCGCCCGCGGGGCGCGGACTCGCTCCAGCGTCTCGCCCGGCACCCGTCGCAGTAACGGTGCCGTCGGGTCGGTAGCTCGCCGCCGCAGTCGCGGCAGGTGTTCGGTAGGGCGAGACCGCCTGTCCAAGGCTGGCGCTGGGTGCGGTGGGGATTGCGCTCATCCCACGCGGACTTCCAGTTGCTTCCGGTCAGCGGGGTTAGGTGCGGGAGTCGCGCCGGCGAGTGGCGAGAGAGTGTGTGTGCCACTCGCTCAACGATGGGGGCGGTCTCACGGCGCCACGCCGGGCAGGTCTCCGCGAGGCTGGCGGCGAGGTGCTGCGTCATCCGGCACGCACCCTGTCGGGTTTCGGCGAAGTCGCGCGGCGAGAACGTCCGTTGCGTCAGCAAGGCCAGCAGGTACGCGTCGACGGCCGGTCTACTTGCCTCCAGAACGGATCGCGGGCAGCAAGGTCTCGGGCCGAACGGTAGAGGCTGATCCGCTGCGTCTTGAGAGGATCGCGGACGCGGGCGATGCGGACATACCCGAGGCGTACCGGGAGATGCTCGGTTGAGCCTACGATGCGCGTATTGCGGCTCCGAGGATGTCACCGGGCATCACATAACGGGCCGGGACACTCAGCTCCAGTATCTAGACCCCCGCCTCACGGTGCCGCTGTGTCATGACCATCACTACCTGGCACATGACGATCTACGGGTGGCCGGCGTTGATGACCCGGCCGCGGGCACGTCGCCGCGGCTGCCGTTCGTGGAGCGCGTCGAGTTGAGACTGCGCCGCCTGGCAGTAGCTCTCGGACGTCTGGCTCCGCGCTCCCCGATTGGCCGTGGCTTGGTCGGCTGGCGGCTAGCGCGAAGCGATGGGCGGACGAGCTTGCATGCGATATTCGTGTCCGCGATATCCGCGACCCGGGGTGGCGAAGCGATCCGGGTTACTACGTCGCAGCGGCGTGAGCCGTTCTACAGCTCCTCGAAGAACGAGGGCACGACCTCGACGTCCTCGACCTGGCGGATCGTGGTGCGAACTCCGAGCTGGTACTGCTTGAGCAGGTCGCAGAGCCTGTCGCCCTCGATCAGGTCGATTGTGGGAGCGCCGTCGCGCGTCGCCTCCGTCTTCGCTTCGGCAGTGAACGTGCCTGTTGTGATGAGCAGCCCATAGTCGCCGCGACCGCTCATCGCGCCCCGAAAGTCCCGTACGTCTTTCGGGCTGACGCTGCCCTTATAGCGCTTGCACTGGAAAAACACAGGGAAGCTCACGAGCGAAAGACGGTACGTGCCTACTCCATCGATCCCGCCGTCGCCGCTTTTGCCGGTCACATTGACCGAAACAAATCCTGCCTCACGCAGCAGGCGCCTCGCGAGACGCTCAAACCGGTCGGGCTCCATCGCCTTCAGCGCGGCGAGCAGCTCGTCCTTCCATTCCCCGGTATCGGGGCGGACATCCCCGTCGGTTTCGGTGCCCTCAGTCTCAGGTGCTTCTTCCTGCTTCTTCTTGCGTGCTGCCCGCATTTGGGCGGCGTAGTTTGCGTACAGCTCCGGCAGCTCAACCTCGGTCGCGGACCGGCCGTGCTCGGTGGTGCTCCAGACGCCCTGGCGACTGTTATCGAGTAGGCCCATACCCTTGAGCCAGCTACGCGCCCAAGCAAGGCGGTATTCGATCAGCCCATTGCGGCCATTCGGCGAAGGCACCTCAAGCTGCGCCTCGGAGAAGCCCTCCCGTGCGACAACTCTGGCGACGATCTCCTCGTTGGTCCCACTATCGCCGATATCTCGGACCGCGCACAGCGTTGTCCAGAGCATGGCCCTGTGGGATGGGACGCGCAATTGGTCCTCCATGACAGAGCAACCTATCCGACGGATGCGATGAGCGAGACTGCCCGCGTACCCGCCGCGATTGAGGAGCCGACGGTCGCCGTACGCGTCTGGACGACCCGTGCGCGACGTAGCCGGAGCGTCTACGACGACCAGCCGTCAGTAGCACCGAAAAGGCGTTATCCCACGGAGGCTTTGATCTTCGACACCCATGGCGCTGTGAGCCCCACCGGCTCTCGTGCAGCGTGTGATCCAGGTCCGTGATCAGCTCGTCCTCGAGCTGCCGAGAGCGTCTGCGAGATCCATATCGAGGGCGCCACGATGCTCTGAGACGCCATGCATGCTCGAGTCGAACAACACGCAGCGGTTGCGCCCGTTGGCCTTCGCCTGGTACAGGGCGAGGTCAGCGTCACGGATAAGTTCCTCGGCGCTCGCGCGGACGCCCACAGCAACGCCGACACTGGCGGTGACGGACAGCTGACACCCAGGCATGGCGGTCATCTCACAGGGCTGACACAGCACCTCCAGCAGGCGGTCGATCACCAGCCCGTGATCGGCCTCGTGTGCGGCGCTCTCGAGCAGGATGACGAACTCATCGCCGCTGAGGCGAGCAGCCGTGTCTCCCTCCCTGATGACCGTCATCAGCCGCGCCGCGACGACCCGCAGGAGCTCGTCGCCGGCGGCATGGCCGAACGTATCGTTGACTCGCTTGAAGCCGTCGAGATCGATATACAGCGCGGCCACCGAGGCCTGCTGACGCCTGGCGCGAGCAAGCATCTGCTCTGCCCGATCGAGCGCCAGCACGCGGTTGGGCAGGCCCGTCAGCGCATCGTGCAGGGTCTGGTGGCGGAGCAGCTCAGCCATGGCCACTGCCCGCTCGCGTGACTTCGTCAGCACCAGGATCTGTGCGGCCAGCAGGATGCTGACGAGCGCACCACCCAGGAGCAGGAGCAGCCCCTGGGCATTGGCGGATAGTCCAGTCGTGACGGGCGAGCCGCGCGCGATCACTCTCCAGGTGCCATAGATCTGCATCGTGGTCACGTGGGTCAGAGCGCCCACATGCCCGGCCTGGGCGATCGGTTCTTCCCCTTGGCCAGGGTTGACGTGGGTCAGCTCCAGGGAGATGCTCTTCCCGGAGAGGGCCTGGCGGATGAGGGCGGTGATCTGAAAGGAGCTTCCCACCCAGCCGATGACTGCAGCACGGCGCTCTGCGCGGGTCGCGATCGGCGCGCCGCTGCGGTAGAACGCGGCTTCCATGAACAGTGTGCTCACGCCGAGCGCCGTTACGGGGTAAACGCCGAGCTGCCCGCTGTCGGTCATCGCCCGCGTCAGTAGTGCCTGTGAGGTTCGCCCCGCGGGATATCCGCCAATCGGCGTTGCCGGGTTGCACCAGTCGCCCTGCACGAGTTCGCCGATGGCTCGGTTGTATGGCGTCACCGTCCCGCCGGCTGAGAGCAGGCAGTATTCCGCGCGACCGCTTGGAGGGGCGGGGGTGACCGTGCCGCCGACAAACGCTCTGAATGCCGGGTCCGCGTCGCGACGCGCCCGGAAGGCAGCCAACCGTGACGCGGGTACGCGCTCAACGACCGTCGTTCCGAGCCCCCCTACCTGCTGCACCTTGCCCTGGAGCTCGGCGTACCACCGCTCGAATCTGCTGGCGCTCATGTGCGGCTGCAGCGTGAGCACGACACGCAGCGTCTGCACGAACGCGGCGTCTCTGCTCAGCAGCAGCTCGGCCGTGCGGCTCGCATCAGTGGCTTGCTCGTGGAACGCCTCCCGCTCCTGGACGCGCACACTCGACCGCCAGGCCAGCGCGGCTACGATCGAGGCTGCCAGACCAGCCGCGAGGACCGCACAGGCCAGGGACATCCATCGCCGGCGACTCCCCGCCGGCCGAGGTGAGGCCTCCGCGCCACCGCCCTGCGCCGAAATGCCGTCCAGCCGTTTGCCCATTGTGACTGCATCGGTACATGCGGACGCTAGGAAGACCGTAGTTCGCCGCTGTCGGAGATTGGGGCCGGGCGGTGGGCGGCGGCGCCCGCGCCCATCGCGCCCGGCAATCGGGGGGATCAAGCCGGGCGCGAAGATGGGCGGCGGGTTGCTGCTCTCGCAGTCTCGCCCCTGCGCACCCCGACCGGTATCGGCCAAATGGGGTATTTGGGAGTGGAGGGGAGTGGGACGCCGTCCCCTCCCGCCCTACTCGATCAAGCCCTCGCGTAGTGCGTAGGCCACGGCGCCCACGCGGTTGGGAACGCCGATCTTGGCGTACACGTTGGCGAGATGGGTCTTCACCGTCGCCGTGCTCAGGCTGAGCGAGCGGGCGATCTCCGGTCCGCTGGATCCCCGCGCGGCGAGCGTCAACACCTCGAGCTCGCGCGCGGTCAGCGGAGATGCGAGCATGCCCGAGCGGCGGGAGAGGAACTTGCCCAGCTGCCGGCCGACCTCGGCGAAGGCGCCCATCAGGCGCTCGCCGGCCTCCAGCGGCGCGCCGGAGTAGAGCACGATCACCGCGCACACGTCGTCCTCGAGCGTGAGCGGGACCGCCACCGCTGGGCTGATGCCCTCCAGTGCGATGGTCATTCGCGCCAGGAAACCGTCGTCGGAGCCCGATCTCGCCGGAGTGACCGGCTCGCGGCGCGCCCACGCCTGGCCCGCCAATCCCATGCCGCGGGGCATGTGCAGCTCGCCGAGGACCCGTTCGAGCATGCGCAGGTCAACGGTCGGAGCGCTCCACAGCACACGCGTCACGAGCGTGTCGCCATGGGGCAGCCACAGCGCGGCGGCCGGGAGCTCGAGCGCCTCGGCGAGGTCGCGCAGCAGGCGCTTGGCCCCCGGTTTGAACGGCCCCCATAGCGACAGCGCGCCCGCCACGGCGCGGTGCACGGCGAGCGTACGCTCCACGTCGAGCTGCTCGGTGACGTCCTGGAGGAAGCTCACCATGCGTCCGCCGCCGTCGTGCCCGCTCTCTTCGAGAACGGGCGTGGCCTGCAGGTGGCGCACCGCTCCGTCCATCCTCACGATCCGGCAGCGCAGGCGCGGCAGCGACCCGCCGTGATCAACTGCGTCCAGCTCGTGTTGCACGCGGTGCGCCTCGGCTGGGTCCATCCGCTCGAGCAGCCGCTGGGGAGTTGGCGTGAACTCCGACGGCGCAAAGCCCAGCAGGCGGTAGAGGTTGTCCGACCACGCGAGCTGCCTGGTCAGCGGATCCCATTCCCAAGTGCCTATGCCTGTCAGCTGCTCGGCGCTGTCGAGGACCGCTCGCTGCCGCGTGGTGGCGAGGAGATCGCGCTCGGAGGGGGCGCGCTTGGTGTTGCCGTCAGGCGCCATGTCCGTCCCCCGTGTGGGCGGCGTGGCCCTCCCCGAGATGGACCGCCCCCGGTGAGCTGGGAGACGCGCCGGGCGCGATGACGGCTGTGAGGCGGTGCATCTTCTACGACGCAAGTGTTGCCTTTGGCTCGATCATCCGCCATCGGCCATAAGGGGGATTTTGCGGGAGGGCGGATGAGATGGGCGTCGCAGCGGTCGCCGTGGGGCAGCGCCATGGCGCTGACCGGGCCGCGAGCGAGACACCTCGCGCGGGCTGACGCTCGAGCGTTGCTAGGTGCTCGGAGGAGTCTTCGACTGTTGGGCGGGGCGAATCGGCCACGGAATCTCCCGAGCCGGGGCGCGCTCCATATGGCCGCGGGGCGCGCGGCGGCAATGGGATCCTGCGAAGGGCAATTCAGTTTGTCGGAACGATAGCCAACGTGCTCCATCTGCGCAGCCAGGGGCCCCACGCTCGGCGCTGCTCGGGCCCGTATGCAGACGGGGCCCGCGCTATATCGGCCATTTGGCCGATTTCATCTTGCAGAACTCCGGAGGATAATCATGTTGTCCTCTGGGTAGGTATGTGGTCTGTCGGCCGAGGCCAGGTGTGCTCGGCGTATGGGAATCGTGGCCCCGGGAAGAAGGTGGCCCAGTGCGTTCGAGCCAGACGCTTGACTTCAAGACCTCCGACGAAGCGCTCGGCTTCCTGGAGAGCCTGCTGGAGGCGTCGACGGAGTACGCGATCGTTGCCTTCGACGCCGAGGGACGCATCGTCTCCTGGAACGAGGGCGCTCGCCGGATCTACGGCTACGAGCGTTCGGAGGTGCTCGGCAGGTCACACGAGGTACTGCACGTCGAGGAGGACGTGCGCGCGGGCGTGCCCGCCGCGATGCTGCGCGACGCTCTCGAGCACGGCAAGTGGGAGGGGACGGTGGAGCGCATTCGCAAGGACGGCACGCGCTTCACCGCGCGCGTGGTGAAGACGCCGCGGCGCGACCCTGCGGGCAACGCGCTCGGATACCTGCTGATCTCCAGCGACATCACCGACGAGGTGCGCCTGGCGCTCGAGCTCGATGCGACGCAGGCCTACGCCCGCTCGCTGCTCGAGTCCGCGCCAGACGCCATGGTGATCGTCAACCGCGCCGGCGAGATCCAGCTGGCCAACGCCGAGACCGAGCAGCTGTTCGGCTACACGCGCGAGGAGCTGATGGGGCAGCGCGTCGAGATGCTGATACCGGAGCGCTTTCATGCCCGCCACCCGAGCCACCGCGCCGACTTCTTCTCGGCTCCGCGGGCGCGCCCGATGGGAGCCGACCTGGAGCTGTGGGGGGCGCGCAAGGACGGCGTGGAGTTCCCGGTGGAGATCAGCCTCAGCCCGCTGGAGACCGAGGGCGGGCAGCTGGCCACCGCGGCGATCCGCGACGTCACGGCGCGCAGGCGAGCGGAGGAAAAGTTCCGTGGCCTGCTGGACTCGGCGCCCGACGCGATGGTGATCGTCGACCGGGCGGGAGAGATCCAGCTCGCCAACGCCGAGGCCGAGCGGCTGTTCGGCTACACCCGCGAGGAGCTGATCGGGCGACCCGTGGAGATGCTCATTCCCGAGCGCTATCACGCCCGGCATCCAGATCACCGGTCGGGCTTCTTCTCGGGTCCGCGCGTGCGGCCGATGGGCGCCGGCCTGGAGCTCGCCGGGCAGCGCAAGGACGGCCTCGAGTTCCCCGTGGAGATCAGCCTGAGCCCGCTGCCAACCGAGGAGGGCCTGCTGGCCACAGCAGCGATCCGCGACGTCACCGAGCGCAGGCTCGGCGAGCTCGCGCTGCGGGACGCCAACGCCCAGCTGGAGGCCGCGAGCCTCGCGAAGGACCGTTTCCTTGCGAGCATGAGCCACGAGCTGCGGACGCCGCTCAACGCGATCCTCGGCTTCACCGGGACGCTGCTGATGGAGCTGCCCGGACCGCTCAACTCCCAGCAGGCCAAGCAGCTGCGCACCGTGCAGAGCAACGGCAAGCACCTGCTGTCGATCATCAACGACCTCCTCGACGTGGCCAAGATCGAGTCGGGCAAGGTGGAGCTCAACATCGAGCCGATCGGGTGCACAGGGCTGCTCGAGGAGGTGGTGGGCGGCCTGCGCTCGCTCGCCGAGGAGAAGGAGATCGCGCTCGACCTCCTACTGCCCGAGGATGAGGTCGAGGTACGCAGCGACCGCAGGGTGCTCAGCCAGATCCTCATCAACCTCACCAACAACGCGATCAAGTTCACCGACGAGGGCCACGTTCGCGTCGAGCTGAGCCGTGACCGCGGGACCGCCTCGCCGTGCACGCGCTTCAGCGTGATCGACTCCGGACAGGGGATCAAGGCCGAGGACCGCGAGCGCCTGTTCGCAGCCTTCGAGCAGATCGACAGCTCGGCCACCCGCCGCTATGAAGGCACTGGTCTCGGTCTCTACATCTGCCAGCGCCTGGCCGCGTTGATCGGCGCATCGATCAGTCTTGAGAGCCAGTTCGGAGAGGGGAGCACCTTTACCCTGGAGCTCGCCGCGGAAGCGTCCGCCTGATGTCCGCTCGCGTCCTGATCGTGGAGGACAACCGCGACAACATGGCGCTGATGGACTACCTCCTGACTGCTGCGGGATACGTGCCGCTGCTCGCCGCTGGGGGCGCGCTCGGCGTGCGCGCCGCGGCGGAGGTGCCTCCCGACCTGATCCTGCTCGACATCCAGATGCCCGAGATGGACGGCTACGAGGTGGCGGGCGCGATCCGCGCGGATCCTGCGATGGCGCACACCAAGCTCGTGGCCGTGACCGCTTTCGCGATGGTGGGCGACCAGGAGCGCATCATCGCAGCGGGCTTCGACGGCTACCTGACCAAGCCGATCTCGCCTGAGACGTTCGTGCGCGACGTCGAGCAGTTCCTCGCGCCCGAGCAGCGCGTGTCCGCCGCGAGCGCCGTGAGGGCCAGGCGATGAGCACGATCGTCATCCTCGACGACCGCCCCGCCGATCGCGAGCTGCTCTCGACGGTCCTCACCTACGCCGGCCACGAGGTGATCGAAGCCGCCGCCGCCACCGATGCCCTGCGCATCGTGCGCACCGCGCGACCAGAGCTGGTGATCACCGACCTGCTGATGCCCGAGATCAACGGCTATGAGTTCGTGCGCCACCTCCGCGCAGACCCTGAGGTGGGGCAGACCAAGGTGGTGTTCTGCTCGGCCACCTACGACAGCGACGAGGTGACGCGCCTGGCGGAGGAGTGCGGTGTGGTTCGCGTGCTGTCCAAGCCGGTGGATCCCGAGACGATCATCCGGGTGGTCGCCGAGGTGCTCGGGGCGCCGCAGGAAGCCGACGCGAAGATCTCCGAGCGCTTCGACCGCGAGGAGCTTCGTGTGCTCAACAACAAGCTCGTGCAGAAGGTGAACGAGCTGCAGCGGCTGCACGACGACCTCCGCCGCTCCGAGCGCCAGGCCGCCGAATCGCTCGACTTCCGCGAGGTGGTCATGCAGACGATGGCCGAGGGCCTGTTCGTCATCGACGCCGATGGCCGCCTGGTGATGATGAACTCCTCCGCAGAGCAGCTCCTCGGCTTCGCCGAGGAGGAGCTGCGCGGTCGGCCGGTGCACCCTGCGATCCACCATCAGCGCGCGGACGGATCGCCGCTCGCGAGCGAGGAGAGCGAGCTGCTCAAGGTGCTGGGGGACGCACGCACGGTGCGCGTGGGCGACGATGCCTTCACGCGCAAGGACGGCTCGATCTTCCCCGTCTCCTACTCGGCCGCGCCGCTGCTGGGCGGCGGCGGCGGGCGCGGCGGGGTCGTGGTGTTCCGCGACACGAGCGAGGAGAAGGGCGAGGAGACGCGGATCAAGCGCGAACTGGCGGGGCTGGCGTGGGTGGGGCGGATCCGCGACGCGCTCGACGATGGCCGCTTCGTGCTTTACGCACAGCCGATCGTGCCGCTGGCCGACGGCGTGCGCGCGGAAGAGCTGCTCGTGCGCATGCGCGGTCAGCGGGGCGAGATCATCGCTCCCGGGAGCTTCCTCCCCGTCGCCGAGAAGTACAAGCTGATCGGCGAGATCGACCAGTGGGTGCTGGCCAAGGGCATGCTCGTTGCGGCGGGCGGGCATCACGTGCACATCAACCTCTCCGCCGACTCGATCAGCAGCACGGAGCTGCTGCCGCTGATCGAGCAGGGGCTCAGGGCCACCGGTGCGGCACCCGCCAACGTGGTCTTCGAGATCACCGAGACCGCGCTGATGACAGACATCGGCGCCGGCGAAGTCTTCGCCCAAGAGCTCTCTGCGCTCGGCTGCGGCATAGCCATCGATGACTTCGGAACCGGCTACGGCAGCCTCATCTACCTGCAGAAACTCCCGATCAGCTACCTGAAGATCGACATTGCGTTTGTCAGGGACATCGCGGCCAACACGGCCAGCCAGCACGTGGTGAAGGCGATCGTGAGCCTCGCGCAGGGCTTCGGCCAGCAGACCGTGGCGGAGGGCGTGGAGAGCCCCGACACGCTCGAGCTGCTGCGGGAGTACGGCGTGGACTTCGTTCAGGGCTTTCACCTGGGGCGTCCCGCGCCGATCCCAGCGGGCGCCCTGGCGCGGGACCGAGGCCGCGCCTTTCAGCTCGGCGCGCGCCGAGCGGTCTCAGCTCAGCGTGGGCCGAGCTCGTAGCTCTCAGGCAGCGAGAAGCTCCGTCGCCTCGGCCGCCGAGTGGGCGCCGGAGAACTCGATCGCCTCGTCCTCCAGCGGTCCGTAGCGCAGCGTGAGCACGTCTCGCGGGTAGTTCTGGTGTAGGCGCCAGGGCGCCCGTGGCCCCTGCTTGGGCAGATCCTCGATGGAGCGGAGCACATAGCCGGATGCGAGGTCCAGGAACGGGGCCCGCGGGAGCAAGGGGTCGGGCGCGATGGGCGTGCATTGGCGGTAGCCGAGATCGTCCATGTGCCCCAGCAGCCGGCAAACGTAGCCCGCCACGAGGTCGCCCTTGAGCGTCCAGGAAGCGTTGGTGTAGCCCAGGGTGAGCGCCAGGTTGGGCACGCCGCTGAGCATCATGCCCTTGTATCCCACGGTCTCCGACAGGTCGATCCGGCTTCCGTCCACGGAGATCTCCATGCCCCCGAGCACGAGCAGGTTCAATCCCGTGGCGGTGACGATCACGTCCGCCTCGAGCTCCGCGCCCGAGCGCAGGCGCAGGCCGCGCTCGGTGAACGTGTCGATCTGGTCGGTCGCCACCGACGCGCGGCCTGCGGCGATCGCCTCGAACAGATCGCCGTCGGGCACCAGGCAGAGGCGTTGGTCCCAGGGCTGGTAGCTCGGTTTGAAGTGCGTGTCCACGTCGTAGCCCAGCGGCAGCCGCTTCTGCACTCCGCGGCGGATCAGGCCCCGCATGAAGCGCGGGGCGCTGCGGCTGAGCTTGAACACGAGCGCCGCCAGCATCACGTTCTTCCAGCGCACGATCGGGTAGGCCACCGTGGCGGGCAGCGCGCGGCGCAGCGCATCGGCGATCGGATCCTCGGCAGGCACCGAGAACACGTAGCTCGGCGAACGCTGGAGCATCGTCACGTGCGCAGCCTGGCGCGCCATGGCCGGCACGAGCGTCACCGCCGTGGCGCCGCTGCCGATCACCACCACGCGCTTACCCGCATAGTCGAGGCTCTCCGGCCAGTGTTGCGGGTGAACGATCTCTCCCGTGAACCGATCGCTGCCCTCGAGCACCGGCGTGTAGCCCTCGTCGTAGCGGTAGTAGCCGGTGTTCGCGAACAGGAACCCGCAGGTCACCTGCTCGGTGGCGCCCGTGTCGGTGCGCTGCACCTCGACGGTCCAGCGCGCCTCCGCCGAGGACCAGCTGGCGCTGACCACGCGCCGGTTGTAGCGGATCGCCTCCGCGACCCCGTGCTCGCGCGCGGTGTCGCGGATGTAGCCCAGGATCGAGGGACCATCCGCGATCGCCTTGGCCTCCCTCCACGGTCTGAAGCGGTAGCCGAGGGTGAACATGTCGGAGTCCGAGCGGATGCCCGGATAGCGGAACAGGTCCCACGTCCCGCCGCTCTGCTCGCGTGCCTCGAAGATCGCAAAGCTCTTGCGCGGGCACTCGTGCTTCAAGTGGCAGGCCGCGCCGATGCCAGACAGGCCGGCGCCCACGATCAGCACGTCCAGGTGTTCATGCGGCACGGCCTTCTCCTCTGTCGCTGGTGCGCTTCGACGGGACTCTATCGACACTGTGCCGATATTGTCAACGTCCTGTTGAGGATGTTCGACATGATGTTGACGAGTGCTGTAGGCTTGAGCTCCGATGGCCGCCATGCCGTCCTCACAGACCACGCCCCCGTCGCGTGGCCGGCGCGCCCGCCGCGTCAGCGGGGAGGACCGCGAACGCGCGATCCTCGAGACGGCAGAGCGCCTGCTGGCCGAGCGCTCGCTACGCGAGATCTCCGTCGATGACCTCGCCGGCGGGGCGGGCATCTCCCGGCCGACGTTCTACTTCTACTTCGCCTCCAAGGAGGCTGTGCTGCTGACTCTGCTCGACCGCCTGGTGGAGCAGGCCCGCAGCGGCGTGGCGCTCGCCCTGCTCGCCAACGACCCGCCACGGGTCCTACGAGAGGGGCTCGAAGCGGTTCACGAGACGTTTCGCGAGCACCGGGCAGTGACGCTCGCCGCCGCCGACGCGCGCGCCACCAGCGCCGAGGTGCGCAAGCTGTGGGCGCGCGTGATGGAGACCTTCGTGCAGGAAGCCACCGCCGCCATCGAGGCCGAGCGCGCGCGGGGAGCGGCGCCGCCGGGGGTCGCTGCGCGCGATCTCGCGATTGCGCTCAACTGGATGAACGAGCGCGTGTTCCATGCCGCCTTCGAAGAGGAAGCGCCCGCCATCGGCGAGCAGACCATCCTCGACACGCTCGTGGAGGTGTGGCTGCGCTCCATCTACGGGACCGCCGACCCGCCCGCGATCGGCTGATCGGCTCACCCGGGTGGGGCCCCGTGGCAGGAGAGTTGCAACACCGCCCGGTCGGCTAGCTAGAGTCTCGTGCGGCCATGGTCCTCCGGCTCCCCCCCCTCGCCCGGTTGCTGCTCGGTTCGGCGCTCGCGACAGCGCTGCTCGGTGGCTGCGGCGGCTCCTCATCCTCGCCGTCCTCCTCGGGCAACGGCCTCGCGTCGAAGTCCCCCGACCAGATCGTGGCCGCGGCCAAAGCGGCGGCGGCCGGCGCCGCGACGGTGCACATCTCGGGCTCAATAATCAATGAAAACAAACCGATATCACTCGACATGGAACTCGTGGCGGGCAAGGGCGCAAAGGGGCACATAGCCCTCGAAGGCCTCGGGATAGACGTGGTGGCGGTGGAACACGCCTTCTACCTCGACGGCAGCGCGGCCTTCTACCGGCACGTCGCGGGGGCCGCGGCGGCGCAGCTTCTCCAGGGCAAATGGCTGAAGGCGCCCGCCAGCGGAGGGAGCTTCGCCTCGCTCGCGCAGCTCACGGACCTCACCAAGCTGGTCGACTCCACGCTTGCCAGCCACGGCGCGCTCAAGAGCGCGGGTACCACTACGGTGGGCGGCCAGCAGGCCGTTGGTGTGACCGACACGACCAAGGGCGGGACCCTCTACGTGGCCGCGACCGGCACGCCCTACCCGCTCGAGATCTCAAAGGGCGGTACGAGCGCGGGTCGGATCGTCTTCAACAGGTGGAACCAGCCGGTGACGCTCACGCCGCCGCCCAACCCCATCAACATCAACCAGCTGCAAAGCGGCCACTGAGCCGGCTTGTCGGTCATATGTCTACATGCGCCGAAGGCCGATCAAGACACTCGGGGAGTGCGTCGAACCGAAGATTGGAAGTCGACTCCTATCTGAGGCTGGACAGAGATGCGCGAGCTCTCCGTGAACAACGCGATACACGTCAGCTACCTGAAGCAGTCCCCAGGCGAGGGCGAGCGCGCAGCGCGGCGGCGGGCCGGCGAGCGTGGGACGCCGGGACTCTCAGCGAGGGTGGGAGTGCTCGTGGGTAGGCGCAGGGCGGTCGAGGCCCAGCTTGGCGGCCGCCCGCCGCGCCACCGCGGCGGCCCCTCCAAGGGACCGCGCTCGGCCCTCTCGCTCCTGCCCTGGCTGCTGCTCGCAGCAGCGGCCATCACGGCAGCGGCCCTCGCCGGCGTCTCGGCCACGGTGGCGGGCAGCATCGCGGCGCTTGCGTGCGCGGCCACGGCGCTCGGGTTCCACCTCGGCGACCGTGGGCGGGCAGCGCTCGAGGAGCAGATCGACGGTCGCACCAGCGAGCTCAAACGCGCGCTGTCGGAGCTCGAGATCGCGCAGGCCGAGACCGTGCGCCGGCTCTCGATGGCGGTCGAGTTCCGCGACGAGGACACCGGCGCGCACATCGAGCGGATCGGGCGCTTCTCCACGCTGCTGGCCGAACACATCGGCATGGACGCGGACTTCTGCGAGCGGCTCGGCCACGCCGCTCCGCTGCACGACGTGGGCAAGGTGGCGATCCCCGACGCGATCCTGCTCAAGCCCGGCCCGCTCACGAGCGAGGAGCGCGCGATCGTCGAGACCCACGCAGAGGAGGGGCACCGGCTGGTCCGCGGCTCCTCCTCCTCGATCCTCGACATGGCTGCCACGATCGCGCTCAGCCACCAGGAGAAGTGGGACGGGAGCGGCTACCCGCGCGGCCTGAAGGGCGAGGCCATCCCCATCGAGGGACGCATCGTGGCGGTTGCAGATGTGTTCGACGCGCTGACCAGCGACCGCGTCTACCGCAAGGCCTTCTCGGTCGAGGAGGCCGTTCAGATGATGCGCGAACAGCGCGGCCGCCACTTCGACCCGGTGCTGCTGGACGCGTTCATGGAAGTGCTGGGCCAGACAGGCCCGGACGCGCGCGAACAGCTCCGTAGCGATCCTGCGGCGCTGGTGGAGAGCACGCTCGAGACCTTCGCCGGCGCTCTCGAACGCGGCGATGCGGAGATCGCCGAGGGTGCCATCGCGACCGCAATCGAGGACGGCATCACGCCCACCACGCTCCACGCGGAGGTGATCGGACCGGCGCTGCGCCGTATCAGCGTGTTGTCGGGAGCGGGGGAGATCGACGGCGATCGCGAGCTCCGGGCCGCCACCATCACGCGCCGTGTGCTCGCCACGCTCTACCGCTACATGACGGTCGATACCGAAGCCACGCGCGAGCGCGTGCTGCTGGCGGGCGTGGCGGGCGACGAACACACGCTGGGCCTGCAGATGGTCCACGACCAGCTCGCCGCGGCGGGATTCCAAACGGTTTTCGACACCGACCTCTCGGCGGAGCAGCTGCTGGCGATGGTGGAGACCCAGGGTCCGAGCCTGGTGGTGGTGGGTGCGATCGAGCCGGAACACGCCGAGGCGATGGAGCTGGCGTTGCGCGAGTTGCGCTCCAGCCACGCTGAGCTGCCAATCGTGCTGAGCGGGCCCGCGGTCGGAGGAAGCCTCCCGCGGGAACGGCGTGGGATGAAGGTGCTCGAGCGCATCGACGAGACCGTGAAGGCGGTCGAGGACGTGCTCGCCGGCGCCGCCTCAACCGCGTCGGTATAGATTTCCGCGCATGACCCCCCGCGCGATCGTGACCGGCGGCGCCGGCTTCATCGGCTCGCACGTGGTGGACGCCCTCCTGGACGGCGGCTACGAGGTCACGGTCATCGACGACCTGTCCACGGGCGACGCAGGCCGCGTGCCCGCACAGGCTGACCTGCGCCAGCTGGACATAGTGGACTTCGCCGCGCTGGAGTCGGTGGTCGGCGAGGTGCAGCCGCGTGCCATCTTCCACCTGGCTGCGCAGGCGAGCGTGGTGGTCTCGGTGGAGGATCCCGGACGCGACTGCGAGGTCAACGTCAAAGGCACGCTGGGCGTGGTGGAGCTGGCCGGCAGGTGTGGCGCTTCGGTGGTGTTCACCTCCACCGGCGGAGCGCTCTACGGCGACGCCGCCCCGATGCCCACGCCCGAGGACCGCATCCCGGCGCCGCTGGCCCCCTACGGCGCCTCCAAGTGGGCCGCTGAGGCGTACGTAAAGACGTGGTCGCTGTCCTCGGGGATCCCCCACGCGGTGTGCAGGCTCGGCAACGTCTACGGCCCGCGCCAGAACCCGCACGGCGAGGCAGGCGTGGTGGCGATCTTCACAGACCATCTCCACAGGGGCCGCGCACCCAAGCTCTACGGGCACGGCCGGCCCACGCGCGACTACGTCTACGTCGCCGATGTGGTCAGCGCGCTGCTGGCAGCGTCTGGGCGCTCGGGCACCTACAACATCGCCACCGGCGTGGAGACCGACGTGGCCACGGTGTGGCGAGAGCTGAGCCAGGCAGCGGGCAAGGATGTGGAGCCCGAGCTCGCAGACCTGCGCCCCGGCGAGCTGCAGCACAGCTGCCTGGACGTGGCGCTCGCCGAGCGGGAGCTCGGGTGGCGCGCCCAAACGCCCATTGCGGAGGGCTTGCGCCTGACCTACCAGGCGCTGGTGGAGGAATTCGAAGGGTCCTAGCGGTGGGCCCGAGAGGGTCCTTCGGCTCGTAGAGGCGTGCAATCGAGCGCGCAGCGCTTGCGCCGGCGGGCGTTGCCGCCGAGACCCATTGCATGACCCGCCCGCGCAGGCTGCTCCCGGCCGCCCCCGCCCTGACCGTCATTGCCCTCGCCGTGGCCCCCGCCCCGGCCGCCGCGATAGCGGGCTCCCCGGGCGGGCTGCAAGCTCCGCCTCCGTCGCGCACGGGCGGTGCGGTATCGGCATCCACGAGCCTGACCGTGTTGGCCCGGCCGGTGCTGAGCCGCCTGAGCATCCCTGCAAGCGCCCCGGCGGGCAGTCCCCCGCGCATCGTGCTGCGGATCGATGAGGCGGGCGTGGGCACCGTCTACGCACGGGTCAACGTGATCGATCAGAGCACGCACAGGCCCGCCGTCTCAGCGCTGCTCGGCTGGGTGCGCACCGGCCGCAGCGTCTCGGTGCGTTGGCCGCCCGGCGCGAGCCTTGTTCCGGGGAGCTATCAGGTGAGCGTGAGCGCGCACGACCATCACGGCGGCCAGCTGTTGCGCCAAGCCCACAGCTCAGGCGCGGCGAGCCTCGTGATCGTGGCGCCACCGACGACAGCCCCGGCGCCCGTGGTCGTGCCGCCCGCTTCGCCGGTCACCTTGCCCGTGGAAGCGGGCGTTCCCACGCCCGCTCAGTCGGTGGCGGCGGGCGCGGTGTTCCCGGTCGCAGGCCCCCACAGCTTCGGCGGGCCCGAAAACAGGTTCGGGGCTCCGCGCGGGACGCACACGCACCAGGGACAGGACGTGCTGAGCGCCGAAGGTACCCCCGTGGTGGCGCCGCTGGCGGGCACGATCGCGTGGACCAGCTACCAGGAAGGCGGTGCCGGCTACTACGCCGTGGAGCACACGAGCGTGGGCCTCGACTTCATGTTCGCCCACTGCCAGGCCGCGTCTCTGGCGGTGAGCGTCGGCGAGGCGGTCGTGGCGGGGCAGACGCTCTGCCGGGTCGGGCAGAGCGGCGACGCGACCACGCCGCACCTGCATTTCGAGATGTGGGTGGGCGGCTGGCAGGCCGCGAGCGGCCACCCGATCGACCCGCTGCCCTACCTGGAAGCGTGGGAACGCCCCGCAGGCGGCTGACTGGGGCGTCAGTTGGTGGCCTCCGATCACGCTCGCAGCTCTCATCCGAAGGTCCGGAGACGCTAGGATCGGGGGTCGCGGCGAGATAGCTCAGCTGGTAGAGCACGCGACTGAAAATCGATTGGCGGCTCATCTCTACTTCCCGGATGCCCGTTTCGGTCTTCGCATCGGCGACCAGGAAGCGCGCCCGCTCGGGGTCGTGCAGTCGTAGCTCGCCGATCTTCAGGGCGCACAGCTCACTTCGTGCCTATGCGGTGGGCGACTGGGCGCAGTGCTGGCCAATGTAACCCGGTCCGAAGTTTAGGGGGCCGGGGCCTGCTTGAAAGTAGACGTTTTGGGGTATAATGAGCGGATGCCTACCAGGCGTTTCAGTGAGCTGGCGGAGACCGCGGCAGATCGGTTCGGGCTGGTCACGATCGATGACGCACGGGAGGTCGGCTACGAGCCCAAGACGCTCGTCAAGTTGGCTGGGCGCGGGCAGTTGGAGCGGGTGAGTAGAGGCGTCTACCGGGTGCCGTTCGTGCCTGGTGGAGCGATGCAGGCCTATATGGCGGCGGCGTTGTGGCCCCAGGGCGTACAGGGCGTGCTCACGCACGACACCGCATTGGATCTGTGGGATGTCAGCGACGTGAACCCCGCCAAGATCCATATCACCGTGCCACGCGGACACCGCCCGCAGCGAGCGATCCCCAGGGCGTACGTGATCCATCGCGAAGACCTCGACCCGGCTGAGGTCACCGCGATCGAGGGGATCCCCGTTGTCAAGCTTGCTCGCGCTCTGCGCCAGTGCGCTCGGGAGCATCTCG
>Ga0210403_10001013_pt1 | contig 27569 bp, 27 predicted proteins | sample IncBWC19MmetaG_FD_150863 | JGI IMG/M metagenome (GOLD analysis project Ga0210403, IMG submission 150863) | Forest soil microbial communities from Barre Woods Harvard Forest LTER site, Petersham, Massachusetts, United States - Inc-BW-C-19-M | ecosystem: Environmental > Terrestrial > Soil >...
CACGACATTCTCAAGCACGGCGCCGAAGCGTTTGCTTGCGGCATAGATCTCGGGCTCGGCTTCCTGCGAGAGCTTGATGCACTTGGCGTAGCAGCCGCCCTCGAAATTGAAGATGCCGTCGGAGCCCCAGCCATGCTCGTCGTCGCCGATCAGCGTGCGCTTCGGGTCGGCCGAGAGCGTGGTCTTGCCGGTGCCGGACAGGCCGAAGAAGATAGCGGTGTCGCCGTTCGGGCCGACATTGGCCGAGCAGTGCATCGGCATCACGCCCTTTTCCGGCAAGTAGTAGTTCAGCGTGGTGAACACGCTCTTCTTCATCTCGCCGGCATAATAAGACCCGCCGATCAGGACGATCTTGCGGGCGAAATCGATGGCCACGACGTTCTCCGAGCGCACGCCGTGACGTTTGGGGTCGGCGCGGAAGCTCGGCAGGTCGATGATGGTCAATTCCGGCACGAAGCTCGCAAGCTCCGACGCCTCGGGGCGGATCAGGAGCGTGCGGATGAACAGCGAATGCCAGGCGAGCTCGGTGAACACCCGGGTCTTGATCCGGAACGTCGGATCGGCGCCGCCATAGAGGTCCTGCGCGAACAGCGTCATGCCCTCGGCATGCTTCAGGAAGTCCTGATAGAGCGCTTCGAACTGCTCTGATGTGATCGACTGGTTGCCGGCCCACCACATGGTCTTGTCGGTCAGGCCGTCGCGGACGGTGAACTTGTCCTTCGGGCTGCGGCCGGTGAACTCACCCGTATCCGCACAGAGCGCACCATCGGCCGAAACCACGGCTTCGCCCGCATTGAGCGAGTGCTCATAAAGCTGGGGTGCACCGAAATTCCAGTTCACGCCCTTGAGTTTTCTTAAGCCGAATTGGTCGGCACCAAAGGCACCGTTATGCACGCCCGTCTCTCGCACGAAGAACCCTCCTCGATCCCGCACGGCCAGCACAGAAATGCGCCTCCGCCGCGGTCTGACCGCCAAACAATATAGCCATAGTACCCCGGTCCAGCGACCTATTACTGATGAACGCGCAGCTTGCCAAGCCGATCCCTTCGCAATTGGTTTATCCCGAAATTGCGCTTGACTGGCGCCGATCGCTTGCTGTGATGCGGGCGAAAGCAGCCGGCTTTCGAAGCGATCGGCGGGTTGTTTCGACGCGACATTCAGCCGCGAATTCCACGAAATCCGATGCTGCGACGCACCATAAATATGACTAGTGCCGCTTTTCGATTTGACGTCCCTGAATCGAGTTCGCCGCTTGCAGTGCAGGGACTTCAAAATCGGCGGCACTAGTGTGTCGCCCCTTCGCCGATCAGCGCAAACGGGCCCCAGAGCGCGGGATAGGCATTCCGGGGCGAGGACGTGTCATTCATATAGGCCAGCATCGCCCGCCGCAGCGCCTCGGCGCGGCCGAGATTGGGGTCGGCCTTGAGCAGGTCGAAGGTCGAGGTGGTAAGCCGGGTGGCGGCATCGGAATCGACCGACCAGTGCGTCACCAGCAGCGCCCGCGCGCCGGCATAGAAGAACGAGCGCGCCAGCCCCGACAGCGCTTCGGCGCCGGGCTTGTCGCCGGCAATGGTGTTGCAGGCGGAGAGCACCACGAAGTCGGCGTTGAGCTTGAGTTCAGCCACTTCGCTTGAAGTGAGCAGGCCATCGTCGAGCGCGGACGGCACCTTGGGGATGCTGAGCGCGAGCGAGGGTTCGGCGACGCCCTTGATATCGCCCGCAACCAAACCGTGCGTGGCGAAATAGACGATGCGGTAATCGGCAAGCGGCGCGCGCTTCACCGTGGTCTCGCTGGCGTCGCTACCCAGATGAATGTCGGAAGCAGCGACGCCGAGGTCCTTGCCGACCGCGTTCAACTCATCGGCCGTATCGGGAAGCTGCGGCAAGGCCAGCGCGAGCTTGCCGCGATCGATGCCGGCGCCCTGCCAGAAATCGGAATAAGCAACGCTGGTCACGTTGCGCGACGCGGTGCGCCGCTCGCGGCCCTCCTCGGCCGGATTGAACGCGGGGTCGCCAAAGCCGGTCATTGGTTTGACCGCCTGATCGCGGCGCGCAAACCCGCGCAGCGCTTTCAGGCTGGAGACCGACGGCAGCACCGACACCGCCTGCCGCTTCAGCAGCCACGCCGCGTCGCGATAGCCTTCGATCTTGTCGGGGATCGCAGCCGCAGGCCTCTCCGTCACCAGCAGATGGAACGGCAGCGCCGTCAGCGCGCCCGATGGCGCTACCAAGAGACTGCGCTTGTCCTTCACGAGCCCTTCGACCGGGGCGAACAGTGCGGCATAGAGTTCATTGGCGAGCACGAGATCGTACAGCCCGGATTTGCCGGAAGCGTCGCTCGCCTTGCCGACATCGAGGCCGCGGCGCAGAATTGCGACCTTCTGCGAGAGCGCGTCGGCACCGAGCGGAATGCGCTGCCAGTCGAAATTCTCGCGCGTCAGCGCGAGCACATAAGAATCCTTCTCGGCGAGCGCGAACAGCACCAGCGCTTCATCGCTCGCGAGCAGCGCCTGAATCTCCCTGGCCTTCAGCGGCAGCGGGTTCGACAGCGCGGCGTAATCCGGAAACTCCGTCGCAAAGGTCTTTTGCAGATTGGCGCGCTCGGCGGCGATGGCGGCAAGCCGCTCCCGGCCGGCGGCGGCATCGCGCGGAGAACCCTGTTTGGAGAGCGAGGCGATGATCGCCTTGTCGAGCGTGTCGGCTTCGCTCGCGAGATCCTGATCGCGACGCACGAGCTCGGCGAGGTGGTCGCTGCCGGCCGCGACGCGAACCGCGAGCTTGTTGACGGCGGAGGCGGCGGAAGATTGTGCGCCGCGCTGGATCACATCGAGCGCTCCGTCAAAGGCCCTTTCCGCCGGCATCAGCTGCTTCTTCGGCGCGTCAAGCAAGCACCGGGAGCGCGACGCGTATCTGCGCGCGTCCAAACGTCATCAGCTTCTGCAGCAACGGCAAGGCGTCGGCGGTGCGTCCCTCGGCCTGATAGAGCGAGGCGAGATTGTTCGCCGATATCGCGTTGTCGGGATGATCGGGGCCGACCGTGCGTTCACGGATCGCGAGCGCCCGTTCGTAGATTGGCTGAGCCTCGTCAAGGCGGTCCTGCCGCTGATAGAGGTCGCCGAGATTGTTCAGGGAGCGCGCGACGTCGATATGGTCGCGCCCCAGCCCCTTCTCACGGATCGCCAGCGACTGCTTGATGACGGGTTCGGCATCGGCGTAGCGGCCTTCGGTCTTGTAGACCTGGCCGAGATTGTTGAGCAGGGTTGCAACCGCGCGCTCCGCGCCGGGGATCTTCTGGTAGATCGCCAGCGCCCGCTTGAACAGCGGCTCGGAATCCGCGTGGCGATCCTGCCGCTCATATAGCGTCGCCAGATTGTTGAGAGACTGTCCGATATCTGGATGACCCGGCGGACGCGCCTTTTCGCGGAGCGCGAGCGCGCTTGAACAGCGGTTCGGCCTCGGCATAGCGCGACTGCCGCTCATAGAGCGCGGCAAGATTGGTCAGCTCCGGAGCCATGTCGACCGAGTCGAGGCCGCCCGATTTCTCCATGACCCCAAGCGCACGCTTGTAGAGCGGTTCGGCCTCGGCATCGCGGCCCATGCCCGAATAGACCTCGGCCAGATTGTTGAGCGCGCCGGCAAGGTCGCGGCTGGGCAGACGCTTCTCCTGATCGGCGACCATGGCCTGCGCCAACGGCAGCGCTTCATTATATTTTCCGGCGCGGATGAGCTCGATGACCTTGCCGCTCTGGGCGAACAGGCCTTCCGCGACCGCCGGCGAGGTGACGCCGGCGGCGAGAGCGAGATAGAGCATCAGCGCCAAACGATTTGGGGATTTCATTCAATACTCTTGCACCATTTACCGGACCTGTGTGGGTCGCTGCGGCGCGTAAATACGTTCAACAATGGCGGGCTACACCTTGGCCCGGGCTTCCTCCGCAAGCTTGACCAGGATCTTGCGCAAATCGCCGGGTGTAGTGACCCGCGCCGGGAAATCCAGCCGCAGCGTCACTGCTCCCGCCCGCAGATCGAACCCTTCGGGGTCGCAGCCGGTGCAGCGCCAGTCGGCGCTCTCGGCGCCGAGCAGCCTGGTCGCATAGAGGTTCATGGCGTCGCGGTGATCCTCGTTCATGTGCTCGACCGCGCCCTGCTCGGCTTCGATCAGCGCCCCGGCATCTCCGATCTCGGTCAGAAACTGTTCGGGCTCGAGGTCGATGATGCGGCCAAAGCCTGCGACCAGATGTGTGCCGGAGGGACGAACGCGGAAGAAGGAAAAATCCTTGAAATCGACGAAGGCTTCCGCGGACGGATGCGCGTTGAGATAACGTCGGCGCAACACTTGCCGATCATCGTCGCCAGCTTCCTCGGCCCGGCCCGCCAGCATGATCCGCGCGCCCTCCAGCGGATCGCCGGGCGCGCGCTCGTCCAGCATCAGCGAGACGCGCCCATCGGCGATGATGTTTTTGGTGTGAATCGCAAGGCGCGAAATCAGCAGAATCGGGGCGCCATCGGGGGCGCTCGCTACGTTCACCAGTGAACAATAGGGATCGCCACTTCCGGCCATCAAAGTGGCCAAAGCCCCCTGCCGGCTCCGCCGGAGCAGGGATTTGGCGAGCCTGGAAGGGTTAAAATCCGCGGTCGATTGCATCGATATTCCCTTGCCATCCTATTGCAAAGCGGGCCTTTTTTCGGCTAAACCGGCACCCAGACGGGTCAGGATGCTTCGGCTAGGTGAGGCATTCTGTCGGAACACGGTCACACTTCAGCCCAGCTTGCATTGCTCGTTGGCCGTTCCGAAGCCCAATTATGCGGCGCATCACCGGAATGCTCGCCGTTTCAGCCACTACTACAACTGAAAGCAGGCTCATGCCCACAATCGCCCTGGTCGACGACGACCGCAACATTCTCACCTCCGTCTCGATCGCGCTGGAAGCCGAAGGCTACCGGATCATGACCTACACTGACGGTGCCTCCGCCCTCGACGGTTTCCGTACCAGCCAGCCCGATCTTGCCATCCTCGACATCAAGATGCCGCGCATGGACGGCATGGAAACGCTGCGCCGGCTGCGCCAGAAATCGGATTTGCCGGTCATCTTCCTTACCTCCAAGGACGAGGAGATCGATGAATTGTTCGGCCTCAAGATGGGCGCCGACGATTTCATACGCAAGCCGTTCTCGCAGCGGCTTCTGGTCGAGCGCGTGAAAGCCGTGCTGCGCCGCTCGCAGCCGAAGGATCCGACTGCCGTGCCCAAGGAGAACGACGCCAAGGCGCTCGACCGCGGCCTGCTGCGGATGGATCCGGAGCGTCACACCTGCACCTGGAAGAACGAACCGGTGACGCTCACCGTCACGGAATTCCTGATCCTGCAGGCGCTGGCGACGCGCCCCGGCGTGGTGAAGAGCCGCAACGCGCTGATGGACGCGGCCTATGACGACCAGGTCTATGTCGACGACCGCACCATCGACAGCCACATCAAGCGGCTGCGCAAGAAGTTCAAGGTGGTGGACGACGATTTCGAGATGATCGAAACGCTTTACGGCGTCGGCTACCGCTTCAAGGAAGCTTGATTCCCGCGCGGGGAGCCGCGCTGACGCCAACGCCGGTCTGGGGTAGGATGCGATCGGCGCCATCATCGAACGCAGTGTTAGCCCTTGCTTGACCGAACGCAGCCCGATCCAGGTGTGAACGCGCAGGACGGCTCCTCGTCGCTGGCCCTGGATGGCGCTGCCCCGGAGGCGCCCAAGCTCAGGGGATGGATGCGGCCGCTCGGCTGGCTCAGCCGGGCCGGGCAATTCCTGTTCACGCTCTCCTTCTCGAGCCTGACCCGGCGCATCGTTTCGCTCAACATCGCCGGTCTCCTCGCGCTGGTCGCGAGCATCCTCTATCTCTCGCAATTCCGCGCCGGCCTGATCGATGCCCGCGCGCAGAGCCTGCTGGTGCAGGCCGAAATCATCGCCGGCGCGATTGCGGCTTCCGCAACGGTGCAGACCAACACCATCACCATCGACCCGGACCGGCTGCTCGATCTGAAGGCGGGCGAGTCCATCAAGGGACCGGACGAGGATTCGGCGCTGGATTTCCCGATCAATCCGGAACGCGTCGCCCCCGTGCTGCACACGCTGATCTCGCCGACCAAGACCCGCGCCCGGATCTATGATCCGACCGGCGGGATGCTGCTCGACAGCCGCAATCTCGAAAACGTCATGCGCTTTCCGCTGCCGCCACCGACCTCGCCCGGACTGGTCGAGCGCGCCCTGACCACGGTCCGCACCTGGATCAACCGCGGCGACCTGCCGCTTTACCGCGAGCTCCCGGCCGAACGCGGCATGGACTATGACGAAGTCGCCGACGCGCTGAAGGGCCAGAAGCGGAGCATGGTCCGCGTCAACAGCCGCGGCGAGGTGATCGTCTCGGTCGCCGTCCCGGTGCTGCGCTCGCGCACGATCCATGGCGTCTTGATGCTGTCGACCCAGGGCGACGACATCGACCAGATGGTCACCGCCGAGCGGCTGGCGATCCTGAAGGTCGGCGGCGTCGCCTCCGTCGTCATGATCGTGCTGTCGCTCCTGCTCGCGAGCACCATCGCAGGCCCCGTGCGCCGGCTCGCCGATTCCGCCGAGCGCGTCCGCCGCCGCATCAAGACGCGCGTGGAAATTCCCGACTTCACCCGGCGCCGCGACGAGATCGGCCATCTCTCCGGCGCGCTGCGCGACATGACCGGCGCGCTCTACAACCGGATCGAGGCGATCGAGATGTTCGCCGCCGACGTCGCGCACGAATTGAAGAACCCGCTGACCTCGCTGCGCTCGGCGGTGGAAACGCTGCCGCTCGCGCGCAACGAGCACAGCCGCTCCCGGCTGCTCGCGGTGATCGAACATGACGTCAAGCGGCTCGACCGGCTGATCTCCGACATTTCCGACGCCAGCCGCCTCGATGCCGAGTTGCAGCGGCAGGACATGGCGCCGGTCGATCTGCGCCGCCTGCTGACGACGCTGACCACGGTCGCCAATGAGACCAAGCTCGGCCACGATGTCGGCGTCGAAGTCCGCTTCGAGGGCCGCGGCCTCACCGACACCTTCTCGGTGCCCGGTCATGACTCGCGGCTCGGCCAGGTGATCTCCAACCTGCTCTCCAACGCGCAATCCTTCTCCAACCCCGGCGGCAAGGTCCGCATCCTCTGCCGCCGCCAGCGCACGCAGATCGAGATCGTGGTCGATGACGACGGTCCCGGCATTCGTCCCGATGCGCTGGAGCGCGTGTTCGAGCGCTTCTATACCGACCGTCCGCACCAGGGTTTTGGTCAGAACTCGGGCCTCGGCCTGTCCATCTCCAAGCAGATCATCGAGGCGCATAGCGGACGCATCTGGGCGGAGAATCGAGTGGGCCCTGTCGGCGAAGATGGCGAGCCGACGGTTGCCGGCGCGCGCTTCGTGGTCAGGCTGCCGGAGCCATGAAACCGGCCATCAGCGAGCCCTCAAGCATCCATGCTTCCGCGGTGAAGGTGGGCAGCCGCGCGGTCCTGATCCGCGGCCCCTCGGGCTCGGGCAAGTCGCGCCTGGCCTTCGACCTGATCCTCGCCGGGCGCTCCGGGCAGCTTCCGGCCACCGTTTTGGTCGCCGACGACCGTGTCCGACTCGACACAGTTGGCGAACAATGTGTAGTCCGGCCCGTCCAGGAGTTGGCCGGCTTGATCGAGATTCGGGGCCTCGGAATACGGCGCTGCGACTTCGCTGCTGAGGCGGAAGTTGGACTTGTGGTTGATTTGCAGGCGACCGACGCCGAACGCCTGCCGCCGCCGGAAGCGCTCCAGACCAGACTTTTTGGTGTTCAAATACCGCGAATCCCCGTCGCGTGCGGCTTTTCACCCCTGCCACTGGTTGTCGCGGCGCTGACGACAGCCTGCGGTTTAAAATCTGTTAACGATTCGGGCGATTGCTTTAAGGGGATTGGTAACCATATCACCCCCACATTAGCGACCGAATAGACCGGCGCTGCTCCCCCTTCTCGAAAGCCAGATTCCGGGAGACCAGCAAACATCCCCTCTTGCGCGGGGGCTCTGGATGGTCAAAGTGGCGCGTTCGTGCGGTGCACCAAAAAGCACCCGCGAGGAGTTTCCGATGATTGGTCTTGTACTGGTGACCCATGGGCGCCTCGCCGACGAGTTCAGGGCGGCGCTGGAACATGTCATGGGTCCTCAAAAACAAATCGAGGCGGTGACGATCGGCGCCGAAGACGACTCCGATCTCTGTCGCAGCGACATCATCGAGGCGGTCAACCGCGTCGATACCGGCGACGGGGTCGCCATCCTCACCGACATGTTCGGCGGCACACCCTCCAACCTCGCCATTTCCTGCATGAGCCGTCCCAAGGTGGAAGTGCTCGCGGGTATCAATCTTCCCATGCTGGTCAAGCTGGCAAAAGTTCGCGAAGAGCGCTCGCTCCCCGACGCGATCGCGATGGCGCAGGAAGCCGGCCGCAAATACGTCACCATCGCCAGCCGGGTCCTCGCCGGCAAATGATCGACGACGACGAGGCGCCGGCGGAGAATATCCCCGGCTCGCACGTGCCTGCGGGCGCCGTCTCCAAAGAGCTTCTCATCATCAACAAGCGCGGCCTGCACGCGCGAGCCTCCGCCAAATTCGTCCAGACCGTCGAACGTTTCACCGCCGAGGTCTGGGTCACCCGCGGCAGCGAGACCGTCGGCGGCACCTCGATCATGGGCCTGATGATGCTGGCGGCGGGACCCGGCACCACGGTCACGGTGTCGGCGATCGGTCCCGACGCGGAGGCGGCGATTGCCGCGATCACGGACCTCGTTGAGAGCAAGTTCAACGAGGAGGGGACGTAGCGTCCCCGGCCGCGGCGCTTGGCGCGAGGCAATTAGATTCGATTTTCAAACAGCCAATGGCGCAGTAACGGGCCTCATGGTTCGAGACGGCGCTGCGCGCCTCCTCACCATGAGGGTTTGGTTTTCGCGCCACTTGTTACGACCTCATCCTGAGGAGCGCGCATAGCGCGCGTCTCGAAGGATGGCCGCACAAAGACTGCAGCCACAACTTAGCATTCCCGCGACACATTTTGTGCCCGAGTGATGCATGGTTCATGTCCCTCGAAATCAAAGGGCGCAGGGAATGCCGGATGCCGGAACGCACCCGCAGCCTTGCGTGCAAATTGGTGGAAAGCACGCACGCAAGTCGTGACAGGTACGCCGAACATTCCGGCATTCCCTGCGCGATGGTTTACGGCTTACTCCGCGCTCTCCCCGGTGTCCGGGCTTTTTAGCCACCGTCGCTCTTTCGAAGCGTTTCGAAAGAGCTTGATCCCAGCATCGGGAGATCAGGACCACGCGTCTTCGCCGTCCGCACCAGCCTGCGATCGTCGTTCGCTGGCCCCTGCGTCCACCGCAACCCCGCCTCACGTTTCGTGACGATTGGCCGTAACGCCCCTCTTGACGAGGCGGGATGGCGCGATATAGGCACGATTTCTGATTTTCGTAAAGATGGATTTTGATGGCGCGCGGGCCGGATCAACCGATCGGTTTGAATCGGTTCGTGAAATCAGTGTTTCGCGCACGCGATTTTGCGGGCCAAGGCGACGTTCTTGCGCGCGATGAACGCCAAAATCGCGCAAGTGATTTGCCCGTCGGGTCAACGTTCGCGCGCTCGCCTCCGACCTCAGCCGGTCTTCACGTTGACCGACACCTCCATGCCGAGCTCATCTTCCGGATCGCCCCAATAGCTGCCCGACAGCGGTACGGCCTGCACAGGCGTGCGGGCGACGCCGACACGGATCAGGTCGCGATTGCCGACGATGCCGTTGGTGGGATCGAACTCCACCCAGCCGGAGCCGGGGACGTAGATCTGGCACCATGCGTGGGTTGCGCCGCCTCCGAGACGGACGGGGCCATCGCGGTCGGGCACGTAGACATAGCCCGTGACGAAACGCGCGGCGAAGCCGAGCGAGCGCGCCGCTTCCATCATGAGCAGCGCGAAATCCCGGCAGGTGCCTTCCTGATGCGCGATGGTCTGGCGAGGGGTTTGTGTGCCGCGCGATCCGCGGCGCTTGTAGGAGAAGCTTTCGGCGATCGCCTCGTTGAGCGTCATCAGAAGTTGGCCGGTCGGCCTGCTCGTCCCGCGGACAACGAACTTGTCGAGCCAATGCTCGACACCGTCATCTTCCGCATGCTGGCGCCGCATATAGGGCACAAGATCCGGCAGTTCTTCATCCTCGTAGCAGAACGGATGGTTGCGCGCGTACTCCTCGATGCGGAAGTCAGGCGCGTTCTCCGGCGTGTGGTCGAGCTGGATGGAGGTCTCGAAGCGCAGCAGCGTGGTCTTCTCGGTGAAGTCGACCAGGGTGATGCAATTGCCGAAGACGTCGTGGATCCATCGGATCTCGGCGGGCCGCGGTGTCACTTCCAGACGGCAGTCGAGCAGCCTCTGATCAAAACTGTCGCGCGGACGAAACATGAGCTGATGCAGCCCCGGCCGCACCGGATTCTGGTAGCGATAGGTCGTGGTGTGGTGGACTGAGAATACGGTCATGGGATGTCAACGGGCTCCGCCTTACTGTAACGCCGATGACCGATTTGCGAAGCATTTGCTGCACCGCCCGCCCAAACATAGTTTCGTAGGATGGGCAAAGCGACCACATGCGCGGTGTCTCAACCCGCGAAGGCGGAAGCGTGCCCACCATGATCGAGATTGAAATCCGCGCGGTGGGCACAGCGCTTGGCGCCTTTGCCCACCCCGCGCAACGACAAGTTCGATCATTTCCGCGGCGGCTGGATATAGACTTGCCACGCAGTCGATGGCCCCGGATGTCCCTGGAAGAAGCGCTGGGTGGTGATGATCTGCTCCGGCGCGTCCGGCGCGTTTTCCTTCATCCATTTTTCGCACATCGGCAGGCGTCCGTCCGTGGTGTCGCAGATGCCGATGAAGCCGAGACGCTTCGCTTCCTCCAGCGACGTCAGCCCCGATGACCAGACTTCGCCCGGCGTGAGCGGCGCGGGATGATCGGGGCTGTAGAAGGTCATGGGTTCGCCGATCTCGGTGGTGCCGGCGACCACGGCCCAGCGCGAGCCGAACTGCCGGCGCCACATGTCGGTCAATTCGCGGGCGAGCTGGGCGCGCGCGCCATAGCTGTTGGCGCTGTTGGGATTGTGCTCCATCTCGATGACGGCGATGCGGGGTGCGGCGACGAGCGTGGCAAGCGAGAGCACGAGCCAGATCGCCGTGATGCGGAACAGCGCGCCCACGGGAATGCGCAAAGACGGGATCGCGACCAGCGCCAGCGGCACCAGGAAGAACAGCGAGATGCCCCAATCGGTCTTCATATAGACCGCAAAGATCAGCCCGCCGAGCGGCGGCCCGATCGCGACAATGGCCTGGATCCACCAGACGTTCAGTGCCTGCGAGAGGTTGACGCCCGGATTGGAACCACGCGACCAGGCATGCGCGATCCAGCGCGGCGGCCAGGCGAGCGCCAGTGCCGCCAGCGCGACCGGCAGCGCGAGCAGCGCGAGATTGTGTCCGATATAGCCGAGCACGAGCTGCGCGCTCTGGGCGCGGTCCGACAGGCCGTAGACATCGCCGGCATAGGTGAGCGGCACGAAGTCGACCTGCTTCAGCCAGATCAGATGCGGGATCATGGCCACGATCAGCGTCGCGATCGCGACCCACGGCGCGGGCGACGCCAGGAATTTCAACCGGTCGGGATGGATCAGCGCGGCGAGACCGATGGCGCCGATCATGGTCAGCACCCAATATTTGGTCATCAGCGCCAGCGCGCCGGCAAGCCCGAGAAAAATGCCGCTCTGCCAGCTGCGTTTCTCGAACGCATTGAGATAGGCCAGCACCACCAGCGGCAAGGTGACGAGCTGCAGCAGATCGGGATTGTACTTAAAGCCCTTGAAATTGAAGATCGGGTAGAGCGCGAGCATCACCACGACAAAGAAGGCGCGGCGGTAGTCCACCACACGGATCGCGATGAACCAGCAGATCACAAGCCCGATACCGAGCGTCGCCATCGCCAGCGCATAGGTGGCCCAATCCTGCACCGGGAAGAAATCGAACCACAGGCCCGCGATCCAACCCGAGAGCGGCGGATGCTTGCCATAGCCGAACTGGAACTTCTGGCCCCAGGCGAAGGCCTCTGCGACGTCCATGTGAACGTCCTGGGCCGCCTTCAACTCGATCAGAATCCTGGTCCAGAGCACGCCGTGCACCAGCGCGAAGCTGATCACGAGCCAGAGGGCGGTATCCGGGCGCGTGGCGCGCGAGGCGAGCCACGCCGAGAGCCGCCGGAAGCTCAATCGGCGGCGCCGGCGGCCGGCAGTGGCGGGCAAAGAAGAGGCAGTCGACATGACCTCACGGGTAGCGCGTTTTAAGCAGAAGTGGAATCAGCTTGGCGTGAACAAAACCCTTTAAAATCCAGCAATATGGTTGCCGCACCGAGTCCCGAATGCTATCCCGCGCCCCATGACGAGCGTCCCCATTTCCAACATCCGCAACTTCTCCATTGTCGCCCATATCGACCATGGCAAATCGACGCTGGCCGACCGCCTGATCCAGATGACCGGTGGACTGACCGATCGCGAAATGGCGGGCAAGGAGCAGGTGCTCGATTCCATGGATATCGAGCGCGAGCGCGGCATCACCATCAAGGCGCAGACCGTCCGGCTGCACTACAAGGCCAAGGACGGCAAGGATTACATCTTCAATCTGATGGACACGCCGGGCCATGTCGACTTCGCGTACGAAGTCTCGCGCTCGCTCGCCGCCTGCGAAGGCTCGCTGCTCGTGGTCGACGCCAGCCAGGGCGTGGAAGCGCAGACGCTGGCCAACGTCTATCATGCCCTCGATGCCGGCCACGAGATCGTGCCGGTGCTGAACAAGATCGACCTGCCGGCGGCTGAACCCGAAAAGATCAAGCAGCAGATCGAGGACGTGATCGGCATCGACGCCTCCGACGCCGTGATGATCTCGGCCAAGACCGGGCTTGGCGTCGGCGACGTGCTGGAGGCGATCGTGACCCGCCTGCCGCCGCCCAAGGGCGACCGCGAAGCGACGCTGAAGGCGCTGCTGGTCGACAGCTGGTACGACGTCTATCTCGGCGTTGTTGTGCTCATCCGCGTGGTCGACGGCGTGATGAAGAAGGGCGGCCGCATCCGCATGATGGGCACCAACGCGGCCTATGACGTCGAGCGCGTCGGCTTCTTCACGCCCAAGATGGAGCAGGTCGACGAGCTCGGCCCCGGCGAGATCGGCTTCATCACCGCCGCGATCAAGGAGGTCGCCGACACCCGCGTCGGCGACACCATCACCGACGACAGGAAGCCGGTGACCGAGATGCTGCCGGGCTTCAAGCCGGCCATTCCGGTCGTGTTCTGCGGCCTGTTCCCGGTCGATGCCAACGATTTCGAGACGCTGCGCGCGGCGATGGGCAAGCTCCGCCTCAACGATGCGAGCTTCTCCTATGAGATGGAAACCTCCGCCGCGCTCGGCTTCGGCTTCCGCTGCGGCTTCCTCGGGCTGTTGCATCTGGAGATCATCCAGGAACGGCTCTCGCGCGAGTTCGATCTCAACCTGATCGCGACCGCGCCGAGCGTGATCTACAAGATGAAGCTCACCGACGGCAGCGAGATCGAGATTCACAATCCCGTCGACATGCCCGACGTCGTCAAGATCGCGGAGATGGAGGAACCCTGGATCGAGGCGACCATCCTCACCCCCGACGAATATCTCGGCAGCGTTTTGAAACTGTGCCAGGACCGCCGCGGCGCGCAGAAGGAGCTGACCTACGTCGGCTCGCGCGCGATGGTGAAATATGATCTGCCGCTGAACGAAGTCGTGTTCGATTTCTACGACCGCCTGAAATCGGTTTCCAAAGGCTATGCCTCGTTCGACTATCATCTCACCGACTACAAACCGGCCGATCTCGTCAAGATGCAGATTCTCGTCAACGGCGAGCCGGTCGATGCGCTGTCGATGCTGGTGCATCGCACCCGCGCGGAAGGGCGCGGCCGCGCCATGGTCGAGAAGATGAAGGAGCTGATCCCACCGCACATGTTCCAGATCCCGATCCAGGCGGCGATCGGCGGCAAGGTGATCGCGCGCGAGACCGTGCGCGCGCTGCGCAAGGACGTCACCGCGAAATGCTACGGCGGCGACATCACGCGCAAACGCAAGCTTCTGGAGAAGCAGAAGGAAGGCAAGAAGAAGATGCGGCAGTTCGGCAAGGTCGACATCCCGCAGGAAGCCTTCATTGCCGCGCTGAAGGTGGATAGCTGAGGCGTCGGCCTGCTTCCGGCAGCCGCGAAGGCGAACCGCCCGCGCGTGGGCTCGCCCACCTATTCATCTCGCAGGACGCATGGCCGGGCGCACCATCAGCAGGACGCCGTCGTGCCTGATTTCGTGAAGCCGGATTTTCTTGCGTCCCTCTTTTTCAGCGCTCTCCGTTTTTTGGTTACGGTTTCCAGTGATCTCAGCGGCTGCAGCTCCGTGTTGAAGGCATCTTTCAGCAAACTCTTGAGACGGCCCTGATACTCGTGTTCGCTAAGTTGAATTTTCTGTTTCATCGTGCACTCCACTCTGCAATCCACTTCGTGACCACTGCCCGCGTTGAGAAAAAGGCCGCGCGATTCCGTTTGGCTGTGACGACGGAGCCGTGCGGTTCATCGCGCCGCGCACGCCGCGTGAAAGATGTGTGCGCAGGCAATGAGGTGGCCTTGATCGTCAAAATTAGCGCTCAGTTCGGAAATGCAGCGCAAGGTCCGTCGTGGGGTAGAGCACGGGAGATGCACGAACTGCGACAATGTAACTGTCTGATTGGCACGCCGGGCGAGAGCAAAAAGCAACTGAAAACGGCGCTGTTCGCTCATCGAAATCGTCCCGCTTCCGGCAGGTTTGATGCGACCCGCGCCTCGGCAGCACTGAATCTCGCCTCGATTTGAATCGCATTCGATCGGCGGGCCGTTTACTCTGCGTCAATGTTACGCATCTTATCCGTATCGATCGCAATCCTCTCGCTGCTACCGACCGTGACGTCAGGCGCGCCCGCCCAGAAGCGACACGTCGCGCATTGGCATGGCTATGGCTTCCTGCCCGGCTATCATCAACCGCCCAACAATGCTGTTCCGGTGTTTGGCGCGAAGGGAGCCGCAACCGGCGAGCCCGACTATTCGCCCTTCTATTATGGGTACAACGGCGAGCGATACTATTTCGGCCGTCCCGGGTTTTCTCGCGGACGCTACAATGGCGGCAGCTTTGGTCCATGCTGGAGCTGGACGCCGATCGGCCCGGCGTGGAATTGCGGGTAGGAAGCTGTTATTGCCTCCGCTGGAGCTGGATCGCCAAGGATTGAGCCCTCAAGCGTAACATGTTACGCTCCGTGCATGGCCACACCGAAGAAGACCGGCAAGAAGACGAAGGCTCGAACGCCGCAGCAGCGCATGGCGGCGCGGCGCCGGCGCTTGCGCGCGCAAGGCTTGCGTCCGGTGCAGCATTGGGTGCCGGATTTGCGCGATCCCAAAGTGCTCGCGGAAATTCGTCGTGAGATAAAGCTGATGGCGCAGCACCCGGAAAATGACGCGATCGATGACTGGATCGAGTCGGTCTACGATTGGGAATCGTGGAAATAGCGCGTGGCGATGTCGTGCTGATGGTCGTTCCGAGCGATCTCGGGCGGCCGCGGCCCGGCATCGTCGTTCAGGGCGACGAATTTACCGCGGGCCTTTCGACCATCATCGTCTGTCCTGTTTCGTCGGACCTGCAGGACGGACTTTCGCTCCGGCCGCTGATCGAGATCGCGCCGGAGAATGGCCTTCGCCTCCGGTCGCAGATCATGGCAGATAGATTGGTCGCGCTTCGCCGCGATCGTATCCAGAGGGTCATCGGTAGAATCGACGCGGAAACTTCCGAGAAGCTGGATCGCGCGCTTCTGTTGGTGCTGGGTTTATCGCGCTGACTGACGCTGCATATAGGGTCGATCTGCACCTTGCCCTATCGCGCCGAATAGACCACCATTGCACCCGCGCGTACCAACAAGACCAAAAGCGCGAGGAAACGCATGAGCAAGGTCGCCCGCTTCAACTATGGCTGGGTTGTCGTCGGCGCGGGCGCGCTGATGACTTGCGTCGGCTTCGGCTCGATGCTGTCGCTGGCGGTGTTCCTGCAACCGATTTCCGAGGCGATGGGCTGGTCGCGCGCGGGCGTGTCGGCTGCGGCGACACTTGATTTCCTTTTCATGGGTGTGGCCGCGTTCTTCTGGGGCACGCTGTCCGACCGGTTCGGCACCCGCATCGTGGTGCTGGCAGGAAGCCTCCTGCTCGGCCTCGGGCTGGTGACGGCGAGCCAGGCGCAGAGCCTGTGGCAATTCCAGCTTCTGTTCGGCGGGCTGATCGGCATTGCCGCCGGCAGTTTCTATGCACCGATGATGGCGGTGGCGAGCGCCTGGATCGTGCAGCATCGCAGCCTTGCGGTTTCGCTGGTGTCCGCCGGCATGGGCGTGGCGCCGCTGACGGTGGCGCCTTCCGCGAGCTGGCTGATCACAACGTACGACTGGCGTACCGCGATGCTCGTCATCGGCATCGCCGCATGGGCGCTGCTGATCCCGGCTTCCTTCCTAGTGCGGCCGGCGCCGCAAGGTGAAAGCACTGCCGCCACGAATACCAGCGATACGCCGGAAAGCGAGTGGACCGCGGCACAGGCATTCCGCACGCCGCAATTCATCGCCCTGGCAGGTGCGCATTTCGCCTGCTGCGCGGCGCATTCGGGTCCGATCTTCCACATGGTGTCCTATGCGGTGGTTTGCGGCATCGCGCCGCTGGCCGCCGTCACGGTCTATAGCCTCGCCGGTTTCTCCGGCCTCGGCGGCCGTCTGCTGCTCGGGGCGCTGGCGGACCGGATCGGCGCCAAGCCGGTCCTGGTCGGCGGTCTGTTCGTGCAGGCGCTGTGCATCGCGACCTATCTCGCGGTCGCGCAACTCGGCGAGTTCTACGCGCTGTCGGTCGTGTTCGGCCTCGCCTATGGCGGGGTGATGCCGCTCTATGCCGTGCTGGTGCGCGAATATTTCGGCGCGCGCATCATGGGCACGGTGTTCGGCGCGGTGTCCGCGTTCGCGAGCCTCGGCATGGCGCTGGGGCCGTGGGCCGGCGGCTATGTGTACGACACGTTCCACGCCTACACCTGGCTGCACGCCGGCTCCTTCGCGATCGGGCTGGCCGCGGTTGCGGTCGCCCTCAGTTTCCCCTCCAAACGCCGGCAAGCCCTCGATCTCGGCCGCGCCACGGCCGCCTGAGAGTGCCCTTGCTCTCCCGCCTTAGATGGATCACTGTTGCCGGCAACAATTGATCACTCGATAAAGAGGGGCGAGGAGACAAGATGAACAAGCCTCACGGCGTTGGCCTGGTCGAACGCGCCTGCGCGCTGCAGCCGCTCATCACGAGCGAAGCCGACGAGATCGAGCGGACGCGGCGGCTGACGCCGAAGGTCACCGCGGCGCTGATCGAGAACGAGCTTTACCGGGCGCTGCTGCCGCGGAGCGTCGGCGGCCACGAGGTGCCGCTCGAAGTCTTCATGCAGATGCAGGAGGAGATCGCCAAGGCCGACGCTTCGACGGCCTGGTGCCTCGGCCAGTGCGCCGTCTGCGCCATGACGGCGGCCTATCTCGAGCCGGATGCCGCGAACGAAATCTTCAACACGCCGCCCGGGATTCTCGCCTGGGGCGCAATCGCGCATGAGGTGAAGGTCGTGCCCGGCGGCTACCTGGCGAATGCACGCTGGGATTTTGCCTCGGGCTCGCGGCAGGCGAGCTGGTTGGGGGCGCATGTGAAGATCGTCGAGGCCGACGGCACGCCGCGCAAGAAGAACAACGGCGCGCCGGAAATCCGCACCGTCCTGTTCCCGATGAGCTCGGCCACGATGTATGACGTCTGGGACGTGATCGGGCTGAAGGGCACCGGCACCGATTCCTATTCGGTCGAAAACCTGTTCATCCCGGAGAAATTCGCAGCGCTCCGCGACGAGCCGAGCGCGGTGCGGGAGAAGGGCCCACTCTACAAGCTCACCACCAACGCCGTGTTCAGCATGGGCTTTGCCGCGACCTCGCTCGGCGTCGCCCGCGCCACGCTCGATGCCGCGACGGATTTGGCGCGGAGCAAGATCCCGCAGGGGATGGGTGCGATGCGCGACAACAACGCGGTGCAGGGCGTGATCGGCCGCACCGAAGCGAGCCTGCGCGCCGCGCGCGCCTATCTCTATTCGACCGCCGCCGAAGTCTGGCGCGACCTCGAACGCGGCGAGAACGTCACCGAGGCCCATCGCATCGCGATCCGCATCGCCGCGACCTGGACCATCCATCAATCGGCCGCCGTGGTCGACACCGCCTATCACATGTCGGGCGCAACCGCCGTGTTCGCCAGAAATCCCTTCGAGCGGCGCTTCCGCGACATGCACGCGATCGCGCAGCAGATCCAGGCGCGCGACACCCATTACGAGGACGCCGGCAAGGCGATCCTGTCGGCCAATCTCGCAAAGCCGCCGACATCGCGCTAAAGGAACCCAAAGCAAATAGCCGTTCACCTTGCTTGCCGCGTGCTCTATCCTCGGCGGGATGAAGAGCAGTGCCAGGAAGAAATTGCAGGCGAAGCCGGCCGGCGCGGATCGGCCCGATCCCGCCGTCGCCGCGGTGTTTGACGGCTATCCAAAGCCGCTCAAAGTCAAATTGCTGGCGTTGCGCCGCATGATCCTCGACACCGCACGCAAGACCGAGGGCGTCGGCGCGATCGAGGAGGCGCTGAAATGGGGACAGGCAAGCTATCTCACCAGCGAGAGCAAGAGCGGCAGCACCGTCCGCATCGACCGCGTCAAGGAGGCCGCCGACCAGGTCGCGGTCTACTTCCACTGCCAGACCAACCTGGTCGAGACCTTCCGCGAACTCTATCCGGAGCTCAGCTATAGCGGCAACCGCGCGATCCTGCTGGAGGCGGACAAGAAGCTTCCCGAGGCGGAGCTCCGCCACTGCGTGGCGCTGGCGCTGACGTATCGTCTGGGCAAGCGCAAGTCAGCGCGTCGCTCGCGCCTACGCCACCAGCGCTGACTGCAAATCGTCGGCCGAATCCGCGTCGCATTGCGCCTTCAGGAGCTGGACCACTTCCGCGTTGGGCCGCGCGCGGCTGAACAGGAACCCCTGGCCCTCGTGGCAGCCTTCGGCGCGCAGGCAGGAGAGCTCGGCCTCGGTCTCCACGCCTTCCGCGGTGATGGTGACGCCGAGGCCCCTGCCGAGGCTGACGATCGAGCGGATGATCGCCTGCGCGTCGCGGTTGGCGTCGAGATCGCGCACGAACGACTGGTCGATCTTGATCTTGTCGAAGGGAAAGCTGCGCAAGTAACTCAAGCTCGAATAGCCGGTGCCGAAATCGTCCATCGAGATGCGCACGCCGAGCGCGCGCAGCGCATGCAGCGAAGCCAGAACCTGTTCGCTTTTCTCGAGCAGCAGGGTTTCGGTGATTTCGAGCTCGAGCCGCTTCGGCGGCAGACCGGATTGCTTCAGCGCATCCATCACGATCGAGAGCAGATTGGAGGTGCGGAACTGCGCCGGCGACAAATTGACGGCGACCCGCACGTCGTCGGGCCAGACCGCGGCGTCCATGCAGGCGCGCCGCAGCATCAAGACACCGAGCGAATTGATCAGGCCGGTTTCCTCCGCGACCGGGATGAACTCGCCCGGCGAGATCATGCCGCGCTCGGGATGCGGCCAGCGTACCAGCGCCTCGAAACAGGTGATGCGCCCGGACGCCAGGTCGACCAGCGGCTGGTAATAGGGCGTCAGCACGTCGTTCTGGATCGCGTCGCGCAGGTCGAGCTCGATCTTGCGGCGGCTCTGCGCGCGCGCATCCATGCCGGCCTCGAAGAAGGAGAAGGTGCCGCGCGATTCCGTCTTGGCGCGTGACAGCGCCATGTCGGCGTTCTTCAGGAGCTTTTCGGAGTCATCGCCATCACCCGGCGCCATCGCGATGCCGATAGTGGCGCCGATGACAACCGAATGGCCATCGAGCAGATAGGGATCGGCGATCGCCTCCAACAGCCGGCGAGACAGCAGCGCGGCATCCTCGGGCCGCGCCAGCCCGGTCTGGACGATGGCAAACTCATCGGAATTGAGCCGTGCCAGCACATCCTCGTCGCGCAGGGTCGAGCGCAGACGTTTTGCCACGCCACGCAATAGTTTGTCGCCGACGCCGTGTCCCAGCGTGTCGTTGACCGACTTGAAACTGTCGAGGCCGAGCACCAGCACGGCGGCCTTTTCCGCGCTGCGGCGGGTGTGCAAGAGGATCTCGTCCATCTGGTGGCGCAGGAGATTGCGGTTCGGCAGTCCGGTCAGCCCGTCGTGCTGGGCGAGAAAGGCGAGCCGCGCTTCGGCGCGCTTGCGCTCGGTGATATCCATCAGCGCCAGCAGCACCGCCGGCCGCTCGTTATAGACGAGGTCGCGCGAATAGATCGCCAGATCGATCAGCGTGCCGTCGGCCTTGACGTGCTTCCAGGTGCGCGCCACCTGCTCGTCGCTGGAGAGAGCGCCCGCCCAGGGCGCTTCGCTGTCGAAAGCCTGCAGGGTGCGGATGGTGAGCTTCTGGAACTCGGCGCGGCTATAGCCGTAATGCGCGACTGCGGCGTCATTGACGGCCAGCACATGTTCGCCGTCGACTGCGCAGACGATCATCGGCACCGGATTGCTGTCGAACAGCAGCCGGAACGAGGCCTCGCGCTGCTTCAGCTCGGTGATGTCGACGCGCAACCCGATGACGCCCCCGCTTTCGGTCTTCCGCTCCTCGATCAGGATGACGCGGCCGTCGGCAAGCTTCTGCTCATGGCGCTCGCCAGGCTGGCTGAGTTTTTCCAGCCGCTCGGCAATCCAATCGTCCTCCTGGCCGATCGCCTCGGGATAGTCGCCGCGTTCGACGCCGATGCGGATGGTATCGGCGAGCCGCGCGCCGGGCCGAAACAGGTCGGCGCTGCGGCTGTAGATCTCGGCGTATTTCTTGTTCCAGAGGATGTAGCGGCCTTCGTCGTCGAGAAAGACGATGCCCTGCGGCAGGATGTCGATCGCCTCGCGCAGCCGCTCGTGCAATTTGCGCGCCTCCGCGATCGCGACGTCGGCTTCCGCGCGCGTGCGCTCGATGTCGGCCATCCCGGCGGACGCGCGCGATCTACCGATGGACCGCCCGCAGCTCGCTTTGGCGGGCCGCCCGAACACATGGGCACTCGGGGCAGACTTCCGCTTCTTATGTCGTGTTGGCCGGAGCCTCGGCATTTACCGTCTCAAACTCGCATTCGCGCCCGCCCTTCTCGGCCAAGTGTCTGAAAAAATGGTATCTGCTTGCCGCAGAACACCGCTTGAAGAGCAACGCCTGCAAAACCAAGCCTGGTTCCGATTGCCGGTTTGCGGGCGAATACGCAACCAACAACATACCATCGGTTGCACAACGACCTCCGATGGGCAGGATATTGCCGTCCGCACCGCCAAATCGTCGCCACTCGATGACGGTCGTGTCACACGCCACGGGAATGCGCAGCGAATGCGCCGATTGTATTTCGTGCGCACCAATTTTGATCAACGCGCAAGACAGTTATCGCAGGGTTAAGCGCGAACCCCATAGGTTGCATCATTGCTGACCGCAATCGGCTAAAGCGCAGCGGAATGCGCTAGTGGAGCGGATTTGACGTTCGCTACCCCGCTTGCGGCGAATTCGTAAGCGAACGTCAAATTCAAAGCTCCACTAGAATCAATATTTTGCTAGTGGTCCTCTAATTCCAACATTCGCAAAGGTGACCACTGCAACGGGATGCGAATGTTGGAATTGGACCACTAGTTCGAGATTTCGATCGTGGTATTGCGCGCTCCGTTGCGCTGGACCAGCGCAAACAGCGTCGCCGCATTCGATGGATGCAGCCTGACACAGCCATGCGAGGCCGGACCGCCGAGCCGCGAGATGTCATTGGTGCCGTGGATGGCGAAGCCGTAATGGAAGAAGATCGCGTGCGGCATCGGCGAGTTGTAATATTTGCGCGAAAACTAGGAACGCATCATCGCCTGCGGCCCGCCAAAAATGCTTTTCATGAATACGCCCATTAACTTTAAGATACAGGTGCGTGATCTCGCCGCGCGGCGCCGCCCGTCAAAGGGTTTTGGCCGCGCGGGCCTTGCGAGCTGGCCTTGAGGCTGATGATAGCGCGGGATCATCAATCAATTGCGACTGGCGCAATACGCCCTCTTCCCTGTACCCATCGCAGGCGAATAGAGTAGGCCGATGCAAGCGCGCCCGATTCTCATCCCACTTCTGATCGCAATAGTCGCCGGCAGCTTTTCCGCGCGAGCGCAGGACAAGGGCACGCTCAACCCGCAGCCATTGCCGCCGCTGGAAAATCCCAAGGATCCGAAGCTCGGGGCCAAGCAGCTCTTTGCGCGAAAATATCTGCCGTCGGCGCAGCCGACCAAGGTGATCGGCGAGTACATCAAGGGCTGCATCGCGGGCGCGGCGCAGATGCCCATGAATGGCGATACCTGGCAGGTGATGCGGCTGTCGCGAAACCGCTATTGGGGACACCCCGACACCGTCGCGCTGCTCGAGCGGCTGTCGGTCAATGCGCACAAGGATGCGGGTTGGCCCGGCATCCTGGTCGGCGACATCGGCCAGCCGCGCGGCGGACCGGCGCTGTCAGGCCATGCCAGCCATCAGATCGGGCTCGACGCCGATGTCTGGCTGACGCCGATGCCGGATCATCTGCTTTCGCGCGAGGATCGCGAGGAAATGTCGGCGGTCATGATGGTGCGCGACGACCGGCTCGATATCGATCCGAAGGCCTGGACGCCGCAGCACTGGATGGTGATCCGCGACGCGGCGATGGAGCCGGCCGTGCAGCGCATCTTCGTCAACGCGGCGATCAAGAAGGCGCTGTGCCGCGAGGCCAAGGGCGACCGGCACTGGCTGGAAAAAGTCAGACCGTGGTTCGGCCATGACTACCACTTCCACATCCGCATGAGATGCCCGCCCGGCGCCACCGAGTGCAAGGGCCAGGCGGACCAGGGCGGCGGCGACGGCTGCAAGCCTTCCGACCTCGCCTACTGGTTCAAGGATTCGATCCTCCATCCCAAACCGGAGCCGCCGCCGAAACCGCGGGTAGGCATCACGCTGGCGCAGATGCCGTCGGGCTGCAAAGGGGTGCTGAACGCCCCGGATGCCAAGCCGAAATAACGACACGGTGTTTTCATTCCGCCACGACTTCCGCTAAGATGGCGGCATCGCGCCGTAAGCGCGGTTCATGCCTCGGATCAAGGCCGCTGATCCGCTCCCATTTCCGTTTTGCCGATGCAAGGCCGTCGTCACGCGCGGAATGATCACCATGAAGGAATCCTCATGCGCATCAGTGCACGCAATCAGCTGAAGGGTACCGTCGTCGACGTGAAGAAGGGCGCGACCACTTCGCATGTCCGCGTGGATATCGGCGGCGGCAAGATCGTGACCTCGTCGATCACCAACGAAGCGGTCGATGAATTGGGCATCAAGGCCAAGGACACCGTCACCGTGGTGGTCAAGGCCTCCGATGTCATGATTGCGGTGGATTGATCATGCGTCGCGCGGCGATCGTTGCGTTGCTGCTGCTCTCCACCGCCCCAGCGTGGGCGGCGGAAGAGCCGAGCGGCTGTGACAAGTTCAAATGGAACATCGAGCACGAGCGCGCGGCGCTCACCGCCGCGGATCGCGCTAAGCTCGCCTCGGGCGGCGAGATCACGGCCATGCCGTCAAGCGGTATGGTCCTGACGCTGGTCGCGCCCGCTGAGGCCAAGCTGCCAACCCCGCCCGAGCGCGCGCCGAAGGACGGCACCTTCGCCGGCTTCACCAGCTTCAAGACCGCGCCGAAGGCCGGCGTCTACACCATCAGCCTTTCGGCCGGCGCCTGGGTTGACGTGGTGCAGGATGGTCATTTCCTGAAACCCAGGGCATTCAGCGGTGCGACCGATTGCGAGGGCATCCGCAAGACCATGAAATACGAGCTTTCGGCCGCCCCGTTCGTGCTGCAGATCTCGGGCTCGAAGGAGGATTCGATCTCGGTCGCGATCCTGCCGTCGGGCGAATAGACAAATCGCCGCCTTTACGCGAGCGGCCAGCCTGCTATTGTCCGGCCAGCGAAATCCCGAGCGGCCGTAAGCTGTTAGGGACCGGACGGAACGGCGCTTCCGCCTCTCGCCCATCCTTGATTTGAACGACGCCTGAATTGCGCGCGCGGAAGACCCGCGCGAGCGCGAACATGCTTGGAGCGCCCCGATGTACCGTCTTGCCGGATTATTCGCCGCGTTTGTGATCTTGTGGGGCGCGGCCTTTTCGCCCGCCGCCGCCGAGGACAAGACCCTTACCGTGTTCGCCGCCGCCTCGATGAAGAACGCGCTCGACGACATCGATGCCGCCTTCACCGCCAAGACCGGCGTCAAGGTCTCCGCGAGTTATGCCGCGAGCTCGACGCTGGCGAAACAGATCGAACAGGGCGCGCCCGCCGACATCTTCGTGTCCGCCGACACCGACTGGATGGACTACGCTACAGCCAAAAAGAACATCGACGAGCCGACGCGGGTGAACCTGCTCGGCAACAGCATCGTGCTGATCGCGCCGAAGGATTCCAAGATCGAAAACGTGACGATCGCCCAGGGCTTTGATCTCGCCAAGCTTGCCGGCGACGGCAAGATCGCGACCGGCGACGTCAAGTCGGTGCCGGTCGGTAAATATGCGAAAGCAGCACTGGAGAAGCTTGGCGCGTGGCAGGCAGCGGAGCCGAAATTCGCGATGGCGGAGAGCGTGCGCGCCGCGCTGACGCTGGTGGCGCGCGGCGAGGCCGTGCTCGGAATCGTTTATTCGACCGACGCCAAGGTCGAGCCCGGCGTCAAGATCGTCGGCACCTTCCCGGCCGACTCGCATCCGCCGATCATCTATCCGGTGGCGGCAACGCCGACCGCAAAGCCCGAGGCCAAGGAATATCTCGATTACCTGCGCTCGTCCGCAGCGAAGGCGGTGCTGGAGAAATACGGCTTCAACTATCTGATCAAGCCGACCTCCTGAGGTCGAACCGGATTAAAGCATAATGCGATTAATTGCACTGGAACGGCATCGCGGTTTACCTCTCCCGTCGGGAGAGGTCGGATCGTATCGCCAGATGCGATCCGGGTGAGGGGCTGCGGTCTATGATGGGAGCAAAGACCCCTCACCCGGATTGCCTCGCAATCCGACCTCTCCCCAACGGGGAGAGGTGAAGGGCTGTGTTCGACATCACGCCCACGGAATGGACGGCGATCCTGCTCTCGATCAGGGTCGCCACCGTGGCGACGCTGGTCGCAACCCCGCTCGGCATTGCGCTCGCCTACCTGCTGGCTCGTCGCAATTTCTGGGGCAAGTCGTTGCTCGATGCGCTGGTGCACCTGCCGCTGGTGCTGCCGCCCGTCGTCACCGGCTATCTGCTGCTGCTGACCTTCGGTCGCCGCGGCCTGATCGGCGCGTGGCTTGCGGACCATCTCGGCATCGTGTTCGCGTTCCGCTGGACCGGTGCCGCACTCGCCTGCGGCGTGATGTCGTTTCCGCTGCTGGTGCGCCCGATCCGGCTGTCCATCGAGGCGGTTGACCGTAAGCTGGAGCAGGCCGCAGAGACTCTAGGCGCTCCGCCCTGGAGGGTGTTCCTCAGCGTCACGCTGCCGCTGGCGCTGCCGGGCGTGCTGGCCGGCATGGTGCTCGGCTTTGCCAAGGCGATCGGCGAGTTCGGCGCGACCATCACGTTTGTGTCGAACATTCCAGGCGAGACCCAGACGATCTCGTCGGCGATCTATTCGCTGATCCAGACGCCGGACGGCGACACCGCCGCGCTGCGGCTCGTCATCGTCTCCGTCGTCATCGCCGTCGCGGCATTGATCGGCGCGGAAGTCTTCGCGCGCCGGGCGACGCAGCGCCTGCATGGAAACTGACCATGCTGCGGGTCGATGTGACAAAACAGCTCGGCGAGTTCTCGCTCGAAGCCGCCTTCGAAAGCGAGGGCCGCGTCACCGGCCTGTTCGGCGCTTCCGGCTCCGGCAAGACCACACTGGTCAACATGATCGCTGGCCTGCTGCGGCCCGATCGCGGCACGATCGCGATCGACGGCGAGACGGTCGACGACACCGCGCAGGGCATCCATGTGCCGATCTGGCGCCGCCGCATCGGCTATGTGTTCCAGGATGCCCGGCTGTTTCCGCATCTCGATGTGCGGCAAAACCTCGATTACGGCAGGCGCATGAACGGGCTCACCGAAGATGCCGAGCAGCGCAAGCGCGTCACCGATTTGCTCGACATCGGCCATCTCCTTGATCGCCGTCCCGGCAGATTGTCGGGCGGCGAGCGGCAGCGCGTCGCGCTCGGCCGCGCGCTGCTCGCCAAGCCGCGACTCTTGCTGCTCGATGAACCGCTCGGCGCGCTCGACGAAGGCCGCCGCGCCGAGATTTTGCCCTATCTGGTGCGACTGCGCGACGAAGCGCAGATCCCCATGGTCTATGTCAGCCACGACGCCGCCGAGATGCGCCAGCTCGCGACGCAGATCGTGCTGCTGCAGCGCGGACGCGTCAGCTCCTTCGGCGGGGTAAAGGTGCTGTAGGGCTAAATTCGCAGGGCGCAATAGCGAAGCGTGCTTCGCTAATCCGCCCTCTACTTACTGATGGCGCTCGGCTTAGCGGTCGACGTTCAACACCTCGCCGACCTGCAAAATCGACACAAATGGCCTAGTGCAGACAGCAATAACGATCAAGTGTATCCGCGTGATGTCGCGCCGCCCCGGTTGGGAGAAGGCGTTTTACCGAGGGATTCCTGCGAGTTCTCCGGTCGATGGGGTCCCGCGCGGCGCTGCCTCGTGGCGGAATGTTTCAACCGTAACAATTGCGAACTGGAAAAGCCACGGAAAACCTCCAAATACGCCTAGCGCCGGATCAGGCGCCGCGTTTGGTTTAGGCTTTTTTCGGCTCTTGCCGCAGCATGGAGCTTGTCTTGTGGTATCGGCACAACCCATCGGTCTTTCGCAAGTAGAGTTGCAGCCACCCAATTGCAGCCAACACATCGTTCCCGATGGCTTTTCGAGAAGCATCCGGCCCTCCGCCGCTGTCGCCGACCTCGTTGAGGCGATCTGGGATTGGGACATTCCGGACGGCGATGCGGCGACGGGCCTTACGATCAAGATACCGCCGAGCACCGCGCCGTATTTCGTCGTTCAATACCGCACGCTGACGCATTGCAGATGGCAGCTCGGCGCCGACAGCTATGATCACAAGAACTACGGCCATGTGTTGACCCAGACCCAGAGCGGGACCTTTGCGGTCCGTCCTCGCGGTCCGCTTGGTGTTATCACCGTACGGCTCAAGCCCGAGGGCGCCGCCAGGTTGGCGCGGGCATCCATGCATGAGCTCATCAACGTCAAGATCGGACTGCGCAACATTTTCAGGAATCACGATATCGCCCTGCTTGAGGAAAGGGTGATGGAGTCCGGCAGCAGCAGCGAGCGGATCGCACGCGTGG
>Ga0210403_10001015_pt1 | contig 27557 bp, 26 predicted proteins | sample IncBWC19MmetaG_FD_150863 | JGI IMG/M metagenome (GOLD analysis project Ga0210403, IMG submission 150863) | Forest soil microbial communities from Barre Woods Harvard Forest LTER site, Petersham, Massachusetts, United States - Inc-BW-C-19-M | ecosystem: Environmental > Terrestrial > Soil >...
GGCCGGCATTTCGTCCCGCCGCTCGATGCAGACAATGTGTACTTCACTGGCGCCGAGACGTAAGGCCGAAAGCGAGACATCCATCATTTCTTTGGTGGCCACAGCCCTCACGTTCTGCGCCCAGGTATCGGTGGGTGCCTCATGCTGGCGGACGACCTCACGGGCGGCCGAGCGGGCCACGTCCATGGCTACGTTGCCGCCGCCGATGACCACTACTTTCTTTCCAATGGTGAACTTGTAGCCCAGGTTTACGTTGAGAAGAAAATCAATGCCTTTGATGACGCCGTCGAGATCGTTGCCGGGAATCTGAAGATCGCGGCTGCGATGCGCGCCTACGGCAATCAATACGGCGTCGAAGCCCTGCGACCGCAATTCGTCGACGGCGAAGTCCCGCCCAGCGCGCTGGTTCAGCTTAAGAGTAACGTCGCCCATCGAAAGGATTTCCCGCACCTGTGCCTCGACCACTGCGTGCGGCAGGCGATACTCGGGAATTCCCAGATACAGCATGCCGCCGGCCACCGGGGCAGCTTCAAAGATGGTCACCGAGTAGCCCATCAGCGCCAGATCATGCGCGGCGGAAAGCCCGACCGGGCCGGCGCCCACGATGGCCACCTTGTATGGAAGTTTCGGCTGCTCGCTGGTCTCGGTGGGCTTGAAATTGCGCGATTCCGGCCCATGACGCTCGGTGAGAAAACGTTTTAACGCGCGAATCTGGATTGGCTTATCGATCTCGCCCCGGCGGCAGGCGGTTTCACACGGGTGCGCGCAAACCCTTCCACAGATGCTCGCCAGCGGATTAGGGTCGCGCGCAAATCGGTAGGCCTCTTCAAAGCCGCCTTCGGCGATCAGCGCAACATAACGCCCCGCGTTGGTATGCGCCGGACACGCCATCATGCACGGAAAGTTGGTGTTCAGCCACTGCCGGTCCACCGTTTTGTCAGGCCGCTTTGTCATGAGAAAAGACCTTGAATGAATACTGGAAAGGCAGCGGGTATAGCGCCCGCCGCCCTACCCAGGCGTTACTGCAACGTGAAGTTGGCGGTAGCAGCGCCGCTAACGGTGATCTTCTGCGACTGGATTTTCTTGCCTTCATGCCATGCGGTCACGGTGTACTGGCCGTCCGGCACGTTGGCAATGGTGTATTCGCCGCCGGTTGCCGTCTCCGCGAATTGCGGAGTCGGGACCACCACCACGTAACCCGACATTTCGGGGTGTACATTGCAGAGCAGCGAAACCACGCCGGGTTCCTCGAACTTAAAGCTCTTCTTCTCTCCCGTCGGCCAGGTGCCGAGGTTGTGGCTCTTCTTCTTGTCCCCGGAGATGGAAGGCCAGAAGACGTTGTGGGCCACCTTGTCGCTGTTCAGGAAATCCACGGTCGTGCCCACCTGCACCACCAGCAAGTGTGGCTGGAACAACAGGCCCTTCTGGTCCATGACCACGTGCTTATCCACTGCCGCGGGCTTGGCGCCGGGAGCTGCTTCTATCCATACGACCGATTTTCCGGGTGTGACTTTCCCTTTGATCGAACCCGCCAGGCACATCGGCGCCGCCATGAGGGTGATAATTGACAAACTGAGCAAGCATCTAATCTTCATGATTTCTCTTCTCCTAGGATGACGTTGATTGAATTAGTAAACAAATTCCAAAGCGACTACGGCCGTATTGGTGCGAAACGGCTGCACCGCCGTCGGCAGTCCGGTAAGCGGGTTGGTGACTACCGTGACGTACTGCTGCGGCCGGATCTGATACTCAAACGACGTCTTGATGTTGGCATGGATCAGGAACTGTACGCCGGGCGTGAAGCGGTTGCGGGTATTGTTGAATGGCTGCAAGAACGGCGGCGTTGTGCTCTGAATTAACCCATTGAGTTTGTCCGGCCCGGAATTGACCGCGTCCCAGCGCATGATCGCGACCATCCACGGCAACGGTTGATAGTCGGCCTGAATAAATCCGCCGGCAAAAGTCGCAGGCCCGCCGCGAACAAAGCCCACAGTTGTTGACGTCACGCCGCCGATCGGCAGAGGGACCGGTGTCCCTGTGCTGTCGATGGGCAGCAGGTTGTGATCGTGGCCATACATGAACAGGCCAAATAGATTGATAGTGCGATAGTTGAAGCTGAAATCTCCGCCTACACGGTAGAACGGTTCGTGTGCGGTCAGCACTGCCGGGCTGCCGGTCAGGTCTTGGCCGCTGAAGCGCTGCGCCGAACGCCCGTAGAAGTAATAGGTTCCCAGGTTCAAGTAGGTGTGGTCGCGCGGCCCAGTGGCGCCAGCGGCCTGCACCGATTTGCGGCTGGTCTCATCACGCTCCAGGTTGAAGCGATACGAGAAGCGCCCATAGAGGTCCTTGAAATTCGAATTGGAGGCGAATCCAACCCCGCCATTGTTACCGCCCGTAGGCGAGGGCAAGAATGGGCTGCTGTTCGCCGCTTGCGTGGTGCCGCTGGTGTTCTGGTCAACCACGGAAAGGGAATAATGGTAGCCGCCATAGATGTGGCCACCGCTGAATTCAACTCCGTTAGCGGCGCCCGCCGGCGTGAAGTGGTTGTTGACATTTTGTTGCGCGGCAAACGCCGGATTCGTTGCCCCGATATTGGCCTGCGTGTAAATGTCATAAGGACTGATATTGTAGGAACGCGCCTGAGTGAAGGGCAGGTCAAGCTCGAATCGGCCGACACGCAAATGCAACGAATCCTTCGGCAAGCGGACCAGCCTGCCTACGTTCACGAACCGCAGATACCCGTCTCCCAGCCCTCCTGAGGAGTTTGCGCCGCCCACGCTGAAGTCGTTATCCACCCAAAAAGCGATGTCGCTGCCAAAATTGCCGGCGGTAAAGATACTGAAGAAGCCTGAGCTGAAATCAGTGCGTGGAACGAATGGATTCACCGTACCAGGAGCGGAGAGGCTGTTGAATTGGCCCCGGTTCCCTCCTGTTGTCTGGAAGAAGGTGTTCATCCGCAGACCGATCGGTGGCAAGCCCGGGATCACGCCCGGCCACACCGTATGCGGAAACTGCTCTTTTTGGGCGTCTGCGCCCAGCATGACCGGAGGGACCTTGATGAAGGTTTCGTCATCGCTGGGGAACCGAAACCCCGCGTCTTTGAAGGCCTTGCCGAAGTCATTCAGCTTCGGAAAGTCCAGGTGACAAGTGGTGCAGGATGTCTGGTACATGCGGGAAAACGCGGGGATAGCAAATGCTCCCGCCGGAAATAGTGCTGCCAACAGCAGAAATGCAATGAATCCTAGGTTTCGAATCTTCATTGTTCCCTCCTTTTGCGTCCCGATAAAACTCAGTTGCCTATGTTGGAACCGAGTAGAAAACAATTACCGGAGCGGCGCAGTTACCCACGTCACACACCCGTGTGATGGCCATCACACTAGCCGCCTAAATACTTTTCTAAAATGATTAAAATTCAAAATGGCCGATCTAGGGAGGATTGGAACAACTTTTTCTGATAAGGACTTTCTAAGAGAGAAGGTGTGAGAGGCGCTTTATCTCAGGTGGCATGCGGCCATGTGAATCTTCGACTTGGATACGCGCCCATGCCCCCGGATCACATCGTCGGCGGCTGTAAGATCCGTGCTTAATATCCTAACAATCGCGAAATACATTTGGGGGTTCCGTTGCAAGACACCTAGGAACGCCCCTTTAGATAGCAGCTTGACTTCGCAGTCTTCCAGGCACGTTACGTTGGTATGAGAAGGTTCCCCGGAAAGAACGGGCTGCAGCGCGAGGACTTTGCCTGGCCCGGCAATACCCAGCGACAAGGTCTTGTCCCCGGCCGGAACAGTGATCTCAGCCGATCCGGAGTTGAGGATGATGATCTGGTCCGAAGGAGCGCCACACCGGACCAGGCTCTTTCCTCGAGCTACTGCTAACGGCTGTTCGTGCTGCGCCAGTTCTTGCCGCACTTCATCGGAGAGATTGGCATACAGTTCGTTTTTCACGTCGATGGTGGAGGTCATAATCGCACGTCGAATGCAATGTTTATAGATGATGCCGACCTGGAGCGTATGTGACTGGGGTCACTGGAAACTGTGACTGCTTAGGTCGTGACCAACTCCTCCAGGGCCTGCTTGTTCAGAATGCTCCACGTAGCTCCTTTGATTCTCAACCAGCCTTTCTTCTTGAAATCTCCGAGTACGCGCGAAACAGTCTCACGGGATGTTCCTGCAAACTGCGCGATCTCTTCCTGTGTCAGCGTGACCCGGATGGCAATCTCTGACGAGTTTTTTCTGTTCGGCGAATCCAGGGGATGCTCGGCCCAGTTCAGCAAGAGCTTGGCTATCTTCTCAGGGACGGAATTGGAAAGACCCAGGGACCTGATCTCGGTATATGCGCATTTGCAGTTGTGGGTGAGTTGCTGGGCCACTCTCATGCCCACGTCGGGATACTCCTGTAGAAAGCGGATGAAGTCTGTTTGCGGAATGAAGTTGGTCTGGCTCAGTTCCAATGTCTCAACCGTGGCCTCATAGGGAGTGTTCGACAATGCCGCAGTCAGCCCCAGTACCTCGCCTGGCTCTGCGATCCTTAAGATGATGGTCTTGCCTTCGGAAGAAGTGGTGGACAGCTTCGCGCGGCCCGTACATAGCACATAGACGCCACGGGGGGCCTGGCCTTCGAGGCACAACATCGCGCCTTTCGGGTACACCGAAGTCGCCTTGATGGACTGCAACTTGGTCACGGCCTCGCCGGGCAAGTCGCAGAAAAGCCGGTGCTCACGAAACGTGCATTTCAGACAGTCCTCAATGATCTCGAAGTTGTAGGCCATCAGCGCCGCCTCCTTGAAGTGCTTCTCTCCTATTTAACAGTTTAATTCCACCGATCACAAGGGAGATGTGACGCAGATCACACTGTATAAAAGCGATCAGCGGGCCTAGAACCCTCCCCGGTTGATTCTTCCACCAATGTGGTCGGCCTGCTCTCGGATGGAGCTTGGATCCACTTTAAGTTCGCCTCTGTAAGGGTTATCCAAACAGATGATCAGTAGCAAGATGAATGCGATCTCGCCGGTAAGCGCAGCAACCATCAGAAATTGCGCCCGTATGTGTGGGACGCCAAAAAAATAAGTAAATGTAACGGTGACCGCGCCTCCACCGATTAGCAACATCCAAAGCATAGGGGGCAAGCCATTGTGGCTGGCATTGATTCGAATTCTGCGGCAGTCGCTGAGATCATTCAGCCGCCGCAAGGATTCGCCGTAGAGCGCAATCTCCGCCGCCATCTGGGGGTTCTGGTCGATGACGTAACTTCTCCAAAGCTCGTTCAGTAGGCTAGTTGCCTTATCGCTCGACTTGCCCTTGGCCAACATCGGCCATTCGTCATTGGAAACCGCTAGGGCGTAGTTCCGCAGCTCCGTCAAAATCTGCTTCCGTTGGACGGGCGGCAGTCTTTCCGCCATGCGTGAAACGTCTCCGAGAATGTTGGCTTCAGTCGCAGCGGCATTGGATGCGTCGGCATATTTCTGCCATTCGACAACCACTACGAATGCCAGAAGAACGGCATAGATCGTTCCCACGACACCGATCATAACGCCTGCTACTTCATGGTTGCTCTTCAGCTTGTCTACATCCACCGTGCGCCGCACAAGATAAAGCCCTATCAATGTGATCAAGACGCTCGCGCCCAGAATTCCAGCCGTCAATATTGCTGTCAGCACTCTACACCCCCTTGAACCCTATATGAGTATCTGTCCCGCGCAACCACACTTGAGTTGACCGCACTCCGCTTAGAGCTGAAATCAGTACAGAAAGGCCAGGGACAAGCCGAACAGGGCCCCCAGCAGAGAAGGCCAGAATATTAACTTAGGAATGATGTTATCGCGGTAATTTGAAAACCCGTGGCCTTTGAGCGTGAACAAAAGAGCATTTACCGATACGCCGAGAATCGCAGTATAGAGGACGAAATAAAAGTACTCAATATAGATAATAGTGCTCGATCCTATCTTGCTGCGCAAGTTGACTTGTGCAACCAGCACCGGGAATAACAACGAAACGCTCGCCCGCAGAACGTCGGTCGCCTTGAAACCGGTAGCTGCGATCTTCTCGGATTGCTTGGACCCCAAAATCAGCATTCCGAACAGCAAAGACGCCACGACGATGATCGGTAATACCGACGAAACGAACGGATCCAGAAAGTTTCGTTGGGCTATGATCGTGAATCCGAGTTCCTGCTGCTCGGCCTGCTCCAGGGCCGCTCCTATGCCAAATTTGTTGCCTGCATCGACCGGAGAATAGACAAAATAGGTGGAAATGAGGTTCCACCCTGGCAGCACCAGGGACTTATCCATGCCCGGCAATGAAGTCGGTACTAGCAGTTGGTAGGATTCCAGGTCGGGAACGAGAACGGCACTCCTGTAAAACGCCTTCGGAGCTATTCGTATCCGGATCAATGCGCGATCAAATGGATATTTGATGGCCCCCTCGAACGGTTCACGGACTGTGGCCCTGAAATCCCACCCGATGATAGTGTGGTCCTCCTGCTTCGTGCGATAGGCTTCCTTGACTTCAAGCGTTTCCGCATTCGGGATAATGAATCCCGGTATAAATTCCTTTAAATTGCTGTCGTAACGCTGCCACATGGTTCCCGTCAACAGGACATCGTTGGTTGTTCCGAAACGCATGGTCCGCACAAAGATGCCTGTCTTTATCTGTTGCGGCAGTCCCGCATTCTCCGGCGAGTTCGCATTCTTTGCCAGGACTCTTTGCAGGTTAGCGCTGTCGTAAATGTGGATGCCAACCTCGCCGTTGCGGTCAGGATAGTGAAGTGTCATCCACCACATCGCCGAGATTCCAGCCAGCAAGATGACCGATGTTGCCACGACCGTGCGCCAGAGGCCCCGGTCAGTGTCGCTGTCCATCCCGAACTTAAACACCGACAGCAGCAGGAAGAACATCATTGAGCAACACTCGATCCGGATGAGGCTGCGTCGCAGGACGTGTGGCTCGAGCAGCATCTCATTCTTCATAAACACCGTGCCTAAGGACCAGCCCGATATGGGAATGGGCTCCGTGAACATCCATGTGGCCTGTCCGGTTACCCCGCTTCTTCCTTCTTCTTCTCCGGCTTGGCCGGCTAGGGCTTTGTTGGCCAGCCGCTTCCGTCCTTCGTCGTCCCGCTCGCGGGCCACATCAAGCATGGTGCGTTGCTCGCGCATGTAGTCTTCGACCGGGTCTGACAGATACGCGCCCTTGCGCGAGAGTAGAAATGCATACCCGGTTTGGCCCAGGCCGAGCCTGGAGATGATCCGGTGGATTTGGTCCAGCGACAGGTTGATCCTCACCACTCCCAGCAACACCTTGCCGCCGCCGTCCTTGCGATAGAACGGAACGGTATAACCGACCACCAGCGTCTTCGTGCCTCCGCCGAAATATGGCTCACCCCAGTGGGGTCCGCCGGCGGCAATGCCGTCCTTGAACCAGGCGTGAGTTGTGTAGTCATAACGCTCCTCCAGTTGAAATCCGCTGGTGCCGTTACCGCTTCGTGAAATATGAGGCGCGAACAACCGGACTTCCGGCCTTCTGGCAAAAGGAAGGTAAGCAACCCCAACTTCAAACAGATCCGGATTTTCTTCCAGGGTCCGCTTGATCTGGGCCGGCGCATCCTCAGGGTTCAACGTCCCTGAACTCAGACCCGTGGCGATCCGCTCGGCGGCTGGAGCGAGCTTTTCGAGTCTCGCGGAAATGATCGCTGCCTGTTCGATGGCAATGCGCCGCGCTATGCTTTGTGCGTTCCGCACCGCGCGGCGCTGGGTTGCGATGTGCTGGATTCCCAGTGCGACTGCGGCCAGGCCAAAGAACACTGCAAGCAGCACAATCACCTGGAATATTCTCGCTTTGCATTGCTCGACGAAGATGCTCTGTATTCGCTGTTCTCTCATGCCCGATTCTCTTGTTTATAGAAGCGCAGGCGGCCGGAAAATGAGATCACCATTCTTGCCGGAGGCCCCGATTTGTTTGCCGGGAGCAATAGGGATTGTCTGGGTACGAAGACGTCTGGCGGCGTTTTCCATTTGCCTTCTGCTTGCCTCATTCGTGGTGGCTGCGTCGCTTCATTTTGGAAGATATCTTTCACTCTTGCGCATGAGCCACTTTCTCTCTGCTTTGCGCTCGTATTGATGAATGGAAGAAAAGCGAAAACACTGTCCTGGGCAATCTCCGCGAAAGTGTTGCCCGAAAGGGCCTTGACTGGAGTCGGTCGCTTTCATGCCATGAGAAAGGCCTGATATTCAGGCATATCCAATACAAAGGAGAACAACAATGGCGGCAAGCACACCGGTAATTGCGATAGCACCGCGAAAAGTCATTAGCGGCCATGGGCGATTTAACGAGAATCGCCTGGCCAAAGTAGGCCGCAAACCCTTGGGTTCTTTCCCCGTGCCCGAAGGCATGGTGCTTACTTTTTATGCTCCCCCGGGCGCAGCCCTGGACGATTCGCTGGCAAATCGTATCGAACTGGGAGAAGCCATAAATGCAACGGACGTGGAATTGAAAATGATTGATGGAGCAAAGGTCGCAAGCGTCCCTACACCGTATCCATACGTATACCGTGCTGGCGCACTCGCCATTGATTTCACGGTAACGCCTCCGGATCGCCTCAAGGTGGCAGAAGGCTCCTACACGGTGACGGAACCGGCAGCTTTGAGGACGATTGTCTTTTCGTTAAAAGAGCATGGTTTTACCGACATACATTATGCGTGCTGCGGGACAGGATTCTCTGATTCTCGGGACCTCAAGGACCTCTTCCCTTGGCGCGGGTGGTATGTGAGGCTGAAGAGATAGAGCAGTGTCTACTAAATGACTAGACAGCCGCGCTAGCGATCTTGGGGCAAATCCAGCCCCTCTGCGCCGGCCCGAATCCAGAGAGCGGAAGTGATGGCTGTCTAGCTGTTGAATAGATGCTACGCTGGTGCCGTGACCGTGTGAAAACGGTAACGGTCTTCCAGAGATGGGTGCTCCACTCTTCGCGCCTTTTGCGAAGGGTGGGATGCGATGCTCCCCGATTTGAATGTGTAACAATCGCGCGGTCACGGTACTAGCCTCAATACTGTTAACTTAAGGCGATCAATTCAGCCAAAAGCAAGATACGCCAGCGCCGGAGGCGCGACGAGAGGTTAGCCCAACGCGTAAGCGTTGGGAAAATCGAGAGGATAGGACCAAAGCCCCTTTAGGGGCGGCAGAGGAATGCTGACAATCGAGATTCACTCTCCCCCTTAAGTGAACAGTATTGCTGCTGGCCGCGCCGATTCATTTTCGGCAGACATTGTTCATCTTTGCGTGAGCTCAATTCTCCTTGGCTTGCGCTCTTACTGATGAGCAGGCATATCAGATACAAAAGGAGACAACGCAATGGCAGCATCACATTCGATAGGACTACCTCAACAGGCTAATAGCACAACAGCCTTCATCACAACACAACTCGGGCCTTGGCTCGAAGCTAAAGGGGACGCCATAGTCGGAATGGGCCGGCAGCAAGGCGGATGGGAGCGCTGGGCACAAGGAGAGCTGTGTCTGTATCTAAACAACGCGGCAAGGGCGAAGTTGCGTGCCACGACTGAGGAGAAGATATACGCTAACCCTAACGCCAGAGCTGACTTGCTCGCTGTAAACATATATGGCTCAGAGAAAACGATCGTAGAGATCAAGGCGGCTGCGCTAGGTCAGAGTGCCGTCGCCTTTGATACCGGCGTGACCCTGGATCACGAAAAAGTGGCGGGGGCCGTGTCGGATGCCTATGAAGGTGCTCAACGATTACTTGTAGTGATTGTCCCTTCAAAGGAAGCCGGAGTGGAAATTGGGAAGCTCCAGACAGTATCACCGGCGAATGGGTGGACAAAAGTCACCTGCACGAAACATCCCGAAGTCTCGGCATATTACAAGATTGTCGCCTGACTGTCCTGACCGTCACGCTTCCTCACATCCAGGGCCGATTCTCGGCCCTGGTGTTTTATTCGGCGCCTTTCAGTAACCCACACCTTTACAGTGATTTGATTGACCGTGCATCTCTAAAACTGATGTGTGTCGTCGGCATTGAATGTCAGCGCAGGCCTTGTGAAACAAGTGTGTGAAAAAAATACTGAGCCAGTTGGTTGAGTTGCTCCGCTTTACTCAGTGAAAGCAAAACCAAAATAGAAAATAGGAGAAACTCTATGCTGTCCATTCCTTATGATCCCGCGCTGGTACTGGGCAATCTCGTTGACGACAATTTGCTGAAATCCGTTCTGGCCGTGTCAGCGGCTGCGGCCCCGGCGGATTCCGCCCAGGAAGCGTTGAATTCGCTGATCTTGTCCAAACGCAGCATCGATATGACCATCCAGGAATTAACTGGCATGGGAATCGATCCCCGGGAGGTTATAGCCGCCTCGGCAAAACTGGGTGACGATGTCGCAAAGGCGGCTGTGGCCTACGCCAATGCCAGCATCAAATCGCAACAGGACATCCTGAAGGCCAAGGGCGATCGCGCAGCGGTGCCGGTGAGCGCCCACATCGAAAGCCCCATTGACTACAACAAAACCCAGATCAAGAAAATGCCACTCTCGGCAGACTCGATCAAGATGGACGCCCAATACTTCTCCAACGACGAGAACGAACAGGGCGCAACCAACACGGCCACCACCATCAAGGACTATGTGACCGCTTCCGTCGGCTTTCTCGGCCGTAAGGGGAGCCTTGAGTTGGGTTATGCGGCCCAATCCCAGGTTTCGTCTCAATACCAGAACCACGATGTTGCCGGCACCCTGGTTATCACGGCAGGATGCACCCACAAAGATGCGGTGTTGCTGGCCCCCTTTGTGATCGATCCCGACAAAGCCATCCGGGCCTGGAACGCCACTTTTCCAAGCGATCCCATCTCCACCGACCACCCGGAGCAACTGGCTTCCTCGGTCATGGGCGCCAGCGCCAAACAGGCCAACGAGCTTGCGCTCAAGCTGATTTCGGGGGCCACCTACGGATCGAGCTTTGTGGGAATGGTGCATGTCTTGCGGACGGAGACCACCCGCGCTAGCCAGGCGATGTATTCGCTTGCTTCCAACCTGCAAACCACAATGGAGATTGGGAACATGGTCCAATACTTCAAGGGTGGGTTCGGCATGTCCGAATCCTTCTCCAACGACGTGAAGCGCCTGCTGAGTCAGCAGCAGATCAGCTCCCATTGCAGCCTGATCACCATGGGCTCAATTCCCTCAATCAAATCCAACACCGTGAAGGTCGGGGTCCGGGAATTCGCTGATTTCGATGCTGACAAGATGATGCAGAAGCTGGCGACGCTGCAGAATGCCACCGCCTCAGATATGGATTCCGTTGCCGCCTCGGCGAAGGCCGCCCGGACAGGCGCCGACATGGTACAGATACAGGCGTCACAAGTGAAGAGCGTGATGACCGGCCTGAAGGAGATTGATTACGAAAACAACCAGATGCTCGACATCAATTCAATGATGACGGCTTTCGAAGACTACGTGACCAAAGCCCTGGCTGGTGACCTTGGGGTGCCGATCAACTACTATCTCAAGACCATCAACAAAGCGGCATTGGCCCATCTATGGGTCTCCAAGTATTACCCGCAGTATATGGCCATCAGCGAAGATGATTCCGGCCGCGGGGGCCCGGCGCCGGCGGCGAGCAGCGCTACACCACAAAGCGCCGCTGCTGCCTAGTAAACACAGCAATTAGAGTTTGGGCCAAGGGGCGGCCGGCAAAACAGTCCACCCCTGGCCCGGCTTTTACCTGATTCGCCGGGACCGGCCGCGTATGTCTAAACCAAAAGCATCGCGGCCGGTCGATTTCACAATGTTTCATTGCTTCCGGCATTATTGTCCCCCAGTACCCGAAACGATAATGATCGGGTCGTGTTCTTCAATGCGGCCTCCGAGCGGGAACTCAAATATTCCATAACGGTAGCAACGGTTCTCGCGAGGGTCTCCGGCGAGAGGGGCAATTGCCATGGCTCTCGACGTTGTGTCGCCGGATCGCGGACACTGGATCATATGATGTGGGCCGTCCCCAAAGGGAGACTCCAGAAACATACAATAGTAGGTCGCTCCGTCTGCATCATCGCTCACCCATTGAACAAAATCTCCGGGACGCACAATTGCTAACGGAGCGCTTGGCCTGTCGGATTGCTTCTCGCCGGGTCTGATAGGAATTCTTATCAGATTCGATCCGGCCCTTGCGGAAGTCGTCACGGCAGCAGTGGCTTCGGTGATGGCTTGCGAGGGCGATGAATCTGCCGTAAGGACTACCGTTGTTGTGATGACGGTTGTAACGAGGGCCGGGACGGTTGTAATGCTGGGCTTTGGTGCGGATTCGGTGGTTGCCATCTGTGCTCCTCCGGTTGCGTTTATGTTTATAAGATCGCCTCTCCAGATATAGCGATAAACCGTGTGCATGTGGCCCAGAAGAGAAGAGAGGACTCCGTATTTCTATCGGTGCGGCGCGCTCGCCAGAATTCGATCTCCAACGATTTTTACGTACGCTTTGTCCTGCCTCAGCCCCGTCAGCTCCGGCGCGCTTTGAATCGAGCTCGGGGAAAATCCCGCTCGCAACGCGGACCGCAGCGCATCCAGGGCCCGTTGCCGGTCTCCCGCCATTTCGTAAACTAACACTGAATTGAATAGCAGATTCGGACTATTTGCAGAAGACCTGACGGCCTTCGCCAATTCATGCAGAGCTTCTCTTCTTAAGCCTAATTTTGCATAATACAGCGCCAGAAGCCCCGGCTCGGCGTTCATCGGGGCCCGGGCCATCACTCGCGCGACTGCTTGCTGGTAGGCCCATGCCGCTTTCCCGCGATTTCCCGCGAGCGCATAGGCATCTCCTAGATTGCACCAAATCCTATCGTCATCGGGGCGCATCTCGCGCGCCTTTTCGAACATTGTGGTGGCTTCCGCGTAGCGCCCTTGATAGAGATATGCGGTTCCCAGATTGGAATCGATGTCAGCCGTAGGCTGGATGGTCTGAAGCCGCTGCAATACAGACTCTGCTTCCTTATATCGACCCAGCGCCAGGTAGACGGCGCCGAGATTCGAGAGGGCCAACGCGCTGTCTGGCGCCAGATCTTTGGCTGCGCGAAAGAGTGGTTCCGCCTCCTGATAGCTGGCATTTCGGTAATAGAAATATCCCAGATTGGTGTAGTTGATCCACGAGCGGCGGCGGCTTAGGGCGTCCTTAAGAATGATCTCGGCCCGAAGGAGTCTTCCGGCATTCTCGTAAGCCATGGAGAGCTCATGTTTGGCCTCGTCATCGGCAGGATCAAGTTTCACTGCCCGGTCCAATTCGAGGATGGCTGCGTCGCGGTCCCCGCCCGCTTGTTGAATCAACCCCATAGCGAGATGGGCCGAGGCCAGGTTGTCATTTAATTCTATGGCCCGGTCGCAAACCGGTCTGGCCTTTGCAATCCAGGTGGCGTTTTTGGTGTCATGGAATTTCCAGGCGTAGGCGAAAGCAAGATTCGCGTAGGCCATGGCAAAATTTGCGTCTTTCTCGATCGCCTTTTGAAACAGTACGATAGCGCGGTCGACATTGTCCGTATCGTAGCGCAGCAGATAGCCCCGTCCCTGCTGATAGAATTCGTACGCGCCTGGGTCCGAAGTTTCATCCACGGGCAGCCGATGGAGGCCCCCCGGCGGGAGTTGCAATTGAAGCATCAACGAGACCTGCTCCAGCAGCCGGTCTTCAATGGTGACGATCTGGGCTTCGGGTATTTCGATGGTTTGCGACCGCAGAATCTTCAAGGTGCTGGCATCCTCGATTTGGGCATGTAACCAGACCCGGTCTTTCGTTCTCCGTAGCTCCCCAGTGACCAGCACATTGGCGCCCAGCGTAGATGCGGCGTGTCCAACATTCTCGCGCAATTGTTTCAGCACTTCTTCTGACCACGGAACCACCCAGAAAGGTCCGTTGGCTCCCTGGAGCCGATTCAGATTCACGCTGAGCGATTCAGCCAGCGCGTAGGCGGTTGCTTGCTCCGTCTCATTCGTTCCCTTGACAGTGAATGGAACCACCGCGATATGCTTTTCGGCGGGCAGCGGGCGAGGCCAGACGAGGTTATGCAACCACGGTCCTCTGAGGGTACCTATGAATAGCAGCAACAGGATGCCTGCGATAGCCAGAATCGTCTGTCGGTGGAAGCTGATCGCGGGTTTCGAAACGGGTCCCGTGCCGGTCGGAATCACTGAAGTTGCCGGCAGCTCAAGAAATTCCGTTACCTCCAGCGCCGAAATGAAACGCGCCTCTGGGCGGCGCTCGAGGCAGCGGAGAATCGCTGTATCCCATTGGAGGTCGAGACCGGGTGCGAAAGTAGAGGGGGCGGGCGGCGCCTCGGAGAGACGCTTCAACATCTCGATCTGCGCCGATTTGTCTTCGAAGGGCCGCCGCCCAGTGACCATCTCGTAGAGGACTAGTCCCAGTGCGTAAATGTCTGTGGCAGGCGTGAGTTCCGCGCCTTCGATCTGCTCCGGCGCCATAGAGTGCGGCGTTCCGATGAGCATCCCGGAAGCTGTGCTCGCGGCCGTGGCCGGCCCCACCTTCCCCAATTCTCTCGCCAGGCCGAAGTCGGTGATGACCGCGCGGGTTTGCCCGTGGGCCTGCATCAGCATGACGTTTCCACTCTTGAAGTCACGATGCAGAATTCCAGCCCTGTGAGCGGCATCGAGTCCTTCGCATAGTTGTCTGGCGATGGAGAGTGTCTCGTCCGGCTGTAGACGGCCCTGGCTGCGCAACCGCTCCGCCAGCGTCTCTCCCTCGACCAGCTCCATCGTGAGAAACGGAATCTGCCGCTCCGCGGTCTGATGATAGCCGATGTCAAAGATCCGGCAGATCGCCGGATGCGTGATGCGACGGCACAATTGGACTTCGCGGCGGAAGCGCTCCTGCACCCAAGGACTGAAATCTACGTCTGCGCGAATCGCTTTCAGGGCCAGCCGTCCGCCCAACTCCGCATCTTCAACTTCGTAAACCTCGCCCATGCCGCCCGCGCCGAGAAATCGAATGGTCCGGTAACGGGCGGCAACCACGTCACCTTCGCGAAGGCTAAGACCAGCCTCGCTTCCCTCCGGCTGTGAGGACAAACTCTCCTGTGGATCGAGGAACCTGTCCATCTCGTCATGTTGTTGCAGCAGTTCCTCGAGGTCGGCTTGCAGGCTGGGTTCTTCCGCGCACAGGTGCGCGAGAAAAGGGCCCCGCTCCGCTTGAGACAAATCGACCGCTTGATGAAAGATCGGCTTGATTCGGTTCCATCGTTCGGGAGTCAACACGCACCCCGATTCGCTTTAGTCTTGCCTCTCCGATCTGTGAGTTTGCCGTACAGCCATGACCGGGCCAGGGAAAACTCCCGTTTGACCGTAGCAGTGGAGATGCCAAGCACTTCGGCTGTTTCCCTGAGATTCAACCCAACAAAGAAACGCAGTTCAACGATACGGCCTTGCCTGGGATCAAAGCGCGTCAGTTCTTCCAGGGCTTCGTGGACGGCAAGTACCTGCCACGATTCCTCATCCGAGTAGACCAGAGCGTTTTCCAGAGATATTTGCCGTTTGCCGGGGCCACCGCGTTTCAAGGCATTTCGGCCGCGTGCGTGGTCCACCAGAATATTCCTCATGATCTGGGCGGCGACGGCGAAAAAATGCGCGCGACTCTTCCACTCTAGGGCGGCGTTTCCGGTCAGCCGCAAATACGCCTCGTTCACCAGCGCTGTCGGCTGTAAAGAATGGCCGGGATTCTCTTTTCGTAGATAGGAAGCTGCGATCTTGCGAAGCTGGCTATACACCAAAGGAATCAGTCGTGCTTCGGCATCTTGATTCCCATGCAGCAGTTCGTTGAGAAACTGCGTCACTTTTCCAACGTCAGCGTCCATAGATCTTGCCAGTCTCCGCTTCAGACGTCATCGACTTGGAGTGAACGCGCCAGAAAGGCTGTCCTGATTTGGTTCGAACAATTGCGTTCGGCTGAAGCTCCTTCTGTGAGTAGAGAGTATACACGCTCGTTATCCATGGACCCAATCGGAAGAGGATGCGGTACTGGGTCAGTATCAATTTCCACAGGCAGAGGGGGGTGCTGAGTGAGTATCTCTAGGTTGCGCGAGCAGTTGCGAAAGGCAGGCATCCCAGACGAAGACATGTTTTTCGGGGACGGCCCTGACGACTCAATCATTCCTCGGCTTGTTTTTCATATGAATGGAGAAGTTGCAGTTCAGAAAATTTCTTCACGGCCCGTTCCGAAGGTTGAAAAATGTGATTCTCTTTGCACCCCGGACAATCGCGAACAACGACCGGTCCATCAAGCTCGATTGGAGGAAGACCCGTGCTAAAAGTCCCTGGAGCACGCCAAATGGCAATAAACTCTTCGGAGCAGAAAAAGCCAAAATATACGCAATTCATGGCGAGCAATCTTACGCTAAGCCTAATCACCTCTTCAAGATTCGGCGGGATGGGACTTCCTGCCCTGAAAGCGGGGGCGTAAGATGTTAGCCCTGAAGCCGCGACCTGCTGTCCTTTGGCCCGTAAAGCCCAGACCAAGGCGGCTTCCCGAAAGGAAAGCCGTGACCATTGGCATCGGGTTCTTATGCGAAGATGGTGTCCTTCTGGCCGCAGACAGTCTCATCAGCGTTCCTGGATACCACAAGTATTACGAGTGCAAACTGTACGCGCACGGCAAAGAAGGTCTTGCCATTGCATTCACGTTTGCTGGAAACCCCATAGTGATGAAGATGTTTAATGGCAAGTTCGAAAAAGGGCTTGCTCAATTGCGGGGCACCATACACGCGGATGATGTTCAGAACCTAGTGGAACACGTACTCAGTGACATGGACATCCTTGACGGAGAGGGCGCAATTCAGTTGCATATGCTCTGCGGAGTGTCCGTTGCCACACCGCAGGAAATGCGGCTCATTCGCACTGAAGGCAAGGCTGTAGCCAACATAAGCGGCTTCGACTACATCGGGGTCGGAGACACATCGCTTTTACGGTACCTCGTACCCTTGGTCACGGAAACGAACACTTACACGGCAGATCAAGCTTTCGGTCTTGCTGTGCTGTTAATTCTCCAAGCGAAACGGTATGTAACCGACTGCGGTGGCGACACTAACGTATACATTGTGAAGCCAAACGGACATCTGGAAGTGCGTAGTGTTTCATCTGCATACAACGCGGAACAGTATCTGCTTCGATTGGAATTGTTTTCCAAGAAGGTCGCCTCGGCGCTGTTTGATCGTCGAATAGAGAGCGCGGAATTCGATGATGCACTGAAAGGGTTTTTGGAAGAATTAGCGTCTCAGAGAGAACCGCACGGCAGATGGTAGCGCCAAGGAGATTATTGCTGCGTTACCGTCTGTAAGGATAGTGCTCTCGTCACAAGTTCCTTTTCAGTTTTCGAGCTGGCAATGGTCTGCTTTGGAAGCAACGCTGTCAGGTCTTTGATCTCCCAAACATGAGCACTCAGCCCGGATTCCTGTGCCGGGGTGCAGCGTAAAGTCTGATGAATACGGCAGAAGTTGTAATACATGTAGTGCAGCGCGACCATGTGACGGTGCTTGTCGATCTTTTTTGAAAATCCATTTGTGAGGCGGGTAAAACGCCTCATCCCCATTCGCATCGTGAGATTCTGGCGCTCCACGTAAGACGTGCTTACGTGCTTTGGGTCAGGTCTCCGCTAACAACCTTCAATTCACAGCCGATACAGCGGGCCGGAGAATACCGGCGCTGTTCGGATTCAGACGGAGCGCCGTAAATCTTTGGTCGTGTCCTAACACTGTGTTGCTGCCCAGAATCGCGGGAGACGGCGGGATTTCGCGGAGTGGGGCATGAGTGACCTCACCCGCTTTTCTATTGTGTTATTGCAACAAGAGAAAATAATTGTCGCTATCACAGCCAACTCTCGAACTTTCGAAGCACTCCGATAACTCTCTGCATACTGCTTCTCAGGACCAATATGATGGGTTCACCTTCACAAACCCCAGGTTCATTGAGCGTTATATCGAAGGACAGATTTACATCCTTATGTATTTTAGGATCGCGGATATCGACGGTGAATTTGTAGCCCACTTTCATCGGGAGCAATGCCTCATCCTCCCCTCCCGGGGAACCCTTCACAAAGCCACGCAGAGCTGTGCCAATGGTAAAGAGCAAGCGATGCTTGTCAATGTTATTCAATCGATGGAGCCGCCACAGGACATTATCCCCTCCTTTGTATGGTTTAATGGCGCTGATGATGTCAATTGGCTCTTGCCGCATTCCCTCTACCTTTCCAATGAATCCGGCTTGGTACTTCGTGGGATCATCAAAGATTGGGAACGAGGTATATTTTGTGACGGTGCCTCCGTTGGCCTGAATAAGGGCGTGGGCCAAGTAGTCCAGCGCAGTTCGGAGATTCTGGAGAACGTCTCCGGCAATGAGCGCTACTTCTGCCGGAATTTCCTTAGCCTCTTTAACCTCACACAGGAATTTTCCCGACTGTGGATTAGACTCGGTGGAGATTACATACGGCTTGGATTTAATGAAGGCCCCGAGCACACCATGGAGTTCACCGATGTGCTTCTCGGCCCGTTGGATTTTTAACAATATATCCATCACAACCCCTTGAACAATTGTGAAGGTGAAATTGCGGCCAGGACAGCAGTTCTTGGTTTCTTGCGGTTATCATTCATGCAATTTCCTTTCAGGCGGTAATCTTACGCCGCCCCAATGAGTTCAGCAATCGACCAAACATGATCCGTAATCCCTGCTTCCATGGCGGGCGTAACTCTTATCGTCCGGTGACCCCGGCAGAAATTGTAATAAGCAAAATGCAGAGCACACGCAGCTTTCAAATTATCAAGCTTTTTCGAGAATGCATTTGTCAATCTCGTGAAGCGACGCATCGCCATCCGCATGGTGAGGTTCTGTCTCTCGACATGGCTGGTGCAAATATGATCTTCGTCAGGGTGCCCTGCATGGTCTTGGATATAACCTCCAGGATTGGGGAACGGGGAGTATTTGGTCGCGCTGTCATGCTGGCCGTAATTCCCGTACAGCTTCACAAGTTGCGCGAAGTCCACTTCAGAGCCGAACGCCTGTTCAATCGCGTTCACGTAGAACCGGAACCCGTCCGTGGTGATCTGTACGCGATTGGCCAGCCGTCCGGCAAGATCGTCAATGAACGTCTGAGTCGTGGCGGCAGAACGCTTGCCCACGGGGGACCAGCTTCGTTTCGGGATCAATGGCCACGAACACCCAGGCGTCACCGAATTCGGCAGGGTCTTCTTTGCGGCAGCGTTTTTGCTTCTTATTCACGAAGCACCAAATCTCATCCGACTGTATGAAATTGCTCTTGATGCCGCGCATTCTGGAATCGATCACCTTCGCGCACCGTTCACCGGCCAGGACCAAAAGGCTGAGGATGGTATCGCGGTGCAGATCGGTCGCCTTCAATCAAGCACTGGATGGCCTTGAGGCCCGTTTCCTCAGAGATTCGCATGGTGCCCAAGGTGGGGACGGGTGTGGGGTCAGAAAAGGTCGTGGAGCAGGAAATACAGCGGTAACGCTGGATGCGCTGGCGACCCATAGCGTCCGAATTTCTTGACGGTGGAGTGCTGGCACTTGAGGCAGGTCATGGGCTTTTCCCTCTTGAGCTTTGCGGGGAAAAAGCCGAAAATGAGTTTGAGGACTTGCATTTCGGTTTACCCCGAGATGTTGCTTTGCCCCCGCAACCTGCTTCAACAGATTGCGGGGCAGTATTGCCTAACGGCTCTGATCTAAGCCGGTGGCTCTACGGTGACTTCTACCGTAGACCCTTGAGCAGTGATCGTTACTTTGACGGTGATTCTCATTGCTACTGTCCTTCCCGCCCTCAGCGTCCCACGCTGGGGGCTTTGGATTTAAAACCAAAGTCATTTAGGAATCTGCCTAGTGCTCCTAGAAGAGAGTGGCTTCTTCGATATGGGCCGGGTCCGCTTACTAACAACATGCGCAGGATGGCTGTATCCAACTCTGTCATCTGCCGTCCGCCCTTGTTCAATCTTCCCTTCACGCGCGAGACGGTTAAGGATCGTTGCCACAGAGGACAATTTCGGAGCGGTTTTCGCGTAAAGACCTATCGCTGTTTGAATTTCTTGGACGCCCAATTTTTCCGGGAAAAGCGGCAGTGTCAGCATGATCTTATCCGTGAGACTGCCTTCTTCTTCGGCGTCCTCGCCTTCTCTGCCAAGCAGCTTCTTAAGCAAGATAATTGCCTGGCGCAATTCTTCCCGGCGCTTCTCTTTTTCGACAATTTCACACTCCACGTCATCGAGTTCGTCCTCGGCGGCGGCAAGCGCTTTCTTGAAATGCTCTTCGGTCAGTTCTTTCATACGAGAAACATAACACAAATGACAACATTAATACAACAAAATTGTTATATAACAATCCTGATTGAGGCTTAGCTATTGATGAGGCTGAAAAACAACTTCAGGCGTCTGGGAATAAAGACATCGCGCTGAAGGCAGCCGTCACAGATGTCGAGGATTCTTCGGACTATATCTCGCGGCTCTCTTTTTTGGGGATCGGGAACAGACCAGTCAATAACATGCAATCCAGGGACAAAGGGGCCAAGCTTCGCTGGTGGCCCTTCATTTCTCATGGTTTATCTTTTCGTCGCAAGCAATAAAACAAGTGCGCAGCCGCTCAATTTCTGCAGCCGTAACCCCAATCTTCTTGGCAAGGTTCTCCCAGTTTCCCTTTACTGTTTTCTGCATCGCTTGAGCGATGGTCACAGCCTCCCTTGGTGTCAATCCAAAGCTCGCGATCTCACTCAACGCGTTTCGCAGCGTGGCCCGGCGGCCGTTGGTTCCAACTCCAATCGCGAGGTCCCGTTCCAGGGAGACCTGTGAAAACGGGACGATATCGTAGGCTGGCGAAAGGCGCCAGCCCTTGCCGTCCCACAGGAAGCCGTGGTTTCTGAGATGGTCATCGTTGTTGTTGACGAGAATGTTGAACACCATCCTCTGCCACAACTCGCGTGCATCCTTGCGTGGGGCCGTGCCGAACAGTCTGAGCTGTTCTGCCAGCCGCCGATAGCTCTGCTTCGATGATTCACTCTCATGTGCGCCAATGATGGTGAGGCCCGAGATGAACGGCACACGCCGGATCTTATTGTCATCCTGTACCCGGTCGAAGCGTTCGACCAGATAAATATCCTGTCCGAGTACTCTTTCGAGACGGACGCGTGGCACATCGAGTCCAACTTTTCCGGCCAGAGCCATGGCCAGATATTCGGCGCGGCACATGGGATAACGATCATTGGCGCGGCCGAACTTGGCAATCCATTGCTTGCCCTGGTAGATGGTCGAGCCCTTGGGCCGCGCTCCACCCAGCGATGAGCCGCGCGCCAGAAAGCGCCGGTGCTTCGGTGGAAGATCGTCGGCGGTGTCCAACTCCTGCACCGCTTCCAGCATGCCGGCCAGATCGAGGTCCTCACCATCGGGATCTTCTTCTGACCAGGGCCAGATGCGTAGCGGTCCCGACAGGTTCGGCCCAAAGGCCAGTGCTCCAACCCGAGTGTCACCGGTGGCAACAAGATAATCGAACTCCGAGACCGGGCGGCCACCGGCGGCGCGGTCCATCAAATGCCGGCCCCAGCCATCGGGCGCGGCATCGCGGATACCGTTAAAGAGGACAAAGCCTTCTGGTGTCGTATATTCGCGGTCGGCATCCAGATCATGCAGGGGCAACTGCACCGGATCAAGAGCGAGCCGGTCATTCCTTTGCAGATAGCGCCGGCCATAGCGGAAACGGGCCGTCGCCTCGCGGCCTTCGCCCATGGTTTCGAGAAGACCTGCCGGGACCGGGCCCTCTTTGAGATAGATGTAGACGTATGTTTTCGCCATGGTGCGCTCAGAAATCGGTCATCGCCGCCTGCTTTCTGGATTTACGAAAATCCCGTGGCAGACGCTGGATGTCTTCCTGCAGGCCAATCTGGTCTGTCTCGGGCGCCACGAGATTGCCAAGCCGCCGGTGCATTCCAAGGACCCATAGCGCTGTAGTTACGATTCCAATACCGACCGCGGGGTCGCCCTTTTCCAGGCGCTGCACCGTCTTGATATTGACCATCATGCGCTCCGCCATCTCGGCCAATGACAGACGGCGGCGCTTGCGGGCAATGGAAATGTCCCGCCCCAGCTTTTCCAACTGGTCCACAGCAATCGCGGGCAGGGCCTTGGATGACGGGGTCGCTTTCGACATGGCTTAATAATACCTATATAGAGGAATATTAACATATAAACAGCCTCTATATATAGAATTATTTTACGAACCGGATTCGTTGTCGGCTTTCCTTGCCTTCTCATCCGCCAAGAAGGCAGTGACCGCCTCAAGATGCTGCCAGACTGCTGCCACACCGGCAGCAAAACTTTCCTTGCCCCCGTGTACATCCGCATAATCATCCCAGAGCGCCAAGGCGCCGCTTGGATAGCAGATCTTTGAAAACTTGAAACCGCAACGGAGCGGGGAGCACCGGTGTGCCGTCAGACAAAGCTCTGAACGGACCGCCATTCGGAGGGCCAGATGGGGGCCAGTACCGTAATCGGGGAAACGGTAACAGACTCCGGAGATGGGTGGGACGCGATGCTCTCTGGTCCGATTGTGTAGCAATCACAAGGTGCTAGTATCGTGACCAGGAAATAAAGGAATGGAATCGAAAAAACGATGCGCCGTTCCGATCACCCGATCACCAGATTTTCAAGGATCACTAAACTTCCTGGTCGCAGTACTAGTTACCATGTCGCTAACCCCCACCCCCTGTATCAAGTATGCATCATGTATGCATCATTTTCGGCACTGACGGCCAATCGACGGAAGGCTTACCGAATGGCTCTGTTGCTACACCGAACGTATGTCGACCAAAGGCGAGCAACACCCGGCACAGTCGTTCTTCAGGAGGTCTTTGACGTTCTCGTGAATCTGGTCGCGGATTTTCCGGACGGTATCCAGCGGCTCTCCTTTTGGATCGGGAAGAAACCAATCGACAACACGCAATCCAGGGACAAAGGGGCAGGCCTCACCGCAACCCATCGTCACCAGAACATCGGCCAGTCTGGCGACTTCCGCCGTAAGCAATTGCGGCTTTGCCTCCGAGAGATCAATTCCAATCTCCCGCATGACGATGGCGACTTCAGGATGTACCTGTTTGGCGGGCGCAGTTCCTGCTGAAATTGCCTGGCACCCTGGCTGGGCGTAGAGATTGAAAAAAGCAGCGGCCATTTGGGATCGCCCGGCGTTGTGTACGCACGCGAAAATGTAGGTCCGCATCTTTGTATCCATGATTTCAGCCGAACGCGGTATAAGGACCTTCCTGGGTTGGTTGGCAAGCTCCGGCAGTAGCCAGCGAAATAACACGGTCGCCGCAAGCGCCCCGCCAAATTGCACTACGATAAACGCCGGGACGTCTTGAAGGCGGATTCCCGCGAAGGTGTTGGAAAATGCGCGTGCCAGCGTTACCGCGGGATTGGCAAAGGACGTTGACGCAGTAAACCAATAGGCCGCGGTGATGTAAGCCGCCACCGCAAAGGGAACCATGTTGGCGCGGGTGCTTGAGCACCCCCAAATGATTGCCATCAATCCGAAGACCGCCACAAACTCACTGAACAGTTGGCTGGCGCCGTGACGCGGGTGTTGCGAGAGTGAATAAAGAGGCTCGGAGAACATGAGGTGCGCAACAGCGCTTCCCATCAATCCTCCGAGGAATTGCGCGGCCATGTAAAACGCGGAGTCGCGCTTCGAAGTCTTCCCCAGGAACGCATCACACATGCTGACCACAGGATTGAAGTGGGCCCCTGAGATTGGGCCGAAGGCCAGAATCAGCGCCACCAGCGCGGCCCCAGTCGCAATTGAGTTGGCCAGCAGGGCGATGGCGGCATTGCCGGCAGAAAGACGGTCTGCCATCACTCCAGAGCCGATCACCGCGGTAACCAGGAACGCGGTTCCCACGAGTTCGGCCACAAGTCGGCGTGCAAGGCTTGGTTTCATCCGATAGATAATATCTCAGATGCATCTCTACCGCAGGCGCACCGCCACTCCCAGCAGGCCGGCAGCCAGGATGATGACCGGCTCCGGAATCTTCCATTTCATGAGAATGAGAAAGGTCGTCACCGCAATCCCGGCAGTCCAGTAGTCCTGGATGGAATGCCTGCCGAGCACGGCCACTGCTCCGGCAATGGCGCCGGTGGCCGCTGCGGTCACTCCCTGGACGAAGGCGCGGACCTGCGTGTTTCCGGAGAAGCGCTTGTAGAACGGGCCAACGACGACCACGAAGAGATAGACCGGAAGAAAAACACCCAGCGCCGCCGCGCACGCGCCAAGGGTTCCAGAGACAAGATAGCCGACGAAAGCGACGGTAATCACAACCGGGCCGGGCGTGATCATCGCGACAGCAACGGCATCGAGAAACTGGGCTTCGGTCAGCCAGTGATGTTCCTGGACTACACCCCCATGAAGAAATGGCACGATGGCGAGGCCGCTGCCAAACACAAACAAACTCGACTTCAGGAAGAAGATGAAAAGCGGGCCGCTGGTGTTGAGAATGCCCGTGGCAGAAGGCAGGAAAGAAAACATCTGCGTGGACTGCCTCCAGGCAGAGAAGTCTGTCCTGGCCATCATCACCAGAAGCCCTCCGGCGAGAAACAGCCAGACGATCTCTTTTTCCGTGACCGCCGTTGAAACCCCGAGGACCAGGAACACCGCCCATAGCAGCTTGTCATTCTTCAGCGACGTTTTGACCAGTTTGATCGCCGAGCGCGCAATGATAGCGATGACGGCTGCCCCGATGCCGTAGAAGAGTGCCGCAATGATGCGGGTCCCGCCGAAGAAAACGTAGGCCTTGCCAATCCCGAGCACCATCAGGAACGAAGGCAGAATGAAGGCTGCTCCCACGATGGTCGCGCCCGCGAATCCGGCGCGGACGAAGCCCAGATACATCGCCAGTTGCGCCGCCAGCGGTCCGGGCGCCAGTTGGGAAAAGGCCAGGCCGTTGAGATAGTCCTCGGGGCTGATCCATTTCCGCTCTTCGACCAGGTCCTTCTGCATGTACCCGACCAGAGCGATGGGGCCGCCGAAGCCGATGCACCCTAGCTTCAGAAAGTAGAGCGCAAATTTGGCCACAGAAGCTTGGGATTCGGCCGGAGTCTGAGTTGCCATCATTCTCCCTCTAATACCGTGACCGGTTGAATTGGTAATGCCGCCAAAAAAGCCAGTCACTATTTCCGATGTCCCGATGTCCCGATCTCCCAGAATTGCTTCTCCTCCTGCTCATCGCACTAGAGCTGTCTCCGCTTCGAAGACTGCGATTTTTGCCGCGGGAATTCCGTTCTCTTCTTGTTCGGGCGCGTAGACGCGGTGATTGCTTAGGTCAATGGCCAGACTGTGGACCTTCTTTTGCACGGGCACGTCACCTAGTTTTCGAAAATGGGTTGGATCATCTTCCTGAAAGACCGAGATCGCGCCATCGGAGCAGGCGACATAGATGCGTTTCAAACCTGGGTCGAAGGCGATCACGTCCCCGCCTTTGGCCTGCGGAAAATCGGCGATGGGCTCATGGGTGTCGAGCCGGAAGACGGTCATGAGATCGTTCTCTTCGCAGGAAAGAAAAGCGAGGCGATGCTCGCTGTCGAGGGCCATGCCGTGGTTGCCCCGGCATTTGCCCACCGGGTACTCAGCCACCTCTTTGTCGGTCGCCGGATCAATTTCCGCGATTACGTTCTTGTCTTGCAGATTGACAAAAATGTGCCGGGAAACGGGATCGTAACGCGGATTGCCGGTCTCACTCTGGAAATGGATGGTGGTGATGATCTCATCCTTAATTACGTCCACCACGGCCAGGGCTTTGGCGCGCTCGTCGGAGACATATATTTTATGGAATGGCGGAGCGTAGGCGATTCCATCGGGCTTCGACTCGGTCGGTAGTTTCTTGATGAGCTTCATCTGCGCCAGGTCGATCACGCCGATCTTGTTTTCCAGCCAGTTCGAGGTGTAGGCCTTGTTGACGTCGGGAGCCAATTCAACGCCTTCGATGCCGGGCAGGTCTTCAAAAATCTTCACCACATGGTTGGTGCGCAAGTCAATCGCATACAGCAGGCCCGCGCCCAGGTGGGTGGAAAGCAGCAGATGCCGTGAAGGGTCAATGGTCAAATAATCAAAGCGCTTACCCTTAGGACCAGGCAGCTCAATCGTGGCGATTTGCTTCAGGAGTGAATCCTGAGTGCCAGCCGCACGGACCTTGCTGCTGCTTGTCCATTGCTGCCATAGACTAAGGCCTTCATCGTTGTACGTAACCACCAAGTCCGTCACCGCCAGGAAGGCCGTACCTGCGAAAAGAAGGACCAAGAAACTGGTTGCTTTCATGCGTCCTCTCAAAGCTTCTCGATTCCAGCGCATTCTTGAAACCTCCAGTATTGAGATGGCGCCCCAAAAAATGAAGCGCCACCCGGACTCGGTCATTTGCCCTTTTGAGAATTGGTTTTGTCGAGAGCGGCGCGCAGCCCTTTGGCCAGCGTGACCGCGTCATCATTGGCCCAGAAGTGCATGAAGAAAAGTCTTGGTTGCTCGTCCAGCATGTGGCTGTGCAGCGCGGTAGCGGCGATTCCATGACTGCGCAGGGCCTGGATGACAGGATTCACCTCGCTGCCCAGGAGGACAAAATCTCCGGTGATCGCAGCCTTACCGCCGCCGGTGGGCTGGAAGTTGAGGGCGGTCGAGAGGCCCATGGAATTCGGGGTCTTCATGCCCCCTTCGGTAATCGATTCGCTGCGGGGAACGCCTATCTGAAAAACTCCGCCGTTGATTTTTCCTTTGTATCCCAGCGCCTGTTCAATGCCTGCGGTGTCGATTCCAATCTCCGGCGGCTGGCTGGCCGGCGGCTTGGGAGCGGGAATCTTGGTCAAGGCCACGGCCTCGCGGATCGCGGTCGCCAGCTTCACTGCGTCGCCATGTCCACCGATGTGCATGTACATGATGCGGGGAGACTCATGAAGTACGTGATTGTGGAGGGCCGTCACCTGCATGCCGCTGTTCTCTAGTGAAGACATGACCGTGGTCACCTCGTCTTCGACCAGCACCAGATCGCCCATGACCATGGAGCCGGTGCCGGGTTTGCTGAAAGCCACCCATCCGCCGAGCGCCAGTGCGGGTTTGAGTTCCACGCCGTCGACCGTCACCTTCAGGTCGCTGCGCGGAAATCCGATTTTGTATGCGCCATCCCCCTGGATCTGCCCGGAACGCCCCAGGGCCTGGTCTACCGCCTGCCATTCACCGGGCTTGTCATTGTTATTACTATTGGTGTCCTGCGCGAAGACGGGCAATACTGAGATTAGGAAAAACAATACTGCGCTTACTGTAGCGAATTGCTTTTGATTCATATGCACTCTCCTATGAAGCTGATATCTATTATTACTTAAGATCTTGCCATAGACCCTTGAGCTCTTTCTTGTTTTTCGCCGGTAGCTCCAGCAGTGCCGATTGCACCAGCGCTCGATAGACTTCGGCGGCGCCGGGCACCGATTGCAGGTCCTTCCAGTGGCGCCGGATAGTGGATACATCGCCGCGCCGGACGGGCCCACTGAAGGAC